>ERZ1370068.873-contig-108_pt1 | contig 35349 bp, 43 predicted proteins | sample MGYA00561227_ERZ1370068 | MGnify/ENA primary metagenome ERZ1370068 (study PRJEB38410, sample SAMEA6850437) | metagenome | study: Metagenomic assessment of the ecological functions of the soil: analysis of the soil microbiota associated with the... | reverse complement strand
TGAGGCAGGACTGCACCGCGGCGGTAGAGCGGCCAGCAGAAGCCCACCATCAGGAGGATCTGGGAAAACTGGGCGGCTGAGCACTCCCTGGGTGGCTTTCCCGTCTCTCTCAGGCAGCAGAGGAGAAGATCCATCATTATCCCTGGCGAGTTCTGACAAACGCCACCTGTCACAGGCCGGCAATTCTGAGCATCTCCTCCTCAGGACTGCTCCCATTCACGGCGTGTGCTGTCGAGCCGGTGGAGGTCTCACTGCTCCTGCCTGAGGAATGGCACCAGCCGCCTAATCAACTTATGATCTAACGAGTTCGAGGCGAGCACCGTGCACCTCCCTTTCGGCGCGTGAGGTGCAGTGAGTTCTGGATACGCATCTTTCTGGTGAGGTGCACCTGGCGGTTCGACGCAGCGCTGGAGCAGATCCGTTCCCAGGCATCAATGGCGGCGTGGAGGACTGCAGCAAACCGTGCAGCATATGCCATCAGGAAGTGCCGAGGCGCTGGTCGATATATGCTCACCACCATTTTTCCATCGCCGGGCCACCGCGCCTGACCCGACGTGTGGAGCCAGACTTGACAAAATGCAGCATCGCATGGCGTGAAGACGCCTCCGGCGCACCTCCCCCGACGCGCCATCTGCGAGAAATGCGTACCTCGCCATTTCGGCTGAGGGTGCCGGCTGATGTCCCAGGCGGCTTCGCCCCGGCGTGGCCGGCCCTGCCTTGCCTGGCGTTGAGCCTTGACGCGGATCGGTAGGTAACTTGCCGGCGCACCGTGACTGTAACAGTGGCGGCGCAGCGAGATGGTCGCCTTGCGCGAGCGCCGCGTGCGCGAGCGGATGGCCTCTTCCTGCACCTTGCGCCACCGCAGCAGCAGCAGAACTCCGCGTCCGTGTTCTCCACCAGCTTCTGGATCTCTGCGCACGTAGCCCCGGGTCTCGCGGTGGCTGCGCGGCAGCCCGCCATGGCGCGCCGACGGCCGCTGCCGGCCTGCCGTTGTACGCGGCCAGCGCCCGGGCCAGTGTTGCCCGCCCGAGCCGGTCCAGCAGCGTGCTCAGGTACTTCGTCCCGCCCAGGATGTTCTCGCGCGGGTCGAAGGGTTCTCGATGCCACGTGGCGCGCGGTGGTGGGCATGAGTTGCATGAGCCTTGCGCGCCCACGCGCGACACGGCCAGCGGATTGAACCGCGACCTGTCTGGATCACTGCGCGGGATCAACGACGGTGACATCCCGTGCGTCGTCGCCGCCTCCTGGATGAAGGGCTCCAGCGCCTCCCGATCCCAGACCGGCAGATGGAAGTCCGTCGCCACGTCCACGGACGCGGAGGCGCCGTGACGGTCCGAAGATGCCCAGCCCAGGGGTGTCCATGCGCGCGGCGATCTCGTGGCCTCCCGACCCCGAACGCGACGGCGAGCCAGAACGCTTCGCGCCCGCGAGTCTCACGCGGCGGTCGTGACGGCGGCGCTCCTCGTATTGCGCCGCCCGCCCATCGTCGAGCATGCTGCGGCGCTCGGCCGTGCCGCCGCTCGCACGCTGCGGCGGTCGGATCGCGACCGTCCCTGCGTCCGGCCTCCGACCGAGCAAATGGCCGATAGGCTGGCCCGACGATGCCGTCCATCTGCGGCTCATCCGGCTCGACGCCAGTCCGATGGTCCTTTGCGTGGTCCATTCCGCCGTCCTCCTTCCGCAGCACTTTCCGGGGCTCTACACTGGACGGCGCCCCCGGACGTGCATTACACGGAAACCTCGACGATATAAATCGTAATGAAATGAGTATGTTGAATAATTTACACCCGACATCCGAGGTGCTCGCCCGCTGCTACCTGCAGGTTTCGGGCCGCCGCCGTCAGCCGCGGGAGAGGGCTTCTCGTCGAAGAGGTATACGGGCCGGCCGGCCGGGTGTTCCGCGCGAATGGCCACCTCGAAGGCCTCGGCTGCGGCCGGTCACGGCCAGTGACCGCCGCGGGCGGACCTCCTCCGACGACCCGGCCTCCTGAAAGCAGTACGAGCCGCTCGGCCCAGGCGGCGGCCCGCGGAAGGTCGTGGACGACGGCCAGCACGCCTGACGCCCTCCCGGCGCACCTCGTCGAGCACGCGGAACAGCCGGAGCTGGTGCCCGATGTTCAGGTGCGCGGCAGGCTCGTCGAGGAGCAGGATGGCCGGCTCCTGCGCCAGCCCGCGCGCGAGGGCGCGCGAGCTGGCGCTCGCCGGCGGAGAGCGTCGCCAGCGGCACGGTCGGCGAGCGGTTCGACACCCGCACGCGCGAGGCGCGCGCGACCGCGGCATCGTCCTCCGCGGTGAACGCACGCAGGGCGCCGCGGATGGGGATAGCGGCCGAGGCGCGCCTGTTCCGCGACGGTGATGGTCGCGGAGCGGCCTCGTCCGGGCGCGACCAGCGCGATCGCGCGCGCGACACTCCGCGGCGGACTGTCCGGATGGCTGCGGCCGCGCAGTCGCACCTGTCCCGCCGCGGGGGCGGCAGCAGCCGGCCAGCGGCGCGCACGAGCGTGGACTTGCCCGGCGGCGCTTGGGGCCGATCAGGCCACGGCCTCGCCCGCGCCCAGCGCGCGAGCGAGAGAGTCGCCGTCCACGACGAGCGCGCGTGCCCCGGCGGACGGAGAGGCCGTCCGCCGAGATCGCGCCCGTCCGCGTCGGCGGTCATCGCCGCGCGCCCGCGTGGCGCAGGGCCAGCAGGGAAGTAGAGAGCCCATGAACGCGGTCACTGAGCCCAGGGGGCGAGGTCCACGTTCAGGCTGAACACGCGCGTCCCCAGGTCGGCGAGGACGCACGAGCAGCGCGCCCGGCCAGGAACGCCGCCGGCAGCAGGTGCGCCCGAGCGAGCCCGCCACCGGCCGCAGGGCGTGCGGCGCCACGAGGCCTACGAACGTGGACGGATCCCGCGGCGGTGGTGGCCGCGCCCGCCACCAGGGCGGCCAGAGTGAGCAGGAGGAGACGCGCGGAATGCACGGCATCCCCAGCGCGGCCGCTTCCTCGTCGCCCAGGGAGAGGATCGAGCACGCGCGCCGCTGGCGAAGAGAGCGCGATGCAGCCGCCGAGCGATCACGAGGCCGCCGATGCGTAGGTGCACCCAGCCTCGCCCGTCCAGCCCCCCGCCAGCCAGTGAACAGCACCGTCTTCACCTGAACTCCTCGGTGGCGACGAGCAGCATCGACGTGCCCGCCGCGGCCAGCGCGGCGACGGAGATCCCGGTGCAGCAGGTAGCCCGTGCAGGCTCCGCCTCCCAGGGCCTGGCTCAGCGCGTAGAGCACGAGACCGCGGGCTGCATGGCGCCCGCGAAGGCGGCGAAGGGCAGGGCGAGGAACGTCCGCCCAGCCCAGGGCGGCACGGCCGCCACCGCGCCCAGGGCCGCGCCGGCGCCGACGCCGAGGAGGCCCGAATCCGCGAGCGGGTTGCGGAAGACGGACTGCAGCGTCGCGCCCACGACGGCGAGCCCGCCGCCCACCATCGCCGCCAGCGAGCACGCGGGGAAGGCGCACGACCCAGCAGGATCGTCTCGGACGAGGGGCAGGGGGCGCCGATCCCGTAGTCCGCGATCCCGTGCATCAAGGACGAGCCACGCCGGTCAGGGAAGAGGAACGCCGTCGCGCGCTGGCGGCCACCAGCAGCGCGATCGGGAGGGCCAGGGCGAGCCCTAATACCACGCGCCGGCGCCGCGCTGCGCTTCATGGCCGGGAGCCGGGCACGCGATCCGGGTGGAGCGCCCAGGCGAGGTACCAGCACCGCGTCCGCGCGAGTGCTGGCTCAGCGTCACGAGCAGCTCCGTCGGCATCTCCACGATGTGTCCTCGCGCACCGCGCGCAGCCTCGAGAGGAGTGGATGCTCGACGAGTGCTCTTTGCGCGCACCGGCCACTACGCCGATGAGCACTGACTGTCGGATCGGCTGCGAACGCACGCGCTCCGCGGCCACGTTCCCGATCCCCGCCACACCGATCTCCGCACCCACGTTGCGCGCGCCCGCCGACTCGATCAGCGCGCCGATCGCGGTGTCGGCTCCCGCCGTCATCCCGCTGGCCCAGTACATCACGCGCGGACGGGCGACGCCGTCCAGCCGGCGGGCGAGGTCGGCCAGCACCGCGTCGTAGCCGGCCACCAGCTTCTCGCGCCCCGCCGCCGCGCCCACCGCCGCCCTCCGAGGTCGAGGATGGCCTTGCGGTTTCCGGCCAGGCTGTGCATGCCTTCCATGCGGGTGGTAGCGCAGGCCGGAGCGCTCGAGGAGGTAGAGGAAATCGGGATCGGTGTACTCGGACACCACCACGAAGGTCGGGCGAGAGCGCGACCAGGCGCTCGAGGTCGGCCTTCTGCGGAAGCGCGCCACCGTGGGCGGCACGCGCCGACCACACGTCCGACGTGCCCACGTCGTCGGAGGCGGCGGCCACGGCGACCAGAGCGCCCACGGGAGGATCTCGACCAGCACCTCGTCCGCGGTCAGGTTCAGCGAAGCGATCCGCTGCGGCGGGGCTGGTGCGGACGAAGCGGCGGGGGCCGCGCCCAGCGTGGCCGCGGCGAGCAGCAGGGCGGACAGCACTCGCGCGGACGGCCCCCAGCCGTTCTGCTCACGCCGCTTCCGCGGGAGCAGATCGGCGAACACGAAGCCGTCACGCGAGACGACTCTCACCGTTGCGCACGGGAACCGGCACGCCGGAACATCGGGCCATCCCAGGCGAAGGTGTGGAACTCGCCATTCTCGCCGCAGGGGTCCACGCCCCTGGGCAGGCGCGCGAGGAGCGTCGCGGTCGAAGGCCGCCCCCCGCGAGATCCTCGGGCATGACGCGCGGGTCCACGCAGGTAGGCGCGCCTGCAGCCCGCCGCCGATCATGTCCTCGGCCAGAGCGGCCGTCGGGCGGCCCCACAGCGGGAAATGCAGGCGTGGAGGCCCGTCCCTGCTCATCTTGTTTCTCGCGGTAGCGGCGGATGTCCTCCAGGAAGAGATCGCCGAAGGCGATGCCCGTGATGCCGCGCGCGCTGCGCCTCGGCCACCGCGCCCGCCATGGCGGCTTCGTAGGTCTCGTTTGGAGCACGGGGACGGGATGCGCACCAGGACGAGCGGAAGGCTGGCCGCGTCGGCCTGGGCCTCGAGCAAGGCGCGGCGCACGGCGTGCATGGCGACGCGGTCGTAGGCCTCGTTGATCGTGGTCAAGAGGCCGACCACCTCGACGGAAGGATCCTGCCGCAGGACGTGGAGCGACCACGCGCTGTCCTTCCCGCTGCTCCAGGCGAGGAGGATCGGGGCGCGCGTCCCGCTCACCGGCGCGTGCCGCCGGAGGCTCGTCTCCGCCGGCACGCGGACGACGTCGCGGGCGAGGAAGCGCCGACGAAGAGCTCGGGATGAAGGATCTCGGCCGTGATCTCCAGGCTGTCCACGACGCGCGGTCCCGGGCGCGAGAAGTACTGGGACCCGTCCACGGCGTAGATACGGCCGTCGCGCACGGCGGGCAGGTCGGCCCAACCCTCGCGCGCCTGCAGGAGGGGCAGGTCGGAGCGCGTGCGGGCGAGGTCGAACCCGCAGCACGCGATGAGCACCACCTCGGGACGGGCGGCCAGGACCTCTCTCCCACGTCACGCGGCGCGACGGACGGCCCTTGTGCCCGAGCGCTTCTTCGCCGCCCGCGATCTCGACCAGCTCGGGGTTCCAGTGCCCGCAGGCGAAGGGCGGATCGAGCCACTCGAGTGATGACGGCGCGGGGCCGCGTGCGCGCCAGGGCCACGCGTGTGCGCACCGCCTCCACGCGGGCCGTGAGCAAGCGGCCACCACGGCCTCGGCGCGCTCCGGGACCCGCGGTGGCCGCGGCCACGCGCCGGATGTCCTCGAAGATGTCGGCGAGCGAAGCCGGCTCCAGGTTCACCACCGTGGGCGGATCCCGGCAGCGCCTCGCGAACGCGGTGACGGAGTCGTAGCCCACCGCGCACACGTCGCAGAGACGCTGGGTGAGGATCACGTCCGGGCGCAGGCGGCGGATGAGGGGCTCGTCCATGGTGTAGAGCGTGCCCGTCTGCGTGAGCGTGTCCGTCACCCAGGTGTCGATCCGTCCGCTGGGCAGCGCGCCCCCCGTGGATCTCGCAGTGCGTGACCTGCGGGCGCGCGCGCACCTCGGGCGGGTGGTCGCACTCGTGGGAGACGCCGACGAGAGAATCCACCAGGCCGAGCGCCGCCGCGATCTCGGTCGCGGCGGGCAGTGGAGATCACGCCCATGGGCGGGCGTTTCCGCTGCGGAAGCGCAGCCCCGCCCGCACGGAGCGGCCTAGGCGGGTAGCCGAGGACTTCCTGGTAGTCGTGATCCAGCACGTTCTCGGCGATGCACCAGCGCCTCCAGGCGGGACACGATCCAGCGCACGCGCGCGCAGGTCGAGCCGGGCGTAGCCCCTCGTTCTCGGTGAGGCCGATGTTCTGAAGTCGCCACGCGCGCGGCGGCCGACGAGGACGAGGGTGGTGCCCCGCTGAGGCGCGACCCCGCCGAAGGTCGCGGTCAGCGAGCCCTGGTTCTTGGAGCCGGCGGAGGAGCGGTCGTCCCTCCGCGTAGACCTCGTTGAAGGCGTCGCCGCGCTCCTTCACGACGCCGTCGAGGTACGTGTATTGGGCGAAGAGCCGCGCCCACGGACGCGGCGCCGCCTCCGCCGCCAGCTCCAGGCCCTCGCGCGCGTGCGCCCGACGTTCACGAAGGTCCCCTGGAACGTCGAGAAGTCCACGATCTGGAAGTTGATCTGGTCGCGGTAGTCGTGATGGAACGCCGTGGCCTCGAGACGCAGACGGTTGCCGGCCAGGCGCTGCTCGACGCCGGCGTCGAAGGTCACGCTGCGTTCCGGCTTCGAGGTCCGGGTTGCCCATGCGCGTAGAACGAGACGCCGTAGGACTCGAAGAAGGTCGGCTCCTTGATACCAGTGCCCCGCTGGCCTTGAGGGTGGTGGTCCCCGCCTCGCCGACCGTCCAGGCCACGGCCACCCGCGGCACCGCGCGCGTCCCGAAGCTCGCGTTGTGCTCGACACGACCCCCGAGGGTCAGGAAGAGGCGTCCGCCCACGACCACGCGGGTCCTGCGCGTAGACGCCCACGTTCGTGCGCTCCGGGTGGAGGAGCGGCTCTGCGCGCGAGCCGACCGCGCCCGTCTCGCGCTCCAGCTCCGCCCCGACGGTCACGATGTGCTGGCCCTCGAGCTGCGTCTCGGAGCTGGTAGCCCGTCGAGAAGCGCCGCGTGTCCTGCTGGAACCCGAGGGGGTCCACGAAGTCGAAGAACGATGTCCGTGCCCACGCGATCGCCCGCGCGCGGAAGGTACGGCCCGGAGTCGAGCGGGTTGCGCGAGAGCCAGTCCTGCAGCGCGAAGCCCGCGCGCAGCTCGTGGCTGGTACGTCCGCGCACGTGGCGGAAGCTGCAGGCCGGCCACGCCGATCTGGCGCTCGTAGCTGGCGTCGAGGTCGGGACGCCCGTAGGCGGTCTGGCCCGGTGTTCCGACCTCCGTAGTCTTCGCCGGCGCAAGGTCAGCCGCAACGACGTCTGCGCGCTCGCCCTCGAAGCCGAGGGACGCCGCCCCGCCATTCTGGCGCAGCGCGCTGTTGGGCTCCTCGTTGTCCGTGCTCAGGTGGACGCCGCCGAGGTTCCAATCGAAGCGGCCTCGCCTGGCCGGCGGTGCCCGCCTCGCCCCGGAACCAGCCGAAGCTTCCACCCTGCGCCTCCGCCCGCCAGCGCGCGGCCGTCGGATAGCGCGCGGTCACGAGATGGACCACTCCCGCGAGCGCATCGGTGCCGTAAGAGGCTGCTGGTGGCGCCCGCGCACGACCTCGATGCGATCGAGCTCGAGGGAAGCAGGGGCCCGAGGTTGTATTCGCCCCCGGCTCGTTGGCGGGAACCCCGTCGATGAGGATGCGCGCGAAGTTGGACTCCCCGCCGCGCACGAAGAGCGAGCCCTGCAGGCCGAGCCCGCCGTTGCGGGCGACGGTCACGCCGGGGACCTCTTCGAGCAGCGTGAGCACGGATGGGGCTCCCCGCTCCGCGATGCGGTCCGAGTCGAGGACGGTGGCGCTGACACCGACGGTGGAGAGCGCGGCCCTCGTCGCGGGTGGCGGCCACGACGACGTGCTCGCGCACGGGGCCGCGGCCAGGAGAGATCGAGCGCGGTCTCCGCCCCGGTGAGATCGACCTCCGGGGTGCCGGTGAGAAGGAATCCGCCCGCGCGCAGCGTGATCCGGTAGTGGCCAGGGACGAGCCCTCGGCACGATACCGGCCTTCGGGACCGGTGACGATGGTGCGGGCGGCGTCCGGCCCGCGCACGATCAGGACGAGGTTCGGGACCGGCGTGCCTTCGGACGTGCGCACGGTTCCGGCGAGGACGCCCGACGGCTGGGCATGGGTCTCACGGCGCCGCGCTCAACAGCGCGGCGAGGACGAAGACGAAACGGCGCATCGCGAGTCTCTTGGGGAGGCTCGACGTGTCGGGAGCGGTGGATGACGGACACCGTGGACTGCAGCTCCTTCACGCGAGAAGCCTCAGGCTCGAACGGGTCGGGGCAGGTTTCCTGGCTCCCGGGTCATCGCTCGTCCTCAACCTTCCCCGGCTTTCGCCGAGTGGCGGCGCTCAAGCGCCTAGAGGAGAACGGGCTCTCCGGCTACAGTGGCGGGACCGCGCAGGCATTCGACCTGCTTCCCTTTTCCCCCTCGATTCGAGGGGCACCCCGACGTAACGACGAGACTGTGACGCAGGGGGAGTCGCATTGTCAACGCTGCGCCCGGCGGGCCCGGCTAGAATGAGAGCTCGTCGGTCGACGCGAATGAGATCGATACCGTGATCGTCCTGATCGTCCTCGGCGCGACGCTGCTGCTGGCCCGCCTCGCGGGCGCGGCGGGAGTGGATGCTCTCGACTCGTGGGCCGCGGCGACCCGCGTGGGCCTGGCCTCGATGCTGGTCCTCACCGCCAGCGGGCACTTCAATGCGATGCGTCACGACCTGGCGCGCATGGTTCCACCCGCCATTCCGCATCCGATGGAGTTCGTCTCACTTCACGGGGTCTGCGAGATCCTCGGCGCCTTCGGCCTCCTCGTCCCCTCGAACGCGCGTCGCGGCGGCGCTCGCCTTGATCGTGCTCTTCGTCGCGATCCTTCCCGCCAACATCCATGCCGCGCGCCGGGCCCACGCCCGCGGGAAGCCGGTGACGCCTATCGCCGTGCGTGTGCCCATGCAGATCCTGTTCATCGCTCTCACGGCCTGGGCCGGCGTGTACGCGTCGCGATGACGCGCGAGGACGCGGCCAGGCTGGCGGCGGTAGCGGGTTCCTGGCCGCGGGCGTGCTGGTGCTGATTGCCCTCTACGGCGCCCATGAGAACGGCGTACGGGAGGTCATCCGGTGGACGGCGCGCACATCGCCTCTTCTTCCTCTGTGCCGCGCTCGTGACCGAGGGGTGGAGGCGCCCGCTCTCTCCCTGGTGGCAGCGGCCGTTGCTCCTGGAGAGCCTCGCCGTCTCCCCACACCCTTCACGCCCTGGCCATCGTCACCCTGGCCGTGCAGACCGACGGCCGGAACCTGCTGGAACGCAGCTCGCCCGTCAACGTCGTCGGCGGCGCCCTGGCCTATGGCTTCATCTACTGGGGAGCGCTGAAGCCGTACTCCGCCTCACGTCCGCGGGGCTGGTGTGGATCTGGGGCGTGTTCTTGTTCGGCTACGGCACGCGCGCACTCCGGATGCCGCTGCCGTATGGATTCGCCGCCGTCTTTCTCCTGCTGGTCGTGATGACGCTTCGTGCGGCCGCGTCGCTGCCGGCGTGGAGACGGCCCGAGGGCTATGATCCGGGAGTGAACGACCGCTTCCTCCGCGCCTGCCGGCTCCAGGAAGTCGACCGCACACCCGTCTGGTTCATGCGCCAGGCCGGGCGCTACATGCCGGAGTACCGGGCCCTGCGCGCGCAGCACTCCCTGCTCGACGCTCTGCCGCACTCCGGAGCTCGCCGTGCAGGTCACGCTCCAGCCCGTCCAGGCCCTGGGCGTGGACGCCGCCATCCTGTTCTCCGACCTGCTGCTTCCGCTGGCGCCGCTCGGCATCCCCTTCGACTTCGCAGGCCGGCGAAGGCCCCGTCATCGAAACGCCGCTGCGCTCGCGCGCGGAGATCGACGCCCTGCGGCGGCTTCGAGCCGCGCCAGGACCTCGGCATGGTGCTGGAAGCGATCCGCATGCTGCGGCGCGAGCTGGAGGGAAAGGTCCCCCTCATCGGCTTCGCGGGGCGCCCTTCACCCTGGCCTCGTACGCGATCGAAGGCGGACACTCCGCGAACTTCGCGCTCACGAAGACGCTGATGTACACGGATCCCGAGGCCTGGCACCGCGCTCGCCGCCCTGCTCGCCGACATCGCCGGCGATTACCTGCGCGCGCAGGTGGAGGCGGCGCGCAGGCCCTGCAGATCTTCGACTCCTGGATCGGCGCCCTCGACGCGGGCGACTATCGCGAATACGTCCTCCCGCACGTGCGCGCCCCTTCGCGCGCCTGCGAGGCACGGGCGTGCCCGTCATCCACTTCGGCACCGGGACCTTCCATCTCCTCGAGGTGCAGCGCGAGGCGGGCGGGAACGTCATCGGTCTCGACTGGCGCACGCCGCTCGACGAGGGATGGGCGCGGCTGGGCCCGAGCGTGGGCGTCCAGGGCAACCTCGATCCGACACTCTTGTTCGGTCCGCGCGAGCGCCTGCTCGCGCGCGTGGACGACGTACTCCGGCCGCGCCGCGCGGCGCGCCCGGCCACATCTTCAACCTCGGGCACGGGATCCTGCCCGGCACGCCGGTCGAGAACGTCAAGGCCGTCGTCGATCACGTGCACGCGGATCGGCGAGCCGGCGGCCGCGTCATGAAGGCCGTCCTCCTCCTCGCGCACGGCACGCCGGAGTCGCTCGACGATATGCCGGAGTACCTCACGCGCGTGCGCGGGGACGGCCGCCCTCGCCCGAGCTCATCGAGGAGATGCGCGGCAACTACGGCGCCATCGGCGGGCGCTCGCCCCTCACCGAGATCACTCTCGCGCAGGCGAGGCGCGCTCGCCTCCACCCTAGGCGGAATGCCCGTGTACGTCGGCATGCGCAACTGGCGGCCCGCTATCATCGCGGACGCGATCGCGGAGGCGGCCGAAGGCCGGAGTGAACGAGCTGGTGGCGCGTCCCGATGGCGCCGCAGTACTCGACGCTCAGCGTGGCCAAGTACGGCGATGCGGTGGAGGCCGCGCGGCCTCCCGAGCATGCGACGTGCGCTTCGTCCGACTCCTGGCACGACCACCCGGACCTGCTCGACGCGTTCGCGGAGAAGCTGCGCGCGGCGCGCGCGGGGCGGGGCGTGGGACCGCGTGCTCTTCACCGCCCACAGCCTGCCCATGCGCGCGTGGTCGCCCAGGGCGATCCCTACCCGGACGAGGTGGCGGCCACCGCGCGCGGCGTGGCCGAGCGCGCGGGCGTCCCCGAATACGCGCGCGCCTACCAGAGCGCGGGACGCACCCCGGAGTCCTGGCTGGGCCCGCCGCTGGAGGAGGCGCTGGCCACCGCGGCCGCGGAAGGGGCGCAACGCGTCCTGGCCGTTCCCGTCGGGTTCGTCTGCGATCACACCGGAGATCCTGTTCGACATCGACGTCCAGGCCGCAGCAGCGCCGCGCGCCGCCTCGGCATCGAGGTCGGCCGCACGGAGTCGCTCAACACCTCGCCCACGCTTCATCCGCGCCCTGGCTGACCTCGTCCGGACGGCACCTGCCGACGACGCGCGCCGACGTCGTGGTGATCGGCGGCGGCATCGCCGGGCCTCACGGCCGCGAGGGCGCTGCGAGAAGCCGGCCGCGACGGCGCTCCTCCTGGAAGCCTCGCCCCGCTACGGCGGGGTGATCCTCACCGAGACGACGGACGGGTTCGTCGTCGAAGCCGGCCCGGACGCGATCCTGGCCCAGAAGCCGGAGGGTCTCGCCCTGTGCCGCGCCCTCGGGCTGGCCGAGCGCCTGATCCCGACCAATCCCGCGATGCGCACCATCTTCGTGCTCCGCCGCGGACGCCTGCACGCGCTGCCGGAAGGGATGATGCTTGGCGGTGCCCACGCGCATCGGGCCCTTTCCCGCGCAGTGGCCTCTTCTCCTGGCCGGGGAAGCTGCGCATGGGCCTCGATCTCCTCGCGGCCGCGCGGCGCCGCCGTGGACGACGAGTCGATCGCGTCCTTCCTGCGGCGCCGTTTCGGCACGGAGGCGGTGGAACGGCTCGGCGAGCCCCTGATGGCCGGCATCCACGCGGGCGATCCGGAGCGGGCTCTCGATCCGCGCGACCTTTCCGCGCTTCGTCGCTCTCGAAGCGAAACATGGCAGCCTCATCCGCGGGATGGGCGGCGGCGGCCCGCGACGCGCCCGCCGCGACGGGGTCGGCCTTCTATTCGCTGGGCCGGAGGGCTCGGCGAGCTCGTGGGCGCGCTCGTCGCGAGCCTGCCCGTCGCGCGCGCCGGCGGACGAGCGCGGCCGTCACGCGCCTCGAGCGCCGCGAAGGCGGGACGTTGCTGACCCTGGCGGATGGAACGACGGTGGCGGCGCAGGCCGTCGTCATCGCCGTCCCCGCGCCTGCCGCCGCGCCTCTGCTCGCGCCGCTCTCTCCCGCGGCGGGGAGGCGCTGGCGGCGATCCCCTTCGCCTCGTCGGCCACGATCGCGCTTCGGTTACCGGCGCGCGGACGTCGGCCACCGCCTGACGGCTACGGCTTCATCGCCCCGCCGGGGAAGCGCCTGCGGTGCACGGCCTGCACGTTCGTCTCGACGAAGTTCGCCGGCCGCGCGCCCCGAGGGGCACGTCCTCCTGCGCGCGTTCGTGGGCGGCACGCGTGATCCCGGCGTGCGTCGACCTTCCGGACCCTGAGCTGGTCGCGCCCGCGCGCCGGGAGCTGGGCCTCAGCTGCTGGGGCTGCGCGGGTCGCCCCGTGCTCGAGCGCGTCTATCGGTGGCCCCGAGGGACGCCGCAGATGGAGCGTGGGCCACCTCGCCCGCATGGTCGCGGCCGGACGCGATCCTGGTCCGGCCTGCCCGGCGTGTTCCCGACGCGGGCCGGGCTGCACGGGACGGGCTCCCCGACACCATCGCGGATGCCCAGCGTGCGCGCGGCCGCGGCGGCCGCGTTCGTATGCGATGGCCTCGAACACGCCCGCGCGCCGTGTCCGCGGATCGGAGCGCCTGACATCGCGCCGCCCCACCCTCCTCGCCGCGGCCGCCTGGATCGCCATGTCCGGCGCCGCGCCTCGCCGCCGACGCCGTCGCGGACGCGATCGCCGAGGGCGATGCGCACTACGAACGGCGCGCCGAGGGCGCTCGCGGTGGAACCGCCGATCCGAAAGAGAGCGGACCTCGCCATCCAGGCCTATCGCCGCGTGCGCTGGCCGCGCCTCCGGGCGACCTGAGGCGCTGTCGCGCCTCGCTGCGCGCGCTGAACTTCCGCGGCCCCTGCGGAGCCGACTCCGGAGGCGCGGAAGGGGGATTCTTCTGACGAGGCGTTCATCGGGCCAGGCCGCGGTGGCGCGCCTGGAGAAGAGCGTCGCGGGACGATCGCCCGCGGATCGGATCGTCGCGCTGCGCGGCACCGGGCTGGCGCGGCCGCGGCCTACTACTGGACGGCGGCCTCGCCTGGGGCAGTGGGCGCTCGCGCGCGGTTCGTTCGCCGCCGGCCGCTCCGGCGTGTGGCCGGACGCGTGCGCGACCTCTCGCAGACGGTAGATCGCGCGCTCGACCCCGGCCCTCGAAGAGGGCGGCGGCTACCGCGCGTGCTCGGCCGGCTGCACCACCAGGCGCCGCACATTCCCTGATCACGGGCTGGGTGTCGAAGACGAAGCGCCGTCGAATACCTCGCGCCAGTCGTACGCGCTGGGACCGGCCAACCCCGTCACCTGGTTCTCCTGGGCGACGCCTTGCTGGACGGTGACGCGAGCCAGGCGGAGGAGGGCGGCGCCTCCTGCGGAAATGCATCGACACGCCGCCGCGCGCGGACTACGTCGTGGGAGAGCCTCCTACGGCGGAGCTGCGCGCGCGCGCCTCGCCTCCGCGCGTTGAGACAACAGGCTACTCCGGCGGAGGATGTGACGGGCAGCGGGCCGACGCGCTCGAGCCCATCCGCGCAGCCCGGCGGTGGCCAGGATGACGGCGCCGCCGGCCAGCGTCCACGTCCCCGGGATCTCAGCAGTGGACACCAGCCAGGCCCAGATCGGGCTCAGGACGGGCTCGACGAACATCAGCAGCGAACGCCTCCGAAGCGCGGCCAACGCGTCGCAGCGCGGACAGCAGGAGGAAGTAGGCGACACCGATCTGGAACACACCGAGGTACGCGATCAGCGATCCAATCCAACGGGCGCGCGGGTGACGGGAAGCGCCATCGGCAGCACGGCCGCGAACGCGAACAGGTTCCGAGCACGACGTGCCGCGGGCGCGGCGGCGGCGCCTCGTCCCCGTCGCGGGCCAGCCAGCGCAGCCCGACCATCATGAACGCGCTCGTGCACCCGCTCACCGCGGCCAGGATGTTGCCGAGCCCGGGTTGGGCGCGGTCGGCCCGGCGGCCGGACTCCGAGCGAGGACGAGGCCCATGCCGAGCGCCAGCCGCCAGCGCGGCCAGGATCGCGGCGGGGCATCGTGCTCCTTCAGCAGCAGCGGCTGCAGCAGCACGATGTAGAGGGGCGAGGTCGCCTCCAGGAAGATCGTGCTGGCGGCGGTGGTGAGCTTGTTGGCCTGCACGAAGAGCACGACGGTGACGGCATAGGCCACCCGACGAGGGCGGCCCGGGCGGAGAGCCCGCGCCGGACGCTGGGCACGAGCACCAGCACGGCCAGCGCCGCCACGCCGGCCCGGAAGCTGGGCCACCCTGCCAGCTCGTGAGCGCGCAGGCCTTGATGGCCGCGCCCGCGGTGGAGAAGAGCGCGGCCCCGGCCACGAGCTCCAGGCGGTTGCGGATCGCTGTGGGCGTTAGTTCCCTGCCGTCGGCGTGCCTTCCGGCATCAGGTGACCTGGGTGTAGCGGCGGGCGGGAAGCTACCGACGGAACGCCGTCTGCAGCCACTCTGAGGTGACGTTGTCGATCTCCTGGCGGCGCCGCCGCAGGAGGACGGGATCTCGGCCGAGCACGTGCATGCGCCGGAGCGAGCCCGAGCAGTACTCCGTTCTGGCGCTCCGCCACCCTCGAGCTCGCGGCGCTCGATCTCCTTCTCCTTGCTGAGGTCCTCCGGCGCCACCCCGCCCGCCTGCAGGCGGTCGATCTCGTCGAACGACGGCCGCGCTCAGCTTGGCCGCGTTCTCGGGGAAGAGCCGAACGAGATCGTCATCGTCCCGTACCCGCGCACGGGCTGGATGTCCGAGTAGCTGACGGACACGCCGTAGGTGCCCGACATCTCCTCGCGCAGGAGGCCGCGCAGGCGGTTGCGCACGACGCCGGCCGCGGTCAGGGCCTGCTGGCGGTCCGGTCTCGTTGCTCCCGGCATCCGCGAAAGAAGGCCAGGGTCGTCGTGCTGCGCGGCTCGCGTCCCTTGCGGACTTCCGCCTTCTTGACCGCCTCCGGGAACTCCAGGCCCCGGTCCTCGAAGCGCGAGGCCGCCTTGCCCGCGGAGGGCAGGGCCCCGAGGTAGCGGGCGAGCAGGGGCGCGACGGTGTCCACGTCGAAGGAGCCGACGAAGCACGAAGGTGAAGTCGGCCGCGTTGGCGAAGCGTTCGCGGTAGAAGCGCAGGCTCTCCTCGCGCTTCAGGCCCGGGACGCTCCTCCGGCTTGATGGGCCGGTACAGGTAGTGGCCGGCGGTGTTGATCTCGATCACCGCGTCCCCGTACACGGAGCCCGGGTCGCTCGCGCGGTGCGCGATCGCCGTCTCCAGGCGGCGGCGCAGCACCTCGAAACCCTCCGCCCGGTCGTTGGGCGTGGTGAACTCGAGGTAGACGAGCTGCAGCGCGGTCTCGAGGTCGGCGGGCGTGCTCGACCCGGAGATGCCGTGCGTGTAGTGCTGGACCTCGGGCGAGACCTGCACGAGCTTGCCCGCGAGCAGCTTCTCGATCTCGACGGGCGTGAACCCCCCACACCCATCTCGCCCACGGCCACGGGACGAGAGCAGGGCCTCCACCACGTGTTCGGGCGCGGCCAGCGAGGCGCGCCCCGGAGGCGTCGGCCCCGAAGACGATCTGGTCGTTCTTGAAGTCGGTGGGCTTGAGCCAGACCTCGACCCCGTTCGAGAGGGTCAGCACCGTCACCCCGAGCGGATCGATCTTCCGGCGCGACACGACGGTGCCGCCCGCGGGCGGCTTCTCGAGAGCTGGCGGCCGGCGGTGCGGTCCTCCCAGGGCGTGACCGCGGCCTGGCTGGTGGCGGTGAGCACGCCGCGGACCTCGGCCTCCGTGGGCACGGCCACGCCTTCCTTCTGCGGCGCCACGGCCAGGACGACGCGGCTGTCTTCGTGGATGTTGCGCCGGGTGACGTCCCGGACCTCGTCGAGGGTGATGGTCGGCAGGAACTGGCGCACCAGCGTGAGCTCCACGTCGATGCCGGGGCTGGGCTCGCCGGTCAGGAAGTTCGAGACGTACTCCCGCGCGTAGGAGCTGCTCTCGCTCTTGTCGCGCTCCCGCCAGGCGCGTTCGTATTGGGCCAGCAGCTCGCGCTTGGCGCGGTCGAGCTCCGCCGGCGCGAACCCGTGGACGCGGACGCGCTCGGCCTCCGTGAGCAGGGCGCTCAGGCCGGTGGCGATGTTGCCGTCACGCACCACGGCGCCGAGCACCTCCGGTGTCCGTGCTGCGGCCGAGCAGGCCCCCTGAGGACGAGGCGCCGAGGAAAGGCGCGTCCCCACGGCGCGCCATCTCGGACAGGCGCGAGTTCACCATCGAATGGAACAGGGTCTCCACCAGGCTGCGCCGGTAGTCGCCGACCCGGCCTTCCGGAAGCTTCGGATGCTTGAAGATCACGGAGACGCCGGACACGCGCGCCTCGGGATCGGTGGCGACGCGCTGACCAGGGTCTCGGCATGGCTGGGGATGCCGTAATCGGGCCGCGCTCTCCGGCGCCGCCGCCGCGGACCTCGCCCAGCTTGTCCTGGATCCACTCTCGGCCTTGCCGGGATCCACGTCGCCGACGACGGCGACCGCCATCGCGCTCGGGCCGGTACCATTCGCGGCGCGAACGCGCGCAGCCGCGCGGGATCGGAGCTCTTGATGACGTCGGGATCGCCGATGGGCAGCCGCTCGGCGTAGCGCGAGCCGTGCATGAGGATGGGGAACTGCAGGCGCTGGAGCCGCGAGTTCGCGCCTTGTCCGAGCCGCCATTCCTCGAGCACGACCCCGCGCTCCTTGTCGATCTCGTTCTTGCTCAGCGTCCAGCCCCCGGCGAAGTCGGCGAGGACGGTCAGGCCCTTCTCGACGAGGCCGCTGCGATCGGTGGGCACCTCGAGCATGTACACCGTCTCGTCGAAGCTGGTGTACGCGTTGGCGTCGGCGCCGAAGCGCGCCCCGATGGATTCCAGGAACCCCACGAGCTCGCCCGGCGCGAAGTGCTTGCTGCCGTTGAAGGCCATGTGCTCGAGGAGGTGGAGCGAGGCCGCGCTGGTCTTCCTGCTCGAGGATCGGAGCCCGGCGTTGACGGCCAGGCGGAGAGCGGCGCGATGCTCGGGACGCCCGTTGCGGCGGATGTAGTACGACATCCCGTTGGGCAGAGCGGCCGCGCCGCACCGCGCGGGTCGAAGGGGAGCGGATCCTCCAGCCGGTAGGTCGTCGCGGCGGCGGCAGGCGCGGCGCTGGCCGCGGGTCGTGGGCTGGGCGGCGGCGCGTCATAGGCCGACAGCGCCGGGCGCCGTCGCCAGGGCGCCCAACAGCAGCAGTCGAGCTTCTCACCGCCTCCCATCTCAGGTCCCTTTGGCTAACTTCCTCAGGGGGCACTCACGCATCATCCCGATGGGTGTTCGCGAACCCCTGAAGCCCCCTCGCACGTCGCCGTCGCTGCGCGGCGCCGCCGTGCTCTGCGGTTGGTCTGCCAGTCGCGATACAGTTGATCGTCCATGAGGCTTTCGCAGCGGATGGCGCGGCTGGGCACGGAGACCGCCTTCGAGGTCCTCGTGCGGGCGCGTGCCCTCGAGGCCCAGGGACGCAACATCGTCCATCTCGAGATCGGCGAGCCCGACTTCGACACTCCCGGCCACATCACCGAGGCGGCCATCCGCGCCCTGCGCGGTGGGGCCACCCACTACGGCCCTTCCGCGGGCCTCCCCGAGCTGCGCGAAGCGATCGCCCAGGACTCGACGCGCCGCCGAGGCGTGCGCGCCACGCCGGAGATGGTGGTGGTGACGCCCGGGGGCCAAGCCGATCCTGTTCTTCGTGATCCTCGCCCTCGTGGACGAAGGGCGACGAGGTCCTCTATCCGAACCCGGGCTTCCCGATCTACGAGTCGATGATCCGGTACATCGGCGGCAACCCGGTGCCCGGTGCGGCTCCTCGAGGAGAAGGCCTTCACCCTCGACGTGGGTCAGCTCTGCGAGCCGCGTCGGGCCCACGGACGCGCGCTCATCATCCTGAACTACCCGCACAACCCGACGGGAGGCGCGATCCCGGAGAGCGGGCTGCGCGCGATCGCCGACGCCGCGGCCAAGCACGACGTGCCCGTGCTCTCCGACGAGATCTACGGGCGCATCCTCTACGACGGCGAGCACACGCTCGATCGCGTCCATGCCCGGGATGGAGCCGCTGGCCATCGTCCTCGACGGCTTCTCGAAGACGCTACGCCATGACGGGCTGGCGGCTGGGCTACGGCGATCATGCCCGCGCCCATGGCGCAGGTGGTGGCCAAGCTCCAGACCAACGCCACCTCCTGCACCGCGACCTTCAGCCAGCTCGCGGCCGTGCAGGCCGCTGCGCAGGCGGACCAGTCGTCGGTGGACGCGATGGTGGCGGAGTTCCGCCGCCGGCGCGACGCGATCGTGGACGGCTGCGCGCGATCCCCGGCTTCACCTGCGCCCGTCCCAAGGGCGCGTTCTACTGTCTTCCCGAACATCACCCGCACCGGCTACTCGAGCACGGCCGCTGGCCGACAAGCTGCTCGACCAGGGCGGGCGTGGCCTGCCTTCAGCGGCACCGCCTTCGGCGAGTTCGGCGAGGGCCACCTGCGGCTTCTCGTACGCGAACAGCATGGAGAACATCCGAGGCCTTGCGGCGAATCGAGTCGCTCGTGACGGTTAGCCGCATTCCGCCTGGCCGGGAAACGGAGCCCCGTCCGCCTCATTCAGGAAGCTCAGCAGCGGATGACGCTATTAGCGTTAGCACGTAACTGAATAGCGCCCTCCGGCCGTGCCGATGGATTTGGCCCTTCATTCTTCTCGGTGAACGCATGACCTTCCGCATCTTCGCCACGACCGACATCGGACCGGAAGCGCTGCAACGCCTGCGCGACAAGGGCTGGGACCTCGAGGTCTACGAACACGTGGAGCCGCCCCCGCGCGCCCTCGATCCTCGAGAAGGTCAAGAGCGGCATCGACGCCCTCATCACCACCCTGCGCGACAAGATCGACGAGGAGGTCTTCGCGGCGGGGAAGGCGGCCGGCGCTGAAGGTCGTGGCCCAGGACGCGGTGGGATTCGACAACATCGACCGCGCCTCCGCCAACAAGCACAAGATCCCGTTCAGCAACACCGCGGACGTCCTCACCGACGCCACCGCGGAGTTCGCGTTCATCATCATGGGCACCGTCGCCCGCATGACCTGGCCCTCCGAGCAGATGGTGCGCGAGCAGACCTGGTCCACCTGGCACCCGTACCATCCCTGGCTGGGCGACGAGGTGACGGGCAAGACGGTGCTGGTCATGGGCACCGGCCGCATCGGGAAGAGCTTCATCAAGAAGGCGGTCGGGCTTCGACATGGACGTCCTCTGCGCTACGACCCCGCCTACCAGGACGCGCAAGTTCGTCGCGTCCGTCCGCCGCGTGATGAAGGTGCGGCACGAGGAGAGCCTGTCCACGCGCGCGCAGACGATCGACTACGTGCCCTTCGAGGAGGGACTGGCCAAGCGCCGACTTCGTCACCCTGCACGTGAACCTGACCCGGCCGGGCGAAGCCGCGGAGCCGACCTTCCACCTCATGGACGAGCGCCGGCTGCGTCTCATGAAGCCGACGGCGTATCTCGTGAACACCTCGCGCGGCCCGGTCGTGGACGAGAACGCGCTCGCGCAAGCGCCCTCAAGGAAGGATGGATCGCGGGAGCCGCCCTCGACGTCTTCGAGACGGAGCCGCTGCCCGCGGACAGCCCGCTGCGCGACGAGGCGCTCAAGCTGAAGCTGCGGGTCTTCCACCACTTCGCCTCCGCCGGCCGCGCCACGCGCCTTTCGCCCGACCCGAACGTCGGGATGGCCGGCCGCGCGGTGCAGGCCGTGATCGACGTGTGCTCGAGCGGCGCCACGAAGGCGATCCGGAAGAAGATGCCGTACATCGTCAACAAGGAAGGCTTCTGAGACCGTCCGTCCTCCCGTTGGCTCTGGTGCTCGGCGCGGCTGCGGCGCCAGTCACAGGCCCAGGTGACGGCGGCCGTCCTCGAGGCCCGTCTCTGCACGAGGGCGACGGGCGAGGCGGCGGTGGCGCCCTGCCGCAAGGCCCTCGAGCTCGGCCTGCCTGCGGGCCGCCAGCCCGCGATCGAAGCGACGCTGGCCGCACGCCTGTCCGCGCTCGAGCGGTGGGAGGAGGTGGTCGAGGTGTATCGGGGCGCGGTCTCGCGGCGTCCCGCCGACGGCCTGGCCCGATCCGTCTCGGAGCGGCGCTCCTGCACATGCAGGGACCGCGCCGCGGACGCGGAGCCGGAGCTCCGCGAAGCGATCCGGCTGCGTCCGGACGACGCCGAAGCGCAGGTGTTGCTCGGCGATCGCCCTCGTGCGGCTCGGACGCGCGGCGGACGCCGTGGCCGCGTTCGAGCAGGCCCCGCGTCTGGATGCGACCGTTCTCGACCACCGCCCGGCGGCGCGCCGGCGTACGACGCGGCGCGCGTCGCGGCGAGAGGTGGCCGAAGCCGTAGCGCGCTAGCCCGTGTTCTGCAGCCCGGCCGCGATCCCGTTGACGCACAGCGCCACCAGATCGCGCACCGCGTCGCGCTGGGATCTCGTCGCCGAGCGCGCGGAGGCGCCGCAGCGTCACTGACCTGCACGAAGCTCATGGGATCCACGTAGGGGTTGCGGAGCCGGATGGAGCGGCGCAGGATCGGCGCGTCCTCGAGGACCTCGCTCGTGCCCGTCACGGAGAAGATGCCACGCTCGGCCCGGTCCCACTCCGCGAGCACGGCCCCGAAGACCTGTTCGCGCAGGTCCGCGGAATCCGCGAGCCCCGCATAGAGGCGGGCGATCGCACGGTCCGAGCTGCCCCAGCCCCATCTGCGCGTTGTCGATCAGGGAGCGGAAGAACGGCCACTCGCGGTGCATGGCCTTGCGCATGGCGGCGGCGGCGCGGATCGCGCAGCACGTCGGCCAGGGCGCGAGCCCAGCCCGTACCAGCCGGGCAGCCCGTGGCGGCTCTGCGTCCAGCTGAAGACCCAGGGGATCGCGCGCAGGTCCTCGATGCGCTCGCCGCCCTGCGCGCTTGGCCGGGCGCGAGCCGATGCGCAGGTCGGCGACCTGGTCGATGGGAGTGGACTCGCGGAAGTAGGCCACGAAGTCCGGCCGTTCGTAGACGAGCCGCGCGATAGGCGTGCAGGCCCGCCTCCGAGAGCTTGTCCATCATGGCCACCCACTCCGCGGCGGGAACCGGGGCGCGGTGTCGCGGAGTCCCGCGCGCAGGACCGCGTTGAGCGTCTGCTCCAGGTGCCGATGTGCGATCCCGGTGTGCCCGTAGCGCGCGAACGCGACCTCGCCCTGCTCGGTGATGCGGATGCCGGCCTCGACGCTGCCCCGAGGCTGGCCCAGGATGGCGCGGTTGGTCGGGCCCGCCGCCCGTCCGATCGCGCCTCCGCGGCCGTGGAAGAGCAGGAGCGGACGTCCTGCCGCGCGGCAGACGTCGGCCAGCTCGCGCTGCGCGCGGTACAGCTCCCAGTTCGACGGTCACGAAGCCGCCGTCCTTGTTGCTGTCGGAGTAGCCGAGCATGACCTGCTGCAGGCCGCCCCAGGCCTGGAGGTGGCGCGCGGTAGACGGGCAGCGAGAAGAGCCGCGCGTGAGGATGCGCGCCGCAGCCCCGCAGGTCCTCGATCGTCTCGAAGAGGGGCACCACCTGCAGCGCCGCTCGCCGGCGGATCCGAGTCCGGCGAGAAGAGGCCGGCCTCCTTGGCGAAGAACAGCGGGGTCAGGACGTCGCCGACCCCGCCCGTCATGCGAGACGATGTAGACGTTGCAGGCGTCGTTGCCCAGCTCCTCCTGCATCCGGCGCGTCGTCTGGAAGAGGGCGAGCACTTCGGACGTGCTGCCGACCAGGCGCGATGGGGATGGGCGAGAGGCCGGGGATTCGTGAGCTCGCGCACGAGGACGGCCGTGCGCTCGGGCTCCGATCAGGGAGAGGTAATCGTGCTCGACCCCGGCCGCCCGCAGCAGCTCGGCCAGGGCCTCCGCGTTCACGCGGCTGTGCTGGCGCAGGTCCAGGCGGGCGAGCTGGAAGCCGAAGGCCTCCGCCCGCCGCTCGCTGTCGCGCAGGAGGCCGTCGGGCCAGGCGCTGCCGCGCCCTGCGCGCGCAGGCTGTCCGCCATGAGGCGCAGGTCGTCGCCGCAGCTCGCTGGCCCGCCGGTAGGCGACGCGCACGTCGTTGGGGCGCGGCGGCTCCAGGGCTGCGCGACCAGAGGCGCTGCGTCCGCAGGACCGCGTGCTCCTCCGCGGCGGCCGATGGCCGCCGCGGGCCGCCGCTCCGCAGCCGGCCCGCGTTGAGGCGCCGCGCGCGCCTGCACGCGCGCCGCATGAAGGCGACCTTGCGCCGGTAGGGCTCGGACCCGAACTGGCGCGCCCGCGGAGGCGGCGATGCTCGGACAGGTCGGCGGCGTCGCGGCGCAGGCTGTCGCGCGAGGCCCAGGTGAGCACGGCTTCGTCCCGGCCACGCTGAGGTGGCGCTGCAGGCGCTCGAGGTCGTCTTCGTAGAGGCCGCAGCGCGGTCTCGCGATGCACGAGCAGCGTGTGCTCGGTGACCGGCCGCGGTCACGGCGGGGTTGCCCGTCGCGGTCGCCGCCCATCCAGGAGCCGAAGCGGAGGAACGGCGGGCACCTCGAAGGCCTCGCCCGGATAGGCGAGCGCTCCAGCGCCTGCTCGAGGTCGGCGGTAGATGCGCGGCACCACCTCCCAGAGCGAGTGCTCGAAGTAGTAGAGGCCGTTGCTGACCTCGTCGAACACGGCGGGGGCGCGGCGGCGCACCTCCTCGCGTGAGCCAGAGGGCGGTGATCTCCTCGCGGATCCGGTCCTGCACGTCCGTGCGCTGGTGGGGAGTCAGGCGCTGGTCCTCGAGGATCTCGGTGAAGCGGGCCAGGCGCCGCAGCTTGTCCAGGACCGTGCGCCGCCGCGCTTCCGTCGGATGCGCGGTGAACACGGGCTCCACGAGCAGGCCGCGCAAGCGCCGTTGCAGGACCTCCGCCGGCACCTTCGCCTCCGCGGCCAGGGCCACCGCCTCCGCGATCGACTCCTCGTAGGCGCCGACGCGTGGCCTCCACCTGGCTCTCGCGCTGGCGCAGGACACGCAGGCGGTGGTGCTCCTCCGCCATGTTGACGAGGTGGAAGTAGGCGGTGAAGGCGCGGACGACGAGGCGCCCCTCGTCGAGGCTCAGCGCCTCCGTGCGCTTCAGGAGAGCCTGACCGTCCGGGCCGAACTCGCGCGGCCAGCCGCCGTCCGCGCGCAGGGCCTTGGTCTTGGCCCGGTACTCCTCGACGAGCGCGAAGCCGGTCTCGCCCTCCTGCTCGCGCAGGACCTGGCCGAGCATGCGGCCCAGCGCGTCGACGTCGCGGCCGAGGGCGTCCTCGTCGTGATCGCGGGGACGGGAGGACGGTTCCACGGAACCGATTGTATGCCCCGTATTGACGCTCGCCGGGCCTGCCTCTACGCTGGCCTCACTGACTCCCCGCGCCGCGATCGCGCCCGGCTCCGGCCCGCCGCACCTCGTCCGGTGCGGGGCGTTCCTCGTCCTCCGGCCGCGGCGAGCCGTTCTGGGCCTCCTACGACGACGAGCGCCTGCTCGACGTCCGCATGTGCGACCTGGGGGTGACCCTGGAGGGCAGCGCGCTGGAGGCTCGCACGCTGGACCAGCTTCGCGGGCGAGCTGGCCGGCCGTGGCCTGAGTTCCGGCCGCACTCCTGGCTGTCGGGCGAATGGTTCTGCCCGGACGGCGTGCCCGGCTTCGCGATCCCGTTCTACCTGGCCCACCCGCGCCTGGCCCGCCTCGAGGAGAAGCAGACGCTCGAGGTCGAGGGCGGGACGCCGGAGTGGTGCATGCGCATCCTGCGCCACGAGGCCGGTCACGCCATCGAAAACGCCTATCGCCTGCGCGCGCGCCGCCGCCGCCGCAGCCCTGTTCGGCCGCAGCTCCGAGCCGTATCCGAAGTTCTACCTGCCGCGGCCCTACAGCCGCAGCTTCGTCGCCGCATCTCGACGCGGTACTACGCGCAGAGCCATCCGGACGAGGACTTCGCGGAGACGCTTCGCGGTCTGGCTCACGCCCGGCTACCCGTGGCCGGAGCGCTACGCGGGCTGGCCGGCGCTGCGCAAGCTCGAATACGTCGACGCCACCGATGCGCGAGATCGGGCCGGAGTGGCCCCGCCCGTGCAGGCGCGGCGGACCGTCGACCCGCTCTGGCGCATCCGCAAGACGCTGCGCGCCCACTATCGCGAGAAGCGCCGGCTCTACGGCCTCGACCGGCGCAAGGCCTACGACGAGGACCTGCTGCGGCTGTTCACCGCGCCCCCGGCGATCGCGACCGGCCCACCGCCGCCGCCTTCCTGTCGCGCAACCGTCCGGAGCGTGACCGGCGGGTCGCGCGGGCGACGGGGAGTATCAATACACGATCGACCGCCTGCTCAAGAGCATCATCATCCGCGCTGCCGCCAGCTCGGCCTGCGCCTCTCGCGCTCGGAGTGAGGAGAACCCGCCTGGACTTCGCGCTCAAGCTCGACCTTCTACACGATGGAGCTCCTGGCCACCGGCCGCCACCGGGTGCCGCCTGTGAGCCGCAAGAAGAAGCCGCCGGCCAAGAAGCTGCGGGTCCTGGCCCTCGTCCATCCCGACCTCGTGCCGCCCGCCACCGCCGACCCCGAGGAGCTCCCGGGCAAGCCCTGGAAAACGGAGTACGACGTCGTGCGCACGCTGGAAGAGCTGGGGCACGAGGTGCAGATCCTGGGGGTGGGGACGAGCTGGGGGGATCCGGAACGCCCCTCATCGACTTCAAGCCCCACATCGCCTTCAACCTGCTCGGAGGGCTTCGACGACGATCGTCACCTTCGACCACAACGTGGTGGCCTATCTCGAGCTGCTGCAAGATGGCCGTACTCCGGCTGCAACTCGCGCGGCCTCCTCCTCTCGCGCGACAAGTCGCTGGCCAAGCAGCTCCTCAGCTACCACCGCGTGCCCGGCCCCGACTTCGCGATCTTTCCGCGCGGGCGCAAGGTGCGGCACCCGAAGCGCCTGGCCTTCCCGCTGATCGTGAAGTCCCTGACCATGGACGCCTCCATCGGCATCTCGCAGGCCTCGGTCGTGGAGGACGAGGAGCACCTCGTGGAGCGCGTCCGCTTCATCCACGAGAGCGTCGGCACGGACGCCCTCGTCGAGCGCTACATCGAGGGGCGCGAGCTCACACATCGGGGTGATCGGCAACGAGCAGCTCCTGACCCTTCCCGTCTGGGAGCTCTCCTTCAACAACATGCCGGAGGAGTCGCGCAAGATCGCGACGGAGCGCCTGCAAGTTCTCGCTGACCTACCAGAAGAAGCGCGGCATCGTGAGCGAGGAGGCCAAGGACCTGCCGGAGAGGTGCGGCCGAGCGCATCCGCGACATCGCCAAGCGCGTCTATCGCACCCTCAAGCTCTCCGGTTTCGCGCGCATCGACCTGCCGCCTGAGCGAGAGCGGCCGCGTATGCGTCATCGAGGCCAACCCCAATCCCCAGCTCAGCCGCGACGAGGACTTCGCGCAGTCCGCGCGCAAGGCCGGCCTCGACTACGGCGAGCTCATCCAGCGCATCGTCAACCTGGGGATCCGCTGGCAGCCGGCGCAGCTGGGCTGAGGCGCGCGCTCAGGGCGCGCCGCCGGCCCACCACGTCCGCGATCGCCTGTACGAGGAGTCCCGGATCCGTCGGCTTGCCGAGGTGGAGCTGGAAGCCGGCGGCCAGGGAGCGGTCGCGGTCGTGGTCGGCCACGTAGGCGGTGAGGGCGATGGCGGGCACGTCGCCCCCGCGCCCGCGGCCGCGCGCGCACCGCGCGGATCAGGCCGTAGCCGTCCTCTTCCGGCATCCCGAGGTCGCTGACGATGACGTCGGGGAGCGACGCGTCGATGGCGGCCAGGCCGCCCCGCGGTGTCGGCGCGAGGTGACGAGCGCCCCGCGGGCCGGAGCGCGACCTAGAGGCTCTCCAGGAAGTCGGCGTCGTCGTCGACGAGCAGGACGTTCACTCCGGCCAGGATCAGGCCCGTCGGCGGCGCGGGCCGGACGGGCTCCGGCACCGGGGCGTCACCGGCACGGCCGTGTCCGCGGCGTCCGTGCCTCCGGCCAGCGCCTGGGCAGGGACACCGTGAAGCGCGCACCTTGCCGATCGCCGCCGCTTTCCGCCCGAACCGCGCCCCGTGCATCTGGACGAGGTCGTGCACGAGCGCGAGCCCGAGACCCAGCCCGCTGACCGTGCGTGTCGCTGGACGCGTCGGCCTGGCGGAAGCGGTCGAAGACGAAGGGGCATGAAGGCGGGATCGATGCCGATGCCGGTGTCCTCGACGACGAAGCTGGACGTCCGACGCGCTGGCGGCGCACCGTGACGCGGACGGTGCCGCCGGCGGGCGTGAACTTCACCGCGTTGGTCGAGCAGGTTCCAGGCGATCTGCTGGAGCCGGCTCGCGTCGCCCTGACGACGGCGCGTCGGGTCGAGCACGACATCGAGCGGTGACCTGCCGCGCCACGGCGGAAGGGCGCACCGTCTCCACCGCCGCCTCGACGACGCGCGCCAGCTCCACGGGGCGGCTCTCGATGCGCAGCTTGCCCGTGACGATGCGGCTCACGTCGAGGATGTCCGCCACCAGGCGCGTCTGCGCTTCCGCGTTGCGCTGGATGGACTCGACCGCGCGCGCCGTCACCGCGGGGTCCAGGTTCGGCGTGCGCAGGACGTGCGACCCAGCCCACGATCGCGTTGAGCGGCGTGCGCAGCTCGTGGGAGAGGGTGGCCAGGAAGTCGTCCTTGAGCCGGTTGGCCTCGCGCAGCGCGCGCTCCGCCTCGCGCGCGCGCAAGCAGGGCGCGGACGGTGGCGCACGAGGACGATGGGCTCCGCGGGGTGGGTGAGGTAGCCGTCGGCCCCCGGCGTTGAGGGCCTGGGCCCAGTGCTCGGTGCTGCTGTAGGTGGCGGTGATCTGCAGGACAGGGATGGACGCCGTTTCCACGTCCGCCTTGAGGCGACGGCTGACCTCGAAACCGTCGATGTCGGGCAGCTTCACGTCCAGGAGGATGAGGTCAGGCGCATCGTCGCGCGCCCGGCTCAGGCGCGTCCATTCCCGTGCCCGCCTCGATCACGCGGAAGCCCGCCTGCCGCAGGGTCCGCCCGATGGCGTAGCGGCTGGCCCCGTTGTCGTCCACGCTGAGGATGAGAGCGTCCTCGAAGCTGGATCTCATGAGCGCCGACGTGCTGGACGGGGGCGGGCGGCGCGGCGGCCGTCCAGCCCGCGCGGGCCAGCGCCCTGCTGGATCTCGGCCGTCGCTGGGGCGGCCGAGCACGTCGCTGGAACGATGCTCGGCCCCGAGCCGCTCGGCCGCTTCCGCCTTCGCCGGCACCAGTACCTTCCGAGGTGAGCGGACGGCGGGAGATCGCCGCGTGCGTGAGTCCTGACGGAGATCTCGAGCGCAGACCGGTCTGGCCCGGCATGACGAGGTCAGGAAGACGACGTCCGGGGCGGTCCGCCCGCAGAGCGCAGGCGCACTCTTCCGGCTCGCGCACTCGCTCACCTCGAACCCGAGCGGGCCGAGCAGTGCGCGGCGAGCGTAGCGCGGCGCCTCCTCGTCGTCGACGATGGCGCGCGCGCGCGCTCATTCCCGTCAGCTTGCGGGGCTGCGCGCACAGCCGCCACTCGCGTTCGATGGGCTTTGACGCGTAGGCGTCCGCGCCAAGGGACGCGCGCGCGGGCTGGTCGTCCGCGCTCGTCACCGCCAGCGACGGGCAGGCTCCGGCGAGCCTCGCCTTGAGCCGGGCCAGGTAGCCCCAGGTGTCTTCGCCCGCGAGCTGGATGTCAGGACCACCGGCGCGCACGGGCGAGCGAAGCGCGGGTACTCGGCCTCCTTGATCGTCCGCGCGGGAGACGACCTGGAACGGCGTGCCACGCAGCAGGCGATCGTAGCACGTGCAGGGCTCTCCGTGCTGTCCTCGACGACGAGCGGACGCGCCGTGACGGATCCAGGCTCCGGCGCGGTGGCGGGGGCGGGTGCTCGGCCGGCGCCAGGCCCGCGTAGAGGAGGCGGCGAGGCAGCCGGAACGTGGAGCCCGCGGCCGGGCTCGCTCTCCACGCCGATGGTGCGCCCCGAGCAGCTCCGCCAGCTTGCGCGACAGGGCCAGCCCCAGTCCGGTGCCCCTTGAAGCGCTTCTGCAGCGGGTTCTCGACCTGCCCGAACTCGCTGAAGATCCGCTGCCTGGTCCTCGGCGCGCGATGCCGATGCCGGTGTCGGCGACCGAGAACACGACGTGCGCCCGTCGTCCGTCCAGCGCCGCGCGCGACCCGGATCTCGCCCCGCTCCGTGAACTTGAGCGCGTTGGAGATGAAGTTGCGCAGGATCTGCGAGACCTTGCTCTCGTCGGTGTAGCAGCGGCGGGCAGGTCGGCCGGCGTCCTCGAACACGAGGCGGACCGTCGTCCGTGACCAGCAGCGGCCGCAGCATGCCGCGCAGGGCGCCGAACAGGCTGCTCGACCTCGAACTCGACCGGGCGCACCACGATCTTGCCCGCCTCCACCTTGGCCGAGGTCGAGGAGGTCGTTCGACCAGCTCGGTCAGATCCTGCGGCCGCCTTGCGGATGAAGCCGACCTGCTTCTCCTGCTCCGGCGGTGAGGTCGCCGTCCGCGCGCGTCCGAGCAGCAGTCGCAGAGGCGAGGATCGGAGTTCAGGGGCGTGCGGAACTCGTGGCTCATGTTGGAGAGGAAGCGCGACTTCAGCTCGTCGGCGCGCCGCAGGTGATCCGGCCTTCTCGTCCAGCTCCGCGTAGAGCGCGACCACGCCGCGGTTGGTGTCCTCCAGCTCGCGGTTGAGGCGCACCAGCTCCTCCTGGCGCCGGCGGAGCTCGTCCAGGGCGTGCAGCAGCTCCTGGTTCTGCTGCTGCACCTCGGCCAGCGGGTTCTGCGGCCGCGCCCGGCGCCAGCGTCATGCGCCAGCCGGCCGAGCTCGGCGCCGTGCAGGACGGCCGACCCGCGGGCAGGAGCTTCTTGAGCGCGACCGTCGTGCCCGTCCGGGACCGGACTCGATCTCGAAGTGGTCCATCAGCCGGCGCGCGCCCACGGATGCCGAGCCCCATGCCGGTCGGTCGAGCGGTAGCGGCCGGACGAGGATCGCGGTCGAGCGTCGGCGATGCCCGGGCCGCGGTCGGCTCACTGCGATCATCGACCAGCATCTGCGGCGGCGCGTCTGCCCTCGAGCGCAGAACTCGACCTCGCCTTCGCGGCGTAGTCGGAGGCGTTGCGCGCGATCTCGGGAGACGGCCGTGGCGATGCGGACCTGGTCCTGCGACTGTCGAAGCCCAGCAGCCGCGGCGAGCTGGCGCGCGCGCTGGCGCGCCGCCACCACGTCCTGCTCCTGGCCGAGGATGCGGACGGTCGATGAGGCGGCTCATGCGGCGCAGGCTCCCGACGCCACCACGCACGCGTCGCGTCGTCGCGCGCGCGGTGAAAGTCGCGATACAGGACGGCCGGCCACGAGCGGATCGGGTCGGCGCGCGACCGACCGGGATAGGGCTCCAGCGTCCAGCGCGTGCGTCAACCCGTCCGGAGTGCATCACGACCACGGCGCCCTTCGGCCACGGATAGCGTGAATTCGGCGGATGGCGGATCGTCCGGTGGTCGAGCGGTGCCGTTATGTGGGACACGGCATGCTGGCTGCCGGTACCGTTGCAGATCGCGGCCAGAGATGTTGCCGACTCCCGGCGAAGCGTCAGGAGCTGCCTGCTCTCGACGTCCACTCGCGTCACGCGCCGGGCCGCGCCCCGCGTGCTGCGCAGGGCGCCAGGTGGCATGGCATTCACAGCCGCATCCGCGCGGCTCGCGGCCACGTGCCGCGTCGAAGGCCTCGCACGGCGGCGATGCGCGGCGCTCGTGCGGCCAGCGGTCCGTGGCCCAGACCGTCCACGACGGTGATGCGTACGCCGGCGCGCGCGTGGCTGCGCGCACCAGCTGTCCGCCGCACGTCTCGCCCGGAGCTTGGCAACCGCCGACGCCACCGAAGGTCGCGGCGCTGGCCCGCGCGCGGCGGTGACTGTCGCGCGTCAATCGCGCGCGAGCACGACCGTGCCGCGCCCGGGCTGCGCAGAGTAGATGTCACGGAATGCGTCTGCCATGCGGCGGATGGCGCACCGAGGCCAGTCCCTGGAGTACCCGACGTGGAATAGCCGTCCGCGCAGGCGACTGGGCGACGTTCCTGCCATGCCGCGGCCGCGTGTCGAGGGCGATCACCTCGATGCGCCGTCCTCATCCGCAGCGGAGCACGGATCTCGCCGCCCTCGGCATGTTTGACGAGGTTGGTGGCCGCTCCGGTGACGACGAGCCGCGACGTTGCTGGCCGCCGTCTCGCGTCGAGGTCGCGCTGCCACGTGCCGCCACTGGCGCGGCGTCGAACCTGCCGACCTGGCTCGTCGACTGACGGTAGACGGATCGAGCGTCTGTCCGATCAACCATCACCCTACTTCCAGCGGGCGACGCGCGCGTGCCCTGCGCCCGGCGTCGGAGTCGATGTCGAACTCGTTCGATGAGGCGCTTGGCCCGCGCCGAGGCCGAGGCCGAGACCGCTCCGGTGGAGTAAGCCGATCCTTCATGCGCTAGCTCCACGTCGGCGATCCCCGGCCCTCGTCTTCGAAGGTGAGGCGCAGTCCGTCGCCGGGCCCGTCGTTGCGCAGGACCTCGAGTCGGACGCGTGCCGCCGCCGCCGTGCAGCACCGCGTTGCGCGCCAGCTCGCTGGCCGCGGTGACGATCTTGGTCTGGTCGACGAGGCTGAAGCCGCAGCTCGATCGCCCACTCGCGCACCGACCTGGCGCACGACGCACGACGTCGTCCTCGCTCGCACGGCGAGTCAGCTGCTCGTCACTCGCGACGACGGCCATCGCCGGTCCTCGCGCTCCGTCGACGCGCGCCCGGATCCAGGCTCCATGCCCCTGCTCGACGTTGAGCGCGGTGCGCACGCCCGTGCAGCGACAGGCCGAGCTCGACGAGCGTGATGGCGACCGCCGGCCGCATGCCGACCACCACGGTCCGCGCGTCGAGCACGCGCGCCATGGCGGCGATGTTGCCGAGCATGCGGCCGATGAAGGAGTCGACGATCTCGAGCGCCGAGATGTCGATCAGCACGCCGCGGGCGCGCGCGTCGACGATCGCGCTCGGTCAGGTCGTCCTGCAGCGTCATGGCCAGCCGGTCGTGCATGTCGACCTGGATGGTGACCAGGAGGCAGTCGCCCATCTTGAGGATCGGGATGCGCTCCATCGAGCGTCCCTCACGGCCGTGGCGGACGTCGGGCCGACCGGTCAGCGAGGCCGCTGCGCTTGAGCGCCAGCGCGAAGGCGTCGGCGAGCGTGGCCTTGGTGATGACGTCGCCGAGGTCGACGCCGAGGTGCACGATGGTCTGCGCGATCTGCGGGCCGGATGCCGCTGATGATGCAGTCGGCGCCCATCAGGCGCGCCGCCGCCACCGTCTTCAGCAGGTGCTGGGCGACCAGCGTGTCCACGGTCGGGACGCCGGTGATGTCGATGATCGCGATGGACGGCGCCGGTGTCGACGATCTTCTGCAGCAGGTTCTCCATCACGACCTGCGTGCGCGCGCTGTCGAGCGTGCCGATCAGCGGCAGCGCGAGGATGTCGTCCCAGAGCTCGACGACGGGCGTGGACAGCTCGAGCAGCTCCTGCTGCTGGCGCGAGATCACCTCTTCGCGGCCCTCTGAGTAGCACCTCGGTGGTGTAGAGGCCGAGCTTGTCGAGAAGAGCATCGGGCCGCCTGGTAGCCGGCGTCCATGATCCTGGCGCGGGCCGCCGGTCCTGTGACAAACACCCGGTGCGGATGCGCCTGATAGAGCGAGCGAAGCCGCTCCTGAGCTGAGGGCTGCGAGCGTCGCCGAATCTCCGCTGGGGCTGAACCCCCTGGCGGGCGCGGGCGCAGACAGCTCACGGAGAGCGAGGGTTCTTCGACGTCGCCTCCCATTCCGGCGTGCGGATGTCCGTCCCGCTGGCGAGGGCGGCCAGTGGCCTCCAGGAACCGCGATCGACTCGCTGAACAAGCGCCGGCAGCAGCTCAATCGGCAGAATCACGGTCGCTGCGGTCTGCGGATCTCGGCCGGGGGAACCCGCAGCTTCGCGCCCACTCGTCCACAGGATCTCCTTCCTCGTGGCGGTCGGATCGGGGACGGCAGGGCGCTCTTGGCACCGTCCGTCGTCGAAGGCTCTCCTTTACTGCGCGGAAGTTTCAGTATAGCGACCGGGGAATTGAGCCGGGTGGGACGGCGCGACGATCTTGATTCAGCGCCCGATGGCCGCTCCGTCGGGCGCCCGCCGGTCGAAGCCGCCTTCGAGCATGTCCGCCGCCGCATCGTAGGCCACGCCTCCGCGACCCCCTGGGTGGCGTCGTCCTCGTCGCCCACCTTGACCTCGTGCGCCGCGCGCCCGCAGCAGCGCGATGGTGTCCGGGGAGAGGCCAGTAGCGCTCGGCATGGATCCGGTCGGGCAGCCACTGGTGGTGGAAGCGGGGGCGTCGATGGCCTCCTGCACGTTCATCCCGAAGTCCACGACGTTCAGGATCGCCTGCGAGCACGGTGTTGATGATCGTGCGGCCGCCGAGGCGCCCGATGGCCAGAGCCACCGCTGCCGTCCCTGGCCGAGGATGGTGGGCGTCATGCTCGAGAGCATCCGCTTGCCGGGGCGGCCAGGTTGGGGTCGGTGCCGATGAGGCCCTCTGCGGTCGGTGAGGCCGGGCCCGCGCGTTGAAGTCGCCCATCTCGTTGTTGAGGAGGAAGCCCGCGCCGGGGACCGACGATCTTCGACCCGTAGCCGTCCTCCAGGGTGTAGGTCAGCGCCACCGCGTTGCGGTCTGCGTCGACCACCGAGAGGTGCGTCGTCTCGTGCGCTCTCCGCCGGCCACTCGAAGGCTCGCGGCGACGAGACCGGAGCGCCTGCTCTCGCGGATGGTGCGCCGCAGCTGCGCCGCGTACTCCTTGGAGGTGAGCCGCGCGATGGGCATGGCCGGGTTGACGTCCGGGTCGCCGAGGTAGCGCGCGCGGTCGGCGAAGGCGCGCCGCATGGCCTCCGCCATGCAGGTGCACGGTGTCGCGCGGAGCCGAAGCCCGTTGGCCTCGAGGTCGTAGCCCTCCAGGATGTTCAGCATCTCGCATGAGGGCGCATGCCGCCCGAGCTGACGGGGGGCATGGCCAGCACGTCGTAGCCGCGGTACGTGCCGCGCAGCGGCACGCGCACCGCCGGGCCGGTAGGCCTCGAGGTCGGCGCGCGGTGATGAGGCCGCCGCCCGCTCTTCATCTCCGCCTCGATCAGCTCCGCCGTCTTGCCCTCGTAGAAGCCGGCCGGCCCGCGGTCCGCGATGCGCTCGAGGGTCTCGCGCGAGGTCCGGCTGCTGCAGGAGGTCGCCCGTCTCGTAGGGCACGCCGTCCGGCTGAACTGCCGCGACGGAGGCGGGGTACGGCTTCATCTCCGGCAGGACGTCCGCGCAGCGGAGCGCGCGAGGCCGTCGGCGTCACCATGAAGCCGTCCCGCGCCAGCGTGATCGCCGGATCGAGCAGCCGCCGCCAGGGAAGCTTGCCGTGGGCGCTGCCAGGCCATGTGCAGGCCGGCCACCGTGCCCGGCACGCCGACGGAGAGGTGGCTGTCGTGGTGCTGCTCTGTGTCGTAGGCGCCCGTCGGTGAGGAACATGGTGGGGGAGGCTGCCCGCGGGGCGGTCTCGCGGAAGTCGTAGCCCATGGGATCGCCGGTGGCGGGCCGGAAGAGGAGGAAGCCGCCTCCGCCGAGGTTGCCCGCGGACGGGATGCGTGACCGCGAGCGCGAACGCCGTGGCCACGGCCGCGTCCACGGCGTTGCCGCCCGCCCACAGGACCTCGATCCCGACCTGCGAGGCCATGAAGTTCTGCGAGGCGACCATCCCTTGACGGGCGCGGACGGGTTGGGCGCCCGTCCCCAGGACGGACGCGGGCGCGGAAACGGCGAGCAGGACGAGCACGAGAGCGCGGCGCTTGAGCATGCCGAGTGGCCTCCGAAGCGGAGGCTATCACCGCGGCCGGGCCTCCAGCCACGGTGGTAGTCTGATGGCCATGTTCGCGCTGGCGCCGCTCCTGGCCCTCTTCGCCGCCGCGCCTGCCCGCCCGTCCGCTCCCGCCGCGCCGCGCACCCTGCGCGTCGACTACGTCCACAGCGGCAGGGCGGGCGAGGAGCACTTCGCCCTCGACGCCGTCGCGCTCGAGGGACCGTGGCCGGGCCGCCCCGACCGCGCGCTCGACGAGCGGGCTCGGCAAGTACCGGTTCGAGGTGCGCGACGCGAGCGGACGCGTCCTCTTCTCGCGCGCCTTCGCCAGCATCTACGGAGAATGGGAAGGGGACGGCGGAAGCGCGCGAGGTCGCGCGCGCGTTCCACGAGTCCGTCCGGTTCCCGCGCCCGCGGCGGCCGGTGCGCGATGGTGATCTTCGGCCGCGGCGAGGCCGGGCGCCTTCAAGGAGCTGTGGTCGGTGCCCGTCGATCCTGCCGTCCCCGCTCGTCGATCGCGCGCCTCGCCGGCGGCGGGCCGCGTGTGGGCCGTGGTCGAGAACGGCCCGCCCGCGGACAAGGTGGACCTGCTGCTGCCTCGGCGACGGCTACACGCCGTCCGACATGGACAAGTGGCACCGCGACGCCCAGCGCATGGCCGCGCTCCTCTTCGCCGTCTCGCCCTTCAAGGAGCATCGCCAGGACTTCAACGTCTGGGCCGTCGACACCCCCTCCACCCTGACCGGGGTGTCACGGCCTTCGGACGGGGTCTACCGCCGCACTCCCATCGAGCACTGGCCGTAACTGAACAGCATACC
>ERZ1370068.8211-contig-7084_pt1 | contig 35358 bp, 70 predicted proteins | sample MGYA00561227_ERZ1370068 | MGnify/ENA primary metagenome ERZ1370068 (study PRJEB38410, sample SAMEA6850437) | metagenome | study: Metagenomic assessment of the ecological functions of the soil: analysis of the soil microbiota associated with the... | reverse complement strand
GTATTACTTCGTTCAGTTACGTATTATTGCTGCCGGTGGCGGGGGTGGGTGGGCGATCGCGCGACGGGGGTGCGGTATCAGGCGCGCTTCTGCCTGGTGCGTGCATCAGCTGGGCTTCGCCATCAGGCGCGCTACTGCTGAGAGACTGTGCTCCTGTGTCAACATCGCTCGCGCTCGAAGGAGGACCGGGGTCCTTATGCTGACGGTGCGTGATGCAGCTGGGGATCGGTGGACTTGACGCCACCCCAGGAGTCACGAGACCAGGGCGTAGCTTGAGGGGCTCGACAGGTGGAGCGTCCTGGGCGGAGCGCTTCACCGTCAAGCAGCAAGCGCGCTCTTCCCAGGGACGAGCTCCTTCAAGCTTTGCAGGTTGAGGAGGCGAGCTTCGTGGGAATATCGTGGGTGGAGACATCGATAGCGGCGAGATCTCAGCGAGGTCGCGAACATGGTGCGTGATCCAGGCGAGAGCGTTGACGACATCGCGCATGTCAGGGGCGAAGGAAGAGGTGAGGGGATCACCTTCGCGGCGACCGTTGAGAATGCGTTCGCAGCCACGATCGAGAGAGAGTTTTGAGCTCGTCGATGAGTTCGTCGGTGATGGAGCCCAAGCGGAGAGCGCGAGAGCGAGCGCGTTCGCGAAGGAGTCTGCTCGAGAGCGAAGGCGCCTTGAGGGGACCTGACGATGCGGCGGACCTGGTGTCGTAGAGGCCGAAGCGCGTTGGCGGTCTGGAGGTAGTTCCCGAGTGGAAGCGAAAGACTCGATGATCTGGCGATGAGTCTCGAGTCAACTGGTGGATATCGCTAGCGAGTTGGGAAAGGCCTGCCATGACGCGGGCTTATACCATGTATGAGCAAGCTGAAGCGGTCGGACTATTTTTCCTTGCTGGTGCTAGGTTTCGTTTCGAGCGAGAGATATCAGATTCCAGCTAGCGTTATTTTGGAGGGTTGGGTAGAAGGGATGCGGCATGGAGCTGCGAAGAATCTGTGGGAGATTCGACATGGATTCATACGCACAAGCCTGGAGCGACCTGGAGATGCTCAGGGTCGCCGTCGAGCGCTGGGGCAGCAGCTTCGGCCCTGCAACGGTCGATCACTCGATCAGGCTCGCGCAAGCTCTGCTAATGAACAACTGGGCTACCCCGACCGCGTTACCGCCGTGCGAGCGCACGAGGTCAGGACGTCTGATGCTGGTCTACCTTGTTTGGGAGGATCGCGACGACGAGCCGAGCATGATCTACAGCATTTGCTCGACGCTTGACGCGGCGAATGCGCTCGTGGGTGCGAACCTACAGGCTGAAATCACCGCAGTGGAGATGGACGGCAAAGGTGCTACCGCGAGACGCTGACTGAGAGCCCGCGGGAAGTCCGTTCTTTGAGCGGGCCTCCTGCGGCGCTTGTGCCGCAGGGACCACTGGAAGATCATGAGGACACTTGGAATCTGCTTGACGCTCGCGACGCTGCTCGGGATCGGCGCAGCGACAGCGCTGGCCGGCGTGCGTGCACGACTCAGTGTATCGGGAACATCTGCTACACGAGACTGCTACTGAGAGGCGAACATGAGCAATCTGGACGTAGCGGCCCGATGCGCCCTGGAATACCTCAGGCAAGCGGTGCAGACCGACACTGGAGCTCTACGCGCTGTGTGGGCATTATGCAGCGTCGTACGCGTTACCGTCGGGGACGGTATACGCGCCCAGGCCAGCACAGAGCTAAAGCCTGGTTGGCTCGTGTTGAGTTAGAGCGTTGACGATTCACAGCGGAGTGGGCGCCGCTGTGTTTCGCCGGCGCTTTGGCCGATGGGAGATTCGCAATGAAGCTAAGTGTCAAGATTGAATAGCGACAACGCCGCGGCGACCGATGCTCCGCGCGAAAGTGCGATAGCGGCATTACGCGAAATCATCGCGCGTTTGGAAAACGGCGACGTCGGCGGCGATCCCGATGGCTGGGCGGGCGTTCAGCGTTCGCGATGAACGGCAATAACATCGGGTCATGGGGGTTCGCCTGCGGAGGAAAGGCTTCAGTACTGATGGGCCGCCACAGCGCGTACGCGAACGGCCTGGGCAAGCCCCTAGTGGGTCCGCCTGCCGCTCGAGCAGGATCAGCAGCTGCGCGATGCTCGCGAAGACGGCGGGGCCGCTCGGGACGCTGGTGCGGACGTCTCATGCTCGAGGCGCTCGCGAGTCGAAACAGGGCGAGTCGAAACAAGGCCAAGCGCGACGTCCGCACCGAGCTCACTTCGCCGCAATCTGACTGAGTAGCTCGCTACCTCCGAAGCGCTCGATCGCGCCTGTGAGCCCTTCGATGGCAAGCGCGATGGCGAAGAGCCCATCGGCGACGTTCGCCTCGCGGAAGTTCTTGCCCTTCTCGTCCGGCGTCGTCAGGCTCGAGACCAGCGCCCGCACCACTCGGTCGTCAGTCATCGCGCTTCCTCCTGGGGTCCACGCCATGCGGCAGTCGCGGCAGAAGTAGAGCCCGGCTCGGCTCAGCGGCGCGGGCTTTTGCAGCTCTCGCAAAGTCTCGGTCGGAGTTGCGGATTCCTCAGCGTCCATCAGGCTTTCCCTCACGGCTGAATTGTGGGCAGCAGCGCGAGTACGGCGATGAAGGCCCAGGCAGAGAGGCCAGAGCTAGGGCTACGTCGCGGATCACGGCGGGCCGAAGATCGTAGCCGTAGGCCCAGGCGTACGACGAGGAGTCGGGAGGACGTAGGCGTGGACGTGGCAGTCGAAACAGGGCGTTGGGCGTCGGTGTCGGAGTAGTGCTCGCCTCAGGAGACGGCCGTTGGAGGGGCCTGGCTGCCCGTAGGAGCACGATAGGGGTGGGGGAGCCACCAGGAGAAGGGGTCGGGCGTCAACGCGGGCGTAGCGGTCAATTCCGGCGTTCACTGAGGGGGTAGGCGAAATGCCCGGCGTCGCAGGTCGCCAGCGTAGGCGTCACCCCAGGCGTGGGCGAGGACGTGGGCGTAGCTGAGGCGTCGGAGTCGGGCGTCGCGAACTCGATCGGGTCGAGGTAGGTGCCCCGCGCTCCAGTTCCGAATGGCCCGAGCTGCTGCAGGTGCCAGGCGTAGAGCCAGAGATCCCCGCCCGTGATCGCCGGGTCCTCCTTCACGAACCGCGGCGAGGAAAGCCTGAGAAATCCGCTACTTCCAGGCATCAGCGTCGGCGGGATGATCGCGCCCGGGCTCGGGGATCAGCGTCGAGAACAGGGCGCACGAGATCTGCAGGTCGGGCAGGCTACAGGCACTGCTCCTGCACGTCGCAGGCCTGGACCTGCGTGCCCACGATCACCCGGCCCTGCGGCGGCCCGAGCTCGCCCACGTAGTCCCCGAACCGCTCGACCACCACGAGAAACACCACCTCGCTCGAGGTCAGCGACTCCGGGCTGAAGAACGCGACGTCGAGGGCGCGGAAGCGCTCGTCCGGGAACCGCCACCGCGCCGTCGTCGCCGAGGTTCAGGCTCTGCATGCGGTCGCCGGCGGCTGCGTTCGTCCGCGTGGTTCGGCGATCGACCAGGTGCCCCAGATCGCCCGGTCGATGAGCTGGAAGCCCAGGTCGCCGGGGTGTCGGCATCTGGCGTCGGTCTGGTACGCGTGGACGGTCACCAGGCCGCGGAAGCCGGTCGAGATCGAAGCCGCGAGTCGAGGCGCTCGTTGTCGGGGCCGACCGCGCCCATGTCGCGAGACGTCGATCACCACCGAGTCGTCCTGCGTCAAGCAGACGTTGAAGTTCGCCAGGTGCTCGCAGGTGTCGGACCAAAACGTCCAGTGCGTGATCGACGGCTGGGCACGCCGGTGAGCGGCGATGAAGCGCGCCGCCGCCGTGGGCAGTCAGGTAGGTCTTGTGGCCGTCCTGCTGATCGAACGGCGCGACCAGCGCGGCCGATAGCACCTCCGATACCGGCGTTTGGGCGTGAGCGGTGCCCACGAGAGCAAGGCACAGCCCCAGCGCTGCGACACGCATAGCTACCCCCTCGATGTCCGACGTTGCGGAATCGCGGGTATCACGAACCCGAAGTTCGTTACAAGGCGAAAATTTGTCATTTCGTGATCCAGAAGACTCCAAGTACCATGATCGCGACGCCGGCCGCTGAATCCCAGCTACGAAATCCTCGCTCGCGTTCAAGACGCCGTCTCACGCCTCGTCAGCGGCTACGTTCGCGCGCAGAGTTTGTTCGTCACCGCGCAGCGACGCGGTGTGCCCGGCGTACAGGAGCCCATGTCCTCCCACCTGCGCCGACCTGCGGTCGCGCAGGATCGCGGTCAGCTGTCGACCCGCGAGCGCACCTGAGGCTCACGAGCGATCCACCTGGGTGCTCGCGTCACGCCGCTCGACCGCGCGGCAGCCTCGGCTTGCGAGCTCGCAGCTGTCCTCGACCGCTCGAGCTGCGAGCCCGACTTTCGCGCCCGGGCCGGTCTTCGCTGAGCGCGCCCGTGGTCTGCTCCTCCTTGCTCGGCCCTGTGCTCGAAGAGCGGGCCGTCGCTGCGGCCCAGTGGCGATCCGCATCTTCGCGCTCCCCGACGTCCACGCAGCACTTCTGCGGAGCGTCGTCATCAGGTGGTCGAACGCCGGCATCCGTGGCGCTTGGCGAACGCCTCGGCCAGCCTGGCGAGGGCCGCGCGGTCGTCCACGGTCAGCCGCTGACGCTTCTGGTGGGGTGACTCCAGACGGAGACGCCCCTCCTCCGCCTCCGAGGAGCGCGACCGTGCTCGGCGACCGCGCCTTCTGGATCGACCGCGCCCTGGTCAGCACCAGCGCCGGGTAGATCCGCCGCGGCTCCACTTCCCCGAGGAGGTCGAGCACGGCGAGCTGGGCGTTCTCCGCCGTGACGTCGCTCTGCTGCGGCGAGGTGAGCACCGCCGTCCAGATCGCGCCACTCGCTCGGGTTCGCCCAGGCACTGCCCCCGGTGACCGACTTGAACACCGCCTTCGCCTCACGCTCGGTCACATGCGCCACCGGTACTCCGCCATGCGGCGGTCGTACTCCGCGATGGCGACATCGGCTGCGCTCGGTCTGGGGATCGGGTGCGTCGTCCCAGCTGCCGCCCTTCAGCCAGCGGGCCGGCCACTTCTACGAAGCCGCGGTGCCAGCTGTCGTCCTCGCGCTTGAGTTCTTCGACCTTCGAGACGAACCGAGGTCGACGGTGCCTCGCACCCGGAGCTTCCCCCAGATGGCGAAGGCATCGGGCTTCTCGCGGTGAACCGGTGTACGCTGCCAGAACGCTCGAAGCGCTGGCGAGTAGGCCTATGACTCAGCGTTCTGACGTTCGCTTACCTCTTCTTCTTCCTCTTCTGGTTTTAGTATTACAGTCTCTTCTTCTTTCAGGAAGAAGAGCAAAAGCCGTGCTAATCGTGCCAGCATGGCCGCGGGTCGCGAAATCCAGAGCATCAGCGAACGCTTTAGGCGGCGGCTTAGCTGGGCGAAGCGATGCTTAGGACGCTTGATGCTCGTATGCGAGTGCATTCAGCAGGCTCCGCTTGCAGCGCCTGCCAGCGCGACGCCACGCTGCGCGGCGCGCTCGTTCGGGTGACGGGCCGAGGCTCGTCCCATGCCTTCGTGAGCCAGCCGATCTCGACCTCGCCGTCGACCTCCAGAGGCGAGCCCCCAGTCGATCAGCGCCGCGGCGCCCGGGGAGGAGACGGCGTTTCAACCGGGTCCCTTGCCCGTGCGTTCGGCCCCCTCCCAGAGGAGCCCAATCGCACTCAGTAAAACGCCTTTACCTCGGCCGGCGCTGCCTGATACCGAGGGTCCTCAAGTACCGCTTTGATCGATCGAACTGGCTCCACGAAACGCCCCTCCCTCGCAAAAGTTATCTCTCGCTCCTTCAGTAAAATTTTCGTCAATCTAAATACTGCCGGGTAAGTCCGCGTAGCCGCTCGATAATCTCCGAAGGCGCCAAATTCAGGTTCACTGATCGGGCAGCAGTCGACTTCGGGTTCACGGAAGACGAGTTCATTGAACTGCCCCCGGCGCCGACGCTCGCCGGCGGGTTCATCAGCGCCGCTGCCATCGGTAATCCCGCTCCCCCTGGCCATCGAGATGCCTCGGATGAGCAGCCCGCTGGCGCTCGAGGTCGGACACCCTCTCCGCCGCCTGGACCATCCGGTCCATGGTCACGATCATGTAGCGCCGAAACACCGAATCGGTCCGGTGCCCGGACCACTGCATCACCGTCTTCTGGTCGATCCCCGCCTCGATCATCCGAACGATCGCCGAGCGCCTGAGATCGTGGACCACCCAGTGCTTGTCCTCGTACCCGGCCCGGGCGTTGGCCCGCTTCCAGTGCCACTGGAAGCTCACGATCTTCTTCCCCTCGTGGTGGAAGACGTAGTCGCCGTTCTTCCGACGCAGGCGCCGCTGCATGATCGGGATCAGGTCGCCAGCGATCGGGATCGTGCGCGGATGCCCGGACTTCGAGGTCGCGATCCAGAGACGGTCGTCCTCGACGTTCTGCCACTTGAGGCGCTCGGCCGCCTCGCTGAACCGCCAGGCCGTGGCGAACAGGAACTCGACCAGGTCGGCCAGATCCCCGTCGAGGAAGCTCATCACCCGGTGGACCTCGCCGGTGCGGAGGAACCCGTGGCGTACGTTCAGGCTCTCGTTGGGGATCACGGGGAACGGGGGATGTTGTCCAGGGTGAGCCCGCGGCGAAGCCTCGCGGCCAGGTTGAAGCCGCGCTTGAGCGCCGCGAGCTCGACCCTGATCGTCGCCTCGGCCGTGGGCTCCTTGCTGCCAGGGCGCTGCTGGGTCCGGCGGAGCAGCACGTAGTTCTCGACGTCCTCGGCGGTCACGTTCCGGGCGAGCTTCTCCCGCCGAAGAACTCGTCGAGGTTCGCGAGCCGGTACTTCAGGGTCCTGACCGACCGCTTCTTCGCCACCTCGGTAGTCCCGGAGGACCAGGCCGAGCACGTCGTAGACCGTGAAAGCGAAGTTTCGGACCTTGCCGAGACGTTCGATCTCGAAAGCAGCCACATGCCCTCCTCGGGGCTTCGGACGCACTACGGCCAGAGTGCTTCGCGGCGGCGGAGGGCGGCGGTCGGATGGTGCTGGGAGCAGGCGGGGAGGGCCTTCTTCCTCCCGCCTGGCTGCGATGTCAACGGGACTTTTCATTCCCGCCATTCCTTTTTTCATTCCTCTGTCACCTCGCGGAGTTGGAGCGTCGGCTTCAAGGTGCCGTCGCGACGTTGCGGTGAGGCTTGCGGTATCAGCGGGAGATTGTAATGCAATCGAGGACTCGCAAGCCCAAGTCCCGCACGGGTATGAACGAACGCCTGAAGCGCCGCGTGAAGCAGCCGTCCCCGCCCGGGGTGCGCCGATCCAGCACGATCCGGCCTCAAGCGGAACTATGATTGTCATCGATTTCGGCGATGACATTCACGGGGATACGACAGCGTCTCGAAGAGAAATCGAAGCTAGAAAACCGAACGATTTCCAGCGATCGTCCGCGAGATCCTGAAACGCACCCTGATCGACTGGTAGCTCGCCGCATAAGATCCGCTGTTGACAACCAACCCCGGTTTGCATTACAACTCTCCCAAAGGGAGATTCGTACATGAAAACCGACATGGTAGGATGCGGATTCGGTCATCTGACCGAGGTCCAGCCGATGGAGTGCGAGGTCTGCGGACGCGAGGTCTGCGAGTGCCCGCACCCGCTCGGCGAGTGCGCGGAGTGCTCGCGTGCTCGTCTTCGATGGCGACCCGTGGATGGTAGATTCCGAGGGCAGCCAGTGGTGCATGCGATGCTGGCCGGGAGGTGAAGCGTGAACACCGAGCTTGCTACCGCGACGATCCGCTCGAACGTCGCCACGAACCTGGCGGCGCAGCGGCCCGTCTCATTCGCGCCGACGACCTGGCCGAGGCGATGGAGTTCTCGAAGCTCATCGCCAACAGCTCCTTCGTGCCGCAGGAGTACCGGGGGAAGCCCGGCGACATCCTCGTCTGCCTGCAGATGGGCGCCGAGCTCGGGCTCTCGCCCCTCTCCGCACTCCAGTCGATCTCGCGTGATCAACGGGCAAGCCTGTCGGTCTGGGGCGACGGTGCCATCGCCCTGGTCCAGGCCTCGGGGCTCCTCGAGGACCACGAGGAGGACGTCGTCGGCGAGGGCGACGAGCGATACGGCTACTGCCGCATGATCCGGCGGGGCCGGCCACGCCGTACCTCAAGAAGTTCTCGCATCGCCGATGCGAAGCGGGCCGGGCTCTGGGGCCGGAACGTCTGGAAGCGGCCTACCCCGACGTGATGCTGGTCGCGCGGGCGAGATCCGCCTGCATGCGCGCGGCTTTTCCCGACGTGCTCAAGGGCGTGATCTCCCGCGAGGAGGCCGTCGACTACCCGTCCGAGGACGAGCAGGTGAAGGAGGCCAAGCCCACCTCGGACCTCCCATGGGCCGAGCGGGCGAGCGCCCAGGTCGCCAAGGTCGACCTCGAGACGGGCGAGGTGCTCGACGAGGGCACCTCCGATAAGGACCTGCAGGCGGCGCTAGTGGCATCCCTAGCGGTCGCTCAGGAGGACGCCGCCCCCGCGTCGGTTGTCGATGCGAATCTCCCCAGATCCTCGGACGTTGTGTCTGAGGATGGGGCGGCGCCCTCACTACTTCTCGACGACTGAGGCCCGCCGACGAAGCTGATCCTCATCAACGATCGCGACAGACGCTACCTTCTTCGCCTGCTGCGACGAGGGAGGCATCACCCATTCGCGGCTCAAAGAATGGCTCGCCGGAGACGCGACGGCATCACCGTCGACCGCCGAGATCCACAAGGACTGGCTGACGGCCATCTGCGCGCGCTTGCGCGACCCGATGCCGCTATGACCGCCGAGTTGCGCCCACTACACCCAGACCTCGCGGAATACTGGAAAGATGGTCGTCCCGACTGCGTGAAGTACGAACCGCGGGGATTCTACGACGTCTTCTGGTGCCCCTACCTGAACGCGCCGGCGATACTGGAGTACAAGGACGACGCGCCGACATGCCCCAACTGCGAGGGCAACTTTGAAGCAGCTACGCACTCCTTCATCTGCAACATCAGGAAGCCTCGCCCCTGGGTGCCGCTATGATCCACGTCGCTGCCTTCAGCGGCGGGAAGGACTCCACCGCCGTCTCATCCTCTGGCTCCGCGAGCAAGGTATCGAGCATCGCACCATCTTCTGCGATACCGGCTTCGAGCACCAGATCACGCTCGACTACATCAAGCGCGTCGATGCCCAGCTCGGGCTCAACTTGGAGGTACTTCGTTCGACGAAGTACCCCGGCGGATTTGAAGAACTCTGCATCAAGAAGAAGATGTTTCCCAACCAGCAGCACCGCTTCTGCACGTTGGAGTTGAAGCTCGTTCCTATGTGGCAGAGTGGATCGAGGCGCAGGACGACGACCGTGACCCTCTACCAGGGCATCCGCGCCGAGAGTCGCCGGGTCGCGCTGCGATGGAACCGCGCGAGTACGTCAACGAGGCCGGTGGCTACTCCGTCGAGCGTCCCATCTTCCGCTGGCCCGCCGAGCAGGTGTTCGAGATCCACGCCCACCATGGCGTGGAGCCGAACCCGCTCTACCTCATGGGCTTCCACCGCGTCGGGTGCGCACCCTGCATCATGGCGAACAAGCCCGAGCTTCGGCAGTGGGCGCTCCGCTTCCTGAGATCCGCGCGCGGATCAGGGAACTCAAGCGCGGCTAAACGAGGAGCCGGGTAAGGCACGGCGGGCCTACTTCCGCGCCGATAAGATCCCCGAGCGGTTCAAGCGCAGTCATGCGCGAGGCGACATCAAGGTGCCAACCGCCGCTGAGGTCTTCGATTACGTGACCGAGATCGATCGGAAGCAACTCAGCCTGCTCGACGAAGAGCCATCCCGCTGCATGTCGGTGTACAACCTATGCGAGTAGAAGAGGTCCCCGAGCACCGGAAGGCCTGGTCGATCTACGCCGACGAGCTCCCCGACTTCGGCGATCGAAACAAGGTCCCCTCCGTCTAGCCAGATCATCGCCTGGAAGTACGGCGGTCCCCCAGAGATCCCGAGCATCCAGATCGCCATGGACCGCGGCTCGAAGATCCACCGCGCCCTGGAATTCTTCGACGATAAGCGACCTCTACTTCCCATCGATTATGCGGCAGTGAGATCGAGCAGTACCTCGCGATGTGGCAGCAGTGGCTCCGCCTCGGCGACGAGTTCATCATGGTCGAGCGGCCCCTCTACGGCGTCCTCTGCGACATCCCGTTTCTCGTGAAGCCCGACCGCGTGCTGAAGCGCGACGGCCGCGTGGCTGTGGTCGACATCAAGACGAAGTCCAAGGTCGGGCGCCCGCCGAACGACAAGGAGCGCCTGCAGCACGGCCTCGCCGCGGCAGCGCAGACCGTCGCCGTGCAGCAGCGGTCGCCCTATCTCGACCGTCACATTGGCAGGGGTGCGTCTACGTCTGGCCCGACCGGCGCGTGCCAGATGGTCGGCTACAACGATCCGAAGTTGATCGACGAATTCGCGAAGATCCTCTGCGAGTGGAAGGAAGCGCAAGCGCAGCAAGCGGTGGCGTGAGGTTTCACATGAAACGAAACAGTCCCGATCTCGTGTCGAAGAAGATCAAGGTGCTCGTCGGCGAGGGCGTGCCGCAGAAGCAAGCCGTCGCGACGGCGATCAACATGGGCAAGAAGGGCCGGATCACGAAGTCGGGCGGATACCGGCGCGTCAAGAAAGGTGGGTAAGAAGTCCCGCACCAAGGGCGGTCGCCTAGAGCGGGAGATCGTTAACTTCTGCCGCGAGATGGGCCTGGAAGCGCACCGCGTTCCGCTATCTGGCGCCGTCACCGGCTACAAGGGCGACGTGATGGTGGGAGACTTCCGCTGCGAGGTGAAGGGCCGCGCTAGCGGCGACGGGTGGAAGCTCCTCGTGCGGTGGCTCGGCGACAACGACGTGCTGTTTCTCCGCCGCGACCGTGCGCTGCCGCTGGTGCTGCTGCCGTGGCCGACCTGGGCGCGGCTCATGCGGAAGGAGCCGCCATGAAGGACGATGTTGGCTGCCTGATCTGTGGGTGCGGGTATAACGGCCTACGCAAAGCGGGAGACGTGTGCGGTGATCTGAGCTACGCAACGGGACCCCAGATAGCTACCGCGCTACCATGCCCTGGCATTTGCATCCCGCTGGTTGGTGACCGCAAGATCTACTACCGAGCGCACTTGGTCATCAGCAAGATCGCCGGGGTACGACCGAACTTGTCGCCTACTTAGCCCTGTCGTGCGCCTCTAGCCGGTGCTCGGCGAGCGCCCGCGTGCCGTGCTCGTCGATCGAGTCGACGCGCATCGTCAGCGCCGTGATCATCACCCGGGCGTCGGTGATGGACGCGCGCATGAGGATGAGCTGAACGGCGACCAGGCCGAGCAACGCGAAGACGACGATGGCGATGCCGACGATCATGCGTCGGTCCCACTGCAGGGCGTCGCGGAGTTCGTTAGCGTCCATACTGCGCCTGGTTCTGCAGTGCCCGCTCGACCGGGAAAGCTTCTTCCCGTGTATCCCTTCAGCGCCGGGCCGGCCAAAGATAGCGCGCGCCGAGTTGAGGAGAGAGCACGTTCGCTCCGAGGAGTCCGACTTGCCCAACTCGGGTGCCGCCACATGTTCATGATCGGCGGCGTCTGCGATGAAAGCGCCCGCAGTGCGCCGGCCGGGAGATCCAGCTTGCCGGTCGTAGGATCTCGCAGGCTCGTCAGGGCGGAGAGGTCAGGCGGGCTTGCCGACGATCGTCCCCGCGGCGTCGTTGGCGACGTCCGAGTAAGCTCCAGTCGGCGGGACTCTTGCCCTGGGCCAGGTTGGTCGCTGCCCTCACGGCCGCCGCTGAGGCTAGCCCCGCGGGAATCAGGCAGTGGCTCTACCAGCGCCGAGTGCGAGCTCCGACATGTCGCCGTGGCGGAGACCCGAACCGATCGGCGCCAGCACGTCGCTCTTGAACAGCCTCGCGGCACCGAGCGGGAAGTTCTGGAACATGCCGCCGAGGCGACCGAACTCCGAGCCGAGGAGCTTCGCACTCGACTGCCCCGGATCTCCTGACATGAGCTGGTAGCGTCCGGTCAGCGTCGGCTGCACGTCGCGGAGAAGCGATGCGGATGTCGGGGGGCAGGTTGTTGATGTCCAGCCCGGCTTCCGCAAGTTGCCGTGGAGAGTCCCCGCAGCTTCGCCACGGGCGGCCCGGGAAAGGACATCCTCCATCTGCGGGATGTAGCCTGCCGCGAGGGGGCCGCGGAGCATGCTCCGCCCCGCCGATCGTGCTGCCGACGAGGTTACTCAGGGAGGCGCGAAAGAGCTGCGATCCCTGAACTCGCTCAAGCCCGCGCCCGACGCTCGAGGGCAGCCGCCGAGCCTGCGCCCGGCGAAGCTCCGAGCAGGCTCGTCGCTGCCCATCTCCTTGAAGAGGTGAGTCAAGGATCCTGCGCGCCCGCCGCCCAGCGTCGATGAGCGCCCGAAAGTCAGGGTCCTTCAGATACCGAACCATGCCCTCGACGGTGTTCTGCCAGCCCGGGCGAGCGACGTTCCAGGCTGCCTGCTTGAACTGGCGGAGTCGAGGAGGCGCGAGGAGTGGAGTGCTGATCGCCTGCGCGAGTCCGGTTGCCTCACTCGGCTCGCCAGCGTGGTAAAATGTTCTTCAGCGAGCCGATCATCGACTCCGCACGCTGGCGGTCGTTCGAGGAGAATCCCTTCGCCGAGGCGCGGTTGAGGAGCTCGTTGGCGTAGACGCCAGAACTCGTTCGTCCCCTCGGAGGTCGATGCCGCCCGCGGGCCGAAGGTGTACGCCCAGGCGAACTTCTCGGGCGCGGACTTGCGCGTAGTTACGGAAGAGCTCCGCGCATCGGTCACATGCACCCGGTCGGATCGAGCGGCAGGTCTCAGCGCCTTGAACCCCATGGCACGCCGGCGCGCGTGAGCTCCATGCCAGTTTCCTCGGCAAGCGAGGAGACGTCTTCGCCCATGCCGTGGCGGAAGATGTTCGGCCCGAGTAATTCAGAACCTCTGGCGCGTCCTTGTTGAGCAGGCCGAACCGCTTACCGAGGACGGCGAAGTTGTCGTAGGAGTTGCCGGAGCTTCCCGGCTGCCTCAGCGACGTGCGGGGCGACGTCCTCGGCAGCCTTGTGCCCCTCCATGAGGAGCTTCACATCCTCGCGGTCGGCCGGCGGCATCTCGACGCGCTGGCCCAACCTACCCGCGGATTCCCTCGGCGGGTGTGCTGAAGATCTCCTTCTCGGCGTTCTGGATGTGCTGCGAGAGCTGGTTCCGCGCCTTCGGGAAGAGGTCGAGTCGCGTGGCTACCTGGGGGAGCTCCTCGCTCGCGGCGCCTTTGCCCAGCTCGACCGGCGAGCCGAGGACGTCGCGGAACCAATCGACGGTTGCTCTGCGCCTTGGTCTTACTCGGCCAGGGGCCGCGCGGTCGCCTCGGTCAAGTCGACCTTGGGTAGATCGGGGAACCACTTCGTGATGTCCTTGGTCGCCTCTACGATGTCGGGGTAGAGGGTCTTCATCACCGGCTTGGCGATACCCTTCGCCGCGCCGATCGCGGTGTTGGCGAGGAAGGGAGCGACGGGAAAGATCGCATCCTGCAGCCAACCCGACTCGTCCTTGAAGGGATCGGCCCGCCCATCTTGAGAGGTCTTCGCCCGCAACGTAGCGCCCTGCAGCACCAGCGGCGACGTTCGCGGCTAGCTGCGCCGGTATGCTCGCCCCGCCGGTAGCGAGTGCGGCACCAATCTGGAGCGCCGCGGGAAGCACCTTCTTCTGCCCCGTCTCCATCGCGGCGGGCCAGTCAACGGTTGACTCAGGCTGCGAAGGCCACCGAGGGCAGCAGGCCAGTCGGCTCCTTCGCGGTATCGGCCGACCCTCCAGACTCCACATTGGTGAAGCTCGATGTCGGCCGGAATGTCGGACTCGGCTGCGGAGTCGCATCGAGGGCATTCCACTCCGACCGATCCGCTGTCGCCGTAGCCTCGGGTGCGTCTAGAGCATCCCACTCAGCGCGAAGCGACGTGGGAACTGGAGTCGAAGCTGGCTCCGCCCCTGGAACCGGCGTCGCTACCGGCTCGGGAGCGTCTAGCGCGTCCCACTCCTCCCGCGCTGTCATTTCGGACCGTACTTACGCAAGTAGCCTTGCCACTTGCTCTCGTAGAGCGTCCCACTCTTCGCCGCGGTGCGCCCCGCGAACGGCTCCCAGAAGCGAGCGTTGAAGTCGGCACGGAGCTCTGCCTCAGTCCTCGCCGCCGCGGCGCGTAGCCTCGGGTGGCGCCGTGTTGAGATCGACGAACTTCGACGGGCTCGGAGTCGGCGTCGCCATGGGAGTCAGGCGCACTCCTCCGCCGAGGATCTCGGCCATCTTCTCCTTGAGCACCGGTCGCGAACCGCAGCAGGAGACTCGGGAGCCGGCGTGGCTGCCGGGCTCGGTGTGGGCGGAGCGACGGTCGGAGCAGGCGTTCGGCTGATCCAGCGGCGTCGCGAGTGCGCTGTAGTCGCCGCTGGCGATTGCGTACGCATCGTTCCGAGGCAGCTCGCCACCTCTGGAGGAATCCCTGCACGCGACCTTGCTCCTCGAGCAGATCACTGGCGTTGCTTCAGCACATCCTCGTCTTCGCCCTTTTGAGGTAAAGTAGAAGCCGCTGGGCTGAAAGCGCCTTCTCCGCGCCGTGTAGAATCCTGCGACCCTATCCCTGGCCTCCTTGCCGAGGTCGCCCTGCGTCTTGGTCAGCTCGTCCGCCAGCACCTCGGCCCGCTTTTGCTTCGCCGCGGCATCCGCTCGTGCGTTCGCGGCCTCGAGGTTCGCGGCTGCGATGGCGCGGTCCTGCTCTGCCTTCGCGTCGGCGGCGGCCTGATCCGCGGTTCCCGCAGCTTGCCCGGCGAGCAAGGGCACCCGCTGTCCCGGCGTCAGGCCGGTCGCGTCGGGCAGCGTGCGCGCCCCCGTGTGAGGCCTGCTGCGCGCCTTGACGACGAGATCAAGATCGCCATCGGCGAGTTCCATCAACTTCTTGGTATCCCTGGCGAGTTCGGGATTGTCCTTCATCGCTCCAGCGAGAACTTGAACCCGCGCGGCTCTATCCTCTTTCTGCTGCAAGTTGAACCGAGAAAGTTTCGCGGCAAGTTCGCTTGCGGTAGTCGCCACCCCACTCGCGCGGATCGAAGCCTCGCCCCGGCGCATCTTGAGGTCATGCTCCCGGGCGCCCAGTTCAACTCGTTCTCGTTCTTCTGCAGGGTTTGCGCCCCGCGTAGATGTCGCCGACGTGCTGAAGTTCTGGAGCTCCACGCCGCTGCTTGTTGTAGCGGCCGACCTCGTTGCGAAGCGCGATGCCAGCCCCTGCGCGGTCCTGTGCCGTGCCCTTGACCACGCCGAGGAAGCGGTCGCCGAACGCCGGTTCCTTCGCGACCGGCACGCCGAAGGCTCTGCTCTCGTTGAAGTTCGGGTTGTTGTAGCGGGCTTCCGCTTGATTCCCCCAGCCCTCGATGCTGGAGCCACCGAAGAGTCCTCGCAGCTCCTCGATGATTCCCATGGGCACGGTCAGGGGAGCTCATAATCGCCCCGGCGATATCCCCTCCGCTCATCTCGGGCTTGACGAGTTTGTTCCATCTCCCTGGACCATCGAGCCGGTGAGCGGTGGGCTGACCGCTTCGGGCGCGATCTTCGCCTCCGCAGGATTCAGCAGCATCGATGGAATCTGCGGGCCAAATTGAGGAGCGCCGGGCGTCGGGCGCGCCATCTGTGGCGCCATCACGCCTGCGCCGCCCATGTCCTGCGGATGGACGATTCCCCCGGTAGGGTCGCCCATCCTTGCGGCATCCCTGATCTGGAACGCCGGTCGCGTCGTCTACCCACATGCCGTTGATCATCGGCATCGCTTACCCCCAGTACGGCCGCCGGCCGGGATACGTCGCGTTCTGCCCGCCGATGTCGTAGACGTCGTAGTAGCTCGGCCTCGACGAGTAGACCGGCGCTCCCGGCTGCGACGGCATCGGCGGCTGCATCATCTGCCCGACGCCCGCACTCGCGATGCTGCCCGCCAGGCCCGGGATTTTGGACGCCGCGAACGATCCCAGCGTCGGAGCTCCCGGCGCCGTGCCGCCGACGAATGACGGCGCGCCGATCTCGGGCATGGGGAACGGGTTCGCCTGAATCGTCGGCACCGGCGGAGGTGCGAACTGCTGCGCTCCGTACCCGGCGATGCCGCCGACCGCGCCACCCGCGCCACCCATTGCCGCGGCGCGCAGTGGATTCTCGCCCTTGAGTGCAGCGCCAGCCGCGCCCATTCCGGCACCGAGGAGTGACTTCTGGAGGACGCCCGTCGCGGTGTCGCCGATCGTCTCGGGGACGGCGCGCAAAGCGTGGAGCGCGCTCGAGGCGAAGCTCGGGGCTTCTGCCCCGACCGCCGCAACCGCCGGCACTGCCGCGCCCGCAGCCGCTGGCGCCGTGCTGCTCGCCCCCGCCGCGACATTGGCGAACTGACCCGCAGCGCCAGCCGCAGGGGCCGAGCAGCGACCCGGCGTAGGGCAGCGCGAAGGAGGCAGCCGTGGTCCGACGCGCCGATGCCGATGTCCTTCGCCGCGCCGCCGAGAATCTTCCCTCGGGACGGCTTACTCGATCCCTCCGCGTCCATCGCGTCGTAGCGAGACGCGCCACCGCCGTCCTCGCCACCCATCGCCTGACCACCCATGGGCTGGGGCTGCGAGCCGGCTCCGAGCTGGTAGGGCGCGTGAGAACCGGCCAACGCCGCGTTCTGCTCCTGCACCAAGCCCTGCCCGGTCGCGCCCTGCAGCACGCCACCCGTGCCGCCGCCGCGGGATGTACCGCCAGCCTCGCCTCTCAGCTGCGACTGGATGGTCGGCTCGCCCTGCGCCGCGGAGACGACCGACCCGAGTCCGCCGAGTTCGCCCTTCAAGTGGCCCAAGATCCAAGCCTCGGGATCTTCCCACGGCCAGTTCCCCTGAACGGCGTTGGAGATCTCGTAGGCCGTGCCACCAAGAGCAGCCGCAGATCCCGCGGCGATGGCGCCGATGATGAGAGCCGTGGTGACGCCGCCGATCAGCGTGAAGATCGGAATCCACGAGGGAAGTCGCCGAGGAGGAAGATCACAGCGGCCACTCCAAGAGGTAGCCGATCACCTTCGCGCCCGAACGCTTCGCCGACTCGATCCCGGCTCGGTTGTCGCCTCGTACCGCGCCGCTGACGAACGAGTAGCCCTTGGCCCGACAGTAGTCCTTCGCGAAGTCGCGCATCTGTCGCGAGATGCCGAGCCGCCGAAACGCCGGCGCGACGTAGGTGCCCATGCCGAGCACCTCGCCCTCGGCCGCGTCGGGCATGCCCGTCCACGCCAGGAACCCGCAGAGGCAGCCGTCGTCCTCGGCGACCACGATCGCCTCGCCGTGCTTCAGGCCGTACGCGATGGTGAGCGACAGCACCTTGCGCTGGTCGGGGACGCCGAGCTTCTTCTGGCCCGCCAGGTAGTCCTCGGCGAGTGCCCAGAGTTGCTTTGAGTCCTGCGGCGTTGCGAGTCGGATGAGCACACTACCAACTCATCCAGGATTGTTGGGGTCGAACTGTCCGCGATAGGCTGCGTACGCTCCCGGTGCCGCACTGAGCGCCGCTGATCCGAGCTGTCCGCCGATCGCCGCCCACGGGGACGTCCGCGCTTGCGGAGCGCCAGTCGGCGAGATGCCGGTGATCATCGCCATCAACTGCTGGATCGGCATCTGCCCGTACTGCGCCATCTGGTTCAGTACTTCGTTCTGGCTCGTGCGGTAGCGGTCTTCCAGCCCGAGCATCTCGTTCAGCCGGTCGCTTCGCATGGAGTCCTTGGTAGCCTGCAGTCGCATGTAGTCGGCAAGACCCTGCGACTGCTGGTTCCCCGTTGCCTGCATGCGCGCGAGTGCCGCATTGGTCGCCACTCGACAGCGCGTTCGAGATAGTTGCCCTGGATTCCCTGGTTCCACGCCGCGGTGTTCGCCATGCCGCCGGTGAGTGCTCCGCGCTGTGCCGCTCGAGACGCTTCGAGCGATGCCGTCAAGCGCGTTCATGTCCACCCATCGCAGCCTGGTTCGCGCGCCCGAGTCGCGACTCCGCGCCACCGGCCGCAGCCTGCTGCGCGGCGAGCATCGCGCCGATGCCGCCCTGCTGCTGCCCCATGATCGCCTGCGCCTGGCGCCCCATCCCAGCCTCGGCGAACTGCGACATGAAGCTGCTGGCGGTCGAGCGCATTCTTCTGTTGGATGTTCTCCCAGATTCCGCCAGCCGTCGACTGCGCCTGGCCCGAGCGTCCGAGGCCCATCGACGAGAGCGTGGTTCTGCGCGTCCTGCAGGCCGAGGCTGAGATCCTTCGAGCCCTGCTGCTGCATCTGATCCATGAGCGACTGCTCGTAGGAGTTGACCAGGCCGCCCATCTGCGAGGACACCGCGACCGCCGAGCTCGTAGGTGGGATTGACGTACGAGTTGGCAACGCTCGCCGTCGTCGGAGTCGTGCCCTCGGCGCCGAGCATCGTCGCCAGGTACTGCTTCGGATTTGCGCGAGCGAAGGGCGAGTCGGCCTCGTCAGCCTTGCACCATCGCCGCTGCCATGCGCGGATCGTTCAGCCAGGGGTTTGCGCCCTGCTGGAGCTGCATGAGTCCGGCTCAGGGTCTTGGCGGTATCGTACTGAGAGCCGTAGAGCGGGTTTCCGCTCTGGTCGCGCCCGCCCAGATCCTGGAACGAACGCAACCCTGCGCTGTGCTCGGGCGAAAGTCCGATGATGTTCCCCTGCGGGCCGTAGAGGTCGGTGCCGTAGCGGCGCAGGTACGGAATCACCGGCGTCGTTGAATCGCTCGTAGGCGCTCTGGCCGGCAGCGGGGTTGTAGGTGTGGCCGAAAAGTGCGGTGTTGCAGCCCGCGCCCAGAGGATCGCCGAGAGCAAAGTCAGGCTTCTGGTACGCCGTCCCCTGCGGGCCGTAGGAGGTGAATCCTCCCGAGGCGGCCGTAATCCATGGTCCGGGCCGCCCGCACCCATGGGGTCGGTGCCGAACCAGTTCTGCATCGGCGGAGTCTTGTTCGGATCGACTTGCGTCCCGGTGATGTTCGCCAGAGTTGGCGACCTCCGGGAGGATTAGATTCGGGCCGATACCGGAAGGCATGCGCTAGCCCCTCAGGTTCGCGGCGTAGTTGGGATCGTTGGCTAGTCTATTGGTGTTGACGAATCCCGGCTGATTGCGGTCGAGGTTCTGGGTCCAGGTATCCTGGAAGTATTTCTGCTCCCACGGCGCGAGGTTTGGGGTGTTGGCGTAGTAGTCGTAGTTCTGCGCCTGGTAGCCGATCGGCAAGTAGCCGTACTGTCCTCCGCCCCACTGGACCGAGGTATCAGCCATCCAGGGCATATCCAGTGGTATCCGCTGGATAGTTGGCAAGGTTCCCCGTGGCGGTTCTGCTGCCGGGCGCCGACATGCCCATGTTCCCGGCGTTGGCGTAGCGGGTCCAGTCCATGCCGGCAGGAGTTACATGGCCCGCGCGATACGAGGTCGGCTGCGGGCGACTCCTGCCCGGGTGCATCGCGGGATCCCAAGCTGCCGCAGCAGCGTAGTTCGAGGCCTCCCAGCCAGTCGGCTTTATCGCAGGCGGGGGCGTGTACCACGAAGGCGCCGCCCAGTGCTGGGCGTTGGCGTTGCCTAGCCACGCACCAGGCGTGAGCGTCGGGCCGCGGGCCAGCCGCCGCCAGGCGTCTGCGCGAGTTCGCCGCGGATTGGTTTGTGAACTGACCCTGCGGGACACCCGCGCCGGCCAGTTGCCGCTGCTGCGCCTCCGGCACCCGGCGTCCGCGGTCGCCTGAGGTAGCCTGCCGCGGGCCATCGCGGTCGCCGGGATTGCTCGACCGATGCTGGTTCATGCCGCCTCGCTGTAGGCTGCGCGCCGTTGCCGAACTGCGGTGCCCAAGCCCATGCCGGACCAAAGTCCGCCGGGAGTCCGCCCATGCCGCCGTAGTGGATCGCTCGTCATCCGCCCTCGTAGTAGCCCAGCCTGCATCATGTCGCCGCCGAGCTCATTCCGCCAGGCATCACAGCCGCCATCTCGTTGCCCATAGCCGCCCATACCGCCGCCCATGCCGCTCACGCCCTGGTCATCTGCTGCTCGGGCCAGCCGTAGCGGCCGGCGTAGTTGCCGCCGTCGTAGGCCGATATGCCGCCGTAACCGGGTGATCATCCCGCCGCCGTAGCCGCCCATGCCGCATGACGCGAGAGTTGCTGCGCCATGTTGTAGTAGTCGAACGGACTACCCGCCATAGCCGGGGTTCCAGCCGTAGGGGCCTGGCCCTGATTCTGCGGGTACGCCGAACTGGTTCATCGAGGATGGGTCGTACTGCTGCTGCGGTTGGCTGATTCGATCGGCGGGTACTGCTGCTGCATCTGCGGGTGGACGAGTGCTGCGGAGGCCGGTGGTCGACCGGCCGCTGGTACGTCGCCGCCAGGAGTCGTTGGCGGAGGCTGATTGCCGATCGGCACGCGCCCCGGCGGAGTCGTCGCTGCAGGCGTGCCCGGTGGTGTCGTCCCGGCGGAGCGCGGGCTGCCTGCCTGCCCGATGAACTCGCCTTGACGGTCGGTGACTGCGCTTGCGCGCCGCGGGGTTCGTGACGTCGACCACCGCGCCGTTCTGGTTCTTGAAGTAGGTCTTGCCGCCGATCGTGATCGTCGCGCCGGGCTTCATCCCGGCGAACTGCTTGTTGAGTTGATCGTGCGTGGCTGGAGCCTGCCGCGGCCGTCTTGCGCCGGGCTTTGCGGGAGGGTGATCGTGTTGCCGCCCTGGTAGGTGCCGCCACTGCCCGGAGCGCCGCCGATGTTCGTGAGCGGCCCGGGCTTGGCGCCATGCTTCTGTGAGCGATCGAGCGCAGTCTGATCGGTGCCAGCGGGCCAGCCGCCGCGCTCCCAGTCGTAGACGCCGGGCTTCCCTGCGCGACGGCGGCCCCGTGTCGGAGTAGATCGTGCATCTTGGCGCAGGCAGCTTCAGCCTTCTGCGCCGCCGCCGCTGCCGCAGATCGAGTTGTGCGGTGCTGTTCGGAGCGAACTGCGGCTGAGTGGTCCGATCGCCTGACGTTGCCGCTCAGTCCTCGGGATGAAGACGCGCAAATTCGGTTCTGCTGGGCGAACCGAGCGATCGTTGGCGCTCAAGAAGACATTCGGCTGCCGGGGCTCTGAAGCTCCTTGTCACGCTGGATCTGCTTCTTCGGTCCGATCCAGGCGTCGCCTCGGCCTTGCCTGCTCGTTCGGGTAGAAGTCGCTGCCAGTTGTCGGGAGCGCCGGGCACCTTGCTGCCGCCACCGGGCTCCCACGGGTAATGCGTGACCACCGGGCGGAGGCTGCGTGTAGTCGCGCTGGGCGGACGCAGCTGTCCCAAGCGGCGATCCCGGCGCGGGCGTTGCATGCCCTGCCGTGGTCGAGCCTTCGCGCGTAGTAGCCATCACCACGAGCCTGAATTGCTGGCCGCCGATAGGGTGCGGGTGGCGCGCGGAGCGCTGCGCGCCATCCGCCTGCATGATTCCGCGCCTGCAGTGGCGCCGGGGAACTGCGGTCGGTTGCGTGGCGCGAACGGATGCATCATCGCGTCGATCTGTCCTGCATCGGGCCGCCGCGACCGCCCGGCATCCGCCTGCGCCAGTCTGTAAAGGAACACTCTGGGCACCGCCGCCACCGAACATCCCCTGCATCTGCTGCTGATACGGCTCGATGTTCTGCGGACCCTGCGGGAGCGCCCTGCGATAGGCGTGCGGGCCGCCGCCGTAGCCGCCGCCGAAGTTTGGACCGACACCTTGTGCGCCACCGCCCTGCATTCTGGGCCGAGTCCGGTTGCATATCCGCTCGGTGGCGGCTGAGCCCAGCGCACTCTGGATGCCGGCGCGCCGCCAGCCATCAGGCCGCCCATCATCTGCTTCATCGCCGACGCCTCGTGCGCAACGGCGTTACCCTGCGGCGTATAGGCCATCGGGTTGGGCCTCCCTGCGGTCATCGGCGACGGTCCCATGGGCGGACGCCTCATCGGCATCTGCTGCCCCATTCCCATCATGGCGAACCTCCTGTCAGCCCGGCCGCACGGGTGTCACGTTTCTACCTCGAACTCGATCACCGCGTCCACCAGACCGGAACGAGCCCACCTTCTGCCCCGCTGCGGCGGCGGTCGGCGAAAGGGCGGTCTTGAAGCGGTACTTGAACGCTCTCCCGCCACTCGCGGGGTGATCGTAGAAGAGCATCACCGGGAGCATGCGGTTCCCCTCGAGGGACCGCCGAGCATGTCCGATGACCACGATCGAGACGTCGGCGCGGGCCTGCACGTCGTCCCGGTGGTCGGCCATGACCTCGACGGTGCAGAGGTGCAGCGTGTCGGTCGTCGCGTCCCAGAGGTCGCTGATCCGCAAGCGGGTCGAACTTGCCGCCCAGGATCTCGTCCACGTCCTCGTTCACGTCGAGAGCTCGGAGCGTCAGGTAGATCTTCTGGAGCATCTTCCGCTGCTCGGAGCCGTGGTTCATCCACTGCGTCTCGACGAACCCGTCGACGGGCGTCGCGGCGTTGATCTTGGCGACGTCGAAGTCCTTGCCGCTCCAGCCGGTCGGGTGCTCGACGACCGTGCCGTCGTAGCGGAAGAAGTACATCTGCCCGAGGTGGTCGCCGCCGCCGCAGAGGCCGGCGTAGTCCTCGAGCCAGGTCTCGTTCCGCGCGTAGTCGACCACGAGGACGGGGCAGCGCGAGTACCAGGTCTGGTCCGTGAAGAAGAGCTACGGCTTCGTCGCCGCTGGCGTCCTGGTGCCGGATGATCCGCCGCGTGCCGTACTCGGTCGGCGTATCGACGAATCCGACCGCCTCCCAGCCGAGGATGAAGTAGACGCGGCGGCGGTTCTGATCGTGGATCACGCCGCGGAGCCGCGGGTTCATCCTCTGCGACTGGTTGAACGCCGCGAGCATGCGCTCGATCTCGGGAACATCACGGTCATGCCCTCTTGGTTGAAGAGGCCAGGGCCGTAGCGAGTCCAGCCGATGTGGCCGGTCGGGATCGTTCTCCATCATGCGAGCGCGGCCAGAAGCCGATGCCCGACGTCGTTGTGCGACGCCTTGAACCCGGTGCCGTAGGTCTGGATGAGATCCTGCGAGTTCCGCCGATGGACGACGAGCGTGTCGCCCTGGACCATGAACCCGCAGATGGGATCGGTCGGATCGTTCAGCGTGAAGAAGTTCGGCGTGCCGCCGAGCCCTTGGAGACCGGTGTGCCACTGCATGAAGTCGAACGGGCGCGAGTACCAGAAGGTGCGGTACGAGACGGTGTTCGGCATTCGGGTCGGTCAGCCGCAGAGGAAGAGCCGATCCTTGTAGACGCACGGCTTGACGTTGTAGAGCGTCACCGCAGTCGGGACCGGGAGCTGCGTCTGGCGCAGCCGTACCAGAACCAGCGGCTTCGGTACGCGGGGTGATGGCGACGGCAGCGTAGCCGATCGACGAGATGACGATGATGTACGAGCCCGGGTTGACGGCGTAGTTGACGTAGCCGAGCGTGTTGGCCGCGTGCGTCGCCGTCTGCTCGAAGAGGCAGCAGCCGCCGTTCAAGTCGGTGTCCGCGACTCCCGGCGAAGCGGCCGCGGTGACATGCAGGTCGATGCCTAGATCGCTTGAGCCCGGCGATGGACTGTCGGGTTGCCGTGCTCTGGTAGGGCCGGTCGATGACGCAGAAGACCCGCGGCCGGAGTGTCGATGACTCGATAGAAACTGATCGGGCACGCCGGCGGTACCCTCGACGACGAAGCAACTACCCCTTCGACTGGAGCGGCGCCGGTCACGACGACGTAGCGTCACGGTGGGCGAGCCGACGGTGAAGGTGGCGTTCATCGTGTTGCCGGTCAGGTACGGGATGGCGAGCTGGCGGAAGAAGGTGGTGTTGTCGGGCATCGCCGACTTCGCCGACGCGGCCCTCGACCTGGAGCGACGTAGTCGTTGGAGACGAGGAAGAGCCGGTCGAGCTCGGGGCTGGAGATGATCCACCTCCACCAGACCGAGCCGAGGTTCTCGCTCGACTGCGCGCAGCCGTGGCGCACCCACCACTCCGCGTCGAACACCTCGACGTTGCAGGCCGCCGCGCATGAACGTGCCTTGGAGCCCGGCTTCAGCCGCAGACGTTCATCGGGTTGAGTCCGCGAAGCGGCGCGAGGCGCTGGATCTGCTTCGCCACTCAGAGCTCCTGCACGCCCCAGAGGAGGCCCGAGCAGTAGAGCTGCCCCGCGCCGATGGCGAGCGTACCGCCGATCAGCAGGCGGTTGTTCTTGACCGCGCTCTTGAAGCCCTTGCCGAGGTCGAAGTGCCAGGGGTGATGGCGTTGACCCAGTTTATGAGCGTCTGGGTGCCGTGGTAGCTGGTGATCGGCAGCACCGGCTGCGCGTTCGTCTCGTCGAAGAACAGGAGCTCGCCGGCAGTTGCCGTCCCCGCGAGCGACGACGGGCAGAGGATGTGGACGTAGCCGCCGCGAAGCACGTAAGCGCGTTTCTCTCGGCGACCACACGACGAGCATGCTCGCCGTGCTGAGTGATGTGTGCCGGTGATCGTCCCGCTGAACGGGACGTAGACGTTGAGGTGAAGTCGGGCATCGCGACGTCGCGCGGCTGCGGCAGGTTCGCCGTCGTCGGCATGGACGACCGCGGCGCGCTGGTCGGCGCGTAGCCGGGCATCAGAGGTCCTCGTCGAGGTGCCAGGTGGCGGTCGGGCACCACCTCCTTCACCCAGACGTAGGAGTCGGAGATGTCACCCGGCGTTCTGGATGTCGCTGGCGCGCGGCTGCGCGAGGTACTCGATCAGCATTCACGGCGCCTGGTAGTAGCTGGAGTTGTAGGTTGTAGTTCGGACTCGTGCCGTCGAACTGAGCGCGACTAGCGCGGAGTTGACTGGCGTCTCGCAGATGACGTAGCCCGACATCGTGATGGTGAGCACGCGTGATGGCGACGGGAATCGTATGCATCACGAACAAGAGCGTGCCGCCGCCGTCCGTGAAGTAGACCGCACCAGCTGTAGCCGGGGCCGCGAACGCGATGTGAACCCCGAGCAGCTTGGTCTTGAGTCCGCGCCGCCGCTGCGACTGCAGTGGCCGTCGTCGAGGTGGACGCGAACCGGATAGCTGACGATGTTCTCGCGACGCCACCGTCGTAGACGACGGTCGGGATTGCTCGCGCCAGCAGTACCCGCGCCACCGGTCGGGTCGATCACGGCGCGTTGTACCAGGTCAGGCTGACGGAGAAGGTCGCGGCACCACCGCTGAAGGTCCACCAGAGGTCCTGGTTCACGCCGGTCTGAGCGAGCATGTAGCCCGTCGTCGGGATGGAGTAGTTACCGACGCCCGGGACGTAGATCGCTATCATCTGGAACCCGCCGCTGCCGGCCAGGATCGTGATCGTCCCCACGGTAGTGAACGTCGTGCAGGCGACGCTGAAGCGAGAGCACCTTGGTCTTCACGCCCGGGGCGGCGCCGACGAGTGGGCCTGCCGCTGCGGTCATGGGGAAGAGCTGCGAGCCGACGACCTGGCGGCCGCCGTCGTAGACGAAGCGCGGGCTCGATCGTGGCGACGGCTGGTCTGCTGGCCGTTGAGCGTGAGCCAGGCATCGGTCCGGTCGGCCGCCTGAACGACGGCCAGCGGAGTCGCCGAGGCGCGCCCGCCGATCTTGAGCGGGCTACCGCGATCGACCGCATCGTGCGCGGGAAGCTCGGCGCAGAGAGCCTCGCCCGAGTCGTCGGCGTCGGCGAGGATGACGGTCTGGCGCCTGCGGCCCGAGGCGAGAGCGAAGTTGGAGAGGTTGACGCCGCTGCCCTGGGTGATCGGGATGTCGGTTGCCGTCTTCGCCACGGGTCACCTCACGGGTTGTACTGGCGGTAGTAGCCGTCCTCGCCGATCCGCGGGCCGACGCTCGAGCTAGGCTTCCCGGCGCGCATGCCCGGGGCGACCGTCTGTCGGCTGGGGCGGAGGCGCTTCATGTCGTCGGCGATGCGTACTTGCAGCTCATTCATCGCGGCCTGGCAGGAGCGCGTTGTACCGCTCGAAGTCGCCGAGCCAGCGGAAGCCCAGCGCCGTCGCCATGTCCTCGATCAGGTCGTCGTGCTGGAGCGTCCAGTAGTTGGTCGCCGACGGGTCGGTGAGTGGAGTCGGGTAGTCCCAGACGCGGGCGCGGAGGCGGAAGTTGCTGCTGGACGGCACGGGGCGGATGCGGATGCCGGCGCCGGCGCGGCACCAGCCCTTGGGGATGCCGCCGACGCTGGTCACCGGGATGTTCCAGTCGAGCTGGTCCTCGGAGTCCTCGCGCATCGGCATGTAGAGGGACGACGAATCGAGGCGAAGGGCGAGCTGCTTCACGTCCTTCGTCTGGGGCGAGGGGAAGGGGTAGAGCTCCTGGCCGCTTACGGTGTTGATCGAGTAGGTCGCCTCCATGGCGTCCCAGTTGTGGCGGGTGCAGAACGACTTCGGATGACGTTGTTGATCCAACGATCCGCGTTGTTGCTCTGGACATTGGTGTCGGAGGCTGCGCGCTCGAGGTTGTCGAGGACGATGGCACGCAGCTCACCCAGGTTTGCCAACGGTGGTGTATCCCTTCTCGTGCGGGTTCGCCGCCGCCGAGGCGAGGCGGGAGCTTGGGGCGCTTCAGGTTAGCCGACGGGCTTACCGAACGGGCGGATGCCGCGGATGGCTTCCCGCTTGCTGCCGTAACGGTCTTGGTTCGACGGCTGCTCAGTGATTTTCGCACTCTTCACGTCCTTCGTGAGGGTCTTGGTCTGGCCCTTCCAGACGTCTGCGGGCCGAGGGCCGCCACATGCACCGTCCTTGTAGTTGGCCGACTCGACACCCTTTACGCGGCGCTTGGCCCGCAGACTTTTGAACTCCTCGCCCGACCGGAAGCGATCGGGAGGCATGCCCTCACGCATGATCAGTTACCCGTCGTTCCGCTGGTGACGAGCTTGACCGAGCCGACCTTGACCGCGCCGTAGGGCTTGGTGGTCGTCTTCGGGGTCGTCGCCGTGCCGCCGGAGGTCGGGCCGACGTGGAAGCAGTTGAACGCGGCGGAGACGTAGCCGGCGCCGGCGGTGGTCGCCTTGGTGGTCAGCTCGACGCGTGACCTCTTCGCCCGGGTTCACGTTGATGTCGTCGTCGCCGAAGGTGCCGTAGACGACGTCACCGATGGCAGTGCCGCTCAGGATGGTGATCGTGCCGACCGTGCGACGCGACGTCACCGAGCCGATCGGTCGGGTTCACGTAGCAGGTGAGGACGACGCTAGTGCCGCCGGTGACTGCCACCGTGATGACGAAGCCGATGTGCTTGATCTGCAGCCCGCAGGCGCCGGAGATACGCTGGTAGATGATCGTGCCGTTTGGACGCGGTCGAGCCGATCACGGTGCCGGTGGTCGCGTCGTATGCCGCCGCGGCGAGTGCCGTGCTGAAAGCAACCGGCGTATCGAGAATGAATTGCAGTTCGTTTGCCATTGTATTCTCCTCCCCTACGCGACGATTGACGAGGAGGTGAAATGCACGATCCGGTTGTCGGGCTCGTTGGTCGCGTGAGCCTCCCAGATCAGCTTGAAGCCCATGATGCCGTACCAGTAGAAGGAGCGGTCGCGGCCGCCGTCGAGCGGCACGCCCCGGCGGATCTCCTCCATCAGGACGACGATCTCTTTGACGGCCTCCGCACCGAAGAACACGGCCTCGCCGCGGAAGCCGGTAATTGTGTTCGCGAGGATGTGGTTGTCCTCGATGAAGCGGACGCCGTGGAAGCGCCCGATCTCGCCGGCGAACAGATCGCTCGGGGTCGCCGTAGAGCGCGGCGTTGATGAAGTCGCTATCGCGCCGGATGCTGGACGCGAAGCCGACGCTGCAGACGCAGATGTAATTGCCGTCGTCGTCGTAGGGCGGCACGGGCGAGAGGGTCGCGACCGTCGTGCCGGTGTCCGACGACGTGTAGACGCCCGACTTCATGGCCTCGATGACGACCAGGATGTCCTCGACCTCGGCCGGGCGCGTCGCGGCGGTCGAGCAGAGCACGTCGCTCGCGGCGCGGAGCTCGAACTTGACGGTGGGCGTGCCCGCCGTACCGACGGGAGTCGCCTTGATGCGCGCCCTCCTGAACTCCAGCGACGCGGCGCGGTTCAGCACCTTGCCGACGTCGTTGATGATGGCGCGGTTGTGCGCGTCCTGGGTGTCGAACTTGGAGAGGCGCTCGAGCTTCTCGGTGTACGGAATGCTGTTGCCGTACTCCGTCGCGATCGCTGCCGACTGGTTGGTCTTGAAGCCAGTCTTGGGAACGGCAGGTTCTCGTCGAGCGGGCCGCCTTCGGTGTCTACATTCAGGAACTTGTTGAATAAGAGAGTATCACCCCGGTTGGCGCCGAAACTGAAGAGTCGCGGTCGCAGAACTGGCTGAAGCCGCATGATCGGTTGCGCCTGGATGTGCATGTCCAGCGACAGCTCTTGGTTTGACCAGTAGCCTCCGTACTCGCTTTGCGCCCAGAGTTGCCCAGCCACTCATGGCTCTGTTTTCCCAGACGACTAAAGGTTGCTGTTCTCGGGGCGCCGACCCCGCGGGGCCGTCACTTCATGTAACGGCCACCACCCATTGCTGCGGCACGCTTGCCCTGCAGCACCTCGAAGCGCTTCTTGTTGGCCTCTTCCTGAGAGTCGCCGACGCCTTGATCGGCGCCGGTCGGATCGCGGAATGACTGCCCACCCGGGCTCGACGCGCGGGCGATGTTTCGCTTGGACTGCTCGTAGGCGTGCACGATGGCGTTCTCCCGCTCGGCCTTGTTCTCGTAGGACCACTCGATTGCCTGGCGGACCTTGGCCTCGATGGGCCAGCCCGCGCTGCCTTGCGAGCGGTTCAGGTGGTTCAGGTAGAATTCGAGGTACGGGCCTTCGCTGACGAGGTGCGGGTGCTGCTGGTAGATGGACCGCTCCATCTCCTCGGCGTGGCGCCGGCGCTCGGCCTCGGTGACGGTCGCGGCCATCTCCTGGCGGAGCTGCATCGCGATCTCGTTCGCGATCTGCGCCTTCTCGGCGTTCCTGAGCCCGATCGGATCGTTGGCGAGGGTCTTCAGGTACTCCTCGTTCAGCCTGCTAGTAGCCGTCGGGGTCGGGCGGGGGCCGGCTCGCCTGAGCTGCCTGGCGCGCGGCCTGCGCCGCGACCTGGGTTCCCTGCGCGAGCTGCTGGAGGGTCTGCGCCTGCGCGGCCTGGTTCTGCGAGACTTGCCCGACCTGCTGCGCCAGGTGGGCGATCATCTGCTCGATCGAGGGCTGCTCGTCTGCCATCAGCTTGCCTCTTTCAACGTCCGGCGGCGTCAGCGTGGCCCGAGCGGTGGAGCCGCGGGTCTCGACCCAGTCGAGCTCGGTGACGAAGGCTCGAATGGCGAGCGAGAGGACGATGTCGTCGTCGTTGGCGACCTTGGCGTCCAGGAAGCTCTTCTCGGAGATCTCGGCGAGATCGAGGAGCTTCTTGCGGATGCCGTCGCGCCAGCCCTTGAAGCAGAGGAGGTCGGAGCGCCGGACGCGCCGGACGAGCGGGTCGTCGCTCGGCTCGTAGGGGACCTTCCTCGTGGGAGACCCTTCTCGGCGCGGAGAGCCTGCTTGATCATGTTGATGGCGCGGAGCTGGCGGCGGGCTTCCGAGCGGTCGGTGTAGGAGCCGGCGAGATCCGAGCGTGCCTGGGCCGACTGCTGATCGAGCAGAGCACTCGGCGGCTTCGATCCAGGTGCTGGCCGGCGTTCCCTCGGCGACGTCAGGATGCGTTCGCGGTGCTCGAACGCTCGGACCATCGTCACGAGCCCTTCAGGCCCCAGGCGCGGGAGTGGCTCGAGGTGTTGGCGGCCGGGACCTTCTTGCCGCCGGCGCCGACGCCCCGGGTGGCGCCGAGGTGCTGGGGCTTGGGGCTACGGGCCTGACCCTTGGGGGCGGCGGCGGTCTCGTGCGGGGTGGTGACCCGGGAGACCTTCACCTGATATTCCGCGCCCTTGGTGGCGGGCGTGGAGCTGGTCCCCTGGACGGAGCGGAAAGACTTGGAGGCCATCTGATGCAACCCCCTTGCCAGAATCAGCTGGCCTAATCAACTGGAAGCATCAGCTGAGCTAATCCAGGGGGTCAGTTGTGCGAGCACGCCGATGGTGATCCAGTCGCCCAGGGCCGACGAGTAGATGCAGCGTCAGCGTTGTCCCGGGGGCCGATGGCGCAGGTTCACGTGGCTGGGAGTCGGAGGTTCGGTCCCGGCGGCGACCGCCTCGTCTCTCAGGGTGATGGTGTCCGCCGAGTCGACGTTCATGATGATGCAGATCTGGCCGTCCTGAGCCGTCGCCGATGGTCGGGTTGATGCTGACGGTCACCGCGCCGCCGGTCGGGTAGTCGATCTCGATGAACGTCGCCGAGCAGGTGATCGGTGGTCGCGCCGCCCGAGGCGATCGACTGGGTAGCGCCCGGAGGTGAAGACGGTGTTGTCGGCGTTCCTGATGCCGATGTTGGTCGTCGCCTTGCTGAGTGCGGCGATGTCGATCGCCACCTGAGTCGTCACGGCGCCCGCTCCGGTAGCGTCGTCGAAGACGAAGCCACGCCACTGCGGGAGGGTCGCGCCCGCGCCCACCGTCGCCGTCGTGTAAAAGCCGCGCTGGCTACCGGCGATCACGCCAGCCGACGGTGATGGTGTAGACGTCGGGATCGCCTCGAACATGCCGTTGTCGGTGAGCGTCAAGAGTCACGGCGTTGGCGTCGAAGGTCGGGCCCTGCAAGGAATGGGCGGAAGAGGCGCGACGAGATCGCCGTCGAAGCTCGCACCTTCGGACTCGCGTTGAAGAAGCTCGATGCGAAGGTTGGGGCAACGGTCCAGTCGAGAACGACGGGCGCCGCCACCGAGAACGCGCCCATCGTCGAGTTGGCGTTGTTCATCGTGTAGGTGCCGACTGGCGTAAGCTCGTTCAAGAGCATCGCGCCCGAGAACGTCTCGGTGCCGTCGAAGCAGGTGACGAACGATCTGCCCGGCGTAGCGTCGGGATCGAACTGACGAGAGATACCTGGCGTCCGCGTTTAGCAGCGAGTTCACGAACACCTCGCCGGTGGTGAGATCGGCGGAGTTGGCGCGGAGGATCAGGCTCTTCGCCGTGGTGGTCGAGCCGTAGAGCGTACCGTCGGCCGAGGTAGAGAGCGTGGTGTCGTTGCCCGTGCCCGCGCGGCCCGCGAGCAGCGTCGCGAGCGGCTCCTGGGCAGCCGAGGCAGTACCTGCCAGGTCGGTGAAGTTCGGCTGCGTGCAGGTGGGCGCGGCGTTGTCGGTTCGAGCGTCGATCGCCCAGGTACTTCGCGCCGCACAGCGCCGACGCCGGAGTAGTTGCTGGCGAGCTCGGCGTCGCTCACGCAGGCGACGCAGGTGAGATCGGTCGCCGGACCACCACCGCCACCACCGCCGCCGACCACCGCTGATGAGCCCGATCCAGGAGGCGGGCGCACGGAGAGCCAAGCCGCAGAGCTTCGAGTCGCGCTCGTCGATGTTGCACACGTTCACCGCGCCGCCCACGGCGATGCAGCTGATGACGCCGTCGTTCGACCAGTCGATCCAGAAGCCTTCGCGGGGGCGAGCTGGAAGCCGGTCGCGGTGGTGCAGGTAGCCGAGCCGGGGCAGATGTAGACGTTGTTGCCGCCGGTCGCCTCGCAGTTCTTGATGGTGATCGACATGCGGTCGTAGACGCCGACGTTGGTGGTGCGAAGCGTGGTCGAGACGGTGGCGCAGGAGACCTGCGCGTAGGGGACGACGTCGTCCCGACGGGCGTGGCGCGTGTAGGTGGTGAGTGACTTGCGCACTCGCTGCCGAGGCGACGAGGAGCAGCGGCAAGTGCGAGGCTAAGCTCTCATCGCCCCAGACGAAGGCCCGTCCACCGCGATGACGCCGGTGGTGATGGTGGCGAGCGTCGAGACCTTGAGCACGTTGTTCACCGCCGCGAGCTGGTAGCCGAGATCGAAGTCGAAGAAGGTGAGGCCGTACTGCCACGGCGCCGGGAGCGTCGGTTGCCGTGGTGATGGTGCCGAGCGAGATGAGCGGCGTCGCGACGGCGTTGTCGAGAAGGCAGATCGCATCGCCGGGAGTCGCGCCGGCAAGGGCGGTCGTCACGCGGCATCTGAGGGCGCAGCCCTTCAGCGTGATCGCTTTGCCCGGCGCCGGGCGTCCAGACGGTACGCCTGCGCGGCGCCGGTGAAGGTGGTCGCGACGCGGATGATCGATGGTGCTGCCGTACTGCCGCTTGTTCGGCGTGATGCGACATGGCGTCACCCCACTGCTGGCGGCCCGGTGGACGCCGTCACCTGGTTGGCGATCTGCCTGGGCGCCGGGAGGACCGGGGGGCCAGACGGCGACGAAGGGGGCTCGGGCGACGCCGTCTGTGCGCCACTCGAGCCTGCTCCTGGCCCCCCGGCCATCTGTTGCTGAGCCATCATCTGCTGCGTGAAGGCTTGCCAGCCAGCTTCGTCCGCGGGGCGTTCAGCTCCCGCGGATCGATCATCATGGCCTCAGCGGTCCGGAAGAAGATCTTGCCCTGCACGTCGAAGGGCATGCTGCAGCATCTGCGCGGTGGTGGAGAGCTGCATCAGCTTCTGGAGCTGATCCTCCTTCTCCATCTGGTTCGAGATGCCGCGAGCGCGGACCTGGAACTTGGCGTTGAGCAGCTTGTAGCGGTTCCACTCGTCGAGGAATGACGACGGCCCCATGAAGGTCGATGAACGCCTCCTGCAGCTTGGGGTCGGAGATGTCCGATCAAGTACTGAAGGATGTTCTCGTAGGCGAGCTGCACGGCGGGCTCGAGGTCGCGCTTCTGGAGGCCGTGCGCGAGGATCGACGCGGACGCGCGGCCCTGGCTGATACCTCGCCGCGGTACTGCGTCGCGGTGCTACGGCCCTTGAGCTGGCGGCTCGCCGGCGAGCGTGCCGTACATCATGGTCGACTCGTCGATCTTCGCCTCGAACGATCTGGATCATGGGCATCGCTTCGGATGGCGTCGTCGCGATCTTGAGCGGCTGGATCGCCCCGTCGCCGGTCACGTGGTAGACCGCGCCGGGCGTCAAGCGAATCGAAGTCCTCGTCGGGGTCGAGTTTGTTCTTGTTGACGGTGCAGGCGGGGATCACGCCGAAGGTCGTCGAGTCGATCATCAGGTTGTAGATCGCGTTGAGCACGATCTGCAGCGGCTTGGCCGCGTAGATGATCTCGCGGCCCCACGGGCTGCCGCGCATCGGCAGCGGGGTCGTCAGGATGTACGGCCGCTTGCCCGTCCAGGACTGGGGTTGGAATCGAGCGCGATGACCTTCTTCTTGTTGGCGACGATGGAGACCCAGTTCTCGACCAGCATCGCGTCCGTCGTCGTCGTAGAAGTTGCCGTACCTGATCTGGAGGAGGTGCTGCTTGCGGGGGCCACGGCGGCCGATCATCGACTGGCGCCTCCCGCTGGCGCCGCTCGAATTCGTAGGTTGTCCCGCACGGCTCGCCGATATCCTTGATGTCCTCGAGGCATGTTGTAGTTGCCGAGCCTGGATGCCGTCCTCGATCTCTTCCTGATCGACGAGGAGCTCCTCGACGATGTAGCCGGCCGCGGCGGTAGTCCTGGTGGAACGGGTCGGGGTAGATGTTCCAGATCGGGGACTTGGTAGGCGCGGAGCGACGATCCTGCGGGCGAGGCTCGGAGACGATGGTCGGCTGCGACGTCGGCATGCCCATCATCTGGGCCTGCATCATCTGCTGCGGGTCCTGGTAGATGGGGACCTCCTGCAGCTCGGGCGAGCGCTCCATCCACTGCTCCCAGGTGAGCTTCAGGCAGCCGGTGCCGTAGAGGAAGCCTTCCTCGAGGGCCATCATGTACTGGTCGACGAAGTCGGCCATGTCGAGGACGACGCGGCAGATGTGCTCGATGAACTTGACATCCGGCCGTCTCGGCGCGTCCAGACCGGGCAGCTTCTCGAGCGTGAACCAGTTGGGGTTCTGGAGCAGGCTCGACTTGACGAGGCTCCGCGCCATCTCGATCTTGGCGTGGATCTGCGGAATGAAGACCCTAGCTTGCCAGGGCGCTTTGCCGCTAGTCGTCGCCGATGTTGTTGTAGAGGTCGGCTGAACTCGAGCGCCAGTCGGCTTCGCGGTCCTGGCGCGCGGCGTTCCTCGACTCATCGACGTCATGCGAGGAAGTCTGCTGCGATGATTTTCGATCGTCGGTGAGCTTCGAGATGATGGTCTCGGGATCGGCGATCATCCCTGGGATCGAGGGCGCAGCCCTGGTTGCTGCGACTCCTGCTTGAGAGCCATCCAGCCCGGTACCGGCTGGATGTCGGTCAGAGTGCCGCGAGACCCGGCACGAGGCTTTGCTCGTAGTCCTTCGGGGTACTCGAACATCCCGGGCATTAGCCCGGCTAATACCAGAGGTTCGGCCGCAGAAGTAAAAAACCTCAGGTCAGGGAAGGTGCTGCCAAGTCGATCGGCGAACGATCTCTTCGATATGGCGGCGTCCTTGAGTCCGCGCAGCCGGCCGATGTACCCCTGCGTGACGTTCATCTCCGCGTAGATGCGGCGGATGGCATCTCGATCCTGATTCACGGCTGAAGTTTCGCCACCAAGTTGCGACCTTGCCGGAGGCAATCAGCGAATTCTCGCGAGGGGGGACCCGCGGAGAGGTGCGCCGGGTTACGGCACATGGAGGGTTGTTGCAGGTACTGCCGCCCCATAAGTCCCGGAGTGGAAGCGGGACCTGCCACCTGTTCGAGAACGCGAAGCGATGCGCCAGAATCTTGCTCTCGAGCCGCCCGGTTGGGTAGTACTGCCCATAGCCGGCGCACGCAGCCGCAAGCCGATCCACTCCCAGCAGTCATCCGGTCCGCCGACGCGGACGTTGGCTCGAAACCGCTCCGGTAGCTCGTCCCAGGTCATGAGCGGCTGAGCATATCGTAGAAGGCCCTCCTGACGGCAGATCTCGGGCCTTCGAGGCCGGAGCCCGCGGAGGCACGGCGACCACGCCCCAACCACCTCGTTCCCGACCACCGCTGGCGCAGCCGCTGGGGTGAGTTCCGCCGGGAGGATCGGCTTCACCACGCCGCCGCTCCAGGGACCTGGATGAAGGCCCAGCTCGGCGAGCGTGGGCGACCACGGCGACGACGGTATCGCCCAGGCTTTCCGGTTCCGGCCCCGGTGGACTGGCCGCCGGGGGGACGATGGCGGAATGGGCATCGCCTCCTGGGGCTCCGCGGCCCGCTTCCGCGTGCGGCGCTGAGGACGGGACTCTGCCCGTTTCCGGCCGCAGGCGGGGATCGTCACGCGGTAGAGGAGGACGGCGAGCGGGACCCGAAAAACCGCTGCCGCCTCGCTTCCAGTAGAGTGCGGTCGCCCTTGGCCAGCGCGA
>ERZ1370068.3753-contig-2854_pt1 | contig 35360 bp, 48 predicted proteins | sample MGYA00561227_ERZ1370068 | MGnify/ENA primary metagenome ERZ1370068 (study PRJEB38410, sample SAMEA6850437) | metagenome | study: Metagenomic assessment of the ecological functions of the soil: analysis of the soil microbiota associated with the... | reverse complement strand
TGTCGGCAAAAAGATGAAAATAATAGTTGACTGATCAGTCAAGACTGGTAAAAGTGCTCTCATGCCGAGAGTAAGTGATATGAAGAAGCGCCTGACCGACGCGGCGTTGGATTTGATGTGGGAAAACAGCTACGGCACCACTTCGGTGGACGCGATTTGCGAGCGGGCCGGCGCAAAAAGGGAAGCTTCTATTATTTCTTCAAGTCGAAATCCGAGCTCACCGCCGCTGCACTGGAAGCGGAATGGAACAAGAACAAGGCGAACATGGACGCCCTTTTTTCTCCAACAGTTCCGCCGCTCGAACGGTTCGATCGGTATTTTGATTATGTGCACGACCATCTGGCCGAACTTCAAGAAAAGTGCGGTTCCATCCTTGGATGCCCTATGCTGAGCATCGGCAGCGAAGTGAGCACGCAGGACCAGGGCGTGCGCGCTACCGTTGAGCGTATCTGGGATCGGAAGATAAAGTATTTCGAGTCCGCTATCCGGGACGCGCATGCGCAAGGATTGATTGTGGCGCCGGATCCCGAAGCGAAGGCGAGGGCGCTCTTTGCCTGCTATCACGGGACGCTTGCCCAGGCCCGAATTCAAAACGACGTCGAATTGCTTCGCGATTTCAAGCAGGTCGCGATGGATGTTCTGGGCGTGAAACACACCCAAGCTGTTTCCTCATGACTCTTTTTTTGCCAATTTTATAGACGACCAGTCAAATACAACCGAAAGGAATCAACCCCATGCAAACTGAGCAGCAGCCAAAAATAGCAACCCTCGTTTTCCTCCAGACGGTTTCGGCCGCGGTTACGCAGCTGAAGCAAAAGCTACAACAAGATTACGAACGGGTTTATCCAGGCCTGGGCGAAATCATCCATCTCATCCTCGACGAAGAAGAAGCAAAGGCGTGGGAGTTATCGTTGTTCCCGCATCTGTTTCTTCCCGACCTGGTCGAGGCGCATGTCGCCAAGCTCGGTCTCCAACCCGCGGCGACAAAACACGACGAGGTCCGGGTTCCGCATCGTTTCCTCGAGATGCCAAGCTACCAACCAGCTCTCGCTTATGTGGATTGTTAAGTCAGCGCGGGAGCCCGTGTACACGGTCTTCAAAAACCCAACAATGAAAGGAATGACGATGAAACCAGAAAAAATCTCTCGGTGGTGCCAGGCGAGTCGAGGGGAATCTGGGCCGCCATCGCTAAACTTATGAGACGGCGCAGTGTTATCGACATCGTCGAACGTTTCCAGACGAAACACGCACTCCAAGAGGAGCAGGAAACGAAGAATTTCCACCCGTCGACGAACGGCGCGGTCGCTCCGGGCATTATCCGTTAACGGAATGAATTCAAAGCATCCAACACAAAGGAAATCCAAATCAATGGAGAAAAAGTAAAATGAACACAAAAATAAAAGATGAAAGAAACACAATGAAAAATGGAAAATTGAACGGAAAAGTCGCGGTCGTGACAGGCGCTTCGAAGGGAATCGGCGCTGACATCGCCAAACAGTTCGCTGCCGAAGGCGCAGCCGTCGTTGTCAACTATGCTTCCAGTAAAGAAGGAGCCGACCGAGTAGTGGATCAAATTGCCAAGCGCGGCGGCAAAGCCATTGCCGTTCGGGCAAATGTGGCCAGGAAGGCAGACATCGAACATCTCTTTGCTGAGGCTAAAAGGCCTTCGGCAAGATCGACATCCTGGTCAACAACGCGGGAGTTTACGACTGGTCGCCAATTGAAGAGATCACCGAGGAGCAATTCCACAAACACTTTGATGTGAATGTTCTCGGTCTGCTCCTCGCCACGCAGGAAGCGGTCAAGCAGTTCGATTCTACTGGTGGCAACATTATTAATGTTAGTTCGACTGTCACGTCACTGACGCCGCCGGGTTCGTCAGTTTACACCGGCACCAAAGGCGCGGTCGACGCCATCACCAGAACGCTGGCCAAGGAACTCGGTCCGCGCAAAATCCGCGTCAACGCCATCAATCCGGGCATGGTAGAAACGGAGGGAGTGCGCGCAGCCGGTTTCGACCAAGGCGATCTTCGCAAAAGCATTGAAGCACAGACACCACTCGGCCGCATCGGCCAACCCGATGACATCGCTCCTGCCGCGGTCTTTCTTGCTTCGTCCGATTCCGCGTGGATCACGGGCGAAACGCTTCGTGTCGCGGGAGGTCTTCGTTAGGCCAACGAAATAATGAACTTCAAAAACAACACACACAAAGAGACAAAGGAAATCAAAATCATGAAAACTAAATTCTATTGGGTCGCGCTTCTTGCGAGCGCGGCTTTGATCGGGCAAGCGCAAGGTGGTGGCACTCACGGCGGAGGAGGAATGGGAGGAGGCTTCGGCGGTGGTGGCCATGTCGGCGGCGGGGGCGGCCGGGCTGGACCAGTTGGAGGCGGAGGCGGTTTCCGTGGCGGTGGCTTCCACGCAGCAGCCCCGGCGTTCGGTGGCGTGCACAGATCCTTCGGAGTGGGAGCGCGCGGAGGCGGAGTTGGCTTCGGCATGCCGCATTATCAGCGGCCTGTCTACCTTAATGGACGAGTTGCCCGATCCGTAACTCCGTCCATTGGCGCAAGAACAGCGGCTAGTCGGCCGCAGAATCGTTTCAGCTCAACACGCAATCCTGTTGGGCAACGGCCGGCGGCAGCGTTTAATCGCGCAGCCAACGCTTCAGCGGCGCGTTCACCTGGAACAGCTGCACACCGGGGATTGAACGGGCGAACGGACCACATCGCTGAACGTCATGACGCAAATTGGCACCGCGACTGGGACCGGCGGCATGCGCATTTCTTCCACAATCGGTTCTTTGTTTTTGACAACGGCTTCTGGTTCGGACTGGATGCCGGATTCTTCCCGTGGGATTACCTGCCGTATTACGCCGGCGACTACTATCCGTACGATTACTACACTGACGTTCAGCCGGACTATAACACCGCGCCCGCTAGTGCCTATCCGTACGGTTACTACACTGGCGTTCAGCCGGACTATAACACTGCGGCCGCTAATGGTGCGCCGGTGGCTGATCCCACGGTCGAAGCTATCCAGGAGCGGCTTGCTCAGCTGGGTTATTACAACGGTCCAGTCGATGGAATTTTCGGTCCGACGACGCGCGATGCGGTGGCAAAGTATCAGATCGACAACCAGCTAGATGTAACCGGGAGTCTTTCGCCGGACACGCTGCAGTCACTCGGAGTGCCACCGGGTCCAAACAATTAACAGATCCGCAATTAACCCCAAACTGCTGGCTCTTCTAGCCCTAAACCCGCGATTCGCGATCAACTCAAATGAATGCGAATCTGATTAAATGAAGCAGTTCTTTTTGCGTGTGCCGCTTTTTTGTTCGTCTTTTTGACGGGAAGTGGCTGCAAGAAAGCATCCGTAACGCAGCAACCTGCTTTGCCGGTTAACGTCGTTACTGTCGTCGAGAAGGAGGTAAACGAATGGGACGAATTCACTGGGCGGCTGGATCCGGTTGAATCGGTCGAGATTCGGCCGCGCGTGTCTGGATACATTACCGAGATTCATTTTGAGGCGGGCGCGATCGTTAAAAAGGGCGACCTCCTTTACGTGATCGATCCGCGCCCTTACCAGGCGGATTTTGATCGTGCCGCGGCGGAAGTCGAGCGCATGGATGCGCAGCTCAAGCTTGCCGAGATCGAACTCAATCGCGCGAAGGAACTGCGCGGCAAGGCCACGATTTCCGCGAGCGAGTTCGATCAGAAGGCTGCTACCTATCAAGGTGCAGCCGCCGCCAAAAGTTCGGCCGAAGCCGCCAAGAATGCCGCCGCGCTGAATCTGGAGTTCACGCAAATCAAATCTCCGATCGACGGCCGAGTGAGTGACCAGCGCATTACCGTAGGCAATCTGGTCCAGCCCGGCGCGGGTCCAGATAGCTTGCTTACGACAGTAGTCTCGGTCGATCCGATTTATGCCAAAGTCGATGCCGACGAGAACGCGGTGCTCAAATATGTAAAGCTGAGCGAGGAAGGGAAACGCGTGAGCGCGCGCACGGCCAAGATCCCGGCGTGGATCGAGCTCGGAAACGAGACGGATTTTCCGCACAAAGGCACAATCGACTTCGTTGACAACCGCCTTGATCCTGGGACGGGGACGGTGCGTGCGCGAATCGTTATAAAAAACTGGAACCCTAACTTCATTACGCCAGGTTTCTTTGTTCGCGTGCGCGTTTCGGGCGCAACGCCTTATCGGGCTGCACTAGTCCCGGACAGAGTGATCAGCTCGCAACAAGGGCTGAAATACGTATTCGTCGTGAAGCCCGATAATACCGTCGAACGTCGTAACCTCGAGACTGGTGGTCTGTTCGAAGGAAAACGGATTGTGAAAAGCGGACTGAAGGACGGCGAGAAAGTTGTCTCGACCCGTCTGCAACTGTTGCAAGCCGGAATGAAAGTCACGCCTGTGCCTGAAGAGACGCCTGCCAGCGGAACGGAGACAAAGAAAAGCGTCGCTGAATCGCAAAACGAAAAATGACGGCGCAGCTGCAACGGCGGTCGGCATGAATTTTCCGCATTTTTCATCGACCGGCCAATCTTCGCCGGCGTGATCAGCATTGTCATCACGCTGGTCGGCGTCATTGCGCTTTCAACGCTGCCCATCGCGCAATATCCCGATATCGCGCCACCAACCATCCAGGTCACAGCCAGCTATCCCGGCGCGAACGCGAAAGTCGTATCGGAAACAGTTGCGACGCCGATCGAGCAGCAAGTCAATGGCGTCGAGAACATGCTCTACATGTCCTCGCAAAGCACGAGTGACGGCAACATGACTTTGAGCATCACGTTCAAGCTCGGCACCAATCTCGATACGGCGCAGGTGCTGGTGCAAAACCGCGTCGCCATCGCCATTCCCGTGCTCCCGCCCGATGTGCAGCGGATCGGCGTGACGACGAAAAAGCAATCGCCCGACATCACGATGGTCGTGCACCTCGTTTCGCCGGATGGATCGCTCGATCAGCTTTTTACCAGCAATTACGCTTTGCTCCAGATTCGCGACGAGCTCGCGCGGCTCGACGGCGTCGGCGACATCAATGTCTTCGGCGCGCGCGAATATTCGATGCGGATTTGGCTCGATCCTCACCAGCTGTCTGCGCGCGGATTAACGGCGCAGGATGTAGTGACGGCCATCCAGGAGCAAAATGTGCAAGTCGCAGCCGGAATCATCGGCGCGCCGCCTGTGCCGAAGGGCGCGACCGCATTTCAATACACCGTTAGCACGCAAGGCCGGCTCACTGACGAAAAACAGTTCGGCGACATCATTGTTAAGACCGGCGCTAACGGTCAGGTCACGCGCGTGCGCGACATCGCGCGGGTTGAACTCGCCGCTCGCGATTACACGGTCAACAGCGGGCTCGGTGGAAAACCGGCGACTGCGATTGCGATTTTCCAGCTCCCGGGCTCGAACGCGCTCGCCACCTCCGATGCAGTGCGCAAGAAAATGGCTGAGCTCAAACAACGTTTCCCTAGCGGCCTCGACTACACGATCGTTTACGATCCGACGGTTTCTGTCCGCGAATCGATTCACGAAGTTCAAAAGACGCTCTTCGAAGCAATCGCGCTTGTCGTGCTCGTCGTCCTGATCTTTCTCCAAACCTGGCGCGCGGCAATCATTCCTCTCATCGCGATCCCGGTTTCGTTGATCGGCACGTTCGCGGCGATGAAAGGCTTCGGGTTCTCGATCAACAATCTCTCGCTGTTCGGCATCGTTCTAGCGATCGGTATCGTGGTTGATGACGCCATTGTGGTTGTCGAGGCAATCGAGCATCACATTGAAGATGGTTTGAGTCCGCGCGACGCAGCGCGCAAGGCGATGACCGAAGTTGGCGGAGCCTTGGTTGCGATCGCTCTCGTGCTTTGCTCGGTTTTTATCCCGACCGCGTTTATTGCGGGCATTACCGGCACATTTTTTCGCCAATTCGCGCTGACCATTGCGGTCTCGACCGCGATCTCCGCACTCAATTCGCTCACACTGTCCCCTGCCCTCGCTGCCCTGCTCCTCAAGCCGCGCGGCGCGAAGAAGGATTTGTTCCAACGAATTATCGATGGGTTGCTTGGATGGTTCTTCAGAGGATTCAACAAAACATTTTCCTGGGCCTCGAACGCATACGGCAACACGGTCGGGCGCCTTGTCCGACTAGCTGTCATCGTTTTATTTGTCTATGCAGGTTTACTTGCGCTGACCGGTGTCGGTTTCAAAGTTGTGCCGGGCGGCTTTCTGCCGACGCAAGATCGCGGTTACGCCGTCGTGTATGCGCAATTACCTGATGCTGCTTCGCTCGAGCGGACCCAGGCGGTTGTCGACAAGATTTCGAAAATCGCGCACGAAACGCCCGGCATTCTCAACACCGTCGAATTCGCGGGATTCAATCTCTTCGGCGGCAATCAGCCGAACACGGCCGCGGTGTTTCTTCCATTCAAAGAATTTTCCGAGCGAAAAACGCGCGACCAGAGTCTGCCGGCGATTCTGGCGAAAATAAATGCGCGCGTGCGCGCGGAGATTCCCGAAGCTCTGGTGATTGCTTTTCCGCCGCCGCCCGTGTCCGGCATTGGTAATGCCGGCGGTTACAAATTGTTTATTCAAGATCGCGGCAACGCCGGTCTCGACGAACTGCAAACGCAAGCTTTCGCCATGATGGTGAAGGCAAATCAAACGCCCGGTTTGGCGAATAATCTGACGACCTTTCGCGCGAACGTTCCGCAGCTTTGGCTCGACGTCGATCGCGTCAAAGCGAAAAGCATGGATGTGCCGCTGAGCAACATCTTCGGCACGCTTCAGACTTATCTTGGATCGACATACGTGAACGATCTCACACTCTTTGGTCGCACCTATCGCGTTACGGCTCAGGCCGACTCGCAATTCCGTCTGAGTCCGGACGACATTCGCTTGCTGAAGACGCGCAATAACTCGGGCGGAATTGTTCCGCTCGGGTCGGTAGCGACCGTGAAGGAGGTAAGCGGCGCCGACCAGATCACGCGCTACAACATGTTTACCGCGGCCGACCTCAGCGGTCAGCCGGCACCGGGCGCGAGCAGTGGCGAGGCGCTCGCCGCCGTTGAACGTCTCGCCAAACAAATTCTGCCCACCAGCTTCACGACCGAATGGACGGAGATAGCGCTCCAGCAAAAGCTCGCGGGCAACAGCGCGATTTACATTTTCCCGCTTTGCGTTCTGTTCGTTTTCCTTCTGCTCTCGGCGCTTTACGAAAGTTGGTCGTTGCCGCTCGCAATCATTCTGATCGTCCCGATGTGTCTGTTCAGTTCGATCTACGGTGTCTGGCTGCGCTCGATGGAGAACAACATCTTCACCCAGATCGGCTTCATTGTGCTCGTTGGACTCGCCTGTAAGAACGCCATCCTGATCGTCGAATTCGCAAAACAAATTCAGGATCGCGACCAAAAAGACCGCTTCACCGCCGCGGTCGAAGCGTGTCGTCTCCGATTGCGTCCGATCTTGATGACTTCATTCGCGTTCATCTTCGGTGTTGTTCCGCTGGTTGTTAGTTCGGGTGCCGGCGCGGAAATGCGGCAAGCCCTCGGCACCGCGGTCTTTTTCGGAATGCTCGGAGTTACCGGCTTTGGCCTTTTCTCACGCCCGTCTTCTACGTCGTCATCATGTGGTTCAAAGAGCGCCGCGCCAAAACACGCGATGCCCGCACCAACACAATCTGCGCCGCCGTGGTAGCGACGGAACCAGCGCTTCATTAACGGCGTGGACGCGAATCTCGTCACAGTGTTAGCTGAATTACTCCGTTCAGATTCGCGAAGAGATCAGAACTGTGACTCCGAGCCGCGACCCAAATCGTGGATCGCCCCGCGCGAATGAAATGGAAGCCACCCACCCGTTGGTGTAGCTTTTGAGAGGCTTAAGCAACAATTAGCAAACCGCGCATGAAGGCGAGTGAGTCCCTTCAGAACGATCAATCGACTGCGACTGAAAACGCACTTCGCCGCGCCGTTGATACGACTCCCGCGTTTATTCATACTGCGCGGCCCGATGGCTACCTGGATTACTTTAATCGGGGATGGTTGGATTTTCTTGGTAAGTCACTCGAAGACGTTTGTGGGTGGCGTTGGACCGAATCGGTTCATCCGGAAGATGTCGCTGGAATAGTTCAAAAATGGCACGCCGCTTTGGCGAGCGGTGAACCGTTCGAAGCCGAAGCGCGCGTTCGGCGCGCGGACGGAACATATCGAGCGCTTTTGCACCGGAAGGTGCCGCTTCATGACGAACACGGGAACATCGTGAAGTGGTTCGGATCGAGCATCGATATCGAGGACCGCAAGCGCGCCGAAGAACAGCTCCGCCGAAGTGCCCAGGAGCTGCAAAGAAGCGAGTTTTATCTCGCCGAAGGGCAGCGCCTTGCCCACATGGGAAGCTGGGCCTTCGATGCTGCCGGGTTCGACTACTGGTCTCCTGAATTATTTCGGATTTACGGCCTCGATCCAGCCAGCACAGCGCCTACTGTTCAGGAATACCTGAATTGCATCCACCCAGAGGATCGCGAGTTCATGGCAAACCTGATCAAGCGAATCCTGGCGGACGCTTCGCCGTTCGATGCCACCAAGCGCATCGTGCGACCCGATGGTGAGGTTCGGCACATTCGCTGCGTCGGTGCTCCTGTTGTCGAAAACCAAAAGCTGAAAAGCTACGTCGGCAGCGCCCTGGACGTTACCGAGCACGAGCTTGCTGACCCAGGAGCTGCAGCGTCGCGAGGCGTATCTTGCGGAAGCGCGAAGCGCTCAGTCACACCGGCAGCTTCAGCTGGAATTTAGCGACCGGAGAATTGGTTTGGTCGGACGAGAATTTTCGGATCCTTGGTTACGAGCCGACGGTCAAGCCAACGCTGGACTCTAGTATTGAAGCGTGTTCACCCGGAAGATCTCTCGTTCGTCCAACGAATGATCGAGAAGGCGAAGGCAGGCGCAGAGTTTAGAATTCGAGCATCGGCTGTTAATGCCCGATGGCTCAGGTCAAGCATGTCCATGTGATTGCGACGTCCGCTGACGAGCGACTCGACCAGCGAGGTCGAACTTGTCGGAACGGTGATGGACGTGACGGCGAGGAAGAAGGCATTCGAAGAAATTAAAGCGCTTCGGGACGAACTTCAGAGAGAGAACATCGTGCTGCGTGAAGAACTCGGTAAGACTTCGATGTTTGAAGAAGTGATCGGCACTTCGTCGGTCTTGCAAATGGTCCTGGCGCGCGCAGCCAAGGTCGCCCCGACAGACTCAACCGTTTTGATCATGGGCGAAACGGGCACAGGGAAGGAACTGATCGCCCGCGCCATTCACAAACGGTCAAAGCGTTCGGAGCGCCCGTTCATCAGTGTGAATTGCGCAGCGGTTCCTTCTTCGCTGATCATGTCGGAGTTGTTTGGTCACGAAAAAGGAGCGTTCACTGGAGCAGTTCAGAGGCGGCTCGGTCGATTCGAATTGGCCGAAGGCGGCACGATTTTTCTCGATGAAGTAGGAGATCTGCCAATGGAGACGCAAATCGCATTGCTGCGCGTTTTGCAGGAACGCGAGTTTGAACGCGTGGGCGGCACGGAAGTTCTGCGCGCTGACGTCCGCGTCATCTCGGCGACGAATCGTGATCTGCAGGCGGCTATCGCAGACGGCGCCTTTCGCAGTGATCTTTACTACCGGCTCAACGTTTTTCCAATCAAACTGCCGCCTTTGCGCGAACGGAAAGAGGACGTTCCACTGCTCGTAAATTATTTTGTCGATCGTTATGCGAAGAGAGCGGGAAAGAAGATCAAGCATATTCAAAAGAAGGCTCTCGAAGCGCTGCAAGAGTATTCATGGCCCGGCAATGTCCGCGAACTGCAAAACGTAATCGAACGCTCGCTCATCATCGGCGAGACGAACGAATTTTCGATCGACAAGAGTTGGGTAGCGAACGAGCCGCAACCGTCGGGCTCCGCGCCAACCGATCAGAAGATCAAATGAGCGGAAGCGCATCGAAGCGGCGCTTGCGCAAAGTAATGGAAAGATCTCTGGAGCACACGGCGCCGCGGCCAAGCTTGGCATACCGGCTTCAACCCTCGAATCGAAAATTCGCTCTCTAAGAATCAACAAATTCCAGTTCAAGGGAGTTTAGCGCGCGACGGTGCGCTCAGTCCGTGTCATCGCGAATTCGCGAAGAATTCGCGAGTTTTTGCCGCGTTTGCGCGCCGGCGCGAAATCGAGCTCCACAATTTTTCTTCCCTCGTAAATCGGGTTCTCAGAACTCTACTGGCATTCGATGTGCTGATACTCCGTCAACGAAAGGCGATCCAAAATTATGAAACCGATACCTGGAACATTGCAGGAAGGAGGAGCGGCGTTTCAATCGACGCACTGGACTCTGGTCTTGCGCGCTCGACAGTCCGATCCAACGGAAACAGCGAAGAGAAGCGCTTTCCGATTTCTGTGAAGCGTATTGGCCACCCCTTTACACCTTTTTGCGACTTCGGGGTCACGCTTCTCCCGAAGCGCAGGATCTCGTCCAGGGTTTTTTGCCCATCTGCTTGAAAAAATACGTTGAGTCGCGCAGATAAGGAGAAAGGCCGGCTCCGCACATTTCTGCTCGGCTCGCTGCAGAATTTTTGTGCAACGAATACGATCGGGCTCACCGGCTCAAAAGAGGCGGCGGTCATCGAATTGTGTCGATCGACGAGCATCTGCCCGAAGCCGAAGCATCAATGATGGACACTGCTCATCTCAGCGATTCGCGCGGTTATGATCTGGCCTGGGCGTCGAATATCGTGAAACGCGCCTGGCAACATGTGCAAAATGCATTTGAGGCGGAAGGGAAAGCCGGAATCGCTTGAGGTGCTAAGGCCGTTCGTTGACGGCAGCGGACGGACGCCGCCAAATCAAGAAGAAGCGGCGGAGAAACTTGGAGTTCCCGTAGCGACGCTGCGTACCTGGCTTTGGCGTTTGCGTCAGCGTTATCGCGAAGCGCTGAGGATGGAAGTGGCGAGCACAGTTTCTGATCCGGACGATGTCGATCAAGAGCTTCATTATCTCTATCAAATCCTGACAACATGAGCGTTGGACCTGAAATTGCGGAACCGCGTCAACCGAGCAGATCCGTCGGAACGGTCGAATGGAACCATCGGCGTTCTACGCACGTGGCGATGGCGCCGGGTGCAGACTTCGAAGCTCGCGGCATTGATTTGACTGCGCCTGATCCGCGGAGCTTAAATAGAGTCGATTGCATTTACCGGATGGAACGCGAACCAACCGTCGGAGCATGCGCGATTTGCGGACGACCGCTCACGCAAGGTGGAATGCCTTCGTTGTCTCGTTAGCCTTGGTTTTCTGAGCGACAGCCAACAACCAGGACAAATCCGAGACACGGCCGACGATTGACGCCTGGACCGCTGAAATACGATCACTTTGAAGTGGAAGTCGGCGCGGACGGCTTTCCGGTCGAGCTCGGCGCGGGAGCAATGGCGATAACTTATCGCGCGCGCGACACAGTGTTGAATTCCGTCGTCGCGCTTAAAGTAATCGACCGAACAGTCGCGCAAAATCCCGGGGCGCGATCGCGCTTCTTGCGCGAAGCGCGCGCGGCCGCGCAAATCCGTCATCCTAATGTCGCGCATGTCAGTCACTACGGCGAACAAGACGGTGAATGTTTCTACGTTATGGAATTGGTCGAGGGCGAAACGCTCGAGGCCAAGGTCCGGCGCGAGGGCCCGATGCCGCTCGCGCTCGCGCTTGAAGTGATTGAGCAGAGCGCGCGCGCGCTCGCCGCCGCCGAAGCATGCGGCGTTGTGCATCGCGACATCAAGCCATCCAACATCATGCTCGGAGTCGGATCCGAGCGGCGCGTCCCATTGTTAAAGTAATTGATTATGGGATCGCGAAAGTCTTTGGCGCCTGAGGCGGAACGCGGTGCGGAACAAACGCAAACCGGTTTCATCGGCACTCCTGCTTTCGCAAGTCCAGAGCAGTTTGCTCAATCGGGAGCAAACGCGACTCGATACGCGTTCTGACATCTACTCGCTCGGCGTCACCTTTTGGTATTTGCTTTCTGGTCGAGTGCCGTTCGTCGGGCGCACGCTCGAAGAGATTCGTGAGAGGCAAGCAGAGTCGTTACCAGTTGAGCAACTAAAGGGTCTCGACGTTCCGGCGCGAATTCTTGCACTGCTCAAGTCGATGCTTGGCCCCGATCCGAAAGATCGGCCGCAGTCTGCGCGCGAACTACTTTCCGCGGTCCACCGCTGCTCACACAAAATTCAGCACCGAAGCACGTTCGCGGCGGAGACGATCCACCCTGGCTGCGGCAGGGCGCAGCGTTAGTCATCGCTGGCGATTGCAATCGGAGCTTGGCTATTCCAACGCAGCCCAATCCTCCGCTCAGATCGAACGATCGATCGCGGTTTTGCCATTCGAAAATCTAAGCGACGACAAGGAAAACGCCTACCTGGCCGAGGGGATACAGGACGAAATCCTGACGCGCTTATCGAAGGTTGGAGACCTAAGAGTGATATCGCGCAACTCGACGCAGCATTACAAGAGCAAGCCTGAAAATCTGCGTGAGATCGCAAAGCAACTTGGTGTTGCCCACGTTCTGGAGGGAAGCGTGCAGAAGAGCGCCGGCACAGTGCGGGTGAACGTTCAACTGATCAAAGCCGTCAATAATTCTCCCGTATGGGCCGATACAATTGATCGCCCACTGACCGACATTCTTTCACTGGAAAGTGAAGTGGCCATCACTGTTGCCGACCAATTACGGGCAAAACTCACGGGTGAAGAAGCTCAATCAATTGCGGCGAAGCCGACCGACGACCCTGAAGCCTACGATGCGTACTTGCGCGGTCTCGCTTATACATTGAGGAGTGGCGGCTTCGAACCGGCCAACGTTATCCCGGCGCAGCAGTATCTTAAAGAAGCGGTGCGAATTGATCCGAAGTTCGCCCTTGGTTGGTCATTGCTATCGTCCGTTGATTCCGCCGGTTACATAACGGCATACTCTTCCACGAACGACCGCCCTCCGCGATGAGGCGCGTAACGCAGCCGAAACGGCTCTTAGACTTCAGCCCAATCTTGGCGAGGCAGTATCGGCTAAAGCATTTTATCATTACGTCTTTCTAAAGGACTACGACACCGCCTTGCGTTACTTTGAGCAAGCGGCCCGACTGTTACCCAGCGACAGCCGGATTCCTGAGGCGCTCGCATTTGTCGAACGCCGGCGAGGTCGGTGGGAGCAAAGTGAAGCGTACTTCAACCGCGCCGAACGGTTAGACCCGCGCAACGTTCGCATCATCGGCCAGCACGCGCTGTTGTACAAGATCCTTCGTCGCTTTCCTGACGCACTGCGCAAGTATGAAGACGTTCTTAATATTACACCAGACGATCCTCAGCCCGTTGCGCGTCCAGGCCGCTATTTTTCAAGCGATGGGTGACCTTCCTCGGGCTTCGGCGCTCTTAACTCCACTTTATTCGAGAGCCGACGATGGCGGCACGATTGAAACACAAGTTTACCAGGCGATTTTGGAGCGTCGCACGGCATCAATCATTCCCCGGCTAAAAGAAATGCTCTCCAAGCCTGATTCAGCACCGGATGATGACAAGGGCGAACTGCGCTTTTGGCTTGGCTGGGCACAGGACATTGCGGGCGATCATGCCGGTGCGCACGAAAGTTGGACGCAAGCTAAGAATGAACTGGAATCTTCCCTTAAAGAACAACCCGAAAGTTATCTCCTCATTGGAGATCTCGCGCTCACTGAGATGAAACTTGGTGAAAACGCCTCGGCAATGACACTCGCCGACCGCGGGCTCTGCCGTGAATCCGATTGAGAAAGACGCGATGACATGGACCCTGGTCACTTGAGGTGTTCGCCCGAGTGACTGCCGCAACGGGCGATCACGACCGCTCCATCGCCGCCTTAAAGAAGTTACTTTCAATTCCGTACGAGGGGCCGTTACCTTCGCACATCCCACTCACACCAGCGCTACTCAAACTCGATCCGATGTTTGATCCCCTACGCAACGATCCGCGTTTCAAAGCGTTGACTGAGAGCTCCGCCGCCTGTCTCGACTTAAGATTGATCCGCGTTCTTCGCGGCAATCGCAGACCGTTCCGGCCATATCGCGACCACGAGGAGGGCAACAATGATCCCGACTGAAACTTCAATGAATCGATGCAGGGCAACGATCCACGCGGGATTTGTTCGCGGAATCAAAACAATGATCGTCAGGGTGACACTGGCATATCGATAAGCGGTCCTCTCCAGCCGAAAGCCAAACGAAAGTAGGCCGATGAAAAAGATCGCGAGCATGAAGGCGGCAAGATTTGCTCCGAAATAATTTGACTCGACTGCTCCGACTGACGCGCCCAGGGCCGTAGCGACTACGCGTTCGATGGAGAGCGTCAGCGTAGCGCCGAGACTGGATTGCATCACGACCAGAGTCGCGATTGCCGCCCAATAAGCTTCGGGCATCTGCACCAAGCGCGCGACGACGACTGACGCGGTCGCCGCGAGCGGCCGTGCGAACGGAGTGTCCAATCGAAGGGAGATTCTCTTTCTGCCAGCTCCAGAGTTTCATGCGTAGCATGATCTTGCTGGCGGATCCCGTCTTGGCAAGATCGGGTGCAGGAAAAATTCTCAATCCTATCTGAAATCCCGGTCTTTGAACGCTTGAGAAAATAGTATGAAGAGAAATCCGACTCCCGAAAACCGCGGTGTCCGCACCGAGGTGGCGCGGGCAGATTCGCGGTCTCATCCGCGAATTGATGTTAAGCCGGAACCATTCGGACTAACGACACTTTCAGACATGAATGCAGTCAGGAAAACGAAACGAGAAATTTGGCGTACGGCCTTAGCCATCAGGCAGGCTGGATGCCGTGACGTGCTAGTCATATCCACGCCAGAATACGTGCGCTTTATCGTAACGATGAAGCTTCCCCAACCTCGTTAGGAATTCATTCTATGAAAACCAAAGCAATAGTTGCAACGCTGTTAATCGCGGCGGCGGCCAGCGCCGATGCGCGTTTTGCGTGGCCCTATCCGCCAAAAGCAGTATCACCGGACGAGATCGGTCACTGGGTTGTGATAAATGGCAATGCGTGGCCCAACAGCGCGGAGTCCGAGCTCACAACGGCGAGTCCGTCCGGTGGCGGACCGGACCGGCGAAGAATCGTCGCCAAGTAAGAAAAATGCCCCATGTCGCGGAACGGTCTCCTGGTGCTGCGCCCAAGCAATCGCGCAGGAGATTTCACGTTTTGTGAAATGTCGGTCTTCGAACGCTTGAGAAAAGTGGCATGAAGAGAAAACCGACTCGCTAAAAACTCAGATTGGAATATTTCTTTCTGGTTTGTGGTACTGTGGCCGTTGATTGTCGTGGCGATTGTGGCGATTGGATTCCTGGCCCCGGCTTTGATTAAAACACTATGAAGGCTCGGCAGCCGGAATTGAGGGCATTCCGCAATTCGATTCTGGACGGTGGAAATTGCGTTTGGAGCGCGTGCCGGTCTCTACCGATAAGCAACCTGACAATGAGCATAATTCCTATGAAATCGAAACCGCTATTCGAAAACGGATTCTCTTATCTGCTAGTCAAGCGATTTCGATCAGACGCTGAGCTTCAATTCAATCTACGTGTTGCGCTGAATCCTACCGGAATGCCCGTAGTCGAGCATAGGTCCGGGGCTAGCCGAAGCGACTCGCCAGCACCGGATCGCGCCGGAGGTCTGGGACCCGTTGAGGCGCCGATAATGATTGTAAGAATCTTGATTGCGTGCTGCTTGGTCGCAGTGACCGTGGGCGATTCATTCAGGCGGCTTGGCCCTTATCTTGAGCCGTCTATGGCATTCACCTGCGCGGCCACACCCGCGTTTCTGGAAAGTGACGTGGCTCACGATTCGAATCGCCTGGTGGCTCTTATTGATCCACGTGATCGAGATTGCAGTTTGGGCACTGGTCTTCTGGTGGCAGAAATGTCTGCCTGATGCCGAGTCGTCGTTCTACTTCGCGGGCGTGGCTTACACGACCGTCGGTTATGGCGACCTCGTGCTGCCCAAAGAGTGGCGGCTTTTTCGGTCCCGCTTGAAGGTTTAACAGGTATCTTGATGTGTGGACTTTCGACAGCGTTCTTCTTTGCTGTTCTGAGCAAAGATTCGCGATATGGTCAGGAAGCAGTCGTTGGATTGAAGATTTCAGATTTCCTAAATGTCGATCTCTCGAACGCTTGAGAAAATAGCGTGAAGACAAATGCAATCGCTCAAGACTCAGGCTGGAACGTTTCCTTCTGGTTCGCCGTCTCAAGTCCGTTGCTCGGTGTTCTGCTCGGCCTCCTCGCCGCGGCGATTTTTGTCGATGATCGAAGAAGCCATGAGCATAACACCAATCATCTTCGTCTTGATCATTCTACTGTTCGGTTTCGATTCGACCGGACAGGTCAAGCCCGCCGCAACACAATCCGGCTAGCTGAAGCGATCGCGCAAGAACTCTCGAGATTTTCTGAAATCTCGATCTTCGAAAGCTTGAGAAAGAAATAACAAACCAAATCACAACAACATGAACGCTGCCGACGATTACCAATTCGAGACGAGCCAGAAGAGATTTGGCGGCCGGAATCCTAAAACAGGCCGCGCTGGATTTGCGACGGTTCCATGGCGCAACGAGCGCGGTCGAGCGGGAATTCTATCTCGATGCTCATCGCTGGGTCACATCCGATGATTGTTCCTGGCCATTTTCGTTCTTAAACGTTTGCCAAACGCTGAATCTCGCGCCGGAAACCGTTCGCGAGGAGGTGCTCGGTGACCTGTCGCTTGGGCGCTGTCGGTTATTGGACACGACGCTGCGGACGCGCCGCACGCAAATTTCAAATCTTTCTTAGCAACATTTTCACGAACGAACGCACCGCGAACGCCGCTGAGCCGGTCACGTAAGCGCATGCCTTGCACTAACATGAAAGCACACGTCTTAAAGTTGCGTCGAATTTTGCGGCCAGTTGTTAGGGAGTCCACCTACAGACACGATCCGCTGCTCATCAACAGCTTTGGCCGCATTCAATTTCCGTCCCCCAATCATGCTCGAGTTTCCTGGCGAACGACTCGCGCGCACCCCCGCGTTCTCGCGATGAACGTCACCACCATCGTCCTCATCAATGGCCTTTGGATGACCGCGCTCAGTTGGGAGCACTGGGTCAAACATTACACGGACAAAGGTTATCGCGTCATTGCCGCGAACTGGCCCGGCATGGAAGGCGACATTGAACAACTTCGCCGCGATCCGAGCAGCTTCGCCACACTCGGACTGAGCGACGTTGTCGATCATTACGAGCAAATCATTCGCGAACTCGAAACTCCGCCGATCATCATCGGATATGGCTTCGGCGGTTTGGTGACACAGATTCTTCTCGATCGCGGCTGGGGCGCTGCCGGTGTGGCGATCGCCAGTGCTCCGGTAAAGGGAATTGCCCGGCTGCCGTTGTCGGTATTGAAGCTGGCGTTCTCAGTTCTCGGCAAGTCTCTTAGCAACAAAACCGCTTCACTGACAGCGGAACAATTTCATCACGCATTTGCAAACTCGCTGACGGAAACCGAATCGCTCGACGCCTTCAAACGTTACGTCGTGCCGGCTCCGAATCGGGTTCTGTTGCAAACAGCATTGGCAAATTTCACTCCGGACAGCGCAGCTACCGTCAACTTTCGGAACGACACGCGCGCGCCATTGCTCCTGGTCGCCGGCGGCAAGGATCGCGTCGTGCCGAGCTCACTTGTCAAAGCGAACTTCGAGCTCTATCGAGAATCGAAAGCCGAAACCGATTACAAAGAATTTCGCGATCGGACGCATTTCATAATTGGTCAGGATGGTTGGGAGAAAGTCGCGGACTATGTCCTCGGTTGGGCACTTAGCCGCGCCAACGGATCAAAACTGACCGCAATTTCAAATCAGACCGACGCCTGGTCGGTTCAACTCTCAACCTAACGAAAAGGAGATCTAATATGCCAACTACAACCACCGCACCTACTGCTACAAAAACTACTGCGTCACCAGCAACCGCAAAAGCCGCCAAGCCGCGAAAACCACTGCCCGCGCCGAACAGCGACTTCTACTATCTCTACGAAACGCTTGCCGGCGGAGGAACTCGCGATCGTCAAGCGCGTGCGCGAATTCATGGAAACCAAAGTCGCCCCTGTTATCACCGACTATTGGGTTAAGGATCAATTCCCGTTCGACCTGTTGCCGGAAGTAAAGAAGCTCGGCATCGGCGGCCTTGCCATGAAGGGATATGGCTGCGCGGGCGGAAGCCTGGCGCTTGTTAGGCTTCGTCCAAATGGAGGCCGCACGGATCGACCCCTCATTCTCCACTTTTCTTGGGGTGCATATCGGACTGGCGATGGGCTCTATCTATATAGATGGGTCGGAAGAGCAGAAGCAGAAATGGCTTCCGCCAATGGCGCGGTTCGACAAGATCGGCTGTTTCGCTCTGACCGAGCCGCTCGTCGGTTCCGGCGCGTCTGGCGGACTTCTCACAACCGCAAAACGCGACGGCGATACCTGGATCCTTAACGGCGAGAAGAAGTGGATCGGCAACTCGACCTGGTGCGACATCTCAATCGTCTGGGCGCGCGACGTCGCCGACAATCAGGTCAAAGGATTCATTGTCGAGAACAAGACTACGCCGGGTTTTACGCGTGGAGAAGATCGAGAACAAGGTCGCGCTCAAGGTCGTGCAAAACGGCCACATCACGTTAAAAGACGTCCGCGTGCCCGAAGCAAATCGGCTCCAGGGCGGCAACTCTTTCCGCGACACCGCGAAAGTTTTGAAGATAACCCGCTACGCAGTCGGCTGGATGTCCACCGGGTGCGCGATGGGCGCCTACGAAGCTGCGCTTAAGTATGCGCAGGAACGTCTCCAGTTTGGAAAGCCGATCGGTTCGTTCCAACTAATCCAGGATCTTCTCGCTCGGATGATCGAAAACATCACCGCATCACAATGTCTGCTCGTGCGCCAGGCGCAATTGTTTGCCGAAGGCAAGCTGAGCGACGCTCATGCGGCGTTATCAAAGGCGTTCTGCACATCCAAGTGTCGTGAGACAGTGGCGTGGGCCAGAGAAATTCTCGGCGGCAACGGCATCGTGGCCGACTACAAGGTCGCTCGCTTCTTCAACGACTGCGAAGCGCTCTATACCTACGAGGGCACCTTCCAAATGCAAAACCTGATCGTAGGCAAAGCCGTAACCGGCCTCAGCGCCTTTCTGTAATCAAACGCCTAACGAATAACCTCAACTTCAAACAAGAACCATTTATGAGCACAACAACTACAGAACTAAATCTCGAAACTATCTTGTATGCCAAGAAAGGCGCCGATTGCCTATGTCACTCTCAATCGGCCGAAAGTCCTCAACGCTCTGAACAAGAGAACGTGGGAGGATCTTAAGGCCGCGTTCGAGGATGCACAGGATGACGCCGCCGTGCGCGGCGTCATCCTGACTGGAGCCGGCGATAAAGCATTCATCGCCGGTGCCGACATCAGCGAGCTCGCGCAGATCAGCGCCGTCGAAGCCGAGGAATCGAGCGCGTTTGGACAAGAAGTTCTCAATCTTGATCGAGAATCTCGGCAAGCCCGTGATCGCAGCGGTGAATGGCTTCGCGCTTGGTGGCGGATGCGAAACAGCGATGGCTTGCACGATTCGCATCGCTGCTGAGAACGCGAAGTTCGGTCAGCCCGAAGTGAAACTGGGAGTGATTCCGGGCGGCGGCGGAACACAACGTTTGCCGCGGCTGGTCGGGAAAGGTCGCGCGCTTCAGCTCATTCTTTCCGGAGAGATGATCAGCGCGCAAGAAGCCTATCGCATCGGACTCGTTAACGAAGTCGTTCCGGCCGCTGATTTGATCACGCGGTCTGAAACAATCCTGAAGCAGATTTTCTCCAACGCGCCGCTCGCAGTGAAGCTACGCACTCGAGGCGGTCAACAAAGGCTTACAGACGAGCCAGGACGAAGGTCTGTCACTGGAAGCTTCGCTCTTCGGACTCTGCGCCGGAACGGAAGACAAGAAAGAAGGCACACAAGCGTTCCTGCAAAAGCGCGCCGCACAATTCCAAGGACGCTGAACTTAAGCAAACGAGGAAACAATTATGACAACTCAAAATACAAATCACAACTGACAACATTTTCTCCGGACTGAAGGTTGTCGATTTTGCGAGCTTCGTCGCTGGTCCCGGAGCGGCGGTGATTCTATCCGACTTCGGTGCCGACGTAATCAAGGTCGAACCGCCCAAGGGCGAATTGTGGAGAATCGGGAACAAGATTCCGCCGCAACCGCAATCCAAGTATCCCTACATGTGGCACCTGAACAATCGCAACAAGCGTGGGGTAGCGATTGATCTCAAATCGCCGGACGCGGCAAAAATTGTCGAGCGCCTGGCCAAGTGGGCGGACGTGTTCATCGTCAACACGCCGCATCCCGCGCGCGAGAAACTCAAGCTCGACTATGACCAAGTCGCGCAGTTCAATCCGCGGCTGATTTACGCCGACATCACCGGCTACGGCGACACGGGACCGGACGCGGCTCTTCCCGGATTCGACCTCACGGCCTACTGGTCGCGGACCGGTTTGCTTTCTCTCTGCACGATGCGGGCGCACCGCCGACCTGGCCATTCGCCGGGACGGGCGATGCTCCGTCGGGCGTGGGATTGTTTGCCGCGATTGTAACAGCGCTTTATCGGCGCGAACGCACGGGCAAAGGTTCTTCCGTTACCACTTCGCTTTTGGCCGCAGGCGTTTGGTCCGCCGGCGTCGCGATTCAAGCGGCGCTCTCCGGGGCAAAGTTCGCACCGCAACACGACCGAAAAATCCGGCAAACGCGGCGCTGAATGTGTACAAAAGCTCCGACAACATCTGGTTCGTTCTTGTCGCCACGCCCGACAAAATTCCGGCCCTCGCAGCGGGTATCGGCCGCGCCGATCTTTTGAAGGACCCGCGATTCGCTGATCCGGCAAAGCTGGCCGCGAACATGAGCGTGCTGACTGCGATCATCGACGAGACTTTCAGTTCACAACCGATTGCGCACTGGCGCGAAGTCCTGGACAAGGCGCACATCCCTTACGGTTTGGTGCGCGATCCGCAGGACGTGATCAAGGATCCTCAGCTACAGGCTAACAACATCGTTGTGCCGCTCGAAGGCGCGGGAGAAAACCTGAAACTTACAATCAGTAGTCCTATTCAGATGCACGGCGTCGCAAAGCTACCGGCAAAGCGCGCGCCTGAGCTGGGAGAACACAACGACGAAGTTCTCAAAGAACTCGGGTTCGACGCAAAGGAAATCGAGCGCCTGCGCGCGAGCGGCGTCATCGCTAACCAACGCAGCTGCAAAGGCAGCCTAGGAGATAAGAATTTTCGAAATGTCGGCGGCCCAAAACTTGAGAAAAGAACAGAACAACCAACACATGAAAACTGCTACACAGCCTCAAACTTCCAAACCAACACGCCCATCAAGCGCAAAGTCGGTCGGCCGCTTATATTTCCTCGAAGCAAGCGGCGGCCGGATTCATTCGGCTAACGCCGACGGGTCGGACCGAAAAGTCATTGTCAGCGGAGCTCGAGTCCCTGATGGCGTCGTCGTCGATGTTGAAGCCGGACACATTTACTGGACCAACATGGGCGTTCCGAGCAAGAACGATGGTTCGATCGAGCGCGTCGATCTCGACGGTCAGAATCGCGTAACCATTATTGGCGAAGGCAAGACATTCACGCCGAAGCAACTCCATCTCGAGAAGAAGAGCGGCAAACTTTACTGGTGCGACCGCGAAGGAATGCGCGTGATGCGCGCGAACCTGGATGGTTCGAACATCGAAACTCTGGTCGACACCAGCAAAGGCGACGCGCGGCCGGGCACCGATCAAACAAAATGGTGCGTCGGAATCACCGTCGATCCGGATCGCGGACAAATTTATTGGACGCAAAAAGGACCGGACGAACGCCGGCAAGGGCCGCATCTTTCGCGCGAAGATCGACATCCCGAAAGGCGAGACGCCGGCTGAATCGCACTGACATCGAAGTGCTGTTCGATGGTTTGCCGGAACCGATCGATCTCGAGCTCGATCTGAAGAATCGGTTCATTTATTGGACCGACCGCGGAGATCCGCCGCGCGGAAACACGGTCAATCGCGCGTCGATTGACGCCGATTTCAGCAAACATCCGACATCCTGACATTTTGCTTACGCATCTGATGGAGGGAATCGGGATCGCTCTCGATTTCAAAGGGAACCGGATGTTCATCACCGATTTAGCCGGCACCATTTATTCCGCCAAACTCGACGGCTCGGAAAAGAAACCGCTGCTCGTCGCGCAGGGAAATCTCACCGGAATCGCTTACGCAGAAGTTTCTTAACCAACGAAACTATCAACCATCAACAATTAACTATTAACTAACTATGTCATACAACAAACCAATACGTCGCATCGCAATCGTTGGCGCTGGAGTCATCGGCGCCAGTTGGGCCGCTGAATACCTGGCGCGCGGATTCGATGTCATCGCGACCGATCCCGGACCGAACGCCGAAGCCAATCTACGCAAATATATCGATGAAGCGTGGAAGGACCTGACGAACATCGGCCTTTCCAAAGGCGCGTCTCGCGATCGCCTCACGTTCACGACAGATATGAAAGAGGCGCTGTCGAAAGCGGACTTCGTTCAGGAAAACGGACCCGAGCGTCCCGATTTCAAGATGAAGTTGTTCGCGCAAATGGACGATGCCGCTCCGATCGATTCCATCATCGCGTCGAGTTCGTCCGGAATCACGCCGAGCGTGATGCAATCAAAATGCAAGCACCCGGAGCGTGTTCTCGTCGGACATCCGTTCAATCCTCCGCACATCATCCCGTTAGTGGAAGTTGTCGGCGGAACGAAGACATCGCCGGAAGCGATTCAACAAGCGCTCGCGTTTTACGCGTCGATTGGGAAGAAACCGATCCATTTGAAAAAGGAACTTCCCGGTCACGTCGGAAACCGGCTGCAAGCCGCGCTCTACAAGGAGATCATGTATCTGATTCAGCACGATGTGCTGAGCGTCGAAGACGCGGACGTGGCCGTGAGCTATGGACCGGGACCGCGCTGGGGAGTGATGGGGCCGAGTTTGCAATGGCATCTCGGCGGTGGCGCCGGCGGCATCAAACACTTCATGGATCATCTGATGGATCCATTGACCGCGATGATCAAAACTCTCGGCACGCCTGACGTTACGCCGGAGCTGAAGCAAACGATTGTCGAAGGAGTCTTGCGCGAAGCGGGGAATCGTTCAGTGGACGAACTGGCACAGGAAGAGAACGAGCTGATCATCGGCCTGTTGCGTTCACGCGCACAATCGGAAAACCGGACGACAAAGACGAAACAAGCAGCTGCGTAAAGATCGACAATGAACTCGATCTTTAACGATCCGGGCTTTTGGCACCGGTTGCAGTTCGGGTTCACGATCGTTTATCACTACCTGTTCCCGCAGCTCACGATGGGGCTGGCGTGGTTCATCGTTTACTGGAAATGGCGCGCGCTGCGGACCGGTGATGATAAATACAATCAGGCCGTCCGGTTTTGGGCCAAGATTTTCGGACTGAATTTTGCCGTCGGCGTCGTCACCGGCATTCCGATGGAATTTCAATTCGGAACGAACTGGGCGGACTTTTCCAAATATGCCGGCGGCGTGATCGGACAAACGCTGGCGATGGAAGGGATGTTCGCGTTCTTCCTGGAGAGCGCGTTCGTCGGTGCGCTGATCTGGGGCGAGAAACGACTCGGGCCGCGCGGACATTTTGCCGCTGCGATCGCGGTTGCACTCGGCAGTTGGCTCTCGGGCTATTTCATTCTGGTCACGAATGCGTTCATGCAGCATCCGGTCGGTTACCAGATCGAACCGAACGGCTCGTTAGGCATCGCCAGCATGAGCGCCTATTTGTTGAATCCGTGGGCGTTTGTGCAGTTCGCTCACAATCAATTGGCCGCGGTCGTGACCGGCTCGTTCGTCGTCGCCGCGATCGGAGCGTTCTACGCGTTGCGCGGATCTTCATCCAGTCCAAGCCAGACTTTATTTGCGCGCGGGAACGTTCGTTGGGTTGATCGCGTCGCTCCTCGTTGCGTTTCCGACTGGCGACGCACAGGCCAAGATGGTTGGTCATCATCAACCGATCACGCTCGCCGCGATGGAAGGGAAGTTCGAAGGCGGACCAATGGCGGGGTTGCTCTCATTGGGCAACCGAACGTTGCTAGCACAGCGACTCGACAATCCGATCGAAGTCCCCGGCGCACTCAGTTTTCTCGCTTACGGACACTTTGGAAGTTTTGTCCACGGACTGAACGACTTTCCAAAAGATGCGTGGCCGGACAACATCGAGCTTCTTTACTACTCGTTCCATATCATGATCACGCTCGGGACGCTGTTCATCGTCCTGATGGGGTTCGCCACGTTGCAGAATTTGCGCGGCCGACTCGAATCCAGTCGCTTGTTGCTCTGGGTTCTGATGCTGGCGTTCCCCTATCCCGTACATCGCCAACACGCTTGGTTGGATGACCGCCGAACTCGGACGGCAACCGTGGTTGATCTATGGCCTGTTTCACACGCGCGATGGTTACAGCAAAGTCGTTAGCAACGGTGACGCGATCTTCACCCTGATTGGGTTCACCGGGTTATATTTTGTAATCGGTCTGCTTTTTCTCGGCCTAACCGGTCGCGAAATCGGAAAAGGTCCGAAAGAACCAGCTGTCGCCGCAATTATCGAACCTGAGCGAGAGGCGGTGTTGGTATGATCGCGATTTGGTACGCGGTCGTCAGCTTCATGCTGATTGTCTACATTGTTCTGGACGGCCGGAACTTCGGCGCCGGAATGCTGCAGTGGTTTGTCGCCAAGACTCCTGAAGAACGCCGACAAGTCATCGCTGCGATCGGGCCGTTATGGACATGGCATGAGGTATGGCTCCTCGGTTTCGGCGGAACATTGATCGCGATCTTCCCGCGCCTGATGGCTTCGGCTTTTGCCGGTTACTATCTCGCGCTCTTTCTGATTTTGTGGTGTCTGATTTTGCGCGGTATCTCGCTCGAAGTCGGCGGACACATCAACGATCGCCTTTGGCAGACGTATTGGGATTTCATTTTCGTCTGCTCCAATTTCTTGCTTGCGATTCTTTTCGGCGCAGCCGCCGGCAACGTCGCGCGCGGAGTTCCGCTGAACGCGGACGGCAATTTCTCGATGGCGTTCTTCACGGACTTCAACGTCCGCGGCCATGTCGGCCTGCTCGATTGGGTACACGGTATCGATTGCGATTCTCGCCGTCGTAATGCTGGCAGCTCATGGCGCGACGTATCTCACGCTCAAGACCGAAGGCCCGGTGCACGATCGCAGCGAAAAACTCGGCGAAGTATCTTTGGATCGCGGTTGTCCCGCTGCTTCTCGTAGTCCTGATTGAATCGAGAATCGTTCGTCCCGATCTGCCAGGACGCGCGTGGTCCAATCCGTTTTGGTGGATCGGATTGGTTGTAATCGCTGTCTCAATTATCGCGCTTGTTTCTGGCCTGAGCTGGTCGGCGCGAACTGCGAGCATTTCGTCGGATCGAATTTTCTCATCGTCGGCCTGTTGGCCACCGGAGCGGCCGCAATTTTTCCAGTGATGCTTCACTCAACGCTCGCGCCGGAGAACTCGTTGACCGCCTATGCTGTTGCATCCAGTCCGACCACTTTGCTTCGAGCGAGCTTTTGGTGGCCGATCGGTTTCGCGCTGGCGGTGTTCTATTTCGTCTTCATCTCGCGACGCTATGCCGGAAAGGTAAGCGTTCAGCGCGACACTCAAGGTTTCTACTAGGACGCCGTCATGATTTACGTCCACTCATTAGGCCGAGCTGCCCGATATTTTCCAGAGCGGACCGCGCTTGCAGCAAACGGAACGCGCTCGACTTTCCGCGAACTACACGCTCGCGTCGGGCGTATTGCTGCGGCATTGACGAAACATGGCTTCAAAGCCGGAGATCGACTGGCCATTCTTCTTCCCAACGAGCCAGATTACATCCAGCTCGTTTATGCGTGCGCCTGGCTCGGTGTCACAGCGGTTCCGTTAAACACGCGGCTCTCAGTCAAAGAAATCGACGGCATCCTCGGCGATGCACAACCGCGCGGCTTGATTCGCCATTCGTCGCTGCCGGTCCCGACCGCGCAGGTTTCATGGCAACTGGTGCTCGATCAAGAGCCGCTCGAAGTTCAGAGCGACTCCGTTCCAGATCCGATTTACGATCCGGATGCGATTCTCGCTCTCATCTACACCAGCGGCACGACCGGCCGGCCTAAAGGTGTCGAGATGAGGCATGCAAATATTCTGGAGAACGTCTATCACACCAACTTTTGGTTCCCGCTTGAGGAAGGTGCGGTGCATTTACATGCCGCGCCGATTTTTCACATCGCGGATTTTCCGTTCATGTTCGCGGCGCCGGCTTTCGGCGCCTGTCAGGTCACTATTCCAAAGTTCAATCCGCAAACATTCTGCGAGACAGTCCAACGCGAACGCGTCACGCACACGGTGTTGGTGCCGACCATGATCAATATGCTGACGCAGTTCCCGGATCTAAAGAAGTATGACCTAACGAGCCTCAAGCATTTGGGATACGGTGGATCTCCCATGGCACCCGAGCTCGTTCATCGCACGAGACAGGTTCTGCCAAATGTTAAACTTGTTCAGGTCTACGGACTCAGCGAAGCCGGATTTCTCACTGGCTTGCTGGATCACGAGCACACCGAGGACAAGCTCACCTCTTGCGGACGACCTTGTCTCGGAATCGACGTGCGGGTCGTGGATCCAGTCAGGGAAGGAAGTCGAAACCGGGCAAACAGGCGAGCTGGTCGCTCGCGGCGCGAATATCATGCGCAGTTATTGGAACAAGCCGGAAGAAACTAAACTCGCATTCCGGAACGGCTTCTTCCGAACGGGCGACATTGGGTATCAGGACGCAAACGGATACTTCTACATTCTCGATCGCTTGAAGGACATGATCGTCACCGGCGGCGAAAACGTTTATTCCGGCGAAGTCGAAGCCGTCATTTACACGCATCCGGCGGTTCGCGAAGTGGCAGTCTTTGGAATACCTGATCCAAAATGGGGCGAGCTCGTGATGGCCGATGTTGTGTCTGAAACCGGGAAAGACTCTAAGCTGCGGATGAGTTGATTGCTTATTGCCGGCGATCTCTGGCCAATTACAAGATTCCACGCCGCGTCGAGTTTTCAGATACCGAGCTACCAAAGAGCGGCTCCGGCAAAATACTGAAGAAGGTTCTGCGCGAGCGCTTTTGGACTCATCAAGAGCGCGCTGTGAGTTAGCCAACATCCACATAACATGAATAACCCAATTCGCATTCTCGGTATCGCCGGCAGTCTGCGGCGCGGATCATACAATCGCGCGGCGCTGCGCGCGGCCACCAAACTTGTGCCGGAAGGCGCGATTCTCGAAACTTTCGAGCTGGACGGCATCCCCGTCTTTAACCAGGACGAGGAACAGAACCCGCCAGCCAAAGTCACGGAGTTAAAGCGGCGGATACGCGAGGCGGACGCCATCTTGTTTGTGACGCCGGAATACAACTACTCGGTCTCCGGCGTGTTGAAGAATGCAATTGACTGGGCGTCGCGCCCCTACGGTGACAGCGCGTGGAATGGCAAACCGGCGGCGATCATGGGCGCATCGCCGGGAGCCATGGGCACCGCGCGCGCGCAATATCATCTGCGGCAGATGCTCGTTTTCTTAAACATGTTCCCGATCAATCAACCCGAAGTGATGATCGCCCACGCTGAGGAGCGCTTCGATCAGGAAGGAAATTTGACCGATGCGATCACGAAGGAATTCATCCTCGCGCTTCTGCAGAACCTCGTGGAGTGGACTCGACGAATCGGTACAGCGCCACCTCAGTCCCGAGTGAAGGACGTATGACTCAGCCAAAGCGATTCCAATTCACAAGTACTGACGGTCTTTCCGTAGCGTGCGTGAAGTGGGTTCGTCCGCAGCACGTCCGTGGAGTGGTTCAAATCGCCCATGGACTCGGCGAACACATGGGCCGCTACGCAGAGCTGGCCGAGACCTTGTTAGAGGACGAGTTAGCAGTTTACGGAAACGATCACCGCGGTCACGGCCTTACTGCAAAACCGTCCGGAAGCTTCGGCGACTTTGGGCCCGGTGGTTTTAATCAGCTCGTGGAAGACATGGTTTCTCTTAGAGTCGTCGCTAAGGACGAACACCCGGGAAAGCCGTACATTCTGCTGGGGCACAGCCTGGGTTCGTTCGCAGCGCAGCAATTTGTTCTCGATCACGGTCATTCAATTGATGGCCTGGTGCTATCAGGTTCTGGCACACTCGACGGCCTGGCTCGCGTTGCTCAATCGGTGCCTGCAGGAGAGGATCCGATGAAGTTGATGAACGCTGCGTTTCGAGCCAGCTCGCACGCCTTTCGATTGGCTAAGTCGGGACAACGCGGAGGTAGATGCTTTCATCAACGACCCGCTCTGCTTTCCAAGCCTCAAGCCAGAATCGATGCAGTCGTTCCTGGACGCCTTCCCGCGACTGGCTGATCCGCGCGAGATTCGCAAGGTGCCGGACGACCTTCCCCTATACATTTTCTCAGGAAGCGACGATCCAGTTGGGCAAAGATTGGAAGGAGTGCGTGTGCTGATCGATCGTTATCGCAGCGCGGGTCTCGCTTCAATTGCTCACGATTTCTACTCAGGCGGTCGGCACGAAATGCTGCACGAAATAAATCGCCGCGACGTGATCACAAATCTGCTGGTCTGGATTTCCGGCATTCTCGAAAGGAGTTCGTGATGTATTTCGAAGTCCATGTCGTGGCGACGGAATTTAGGCGCAAAATATTAGCGACCGCAGCACCACACTTCTCAGGTTTTTTTCTTGATTGCCGCGCACAAAAAAGATAGCAACGAAACAGCAACAAAGGGGGCTTAACAAGGTGAAATCGCCGATTGGCACGCGTGACCATTTAGTTGCTGCAACGTGCGGTCAGTTCGCGGCACGGCGCGGAGAAGGGAAAGCAAAGATGTAAGGTCCGTCGCGATGCAGACGTCAAATGCTCTGGATCCGCAATCGCCACAGGCGCGCGCGATTTACGATTTGGCGATCCCTTCGACGATTATCTTCGCTCTGATTTTCGTCATCGTTACGGGCGCGATCATCTATGCGATTCTGCGCTTTCGCGGGCGCGCGGGTGAGCCCGACCCGAAGCAAATCCCGGGTAACAGGAAAGTGGAAATCGCGTGGACGATTATTCCGTTCCTGATCGTCATTCTTCTTTTAGCCATGACAATTAGCGCGATGAATCGCGCTGATCCGCCGCCGGCGCCTTCACCCGATTTGGTCGTAACCGGACATCAATTCTGGTGGCAGGTGGATTACCCGGCCTCAGGAGTTATCACAGCTAACGAAATCCACATTCCGACCGGCAAGCCTTTGTCAGTGCGGCTGGAGTCAAAGGATGTCTTGCACGAATTCTGGGTGCCGGAGTTGACCCGCAAGATGAGCAATGTGCCGGGTCAGCCTAACCACATCTGGTTACAAGCCGACAAACCGGGCACTTACATCGGCCAGTGCTCGGAATTTTGCGGAACGCAACATGCCTGGATGCGCATCCTGGTCGTGGCCGACGAGCCTTCGAAGTTCGAAGAATGGCAACGTGCTCAGTTACAACCAGGCCAGGCAGCGACAAGTGATGCTACCGCAAAAGGACTGGCGCTGTTTCAAACATCAACCTGCATCAACTGTCATGCTATCCGCGGAGTAGCTGGAGCGGATTTGCGGGTCGCGCCGGATCTAACGCACGTTGGCAGCCGCAGACAACTAGGTGCCGGTATTCTGGAGAATACGCCGGCGAACATGCGCCTTTGGCTGAAGAGTCCGCAGCACATCAAGCCGGGCGCGCTCATGCCGGACTTTAACTTCACCGACGAGCAGCTCGATCAACTATCGGCATATCTGTCGACGCTACAATGAACGGCACCACTACTATCGCAGAGTTCCGAGAGGCAGTCCTCGATCCGGCCAAGCGCGCACACTATCGGCTCGCGTGGCTTTCCACCGTTGATCACAAGCGCATCGCTGTTCTCTACATGCTGACCGCTCTGGTCTTTTTCATCATCGGCGGCAGTCGAAGCGCTGTTCATCCGCCTGCAGCTGGCAGTTCCTAACAACCATTTTCTCCAGCCCGACACCTTCAACCAATTATTCACCATGCACGGCACGACGATGATCTTTCTCGTCGTGATGCCGGTGTTATTTGGTTTGGTCAATTACGTGCTACCTCTGCAGATCGGCGCGCGCGACATGGCTTTCCCGCGTCTCAACGCCTTTGGTTTCTGGTGTGTGCCGTTTGGTGGAATTCTTTTGCACTTTAGCGTGCTCGCCGGCGGCGCTCCCGCGGTCGGCTGGTTCTCCTACGCACCTTTGAGCGAGACGCCCTATTCCTCATCTCCCGGGGTCGACTATTGGGCAGTAGCTATCTTCGTCCTGGGTATCGGTTCACTTAGCTTCGCCATCAACACCATCGCGACAGTTATTTCGCTGCGCGGTCCAGGAATGACGATGCGTCGCCTTCCGCTCTTTACCTGGATCAACTTCGTTAACGCGTTCATCATTATTTTCGCTTTGCCAGTCTTAAACGCCGGCCTGGCGATGATCCTGATCGATCGCCAGCTGCAGGGCCATTTCTTTCTACCCATTGGCGGAGGTTCACCCGTTCTGTGGCAACATATCTTTTGGGCGTTCGGTCATCCGGAAGTTTACATCCTGGCCCTTCCCGCATTCGCAATCGTCTCCGAAATCATTCCGGTTTTTCGCGGAAACCGATTTTCGGCTACGAATTTGTCGCTGCCTCGAGTGTTGCCATCGCAGTCCTAAGCCTGGGCGTTTGGGGACATCACATGTTCACCGTGGGGATGGGTCGTCCACTTGATGTGTTCTTCGCCATTTCCTCGATGCTCATTGCAATTCCAACTGGCGTAAAAGTGCTGAATTGGACCGCAACGATGCTAGGCGGGCGGATCCGTTTCGATGTGCCGATGTTATGTTGCATTGCGTTTCTCATCCAATTCCTTGTCGCGGGCCTCACCGGAATCAGTCATGCCAGCGTGGCACTCGATTGGCAGACTAAGAACAGCTACTTTCTCGTCGCACATTTTCACTTTGTGGCGGTAGGCGCCATCGTCTTCGCAGTCCTCGGCGCCATCCAATATTGGTTTCCGAAAATGAGCGGCCGCATGATGTCGGAGTCGCTAGGCCGTTGGACCTTCTGGCTCATGGTCATCGGTTTCAACATGACGTTCGTCATTCAGCATTTCCTTGGGTTGCTGGGCATGCCGCGGCGCGTCTATACCTATCCCGATCTTCCAAACTGGGGTTGGATGAACATGCTCTCGACCGCCGGCGTCTTCTTCATGAGCGCGTCGGCGCTTATTCTGGTTTGGAATTTGGCCACTTCATTTTTCCGAGGCAAAGTAGCGGGCGATAACCCCTGGGACGCATGGACACTCGAATGGGCTACCACGTCGCCGCCGCCGCATGAAAACTTTGTCGCGCTGCCGCCGATCCGCAGTCGCCGACCGTTATGGGACCTGGCTAATCCTGACCGGCCTGACCCGATCGTAGGCGAGAATAGCGCCGCGGTAACTCTTCCCGATCACAACAAGGTCGGGATCCTAAGCTTCATTCTTTCCGAAGCAGGATTCTTCGGGACGCTTATCCTTGCCTATTTGTATTTCTACGCTCGGCCCGCAGGCCGGTCCCGGACCGAAAGAACTGGATGTTCCGCGAACGCTGGTGTTCAGCATTTGTCTTTTCGCGAGCAGTTTCACTTTTGGCGATCCGAGGTCGCCCTGACGAAACAGCGTCGCGGTTCCATGCTTGGCTGGCTCGCGCTGACGATCCTGCTCGGCGGTATCTTCCTTGTCGGCCAGGGAACGGAGTATTGGAAACTGTTTCAGACCGGGGTCGATCTCAGCACCAATATGTTTTCAACCACGTTCTTCACTCTGACTGGCTTCCACGGTTTGCACGTGCTCCTTGGTTTGATCGCGCTGCTGATTTTTCTCTGGCTGGCGTGGGAGGGCGATTTCGCTTCTGGCCGCGGCGAGTCGGCCTTTAAGTCAGTCGGTTACTACTGGCACTTTGTCGATGTCGTCTGGGTCTTTGTTCTACTCACTGTTTACATCCTTCCACTTCTTCGATGACTACCCACTATCTAGAATCAGGAAAGCAGGAACGCAGGAATAAGATTTGCGGCGGCAGGCACAGCGCCAAGGGCGCGACATCAATCCAGAAGCCCGGGGCAACGCCCCAGGCTTGCACGAATATCAAGCCATCAGCGCTGAAAGCGCGCTTCACTTTCGGCGCTGGCTCGCTGAACGGATACCTCGAGTTGAATCGCGCTTTCAGCGCTTGCTCTGGCTCAATCGAATCCCCAGGGCGTTGCCCCAGGCTAATGGTGAGACGGCGCCTTTGGCGCTAAACACGGCTCCACTCGGAATGGACTAACACTAACGTGACTACCTACCAATTCTTCACTACTGCCGCCTGACGTGGAATTCTATCGTTCTGCATTCTCAGCGCGGTCGCGTCAGTCGGTTACTTTCTAGCCTTTCGGTGACAACGAGGCAGGCCGCTGTAGTTTCGCTGCGGCGATCGTGGTGGTCTGGAATACAACAGCGCTCGTCTTAAGCGGCGTTGCGCTTATCGCGTATGTGTGAGCCTTCGGCCTCAATCGTCGCATTCTGTATCTGCTCGCGGGACTCGGCGTGTTTGTCCTGACATTGGTGTCGCCGTTCAGCGCACTGGCTAACGGTTACCTCTTCAGCGCGCACATGCTCCAGCACATTCTGCTCGTGCTCATCGTTCCCGCGCTTTTGTTGCTAAGTCTACCGCGATCGTTCTCGCTTCGTCCTCCACTCACCTATCTTACTCATCCACTCATCGGATGGATTGCCGGAGTTGGTGCGATGTGGCTGTGGCACGCACCCACACTTTGTAACGCGGCGGCAACCTCGAGGACTGTCTCGGCGATTCAAACAACGTCGCTTCTATTGATGGGAAGCGTGTTTTGGTGGCAGGTGCTCGCGCCGCGCGAAGAGCAACGGCTTTCACCGCCCGCCGGGATCGTTTACCTCTTTACCGCCTGCACTGCCTGCAGCGTGCTCGGCATTATCCTGACCTTTGCGCCAGTTTCGATTTGTCCGGTTTACCAACACCCGGTCGATCGATTGGGAATGCTCGGCACGATTCGCGGCGATTGGGGCCTAACGAGTGATCGGGACCAACAGATCGGCGGACTGCTGATGTGGGTTCCCATGTGTGCGATTTATGTAACCGCAATTCTGGCGCAGCTCGCTCGCTGGCATTCGTGCCCGGCGCCACAAACGGAGAAATCAAATGCCTGACGAACAATTACCCACGCAACATTCGGACGCAGTGCCGCCCGGCTGGCAGGTGCCTACCCGATACGCCACTGCCGCACCCGACCTACTTCCCGGCCGGGCTAGCCATGGGAGTCGCCTTTCTCTTCTGGGGATTGATCACCACCTGGGTTGTTTGGCTGGTCGGTGTTGTCCTCTTCATCGCAGCGCTTGCCGGTTGGATCACGGAAATTCGCCATGAATACAAGTCCCACTGAATCGTCATCTGCGCCGCTAACTGAAACTCCAGAGGAGATCAGCCGTCGGCGATTTTTTGAAAAACTCTCAATCGCGTCTGGTCGGTCTTTGCACCGCGATTGTCGGAGTGCCGTTAGTCGGATTCATCGTCGCGCCCGTTCTTTCGGAAGGTGCCCCGGGAATGGGTCACGCTCGGCAAGCCGGATGATTTTCAAATCGGTAAGACAGTAGCCGTGACTGTGACCGATCCTTCATCGCTGCCCTGGGCTGGAGTGACAGCAAAGAGTGGCGTCTGGCTACGACGCGTGGACGCCAGATAGCTTCATCGCCTTCTCAGCTAACTGCACGCATCTCGGATGCCCTGTGCGCTGGCTGGAAGGCGCCGACCTGTTCATGTGTCCATGTCATGGTGGCGTCTATTACAGATGACGGCAACGTCGCCGCCGGTCCGCCGCCGCGGCCGCTTTTTCGCTATGATGTGCGGGTCGCAAATGGCGAAGTGCAAATGAAACAGGCGATCGTTCCGATTTCCACCACGCTGTGATCAAGCTATTCAAAACAGTCTGGAATTGGCTCGACGATCGGCTCGGGATCAGCGTCCTGCTCTCGCCGATGAAGCATATCGCGCCGCAGGATTCGAAATGGTGGTACGTCTTTGGCAGCGCCACGCTCGTTGCGTTTATCGTGCAGGTCGCAAGCGGCGTTGCGCTGGCGTTCTCATATATCTCTTCGTCGTCACAAGCTTACGAGACGCTCTTATTCATAACTAACAACGCGCCATTTGGCCGCTTTCTGCGCGGACTTCATTACTACGGCGCGTCCGCGATGGTGTTGATGATCGGAGCGCATATGGCGCAGACGTTCTTGTTTGGCGCCTACAAATTTCCGCGCGAGATGACGTGGACCACTGGAATCTGTCTGCTGGGCTTCACCCTCGGAATGGGATTTACCGGGCAGCTACTCCGGTGGGATTCAACCGCGGCGTGGTCTGTCGTGGTCGCGGCTGAGCAGGCAGGACGTATTCCGATTATCGGCGACTGGGTGGCGCGCTTCATCCTTGGCGGTAATACCATCGGCGGCGCGACGCTTAGTCGGTTCTTCGCCATCCATGTTTTCGTTCTGCCTGGAATCATGTTTGCCTTTATCGGGTTACATCTGTGGCTCGTCCTTCGCCACGGGATCTCGGAGCCGCCGGTTGCAGGCAAACCAGTCGACCCGGCAACCTACCGCGCGGAATACGAAGAGCTGCTCAAGAAGAGTGGCAAGCCATTTTGGCCGGACCTGGCATGGCGCGATGTGATTGTCGTCACGGGCCTGATCATCGCGATCGCTGTCGCCGCATTCTTCGTCGGACCTCCGGCGCTGGATAGGCCGCCGGATCCGAGCATACTGGCGGCCGATCCACGACCGGATTGGTATCTTCTTTGGTACTTCGCGCTGCTCGCCCTCATCCCAGCCAGGATCGAAGGCTACGTCATGATCGGATTCCCAATCCTGATCGGGCTACTCCTGCTGTTTGTTCCTATTTGGAATCACAAAGGCGAGCGCGCTGCCTCCCGACGCCCCTGGGCAATTGCGGTCGTGTGTCTCTCGGTGATCATGATTGGTGGGCTTTGGTGGGAAGGACAGCAGTCGCCCTGGTCGCCTAACTTCGAGGCTCAGCCGCTCAGCGAGAAAGTGGTAGGAGCTACAAGCGGCCCGGTCTTCAAAGGTGGTCAATTGTTTCACGACAAAGGA
>ERZ1370068.7238-contig-6168_pt1 | contig 35372 bp, 53 predicted proteins | sample MGYA00561227_ERZ1370068 | MGnify/ENA primary metagenome ERZ1370068 (study PRJEB38410, sample SAMEA6850437) | metagenome | study: Metagenomic assessment of the ecological functions of the soil: analysis of the soil microbiota associated with the... | reverse complement strand
ATGGAAGCGATGGCACTCGGTAAACCGGTCATTGCCACCGCATGGTCGGGCAACATGACCTTTATGAATCATACCAATGCTTGCCTGGTATCGTATCGACTGGTGCCGGTAGTCGGCAGCATCGCCGAATATAGCAAGGCGCGCCTGGGCGATGGCGCATACTGGGCGGAGCCAAACGTGGATGAGGCGGCGGCGTGGATGCACCAGCTCATGGGAGACCCGATACTCCGTGCAAAGTTGGGGGCCCAGGCCGGGGAAGACATGGCGCGCTATGAGGCCGAGGCCAAGGGCGGACATTTCTTGAACGAGCTGCAAGCCATTTGGCGCAACCGGTCGTTCTTGCCGGCACGCGTCGAGCAGACTGCAAGACCACGACATCTGCAGGAGCTGCTTGCTGACAGAGATCGAAGAATCAGGCAACTTGAATCAGAACTTGGATCGATAACAAGCAAGCTTAAGCTATCGAATAGCCAGAGCAGCCAAGCGCCTTCTCAAAGGCGCGTAGCGCATGGAAAGACGGTCTCCTCTGAGATTTCGAGTCAGCGGACTGGATAGTCGATAACGCATGACCGGAATGCCTGCCATACCGTCCAAATCTGTATCTCGCGCAGCCGCGTCGAGCGATTCGCCATCCAGGCGGCCGTTTGGATTCAACGTCATCGGGCACATCAGCGCGAACGTCGGCGTAGGCATCGTTGCCAGAGACGCGATCCGCTTGATGCTGCAGAAGGGATACCCCGTCGCGACCTTCGACATCGACCCCGGCCGCGGCCGCAGCGGCCACGAAACCGCATACGCTCACCTTGCTTCCCCGTCGATTGACGATCTTCCGTACGGCATCAGCCTGATCATTCTCTCGATCACGTCACTGCCGCGACATCATCCTGAAGGCCGGGTCAAACTGCGTGACGACGTCGTGAATGCGGGATATTTCTGGTGGGAGCTTCCTGTCATTCCGGATATCTGGGTCAAATCGCTCGAACAATTCGACGTGCTTGTAGCGGGTTCGCAATATCTGCGAAGCACCTTCGAGCGATACGTAGCGGGAACGCCTGCGGTTTACGCTCAGCATGCGCTGCAGGATCTTGGCGGAATCCGTCCTGACCGCGCGAAGTTCGGCCTTCCCGTCGATAAAGCTGATCTTTGTTTGCATCGTGGAACCCACCAGCGATCCCGCGAGAAAGAATCCGTTCGCCGCAATCAAGGCATTCCAGAGCGCATTTTCATCCGATGATCGTGCACACTTGGTGATCAAGGTCAACAACGCGCAGGCAGGCGGTGCAGGCAGTGGCTTGCTGGCGCAGTTGCACGACGAGGTGCGGCGCCTCGGCAATCGCGTGACGCTGATCGAGAAGATTCTTACGCTATGGCGAAGTCCTCCAACTATACGCATCTTGCGATGTATTCGTCGGTCTGCATCGCGCCGAAGGGCTGGGGCTCGGCTTGATGGAGGCCATGGCGCTCGGCAAGCCAGTCATTGCGACGGGCTGGTCAGGCAACATGACGTTCATGAATCACGCTAATTCGTGCCTGGTCGGCTACCGGTTGATTCCCGTGAACGGAAGCCTCGGCTGTTTACTCGCGAGCGTTCTTGAAGCAGGAGGCTCACTGGGCCGACCCGAATCTCGATGAGGCGGAAGCGTGGATGAAGGCGTTGGCTCGCGAACGCGACGCTGCGCGCATCGATTGGCCGCCACGCGGCGGAGAGCCATGCGTCGCCACTCGCGCCGAGGCCGAGCGCGGAGTATTCATTGATGAGCTCCGCACAATCTGGGAACAGCAGCAGTTCCTGCCCCGCAGCCCGGCGGGCAGGACGGATGCCAGTCTCAAGACTTTGCGCGAAGCACGCCTCAGATCATGCAGGCCCGATCGAGAAGGGCGCGCCAGAAATCTGTCGCACTGGCCGAGAGACATCTGCTCTGGAGATTCCGGTCGAAATGAGCTAGCTGCGCGGATCGACACTACCTCATAGGAGGACATAATGAAAATCACTTGGTTGGCTCTGCGACTCTGGTGCGCGACTGCGATTCTGGCGGGAATCTCATACGACGCCTGCGCGATTCCAATCTCGCATACTTATGATTTTGCATTTTCGAACTTCGAGGCCGGTGCTCCGTTGGATCCTGTACTTGGTTCAGTCAGCGTCACCTTCGATTCTGCCCTATCAACTACTGCCCAACCCGTTGATGCGATCAATTTAACGATCAGTGGCCATTCCTATGCCCCATCGGAGGTCGCTTTCAATTTTCCATCTGGCCCGAACGTCATATTTATCTACGGGCTATTAAACGATACAGCAGTTGTGGGTGGGACAAACGACTTTTTCATCAACTTCAATGTTGTTACATTTCAGGGACAAACTTTGATGGATTACGCAGTCAGCGGTGGTCAAGGACCGTTTTTTTCGTCCCAGGGTGTTGTGTCTGAACGGCGGGCAGTACCGGAGCCGGCAACGCTCCCGCTAATCGCAATCGGCAGTGCAAGTCTTGGATTCGCAGCGTGGCGACGTCGAAGACTTCAATGATCCAACGAACGCTGGGACGCCAGACCAGGTAACGGTTCAGCTAATGTATGCTTCTGCATCAAGTCAGCGCTCGAGGTATCAGTCGCAAATGGATGTCAAACGCTCTGTCGTGGAGAGTCCCCGGAACCTCCGAGCAATTGCTTTCTATCTCCCGCAGTTCCATCCTATCCCTGAAAACGACGAATGGTGGGGTCCGGGATTCACCGAGTGGCGCAACGTCGCGCAGGCGCGCCCGCTGTTTCCCGGGCACTATCAACCGCACGTTCCCGCCGACCTCGGCTACTACGACCTGAGGCTACCGGAAGTACGCGAGGCGCAAGCGGAACTCGCGCGACGAAACGGAATCCACGGCTTCTGTTACTACCACTACTGGTTCAACGGCCGCCGCATTCTGGAGCGGCCATTCGCCGAAGTCCTGGCGTCGGGCAAGCCGGACTTTCCGTTCTGTCTGTGTTGGGCGAACGAGAACTGGACGCGGGTCTGGGACGGGGGCGAGCAGAACGTCCTGTTGCAGCAGCATTACAGCGCCGAGGACGATCTGGCGCACATCCGGGCGCTGATCCCGGCATTCGCCGACCCAAGATACATTCGCATCGACGGTCGGCCGCTGCTTCTCGTGTATCGCACCGAATTGTTGCCGGATCCAGCTCACACCGCCGAAATCTGGCGCACGGAATCGTCCCGGGCGGGAATCGGCGATTTGTACCTCGCCCGAGTGGAGAACTTCGTGTCGCGTGTGAACCCAGCGAGCATCGGATTCGATGCGGCGGTGGAGTTTGCACCGCTCGGCGCGCAGGTCGGCAAGGTGAAGTTTCGAGGCGCGATGCATCGGCTGCTCGCGCGGCTGGGACTCTTGTCCCGAGCCTTTACCGACAACCGCGTAACCACCTACCGGGCGCTGATGGCAGGGATGCTGGCGAAACCGGACCCTGGGTTCAAGCGATTCCGTTGCGTGACACCGATGTGGGATAACACGGCGCGTCGGCGCACGGGGGCGAATGTGTACATCGGATCGACCCCGAGCTCTACGCGGCATGGCTCAGCGAACTGGCCCGGCAAACCGTCGACAAGTTCGCGCCCGAAGAGCAGATCGTCTTCGTGAATGCATGGAACGAGTGGGCTGAAGGCTGTCACCTCGAGCCGGACCTCAAGTGGGGCCGCCAGTACCTCGAGGCTACCAAGGCGGCTCTGGACGGCGTGCGCGATACCGCGGCGGGGACCGCGGACCGCGGCGCCGGCGCCAGGCCGGTCGTACCCCGGCATCAAGCGGCTCTATTGGCGAGCACGGGCTTTCCTCGCCGAGCAGCGCGATCTCCTGAACAATCTCCTGGGCCGGCAGGGCTAAGGCCCCGTCAGCTCGCACGCTGACACGATTCTGCGCGGACCCGATGGCGAATGCTCGCTCGGTATGGATTGTCGTCCTGAACTGGAACGGGCTGAGCGACACGCTCGCCTGTGTACAGTCATTGCAGCAATTGCATTATCCGGAGCGGCGTATCGTCGTGGTCGACAACGGCTCGACCGACGGGTCGATCGACGCGCTGCGCGGTGCTCGATCGAGCACCGGGTTCGAATTGATCGAGACGGAACGCAATCTCGGCTATGCCGGAGGCAACAACGTCGGCATTCGCCATGCGCTGGATAACGGCGCCGAATTCATCCTGGTATTGAACAACGATGCCGTCGTCGATCCCTTCGCTTTTGGACGAGCTGGTCGGGTCGGCGGAACGGCATCCCGAAGCAGGCTGCTTCGGGCCGTGGATCTTCTATATGCACGACCCCGAGCGACTCTGGTTCACTCGTTCCGACTGGTCGTCCGAGTTGGCTGCCTTCACCGCGCCGGGAAAGGGCCAGCTCGCTTCAGAACTGTCGAGTGAGACGAGCAGCACCGAGTATGTCTGCGGCGCAGCGCTTTTTTCGCGCAGGCGTCGCCCGACAGATCGGATTGCTGGATGAGCGCTTCTTCCTCGTCTACGAGGATACCGATTGGTGTTTTCGGGCACGGCGCGCCGGCTTCGCGTGTCTTGCGGTCCCGTCGGCACGCGTCTGGCACAAGATCGGCACATCCTTCGGCTCTGAAGCCTCCCCGCTGCGTACCTACTTCAGCACACGCAACAAATTGCTTTGGGCTGAAAAGAACGCTTCGAGCGGCGAGCGGTGGCGGCTGATGCGTGCAGCACTGCGCCGCCTTTATCCCAGGCTCGCGATCTGACAGAAGCACCGCAAGCGCGATGCACAAGGCTCTCCTGTGGGCCGCCAACAACTTCGTGCGCGAGTGGGCACGCAAGCTCCACGATCCGCAGGAGGCCGCACATCGACGAGGTGTCCTCGATTACCTGTTTCGCCGTTTTGGCGATTGTCCGCCGGAGGTCCGCGCGTTGGCGGTTGACATGGGCAAGCGCGCAAACAACGAGCGCGGCGCCGAGCAGGCTGCTCAATGCAAAGAACGCAAGCGAGTCGTCTGTTTCCAAAATCCGTAACGGCCTTTCCGTCATTCCCGCGAAAGCGGGAATCCAGTGGCGTGCACAAGTTCCGTCAAAGTTTCCTGAACTGATTCGGGGATCGCAATAGCGACGTGATTATCGGTTGCGCTTTGCGGAGCTCCGCGCCGACATACACGACAACCTTGCCGCCGTTCGGATTGAAAAAGCAACGCCCCTGAAACCCATACGTCATATCAAAGCTATCCTCAGCTAGTGTGTGTCTCGGCCGGGGCAGTCGCACAAATGGTACAAATAGATGACATACGACAACGACGACTGTAAAGAAATCCGACAAAACCATTTCAGCCGAGACATTGGACCTACGGCGCTCAGGTCTCGATAGTCGGAAACTCCGTTTGATAGGGGATTGACTGCTCTACTGAGCTGACTCTGCGCCCTCCCGAAGCGGTGACGACCCTAGATTTGCCATGCTGCCAGTATTTATATCGATAGATCGCCTGCTTTGGGTGACCGACCTTTGGTCCGGCCGCCAGTTGTCGGGTACAGGTGGCGCAATTTCGTTTCGGAGGTTGTCGTTTGATCATTGTCTTCGGTCGAAATGGTGCGGCTAGCGGGCAATTATCAGGTCGTCATTAAATTTTACAGAATACGGTTGAGGGCTCGCCAATGCATTGAAATCTAATACTTACATGTCGGGGCCCGATTCTTGCGAGCCTTGACGCGACGTCCGCTATCCCATCGCTCGCAGGTCTGCGAAGGGATTCCAGCGAGTGAAATCAACGAGGGAGAAATCCATGCACAAGGCAATCTTGATGATTAGAAATCTGGCGATTGGGGTAGCTGTTGTGGGCGACAGCGGGCATTGCCGCTGCGACGACCGATAATCCTGGCAACCGTTCAACTTCTTCTTCAACCACCCCATCGGGATCGATTTTCAGGACACGCAGTGGCCAGTTGATCATGTCGGTGAATTACTTTAGCGGTGACGCCGCATAATCTTGATCTGGTCGACTCGACCACTGGCGCACCCACGCAGTTCTCCACCCTGCACGGCCTGAGCAATGAGCTGAAGATCGCGACCGTGCGCTTGACAGCCGCCTGTCAAGGCGGGTTCGTTGACGGCGAGGTGTTCACCGGCAACGGCAATCGCCGGGCAGATCATGCGCATCGATCGCCGACGGCAGCAGCGTGATCATCAATCCGTGGGTGCATCGGGCGCGGCTTCTGGCGAACCTGCCGATCATCCGCGGCAGCCTGTTCCAGGATCGCTTTTGCGCTGCCGCAGGCGACCTGATCGCGGTCACCGGCAACGAGCAGGAAGCGAGGCTCGCCCCGGCGACTGCGACGGGTAATGTGTGGCGGATCAATAGCGCAGTGCTACGCCGACGCAACTGGCCACCACCATCGCGACCCACCTGGAAGGGGTGGTGACGCTGCCCAATAATCCGGCCATGCATGGGCCGGCGGCCGGCAAGATTCTGGCCGGGGCGGAAGAGTTCCTGCATTCTCGGCAGAGCGCCCGCGACTCAACGCCGACTATGACCCGAACGGCGGGGCGATCTATGTGATCGACCCGGCCGGCGAGGATGTCTGGTTCACGATCAGCAACGGCCATGCGTCGGCCACCGCCTGCATCTATGATCCCGTGACAAACGCGGTGACGCCCAACCATTGCAATTTTCATACGGCGACCGCGTTCCATCCGGAAGACCTCGACCTCATCCGCAGAAACTCGCGCTTCTTCGGGGTGGCCTTCAGTGAGGGTAACGTCCTGACGACGGTCGATCCGGCTGGCAATCCGGACTTTCACCAATTTGACGACATGTGCGGCCAGGTCCTGATCACCCAGGAGTTGCCGTTCGCCGGCACCTCGGGACTGAGCGGCCTTAGCTGGAACGGTACCGGCTTTGTCGTTACACCCATCCTGTCGAACGCGACGGAATGATCTTTCAATGGGAGCACGTGACGTTCACCAGCGGCGACGACTGCGCGACGACGCTCAGCATCGTCAAGACGCCGGACAACGCCACCTTCAATATCGGCGACCAGCTGACCTTCACGCTGGTGGTGAAGAACACCGGGCACGATACGGCGATCGACGTCCAGCTCGACGATCCGCTGCCGACCACCGGTGGCCTGACCTGGAGCGTGTTCAGCACTTCCGCCGGAAGCTGCACTATCAACGCGAGCCAGGTTCTGCATTGCGACTTGGGCAATCTCGCGCCGAGTGCATCGGCAACGGTGGTTGTGAAGTCGAGCAACGCCAACGGTGCGCCGGCGGCAGTCCTGCACCGGGCAGAAGCTCGACAACATTGGCACGGCCTCGGCTTCGAACGCGCCTGCGGTGACCGACCACGGCGACTACACGTGTTCGCACACAACGCTCAATGTCGTCAAGACGCCGGATAACGGTGCGTTTGCCCAAGGCAGGCCAGGTCAGCTTACGACATCGTGGTCAGCAACTACTGGCTTCCAGCCCGGCAATCAACGCCAAGCTCAGCGACCAGTTGCCCACGAATGGCGGACTTACCTGGACGGGCAGTCACCACCAGCCAGGGTAGTTGCAGCATTAGCGCGACCCACTTGCTGACCTGTAGCTTTGGCGACATCCCGGTCGGTGGCTCGGTGACCGTCACGGTGATAGAGCCCGCTAACCACACCGGATGCACGCGTGTCACGTCGCAGCCAAACCCGGTTGCCCTGGCGACGGCCGACAACGCAGCGAACGCACAGGACGCCGGTTCGCAGAGTTGCATTCATAGTCAGGCTCGACGCCGCGTCTGGCCGTCGTGAAGACCCCGGATGGTGGCACATTCACGCAAGGCGGCCCGGTGTCCTTCACGATCGTCGTCTCGCAGCGTCGGCCAGGCGAACAGCGTTGCGCACGCCGTACAACTCAACGATCAGTTGCCGACCAATGGCGGACTCAATTGGTCCGGCGCCACGGTTACGACGACACAAGGAACCTGCAGCCCCATCGGCGCCAGTAGCTAAGCTGACGTGCAGCTTGGGTGACATGAACGCAGGCACATCGGTCACTGTCACGGTGTCGCTGTCCAGCACACCGGCGGCGGCCTGTCAGAGCCAACCCAACCCGCATGCCATTGCAACGAGCGCGCCCGACAATCTCATTGCTGACGACGACGGTTCGCTGAGCTGCACCACTTCAGGAAGACGATCCAGATCGGCAAAATCCTCGATGGAGGGGCAATCAAGATCGACGCAGGCGACTGGGTGAATGGTGGTTATAGCTTCAAGACCAACTTCACCGGCCCCATTACGATCCAGGCGGCGGTAACCATCACCGGAGCTTGCATCGGTGGAACGCTGGCGAGCGACACCATAACAGTCGATCTTGGAACCACAGTCGTACTCGGCTGTGAGTGGTCTGACTGGAAGCCCACGGGTGACCAGAACAGCGTCGCTGAGCTGGCAGGGGGCCATCATGGCGCCGGCAACTCTCTGCGGCGGTAGTGGCGGTCAGCTGGACGCGAGCAAAGGAGCGACCTTCGCTGCCACCGTCACTGGGGTTCCAGCAGGCAAGGCGGTCACGTTCCGCTTCAAGTACCGTGATCCGGCTGCGAAGAACAAGCCCAATACCAACTGCCTGGACACGTCGCGATCCGAACAGGGCCAAAGCCGATGTCTGCGGCGCGTCCTGGAGCTCGACGAAGACAGATCCATAAAGCTGTCTCGGTAAGCGCAGTTTAGCCTCATCATTACGGGCGCCGAGTAGTTCTCGGCGCCCGTAATCTTTATTGGCTGGATCATTTCGGATATTGTTTTTGCAACCGGAGAGCAAAAGATGTACGAATACCGAGCATGAGACAGTTGCATTTTCGATTGACAGGTCTGCTCTGCCTGTTCCTCCTTTGCTCGGGATGCACAACCACTATTGAAATTCCAACAGACGCGGCGGCGAAGCGAACACGTGCAAATCTTGTGTTCCTTCTCGATGATGCCCTGAATGCGATAGGCGATCCTTCTGCAGACTACCGGAGCATTTTCCAAAATATTCTGGCAACGCTGCCGCGCGACAGCTCAGGATTTTGTGAAGGCTGAAATAACCAGCTTCTTGCAGCGCGCGCCAACGTCGGGAATGGATTTCAAGTGCGGCGCCGAATTCATGCGCTATCGGGCGCGGCAGGAGCTGTGGCGGCTCAAGGACGTCCTCCTGAATATGAATCCGCAACCGCCTGAACCGCAGTTCTGCTACGCCGTGCCCTTTGCGATCGATTTGTCACGGCCGGCCGACACCGTTGAAATCTATGGCTACGATTTGGATCGAGGCGCCGTTGCAGGTGTTCCTGGTGAACGGTGATGTTTTTCAGGATGTGAGCGTTGCTCTGATCAGCAAAACTCACTATCACCTGACGGTCGACCTCGGAAAGAATGGGGTGAAGTTTTCTCCGGATAGCCAAGCGCTGAGCGTGGCGTGGGGCATTTGCTTCGCTATTCGATACCGCTGATTCAGCTTGGCACGCCGATATGCTCATCGTGGCTCGAAGAAATTCCGGCCGGCAAGACGATCGCGTATGCTCCGCTGCTGCTCAACGGCGACGGACGTTTTACGAAGCCTGGACCAAGAGTATGGTCGAACGCCACGCTGGATTATGAGTCGAACAAGGTCGATGCGACTGTCTGCATGACCGCCGCGGAGCAAGGTAGCAATCGAGCGACGTTTAGTGGATGTGGCGTCGAATACGTTTTCACCAGTGAGTCCGACCGAGTCATAGAGGGGATATTGGGCGAAGGCGAGGGTTACATTAGCTATACGCACCACGGTCAAGCGGATGTGGTTAGAGAGGGCGTTCCGGGCGGACCAGTGCGTGGATGGACGTTCTCCGGCTTTGGCGATAATTCTGGTGTCCGTAGAGAGATCCGGGTTGCCGTTGAATTGAACAAGCTTCGAGTTGTATCGACGCCGACGGACGGTTGTGTTTCGGCAATCGCATACTCGGAGGCAAAGCGGATGAATGCGCTCAGCGCCGAGACTATCCGAAGACTCGATCCGCAGTTGAATAAGGTGGACCCTGAGATATTGAAGTTGCGGCCGCGTTTTGCGCCACCTGCTCATTAGGGGACGACGACCACGCCGCCCTCGGATGATGTTGTGAGCTGGGCCGCGACCATGCAACTGTAACCGGATATGTCCGGATGTGGAACTCTAGCTGGCGTCAAGTATGATCGCCAGAATGGTCCGCCTTACCCCGTATCTTTCGCGGCGATAACTGCACACTCGCAACGCTGATCATGGCATCGAAGATCTTCGGCATCGGGCTTTCCAAGACCGGCACGACCAGTCTGGCCAATGCGCTTCAGTTGTTGGGGTACAAGACCAAGGACAACATGGGGGTAGTCAAGTATGCGAAGGAGATCTTTCATCAGTCGATCTCGATGTCACCGATGCCAATGACGCGCTGACCGATACTCCCATTCCCAGCTTTTACCGCGAGTTGGACGCCAGGTATCCCGGATCGAAGTTCATCTTGACGGTGCGTGAATCAGAGGGCTGGCTCAAATCCTGCAAGAAGCAATTTACGCAGCGATTCGCCGGAGTTCAGACCGCTGCCCACAAGCAGTTGTTCACCGACCTTTGTGGCACCGACGTTTTGACAGCGAGCGATTCGCGAGCGGCTACGCGAGGTTCGTCGATGGCGTGCGCGAGTATTTCAAGGATCGAGCACGCGACCTGTTGATCATCAATGTCGCCGCCGGCGAAGGCTGGGATAAGCTCTGCCCCTTTCTCGAACAACCAGCGCCCGACGTTCCGTTTCCGAAGGCCAATGTCACGCAGGTGAGGTGGATGCACATCGACGACATCGTCGCCGTTGCCACTCTTGCCGGCGAGGAATTGATGCGGCGCTATGAGGGCGAGCATCTGGGAACGGCGGATCGGTAGCGGTGTCAATGACGACCGCCGGGTCCGAGCTGCGAAGCAGCTCCTCGAGCGAACGGTGCTGAAGTTACGGGGTGACGATCCCGTGCACGCAGCCGTGCGAGCAGCGCATAGGTCGTCGTCAAAGGCTTGACCCGGCTCAATCCCCAGATCCCGGTGCTTTCGCGGGCGGGAGCGCTCGTCCCATACGACGTACGCAGGGAGTGGAACCACGTGTGGCTGGTGGATCCGCTCGATGGCGAGGAAGCGTTTGTCGGCCGCACCGGCGAATTCTCCATCAATATCGCGCTGATCGAGGACGGCCGGCCCATCTACGGCGTTGTGGATGCGCCGGCAATGGGGACAAGCTTCTATGGGACGGGAAAGGATGCCTTCCGATGCGCGCACGGCGGGAAAGCTGTGCGCCTCGCGCGGGGCAGCGACTCGACGTTGCTCGCGGCCGGAGCGACGGGAACGCGCCAGCCAAGCGCAACGACGGTCGGACGAAGCGTGCCATCGAGCTGCGCGTTGGCGATGTGTACATTTGCTGAACGAGCAAACAGCAGCGAGGCCGTATTTCAATCCTCGATGGAATGGCAGACCGCAGCCGCCCAGGCAATACTGAATTCCGCTGGGCTGCACGTGGCCGAGCGTGAATCAGGGAAAGAGCTCGGCTACAACAAGAAGGACCTTGCGAACAGGTCCGTCAAAGTTATGTAGGCTGATTCGTGATCGCAATAGCGATATTCCGCGATCGCGATGCGACGCGGTTGTCGCAGTGCTGCGGAAATCCGCCCTCGGCGTCCACGACATCTTGCTCGCTCGGATTTGCCGCGGTGCCAGTATTTGCACCGATAAATCGCGTCCTTTCACGCAGGCGCATCGATCCAGTTGTCGACTACGACTGCTTATTCCCTCCTGGAAGCTGTTGCTTGATCATTTGCGTCGCCCCGGCAACGATGCGCCAGGCCTGTGATTTTCATTTGTCGACGAATTTTACACAACACTTATGGATAGCCTTCTAATACGTTGAATTTCTATCAGTTATATTGCTGGATCGATTCTTGCAACTCTTTACAAAATATGCCCATCGCATGGCTTGCAGCACGCAAAAATATGCGAAGAGGGGCACCAAGTGAAACCAACACAACAAGAGGGATCCATGGATAAGGCGAGCTTGATGATTAGAAAACTGGCGATTGGGGTGCTGCTGTGGGCTACAGCGGGCGCTGCCGCTGCGACGACCCCGATCTTTCTGGCCAACTTTCCCTTCACCTTCAACCACCCCATCGGGATCGATTTTCAGGACACGAGTGGGCAGTTGATCATGTCGGTGAATTACTTTAGCGGTGCACCGCATAATATTGATCTAGTCGACGCGACCACTGGCGCGCCCACGCAGTTCTCCACCCTGGCACGGGCTGCAGCAATGAGCTGAAGATCGCGACCGTGCGCAACAGCAGCTGTCACCCCGGGTTCGCGGCCGGCGAGGTGTTCACCGGCAACGGCAATCCTGGGCAGATCATACGCATCAATCGGCCGACGGGCACCGTGCGTGATCAATCCATGGGCGGATCTGGGCGCGGCTTTGGCGAAACGGCCGTCATTCGCGGCAGCCTGTTCCAGGATCGCTTTTGCGCTGCCGCGGCGACCTGATCGTGGTCACCGGCAACGAGCAGGAGGGGACTGCGCCTCGCCCGATTTCTGCGACTACGGTAATGTGTGTCGGATCAATAGCAGTGCGGTACCGACGGCGAAACTGGCCACCACTCGGGACCCACCTGGAAGGGGTGGTGACGCTGCCCAATAATCCGGCCATGCATGGGCCGGCGGCCGGCAAGATCCTGGCCGGGGCGGAAGAGTTCCTGCATTCTCGGCAGAGCCGCCCGCGAGCTCAACGCCGACTATGACCCGAACGGTGGCGCGATCTATGTGATCGACCCGGCCGGCGGGGATGTCTGGTTCACGATCAGCAACGGCCATGCGTCAGCCACCGCCTGCATCTATAATCCCGTGACAAACGCGGTGACGCCCAACCATTGCAATTTTCATACGGCAACCGCGTTCCATCCGGAAGACCTCGACCTCATCCGCAGAAACTCGCGCTTCTTCGGGGTGGCCTTCAGTGAGGTAAGGTCCTGACCACGGTCGATTCGGTGGATCAGGTCACTCCGGCCTTTCACCAGTTTGACGATATGTGCGGCCAGGTCCTGATCACCCAGGAGTTGCCGTTCCCCAGCACCTCGGGACTGAGCAGCCTTAGCTGGAACGGTACCGGCTTTGTCGTGACACCCATCCTGTCGAACCGCGACGGAACGATCTTTCAATGGGAGCACGTGACGTTCACCAGCGGCGACGACTGCGCGACGACGCTCAGCATCGTCAAGACGCCGGACAACGGCGCTGTTCAATATCGGCGACCAGCTGACCTTCACGCTGGTGGTGAAGAACACCGGGCACGATACGGCGATCGACGTCAAGCTCGACGATCCGCTGCCGACCACCGGTGGCCTGACCTGGAGCGTCTTCAGCGCTTCCGCCAGGAACCTGCAACCGATCCCCGCGAGCCAGGTTCTGCATTGCGACCTGGGCAATCTCGCGCCGAATGCATCGGTAACGGTGGTTGTGAAGTCGAGCAACGCCAATGGTGCGCCGCCGCAGTCCTGCACCGGGCAGAAGCTCGACAACATTGGCACGGCCTCGGCGACGAACGCGCCTGCGGTGACCGACCACGGCGACTACACGTGTTCGCACACAACGCTCAATGTCGTCAAGACGCCGGATAATGGTACGTTTGCCCAAGGCGGCCAAGTCAATTACAACATCGTGGTCAGCAACACTGGCTTCAGCCCGGCAATCAACGCCAAGCTCAGCGACCAGTTGCCCACGAATGGCGGACTCACCTGGACGGGCGTCACCACAAGCCAAGGTAGTTGCAGCATTAGCGCGACGTACTTGCTGACCTGTAGCTTTGGAACCATCCCGGTCGGTGGCTCGGTGACCGTCACCGTGTCGAGCCCGCTAACCACACCGGATGCAGCGTGTACGTCGCAGCCGAACCCGATTGCCCTGGCGACGGCCGACAATGCAGCGAACGCACAGGACGCCGGTTCGCAGAGTTGCACGATTACCAGGGGGACGCCGCGTCTGGTCGTCGTGAAGACCCCGGATGGTGGCACATTCACGCAAGGCGGCCCGGTGTCCTTCACGATCGTCGTCAGCAACGGCGGCCAGGCGAACAGCGTTGCGCGCGCCGTAACCCTCAACGATCAGTTGCCGACCAATGGCACTCTCAATTGGTCCAGCGCCACGGTTACGACGACACAAGGAACCTGCAGCGTCAACGCCAGCAGCTTGCTGACGTGCACCTTGGGTGACATCAACGGCACTCGCATCGGTCACTATCACGGTGTCGCTGCCCAGCACACCGGCGGCGGCCTGTCAGAGCCAACCCAACCCGCATGCCATTGCAAGGAGCGTGCCCGACAATCTCATTGCTGACGACGACGGTTCGCTGAGCTGCACACCTCCGGGAGGTCTCATCGCTCCGACCCAGACGACGTGCCAGGATTTCGCGAGCGGCACGGCTTCGACTCTCGGTCAGATCAACTACCCGGTGAGTGGTGGCAAGATCGGGCAGGGCATCAACCCCGGCGTGTTCTTCTACTACGCCAAGGTCACGGTGCCGGCCAACACAGTGGTCACGGTTGTCGAGTCCCAGAACGGCACGGCCGCCCTGTTCCAGGTCCACCAGGACCAGGCGAGACTCTATAAGGGTGACTGCAGCTCCTGGACGGCTGGGACGTTGATCGCTGGCGACACGGGCGCGAGCTACACGATCGCGACCGCGGGCACGTACATCATCAGCATCAAGTACGACACCAAGTCCATCGCGGGCACGACAGCGCCGACGTCGGACCCGGTGACGTACACGTTCAAGGCCACACCGCCGGGGGCGAGCAGCAGCGCTTCCGTGCTGCTCAAGAAGCAGTAACCGCATACTCGACGCCGCGGGCAGCAAACCCGCGGCGCTCCGAGGAAAACCGACCACGAGCGGGAGGCCATCAGGCCTCCCGCTCGTTTTTGATCCGCAATTAACCCAGAGCGGGGGCGCTGAACGCAGGTGTGCGGCCGGATTTTCGCAACAAGTACAAGTCTTGATACGGTGTACCCTTCGAGCCCCGGGAAATGAAGGCCACCACATCAAAACCAACGGCCAGTTTCTCTCGGACATAGTTCTCGGATGATATGCGTTGCAGTCATTCGACCCTGCTACATCGCTCCGTTGGACAACAAGTTGATTAGCTGCGAACCTCCTCTTCTCGTCCCGATCGAGTTGACCCATGTAGTAATCGCCGTGAGTCGTAAGCAACAAGTATCCGCCGGGCATGATCACGCGGGACAGTTCTTGCATCCACGGCATCTGCAAATCTTCAGGCAGATGTGTAAATACAGACAATGCATAAATGAAGTCGAAGCTGGCGCTGTTAAAGCTGAGCGGAGGTTGCAACCCGTTAGTCTTGAATTCTGCAAACGAGAGGTTAGCCTGACACCAGCCCACGAGATCCGGATTGTAGTCGGAGCCGCATATCTTGATATGAGTCAGATCCTTCCAGTGCCTAATCACGCGGCCGCATCCGCTACCGAAATCCAGAATCTGTCGGAAGTTCTCGATAGCCAGGCCGTTTTGCTGAAGCACCTCGCGAATACAGGCGGCGCCGGCCTGACCACCTTTGAAGAACCAGTCCACATCACATGTTCCGGCCACCAGATAAATGAGCTTCAGTGGTGGAAGCGGCAGATCATCGGGCGTCGTGACATTGCGCACGACCAATGCGTCCAAGCTTTCCAGATAGCCTGCCAGGTAGGCCTGTCGCGACTCCACCGCTGCTAGATTCTTATCGAGACGTCGCACCGTCGAGTGGATGTCGTTCAGGCCCAGCGCTTCCGCGATGTCCGTCCGGAGTCGGTTTGGCAGCAGCTGTTTAAGACTGTTCATAACACCCATAATCTTGCACTCCATTTAGAATATTTATTACATCGCTGAAACGGCCCGTGAATTTCGGGACACGATTGCTCCTAAGGGATGAGCAAGGAGTTGTGTCTATGACTAGTCCGACGAGAATAAGTGCACAAGACGGTGCGAGCATTTCTAAAAGTTGTCTCGTTTACACCTGATGAGTCAGCCACCGACCTCTATCCCTGATAACCAACCTCGTGGCGGAACATGAGAGGTGATGCGCCGGACGGCATAAGCTGCTCATCAGCCGCCGTCCAGGCGAGCGCTGGAGGCGCATTTGTTTCCCATGTGAGTTCGATCGCAGTAGCGCTGCAGTTGACCGCGAGGAATTCCCGCTTGCCTCCGCAGCTCAGATTGGCGACACGGATGCGCGAGTCGGTGGGTGAAGGACAAGGGATTCGGTGCTCAGGCCGAACAACCTCTGGGTTGGCGCCAAGCAGCGACGGCGGCAAACCCAATCCCAGATCCTCGGCGATCAGGATTGCCTCGGCCAGGTACTGACGATATTCGGGCGCCGGACCGAGTGTGCACAGTTGGTACAAGGCCTCGAGCCAGTAGCCGAGAGCCTGCCGCTGCTTTGACTCGGTCCACATCCTCAGCAGGCTGGTTTCGCGGACGGCTTTGACGGCGTTGCCTACGATACCGGCGAAGTCCTCATCCGGGAAGCGGCGCCAGACCCTCACCAGATCCATGATGTTGACGGTCTGGTAGTTGATGTCGAAATGCGGCATGGATAGATGCCGTTCGATGATGCCGCTCCGGCATCACCATGCGGGGAAATCGTCCGCTTGATCTTGTGCAGCCGGGGCAGCAGATACTCACGCGCGACACGTCTTGCAGCGCGCAGCGCGACTGACCGCTGTTGCGCCTCCGCTGCAGGCAGAAGCGCCAAGCGCACGGCCCAGTACACCAATCGGTAGAGCGCCTCGGCAGGACGAAGAGCGAGCAGGGCGCGTGTCGTGGCTCTCGCGGATGCAATGTGCTCCGCGTGACTGGCTGTCACCGGTGACTTCCCGGTATCGGTCCAGGGCGACGATGGCATCCAGGTGCGTATTCAGAATCATCTTGGTAGCGGGAGACTTGCCGAGGACGCGACTTGGGATCAAGCGGGAACCGCTCCGGTGCAGCAAGTCGAGGTCCTCTTCCAGAGAATCGTGCAGAAACCACAGCCCCAGGCTGGTCCGGTCCGTGTGTCGGGACGTATACGCGGCAGCATTCGCCAGAGCGTTCCTGACCGCATCGTCCGGCCGTTCTTCGAGCGCCGCTTCCAGCAACAGGACCGCACCGTTGTGCAATCGATAGTGCGACTCCATGAAGTCGGACCACTCGCCGTGATGCCATCCTCCATCCGCGGACTGACGCGCGATGACCGAGAACAGGATCTGTCGCTTGAGCAATCCGTAGAGCGTCTTGGCCGTCGCGAGCTCGAGCCCGCAGCAATGCGACATAGATCGAATAAGCCTCGTTTTCGGCGCAAGTCTTCCACTTGCGGCGCCACTCGAAACGATTCTCGTACACGTGGCCGTGGATGAGGTAGCGGTACATGTCCGCCGGCCCGCGCAAGGCGGTGTGCGAGCCCCACATGAATACGGGTTGCATCTCGAGCACCAGAGGTCGCTCCAGCGCTGCCACGAGATCGAGTTGCATCGGGCGGCAGGGCGCCAGAACGACGCAGTCGAGGTGCGCATCGTCGGAGACTTCGATCTCGATGGTGGTGTCAGCGGATGAGGCCCTGACGCCGACAACACGCAGCGGCCCGCTCGGAGAGAATGCGTTTGCGCGAGTCGATCGTGCGCAACACCGGAAATTGCGGAACCCAGTACGAGGAGCTCACCTCGGCCGCGGATTTGATCAGCCAGCCTCCCGACGGACAGGATGCCAGCGTGTGCGCTCCATCGACCACGAATCGGACGATGCGCGCTGACCGCACGGCAAGCGGACGAAGCAGCAGGACGCGCCAGGCACATCGGAGAACTGGTCCAGGATGAATGTGGCTCGGCCGGAGACTTCCCGCTTCCGTTCGCGTGAACACGTTGGAGTGCACGACTTTGCGCGCCGCCGTCCCGTCAGGCGGTTGAAAGAACTCCTTGTAAGCGCAAACGCGTTCCGCATCGGATTGCTAATGCCATGACCTCCGTCGACTACCTGGTTATGCCTCGATCTCGCGACGGCACTGCCGAAGATCGCTTGCAGCACGTTCGCAATATGTCATCCAGACCGAGCACGCTCGGCAGAAAAGTGGCGTCCGCACGCTACAATGCCGATCGCCGATCCTGGCGCCTGCGTGCGGGCGCCACGCAGGAGCGTGCAAGGTTACATTAATCGACTGAAACATGCGCATCGCCATTGTCAGTCCCGGAATTTCCTCCCGACATTGGCGGGGTGGAAACCTACGCGTTCGAATACGTCAAGGAATTGGCGAGCCGAGGCCACGAGGTCACGGTGTTCACCATTCGCCACGCGCGGGAGAAGCGGATCTGCCGGGCGTTCGCATCGAGCCGGTGCTCAGGCTGTGCCGGGCTATCGACAGAGAGACGTTCGCGCGCTTCGATGCCGACGTCTGGCATGCGCTCAACGCCGCCTACGCCTGGATCGCAAACGAGCGGCCGAACGGCTTGGTGTCGGTCCATGGCAACGACTTCCTGCGACCGTATTACCCGATCGCCCAACCCGATCTGCGCCGCTTCCCACTGGCGTGGCGCTGGTCCGACGCAGTTTCGCGACGCCTTCGCCCTTTGTGGATGCCGCCTTGACTGCGCCGGTGGTGCGGCGGTCGCTGTCCCGGGCGCGTCACATCATCGCCAGCAGTCGCTACACCGAACGCGTGCTGCTTCGAGCGTATTCCCGAATGCAGCGGACGAACCTCGGTTGCGCTGCGTCGGGGTGGGCGCGCATTTCTTCGACGTTGCGATGGCAGCCGGCTAGAGACGGCATTCCGCGCCTGCTCACGGTGTCTCGCTTGTCCGAGCCACGCAAGAACGTGGACCGGGTGCTTCACGCCTTGTCGCGGTTGAAGGATCGTCATGATTTTCGCTACGTGGTCGTCGGCGACGGGCACGACCGGGCCCGGCTCGAGAGGCTGGCCGGCGATTTGCAACTCGGGCAACGGGTGCGGTTCACGGGTTTCGTAAACCGAGCCGAGCTCCTGGACATCTACGCGCAATCGGACTTGATGGTCCTTGCATCGGCCGTGATTCCAGGCAGTCATGAAGGTTTCGGAATCGTGTACCTGGAGGCCGCGGCGAGCGGCGTGCCGTCGCTGGCGGCCCGCTTGGCCGGCGCCGCGGAAGCGGTTGACGAAGGGAAGTCAGGCATGTACGTGGAGGAACCGACAGTCGACGCCATCGCCGGTGCGCTGGGCCAGGTTCCTCGGAGGCCAAGTTCGCTTCGACCCGGAGGCCTGCCGGAATTTCGCGCGCCGATTCACCTGGGCGAGGTCGTGGATCATTCGTTGCAGTATTATTCCCAACCGCATTGAGCCGGTGAGAGTTCGACCGACGCCTGTTGGCGAGTGCATTTAATCCCAACTGTCATCTCGCGATCGCCGAGCTTTTCGTTCGTGCACGTCAATCTCGATGAGCAGCAGCGACGATGACATCGGGAAGGAGCATGGTTTGACAAGGAAACAGGTGGCATGGGTTGCCGTTATCGTAGCCGTTTCGGCTGCGGCGGTCGTTGCCGCGCGAGAGCTCTGCCTGGACCGATGCCTACTGGCTCTGGCGTTCGAGGGCTTCCTTCGTGGAGTATCCGATACCGTTCAAGGCGACTCAGCTCCTGATGGATATCGGAGTCGTCGATGCGAATGGCGACGATAGGCTGGACGTGTTCACTACCAACCACAACTACCGGCAGGATCTGTTGATCGCTGACGGGAAGGGCGGATATCGCGATACCTTGTCGGCGTGGGGACTGGACCAGAATCTCGAATTTCCCGGCTCCGAGATCGCTCTGACCGTGCCGGAAGTCGACAAGCCCGGCGTCTACATGTACTGGAAGGGCAGGCGGATCTTCACTATTCGTACGCACAAGATCAAGGAAGTCGGACGACTGCACGCCAAGCTGCGCAGCTATACCACGGTCAATCACTATCAGGGCAGCGGATTTGCCGTCGAGGCACCCGTGGCCCTGCCGAGAGTCGACAACAAGATGGCGGAAACGGTGATGGGCTTGAGCTCCGAGACGGACGGCGAGCTCGACATGGAAATCGAGACCCCGGGGACGCCGATCGCCGTCGACTTGGATGGGACCGTGCCATTGACCTCGGTGTACATCGGCCTGCAGAAGGTCTCGCCTCGTGCGAAGCAGTTCGAGGTGACGTTTCAGGATCGCCACGGTATGGCCTGGGCCGATTACAACGACGACGGCGTGATGGACGTATTCATCACTCGGGGAGCGCTTTCCGGCCAACTCAGGTTGCTTCCCGAGAGCGTGGAGCAGGGGATCCAGGACGAGCTGATCGTCAGCGAAGGTCCGGGACGGTACAAGAACGTCGTGAAGGAGGTCGGCATCGACAAGCGCGGCTGTTCCGGCCGGAAGGTCAACTGGGTCGACTTCAATCGCGACGGCCTGTTGGACCTATTCATCGATTGTCAGGACAGGGGGAACGTCACCACGGAGGGAAACTATCCCAAGCAGCTCTACCGGCAGAATCCCGACAAGCATTTCGTCGACGTCGCGGCGGAGGTCGGGCTCGACATCCCCGGATCACGAGGTGACCGACTTCGTCTGGTTCGACGCGGACAACGACGGCTACATCGATCTGCTGACCTCCGAGGACACCGGCTTCTACCTCTATCGCAACCATGGCGGAAAGTCGTTCACCCGCGAGTTCATCGGCCGCGGCAAGTTCGCCCGGGCCGACAATCCCGAGCTCAAAGGGATCGCCAGATAGAGTACTGGTTCGTCGACGGCAAACTGGTCGGTTGCCGATTTTCGAGGCAACCGGAAAGCTCGACGTGTTCTCGTCTTCCAAGACCGGCAACACCTTGCTGCTCAACGACGGCAGCGGTAAGTTTTCGATCGTCGACCCGGCGACCATTGGTTTACCGGGCGAGAGCGTAACTGCAAGCTGGGTGGATTTCGACAACGACGGACTGCCCGATCTGCTATGCCGTCCCACAGGGATTGTTCCGGCAACGGCGCGACCACACGTTCGAGGCGACCGGGCTCTGACCCTGCCGCCGCACAAGCACATGGCCGCAATCGCCAACTGGGCCGATTTCGACAACAAAGGACGCCGCAATCTGTTGTTGGCTTCGCTCGAGAATTTCTCGAAGTGGCGGTGGTGGGAGAAGTTGCTCAAGAACTCGGAGGACCGTTTCGCGTGGAACCTGCGGGCCTATCGCAATCTGACCGACAACGGCAATCATTGGCTGGAGGTGCGGCTCGTCGGGAAGCCGGGCAATCCGCAGGCCATCGGCGCGCGCGTCACACTGCGGACCGTCGACGCGCAGCAGACGCAGCAAGTCGGCCTCAACGACGGTGCGTTCTTTTCGCAGGGCCACTACCGGCTCTACTTCGGGCTTGGGGTCTCAGGCGCGTGCGGACCGGTTGGAGATTCGCTGGCCCGACGGCCAGGTACAGGAACTGACGAGCGTGGAAGGAGACAGGCTGCAGGTCATCCATGAAGAGGCCGCGGAAGTGATCATCTCGCACACTCACAAGTACATTTTCATCAAATCCCTGAAGACGGCCGGCACGAGCGTCGAGGCGGCGCTATCGAAGCATTGCGGCGAGAATGACATGGTTACGCCGCTGGGCGACTACTGGTTCAACCGCGATGAAAAGGGCGCGTGGATCCACAGTGAGATGAACGCCGAGGGCTTTTCCCAACACGACCCGGCCGCCGACGTAAAGCGGAAGGTCTCGCCTGAAATCTGGAACGAATATCTCAAGTTCAGTATCACCAGGAATCCATGGGACCGCGTCGTTTCCCATTTCGCCTGGGAAACTCGCAACCGGCCGGAGCTCAAGCCGCCCAAGCGCTGGTACCATCGCCTGGGCCTCCCATTCGACGAATTTCGAGAGTCGAAGCCGCTGTTTCACCAGTTCGTCGCAGGCAATGACTGGACGAACAACGATCGATTCTATGTGATGGATGGCACGCTCTGTGTGGACTACATGATTCGTTACGAGCGGCTGAGCGACGATCTGGCGGAGATTTGCCGCCGCGTCGGCCTGCCTGCCATTACACTCCCGCACCTGGAAGTCAGGGATGCGGGAAGGCGGGCATTCATACGCCGAATATTATGACGAGGCGAGCAAGGCAATCGTGGCCGAGCGACACCACAATGACATACGACTGTTTGGCTACAAGTTCTAGCGCCAAGAGCTGCCTGCCGCGCGGCGTTGTCCTCGAACGTTTGCGCGCTGCGATATACTTGCTCCTACGGAGGGATACCGAGCGTGGCAAGAGTACGCAACAACGCGAATGCTGGCACTTTCCCGCACCTGATCCGGGAATAAAGTGACGGCTTCACGATACGCGAGGTCGACGATGCGAAGGACCCCGTTGGATAGCAGGCTTCTCGCCATGGTGTTGGCCATAGCGCTCGCCGTTTTTCCGCCGGCCGCGCTCGGCGGATATCGTGACGACATGCACGTCACCTCGATCGAAGTGGCGCTGTTGCCGCAGTTCTGCTGGCGGCAGTTCGAGTTCCGGACACACAGGGAGAGGAATTCGGGATTCGGGACTGCGGTGTCGCCGCGAATCACTACTGCCCCGGTCTCATCTATCTCATCCGAGGCAAACGTCAGCCGGGCAAGAAGGCGCTACCGCTAATCCAGCATGCCGACATCGATGTACGCTACACGGAGAGTTCGGATGGCGGACGCTCCGAATTGTTCGATCCGCGAACACGTCGACAAGACCCGGGCGGAGATCAACCATCTCCTGCGGATGTACGGTGGCAAGCCTGTAGGTGCAAAATAAGGATCGCCGCTGCGCAACGGCGCATGGTCGGCGCTGAAATCGGACGAGACCAGAGCTCAACGTATAAAGCCACGCGGCGGGGAGGCCGCGCAACGCTCATTTGCCGTAGCAGTCCAGTCCTGACCGAGTTGCAGAGGTCGCGTCGGTATTGCTGTACGCGACCGCCGATGCCAATACTGGACGCACACACCTGCATGAAATCGCTGATCAATACACCGCTGGAGCAGATCGCTGCCGATTGGTGGGGCGGCATCGACGACGCATGCAAGAAGGCGTTCTTCGTCGCGCTCGCCGTCAACGTGCTCGCTTTCGGGTTCGAGATGACAAATCTCACCCTGCATCACGACGATGTGCCGCAGCTATTCATCGAGGACACCATCCTTGGCCATTACCTGGGCCGATTCGGCGTCGGATGGCTGTACTACTACACGCAGAACCACTATTTCATGCCTTTTCTTCAGTTGGCGGAAGGCATCGTGTTGATGAGCGTCTACGGCATGGTTGTCGCGCGCTTCTGGGGTGCCCGCAAGGCGATCGACATCGCGCTGATCGCCGCGATCGTGTGTGTCTTTCCCTACATGGCACAGACGTACCAGTACAACACGTCGATGGTGGCGAACCCGTTGGCGCACCTCCTGGCCGCAGCGGCGGTAGTGTTCTCGACCCGGGCGACGGTCAAGAGCGTGATCATTGCTGCAGCGCTGTTCGTCGCGGCCTTTTCCATCTATCAGGCGGTCGCGGCGAATGCCAGCGACGATCTTCGTGATTTGGCTGCTGGCCAGGCTTCTGTTTGGCGGCGAAGAATCGGTCTTCGCTTCACGGCAGACGGTTCGCGCGACGATTGCTACTTTCGTGGCTGCGGTGCTCGGCGGAGTTGTGTATCTGGGATGCGTATCGATGATGGACATCCCCTTCGACTCGGAACAGGCGGCCGAGACTGCTTTCCACCTCGGCGGTGCGACGAAATTCTCGCTTGCAGTCCATGAGATTTGGGGCGGGACGCGCGGCTTCTTCATCTGGCCGGAACGCTACTTTCCGGACTATTTGAAGGAGTTGCAGCTCGCTCCTCCTTGCAGCGGCGGGAATCTTTGCGTCTGGTTGCCTAGAGGGCTGTGGGCGAAATCGGCTGCCGTCGCTCTGCTCGTGTTGGCCGCTTTCGCGCCGCGCATTTGCAGCTGGTGCACCCCGAAGGGCAGTATCACAGTCTGACGTTAACCGCGTACGCGGTTCTCATCGCCGGCGCGGTGATGATCGTGATCAGGGGTGCACGGACCCCGACGAGGAACGTATCGATCATCGTCACCGTCTTCCTCGTGGCCGGCTACGTGGTGCAGTGCAATTGGATATCGACGGTGAACTATCTCAATACGTTCGCCCACTTCGATACGCTGACGCAGGTCCTGGCGCGACTCCGCTCGCTCCCGGACGCGAGCTGGGACGGCAAGAAGATCGTCGTCGTCGGACGATACGAAATGCCGGCTACGTACCCGTTCGCGACGCGCGATGCTGTGGCGCCCAAATTCCTGGATGCATATCACATGACGTACATGGCGCGCTTGATGCGCGACGAAGCCACATTCGTGGGCGCCGACGCGACAATGCCGCGGGTTCTCGAATACGCGCGGAGCCATCCGCCGTGGCCGAACCCTGCCAGCGTGGCGGTCCTCGACGGCATGGGCGTCGTTGTGCTCTCGAACGTCTCGACGCCAACGAAGGGCGGCGAGTGATCTCAGTCTGCTTTCGTCTCGACGATCCTTCGCCGGTTGGCGATAAGGAGGTGGAGCGCAACATCCTCGATATCTTTGCCCGGCGTGACATTCCCTTGTGCGTCGCGGCCATTCCGTTCGCCAGAACCGACGACGGCGGCGCGATCCTGCTTTCGCGGCAAAACGCCAGCCATCTCGTGGATGCGTCACGCGAGGGAACCATCGAGATCGCGCAGCACGGGCACTCGCAGATCCGTCGCGGCACCACTGACCGCGGCGTGCCGAGCGAATTCTTCGGGGTACCATTTGACGAACAATCGCGGTTGATCGCGGAGGGCAACGCGCATCTGGCAGCGCTGTTCGGGCGTCGCATCAAGGGTTTCGTGCCGCCGTGGAATACCTACGACCACTCGACGCTGCGGGCGCTTGCCTTGGCGGGTTTCGAATTCCTTTCTGCCGGACCCGAATTCATCGAATCTGACCCGTTGCCGGTCGTGCCGGCGACCTGCTCATTGCACAACGCACGCCAGGCCGTGGAAGGCGCATGGTACTTCCAGGCGCTCGCTCCGCTTGTGGTCGTGGTTTTTCACCCGGACGATTTCCATGAATTCAAGTTGCAACCACTCCCCGACGACCCCCGTCCTTTACGAGCTTGCCGGAACTTGAAGCCTTGCTCAGATTGGATCAAGGATAGCGCGTGGATTCGTACCGAAGCCCTTGGCAGTATCGCGGAATCGGTTCGCAACGGAACACCGCTGTGCAACCCGAACGGTCTGAAGTTGCCTGATCGCGTCAAGGCGCTGGTTCCTCTCATCTTGACGAGGTCGGGCGAGTGGGTGACGGGGCCGGGGATAGTATGGGGCGCAATCCGCAGGCACTGGCTGAATGGACGGGGACCGGCTCCGCCCGATCACTAGGCGCCGCACCGCGCCTCGAGCTCGGCGTTTACTTGCCCAGTCGGGCCACGCCGACAGCTTCCCGCGCCTGGCCGGTACGGCCTTACCCAGAATGTCGTCGCTCTCGAAGCCAACGGCGCTTTCGACCAGATATGACGGGCGCGCCTTGATTTCATCGTAGATCTTCGCCAGGTACTCGCCGATGATCCCCAGGCTGATCATGATGAAGCTGCCCACGACCAGAAGCGGTAATGATGGTCGTGGCAAAGCCGGACACCGCGCGGCCCTGGAACCACGCGATCACTGCCTCCGCACCCACGCCAACGCCGAGAGCCAGGGTAAGCACTCCCAGGACCGTCACGATCTGCAGTGGGGCGCTGGTGAAGGACACGATGGCCGTTGTGGCAAGCCCCACCAGTTCCCATAGCGACCACTTGCCTTCCCCTTCCGCTCGTGCCCCGACATCAAACGGGACGCTTGCATGACGGTAACCCGACCCAATCGGCGAGCCCACGATAGAACCGTTGGCGTTCCGGCAGTTCGTGTGTGATGGCGTCGACGACGACGCGGTCCAGGAGCTTGAAGTCGGAGGCATTCTCCAGGTTTATCCCGCCCAGTCGCGACAGCAAGGTATTGAATAGCCCGGCTCGCAATCGGGTGAGCGGCCCGTCGTTCTTTCGGCTCCGCTTAACGGCGTCGACGACCATGGCGCCATTGCGCCACTGCTCGATCATTTGCGGGATCAATGCAGGAGGGTGCTGCAGGTCGGAATCGATGGTGACGACCGCGTCCCCGCTGGCTGACTTGAGACCCGCCAGAAGTGCGGCTTCCTTGCCGAAGTTGCGGCTGAATCGCAGTCCCTTGATTCGCGCGTCCTTCCTGGAAAGCTCCCTGACGCGCTCGAAGGTGTCGTCGCGACTGCCATCATCGACGACGATGACCTCCAGCTTCATTCCGCAGGCAGCCAGGGCGTTCAGAATGACGGAGGTCGCGTGCGCGATGCCGCGTGCCTCGTTGTGCGCGGGGACCACCACACTCAGCAGCTTGGATGGATTCGCGTCGATCATCGTCTCAATGTGAGGGCACCAGTGGGGCTGCTTCCTGCTGCACCACGAGCCGCTTGTCTTTGACGCTCAGGTGCCGGTAGCCGACAAGCCGTATCCCGTGGCGTTGCAGCAGTTCGCGAGCGGCGGGGCTGGTCAGGGTGCTGAGTTCGCCTTCCCAGTCGTGATAGCGCCGAAGACGCGTATCGGTGACTTCCTGCGCATCGAATTCACCAGGGTGGCACATCAACTCGTAAACCTCACCCGCGGCGAGGCGCGAGAGCATGCGCTCCAGATGCGGTAGATCGAGCTTGCCGCTTGTTTCCAGACCGAGAAATTGCGCAGTCGAAGCATCGGCGTGGCGACGATTGATCGTCGCGAGGGCTTTTATCACCGTGCCACGAAAGAGCGAGCCTGTCGGACGAACCCGCACCGAGTCGCGACGTGGGAAAGCGAATGTGAGCAATGTTGTAGTCCTTCGCGAGCATCATTATCACCGGGAACAGCGACGGCAGCATATGCATGTGCTCGTGCGAATTGAGGAATCTCACGCGCAACCCGTTGTCGAGGCAGCGCTCGATCTGCGCCCGCCATTCATCGCTTACATGTTTGCTTTTGACCGCTCCCGAGAGTATTGCGATCGCCATGGCGAGCTTTCCCGGGAACCGCCCGACCAGCGCGAGAGGTTGTTCCGTAATTCGGTCGTCAGTGGAACTCCTTCGGTGAGGTTGAGGTGGACCCCCACGTCCACGCCGTCGCAGTCGCGTAGTTTGGCTGCGTCCTCGGCGAAGCTGCATCGCGTTCGCAAACACTCCGGTGGCGGTCACGATGCCGTGCCTGGCCGCCTTCAGGATGCCCTTGCTGACACAGCGGAAGTACCCGTAGTCGTCCGCGTTGACGATCAGATACGCTCCCTGGGACTGCTGCGGCATGGTCAACGATCCGTGCGCGGCTTGGCGCCTGCAAAATGCGGATAGCGATTATTTCGGCCGATCAGGCAAATCGCCCACGTCAGCAGCGCGAACCACCGTGGCGGGCGTATCGTCGGTCGCCCAGCGAGGGCGCCGGACAGAATGCGGGCCGCAACCTTCTGTCGGGACACGAACAGCATACGGGTGAGCGATGTCTGCCGGGTCATTCCCGACGCGAAAATTCCCGGTTCGACGACCGTAACGGTGAAACGCCGGTTTTCACGCTGTCGCAGCTCCATGTCCAGACTTTCGCCCCAGATGCTCAGGGCCGCCTTCGAAGCATTGTATCCGGCCGAGAAATGCATGCCATGCCAGCGGCCCATGCTCGACACCAGTACGATACGAGTGGTGGATGACAAAGCGCGATCGGGCGTCGCGTCGCCGGATAACGTGGCTGGCGACGGGCGCAACGCCGGGAGCTTCCGAGCGATTGCGGTTTGCCTTCACCGAAGACGCGACATCGACGCCGCTTGTCGAGCCACAAAGCCAGTCGGCCAGTTCGACCGCCGCGTAGAAATTGACCTGGATGGTCTCGCGCAGCTCCGGCAGGGACAGCACGGATTTGCCGTCATGCTTGATCGCGGCGGACAGAATGGCAATGGCTACGGAGTCCGCAGGGATCTGCGCTTCCTGCAGCGCGGCGGAGAGCGCCCCGGTATCGAGAGATCGGCGACCAACAGGGTCGCGCGAGCCTGCGCCGGGAGCTGGGCCTGGAGCGCTTCCCGGGATTCGCGATTGCGCACGATTCCAATGACCTCGGCGCCGCCTTCCAGGCAGCCAGCATGAGATCGCGTCCGAGGCCGCGGCTCACGCCGGTGATCAGGGCGCGCTTTCCGGCGAGGCCTTCGGCGCCGCGAAACGGTGCGACGGCCGCATAGCCGACCCATTGCCAAACCAGCCAAGGTAGGCTGATGGCGAGATTGGCGGCGAAACCGAGTGCCCACCCGAACGCGGCGAACGGGACCCGCCAGCCAAGTGGCGCGGCTGCGAGCTCCCGATATCCCCGTGGGTCGCATTCGTGCAGCGCGATCACACCATTCAGGACGTGCCGCAGTGGATGGCCGGGAAGGAACAACTTCGTCACTGGGTCGAGGCGGCCGATCCTGAACCCAGTGAGCCGTGGTTCGGCCAAGTAGCGGGAAAAGCCACCGGAACGTGGGAAGCGTAAGGGTGCCTCGGCGAGATACCGGGAGAGATGGTCGTAGAGGCGCGTGTCCGGCGTGAGACGCAGGTACGCGCAGAACCGCGCGATACTCCTGCGCATCGATTCGCCACCGCGGGAACAGGAGCTCAGACATCCGCTACAGCTCCGCCATACGCGCGACCCGCGTAGCGTGGGCGGCGAGCGACATCGTAATCGATTTGCTCGGCAACGATGGAAATGCCGCGCCATCCGCAATGTAGAGATTGGAAAAAGGTTCGATCGACCGGTGGCGTCGCATCGCTTCGGTCCGTTGCCCATCGGCACGGTTCCTGCGTAGTGGATGCCTGCGCCGGGCGGAGAGCGCACAACGCCGCGCGGAATACAACCGAGGCGGTACAGCGCGGAGCGCATCCTGGCGACGGAATGCCGAATGAAACGCTCCTTGTCTTCACTTTTCCGGTAATGAAGCTCGACCTTGTCCGAGATCCCTCCGTGATCGACGACACGCTGATGGTTGCCGGGCGTAATCCGGTCCGGGAAGAACAGAGGTCGCCACGCCGATCGCTGGCTTGAGCGCGAAAAAGAGCTTCGTCGAAGTCCGCGTATCGAAGGGCATGCGCTCGATGAGCGGATGATAGATCAGGCTGGTGAGATGCAGCAGCTCAGCGTGAAGATAACGCGGCCACTGCGTCGACTCGCGCGACGATGCCCGCGATCAAGCGATTGAACTGGAACGAGCGCGCGTCGGGAGGCTGGCCGATGCTTCGCAGCGCCACGAAGGGATTCTCACAACGGTCGTATCCATCAATCCTTCGGTCTGCGGTGCCGCCTCTGCACGCGCCGCCTTGAGGGTGCGCAGGAAGATCGCCCCGGTCTGCAAGGCGCCGGCAGCGAGGAACACCACATCGCACGCCTCTTCACGAATCTCCCGAGTCGACACATCGAGGTAGCGAATGCCATCGATCTTGTTGCCGCTCGACCGAAGTGCGAGCACCAGACGTCCGGCGACATAACAAAATCCGCGGTGAGTTTCGCACTCTTTCAGCGTGCTCAGGCGCGGATTGTAGATTGATCCTTGCGGGCAACCCCAGAGGCACCGCCCGGACTAATCGCAGGCATTTGCCTGGGAGGGGTCGGTCACCACGGCCAGACGCGCATAGCCGATCTTCACGCCCAGCTTTTCCAGCCTCGTCCTTCCGTCGCTGGTAAGTCTTCAGCAATCGCTGATCGCTGGCGGAAAGTCGAACCGAGGGCTGGGACGGATAGACGCCGCGCAGGTGGGGCGTCAGATCGTCTTGCGATCGGGCCGGCCACCGGAATACGCTCGTATACCGTCCTGTAGGCCGCCTCCATATCGGAAAAGGATACGGGCCATTCGGCGAGGTCGTTGTCATCGAATGCCAGTGCGTTGGCGCCCCAGCCGTTGGCCAAGCCGCCTTTCGCGAACGAGCCGTAAGCAGACGAAGCTGTCGGAGGTGAGGTTCCAAAGGCTGTCCTCGCGTGAGGTCAGGAACTCGCGCGAAGGCGGGTACCGGAGCAACTCGGGGGATGCGGGCGGCACCAGAGCCTGCAGGTCGGCGCCGAGAAAATAGGCGATGGGGTCGGCCAGCCGGTCCTTCAATTCGTGGAAAGTCGCACCCTGTATGCGGAAATGTGGGCTCCTCCCGCCCGACATCCCACAGTTCGCACGTCGTGACCGCGTTCCAGCAGCGTCAGCGCGGCATGGGCGCCTCGATACGCCGCTCCCGACGACGACGATCCTGCTCACGGTTTGGTCGCGATTCGTGCCTCCGCGTCGCTTCAGGCCAGGATGAGGTAGATCGCCACGGCGCCGAACACGAGACCCAGCGCGTGCCGTACGCCGACGGCTTCTCCCATGACGAAACCGATAAGCGTGATTACGACGATCTGCGCGACCGTCATCGCCGGGTAGATCTTGTTGAGCGCGAAGTACTTCGAGGATCTGGGAGTAGAAGAGGAATGACACCGCGTAGGCCACGGCGCTCAGCCCGAAGAAAATGATCCACGGCGAAGTCCTGACTTCAAAGCCGGCGGCCTTCTTGAGCAGGACCTGCGCGAGTGCGGTCATCAGGATGCCGATGAGAACCAGCAGCGAGGGTGAGAAAGTGAGCATTCCATCTCCCGTTGGGTCGAAATCGGATTTCGCTCGCGCGTGACACGGGTACGTGGGGCTTAACCCGTCAAGCAATAGCGTTCGCGGCGTTCGCGTCGCGGTCGCGCACCGGCATTGTATCTGCCGTCGCGCTCAGGCGTTTCCTTCCTGCAAGGCCGGGTAAAGCACCTGGATCTGGGCGAAGTCCCGCCGCGCGCCCGCAGGCGAGCAGCGCTGTACGCGCCGATGGCTTCGTGCAGGCAGAGGGCCGACGAGCCGCGTCAGGTCGGCGAAGCGTATGCCTTGGCGCATCAGAAACGCGATGTACGTATGGCGGAGACACGCCGAGGTCACCTGCGGCGCATCCTCGACGGCGGCGTCATGAGCCGCGCCCAGGATCTGCGCATCGACACTGTCGCGCGTCGCCGGGCGGCCGGCAGGGCGCACCAGCATTTCCGAACCGGGCACCTTGGGAGCGGTTTCGAGCAACCGGCGTAACGCTCCGCCGAAATACAGCTCGCGCCCTGATTCACCACCAACACGTATCGTGCCGCGGGCCAGATCGACATCGCTCCAACGCAGCTCGAGGGCTTCATCCAGAGAGATCCCGCTCAGCAACAATCCCATCACCAACCGGATCCCGTCATCGGACGCAGCGATGAGGGCGGCGGCTTCGTCGACCCGCAGCTCCCGCTGAAACGTGGTTGGCCGCGGCAACAGCGTCGGCTCGGCGGCCTCGAGCGACATCGCTGGCGCACTGCGATTGGCGAGCGCCTGCGGCGGCGTCTCGTACAGCAGCGCGCCCGCCTGCGGCTGGATGAGCACCACCGCGGGCTGCGCTTCCGGTCGGTTGAGGAGCTCCACCAGCCACATTACCAGCAGTGCCAGCGCGAGCGAGCCGCCAACGGCAAGCGCGGAGTCGCGCCAGTAGAGCGGGCGCCATGCTTGGTGAGGTGTGGTGGCTGCTTCGAGTACCGTAGTCGTGGGCGTTCGGGCACGCTCGCTCGCTTCGAGTTTCGCACGACGCTGAACCGCATCCCGGTATGCCGTCTCGAGCTCTCCGAGTCTCGTCCTGCCGGGACTTGTATTCGTTGAAGCGCGCGCATTGAACTGTGTCGCTTCCTGCCGGGTCGATAACATCTGGCTCTGGATGCGAGCGCTCGCGCCCTGTGCGCTCGCCAGCTCTTCCTGCGCCTCGACGATCGCCGTTTGCTGACTGGCGGCGCGCTGGGTCACGATTTGCCGCTCGAGTTCCGCCAGCCGCGCGCGCTGGGTAATGACCTTCGGATCCTTCGCAAGGTAATCGGGCGTAAAGCCACGTTCCAGATCGCGCAGCTCCTCGCGTATCTGCGAGGCGCGCTGCTCGAGGTTGGCCAACGTCGGGTCATCCCGCGCCCGGACTGCCGCTTTGCCGGCGGCCGCCGATGCGCTGAGCGCGCGCACCTTGCCCTCCGCCGCGGCGACCCGGTCGTTCGCAGCGCTGAGGGAAGTGCTGAGATTGCGCACCCGCGCCAGGACCTCGTTCTCGTCGCGTTGCAGCGACACGATGTCATTGCGGATCCGGAAGGCCTCGACGTCACGCCGCTTGGCCACGACGGTTGCTTCCAGCTTTTTCACTTCATCGTCCGCCTGCGCCGTCGATTCGCTGGTCGCACTTCGAAACGCGCGCGCGAGGCGGTCCTGATAGACCAGCGACGATGGCGTTGAGCAGCGGCGCCAGCAGCTCAGGGCTCGGCCCGGTCGCAGCCAGCTCCACGACATTGGTGCTGGCGACCGGTATCGTCTCCAGTCGCGACTGCATCCCTGCAACCGGATCCGTACCGAATCCGAGAGATCTCTGCCATCGCCCTGGAGTTGCGCAGCGACCGCTTCCAGCACCGGCCGGCTGGTCAGTACCTGTACTTCCGTCAGGAACGGTTTGGCCGATTCAGGCGCGCTCCCGGCGGCGCCACGAAGCGCAGGAGACTCGCCCGCTGCGGTGATCTGTAGCAGGGCAGTGGCGCGGTACTCCGATGGCCGCAGCCAGGTAAAAGCCAGGCTGAGCGCCAGCGCGATCGTCAGCGTACCCAGGAACACGCGCCGACGGCGCCGATTGGTCTGTTCTGCCGTCGCCCGCAGGAAGTCTGGCTGCGCTGTGTCCCCGGCTTGACTATGCCACCCGCGTGAAGAACGAAACTTAAGCTGGGGCTGCGTCATTTTCAGAGCCGCTTGCCGCTGGATTTCTCGAGCCGATGCCAAGCAGGCTCTTGATCCAACCTAGCCAACCGGGTGCGACCGACGCCGTCGCTTCCGGCCCGCTGACGTGGTAGCGGTGAATATCGGCACCCATGAACACTTCGACCTCCGCGCCGTTTTGGCCGGGCTCGAACCACCAGCGAACCGTGCGATTGGGGCCGACCACCTCGCAACCGACCCGCTTGCCTGACTCGAGCAGGCGCACGCGATGAGCGGGAACGCTAGCGCCGGCACCCGGAAGAAGAACAACCAGGAATTGATCGTCGGTTTCATCCTGGGGCGGGGCTTACTTCGATTCGCCAGCTTCCCGGCTCGCCGTTGGTCGGGCCAAGCTTTCGGATGGTCTCGTAGAGTGTGCCGTTTTCATCGTAATTCTTGTCGTCGGCAAAAACTCGGAGGCCAGGGCCGCCGATGGCGCTGATCACGGCTTCCCTGGGTAGCAGGACCTTCCCGGTCAACCTGCCGCCGCCATGCCCGGGTCGCTCCTGAGGTGCGACGGTCACGCTGAACCCGCCGGGAAGGATGGCGGGCGCATCGATGGTGTGTAGGAGCCAACGCTTCCGGAATGACGCTTTGGTCGAATTGACTTGATCGAACACAACGATGACGTCATCGATCCGATCGTAACCGAAGATTCGCCAGAAGCGCTCGACGCGACGCGTGCGCGCCGAAAACGTTCCGTCTGCCGGACGCCGCGTTGGTATAGGCTGGCGTGACATCGGCCGCGACGACCGAGAGGCCATCCTGATCCAGCAGCGGACCCCTCGTCGCGGTGTGGTAGATATCGCGCTTTGCTTCCCATTCGGCTACGGTCGATCGGCGCGGCCTCCACGCCCCAGCCCGACCCGACTCGGCGTTGTCCTCCGTCGTTGGCAATCGGTCGCGGCTTATCCTTGCCGGGGGCCGGCACCGTGTCCTTCGGATCGGTCACGGTAACCAGGTTGTGGGCGATAGTCTGGTAGGTATAGTTCATGTGGTGATCGGAACCATACGTGGGTCCATACAAGCCGCTGTCGATCGCCAGCTCGCCGCCCTTGTAGATGGTAAAAGCCCTTGATCCAGATGCGTATGTGTGACCAGTAGTTGTCGCCTGCCTTGAAGGTCACGTAGGTAGCGCCAGGAGACCAGTCGCTGCGCGCGACGATCATCCGATGCCGTCGAACTGTCGCACCAGCGGCAGGCGGGAGAGAGGCCGTCGGATCGTTCGAGTGACGTGGCGGTGAGCGGCCCCAAGGCCAACCGGACGGTTCCGCGTCGTGCGCCGGCGGGCGCAGGTCTGTACGCGGGCGCATGCAAGAACTCGAGTGCCAGCGGAATGGCGTCGGGAACGATCTTGTCGAAAGCCGAGCCGTCTCCCCAGCGAAAGTCGGTCGCGTCGGGCCGCTTCCGGTAGACGAGAAAACGTCAGAAATCCCCGGATGCCCGGTTCGCTGGCGAACAAGATCCTCGCGCGGTGGCGCTGCGCCACATGGCAGGCAGCTCGTAGATGGCTTGGCCGATGCCGATGCCGACGTACTCGCCGCCCTCGTGCCAGCCGCCGTGTGCCGCCCATGACCTGCCGCCATGCCGGGCAGCACGCCGGTTCTTCCACAGATCGTAGGTGAAACGCATGACGGGATCGCCGCGCGGGTCGTCACCGTACAGCGCCAGGCTGCACGCCATCAGGGCCTGGAGCGGCGCGTTGTAGAGGATCACGTTGTAAGGCGACATCCGCTCCTTGCGGATGCGCTCGATGAGGTAATCGCACGCCTCAGTCAACTTCCCGCGCAGTTCCATTCGCTGCGCGTCGCTCCAATGGCCGTAGAGCCAATCGTAGGCGAGCTGCCAGCGGTTTAGCCCTGGTCGTGGCCGCGGTCGGTGAACTTGAGGTCCATTAGCCGTCGATGGACGCATGTCGAGGTCGACGCTGCCCGGATCGATCAGTTCCTGCAGTGCCGCCGCCTCGATATCGCCGTTGCCCTCCCGCGGCGCGGCTGCGTATCTGGCGCAGGAACTCCGGGTTGCGAAGGAGCAATCGTCGCGAGGTCGGAAGCGCTCGGGCTGGGCAGACGCGGATGCGCGTACTTGAATCGGGGGAGGCTTACCGGTGGCGCTGTTCCAGGGCGGGCAGTTGCGGCAACTTGCTTTCGTCGACGCGGACTTCGGCGGGCGCTGCCCCGGGACAAACGCGCCGACACCGGTTGCCGCAGCGAACCCAAGCGCGCGCCGGCGATGAGCCACACGCGATGCCCCGTGCGGTCGCGGGTAGCGCCTGGCGACGCCGACTTCCACGGTCGTCGGTCCGCTGGTATCTGTAGCCGATCGGTATCGACCAGAACAACAGCCGGGTTCCAGTCATCGGCAGGGACCACCGGACGTCGCCGTAACGCCCGGTGCAGATACTGCTGATACCACTCGAGGCTGAAGGCGGGGAGCGCCAGCGCCACCGCGCCGCCCACAGCGATGACCCTCTTGACAATACGTAACT
>ERZ1370068.1046-contig-10957_pt1 | contig 35380 bp, 57 predicted proteins | sample MGYA00561227_ERZ1370068 | MGnify/ENA primary metagenome ERZ1370068 (study PRJEB38410, sample SAMEA6850437) | metagenome | study: Metagenomic assessment of the ecological functions of the soil: analysis of the soil microbiota associated with the... | reverse complement strand
TTATTACTTCGTTCAGTTACGCTGTTGCTAATCGATAAAAGCGTCAAAGCGTTTTGGGAGCGCTCAGGGCGAAGACCATTGAGCCGTTGCGGTTTTTGTTAGCCGCACTCGAGGCACTCACGGTCAGGTTGTCGCTATTCTCCTGATCCCAAATACCCAGCACGTACCAACTCGAAGATCCATTTACCACCTGTGGTTGGACCAGCAGGTTAAGCGGATCGTCCGCCGCCAATTTGCTTTCGCGTCCCGGTGCGATGATCGCCAGGCCCAGATTTTGGTTGGGCAGATTGTGAATCGCGGTCGCCGGCGGGCCCTTCTTCCTCGACCTGAGGTCCCCACCAGTGTCGCGCACCAGCGCCGGAGCACTGGCGCGTCGGCTCTAAAGGCTCTTTCCTGCAGTCCCGGATGGCGCACCACTCCAGTCACCAACGTTAGACCATCCGCGCCTTCGGCCTTAATGCGATGCTCAAGCCGTGCTTGCCAGCCCACTATGAGTCATTCTACTGGTCACGAGTTCACTTCGCGGCCGGCGACTTTCCATCCCTTGTAGGTCAACTCTGACGATTACCCGCACCGGGCCGGCACTGACGATTCGCCGTTTACGATCGGCATACCTCCGATACGCTTTACTACTTTGCGCCGTCAGCTCAGGGCCGCCACTGCGCCGATGCCGATGGCCTCTCCGATGCGGTAGATGTCGCGTCCCAACGGCGACTCCCAGTGATGGGCGGCCTGGGAGCACCAAACATTTCGAGGTAAAGCCCGGGACGGCGCGCTTGCCGTAAAAGTCGATGGCGTTACGCTTGTCAAGAAAATAGATCCGCCACGCTGTAGCTTCGGACCCCACGCCAGTCCATCGAAAACTTCATGGTGAACCTGGCAGCGGTGCGCCGGGGATAGTCGCTGCGCAGGCGTTGCACACGGTGGCCCGGATCGCCATAGGCGGTAGTGACGATCCGGGTCTGCTCTGGCTTCAGGGCAATCTGGAATACCAGGCCTGTCATACTTGCTGTCGCCGATCCAGGTATCATCCGCCTGAGAAGGCAGTTCGGTGACTTGCACCGTGCGCGCATCTTCTTCGGAGCGTCGCAGCGTCGCTGCTGGTCACGATCACCTCGCCCGCCCTTAAAGTCCGGCGCAGCCTGCGTTTAGCATCCGCGACGCTGACAACGATGTTTTCATGCTGACGTTCCTGCTCGGCTGGATTAGTCACCGCCAACCTCAGGACCTTAACGCGAGGCGCCGCCCACGCCGGCGCGGCAGCCCGCAGCGCCAGGAAGCGAGACAAAGCGGTTTGAGATATGAAGGCGTGGACTCACGGATCGATTCAAGCGGTTTGCCTCCCGGAGGTGGTAAACGGTTAACAAGCTTGCCGGAGCATCAACCTTGCCGTTGATGCTCACTGCTATGGAAGCATCGCCGCAGTTTCCCTGACGACGATGCCGCCTTGCTTTCAGTTTTAGAAGTTGAGTTTTAACCCGAATTGTATGTTGCGAGCCGGACCGGCGGTGCTGTAACCGCACCAAAGCCTCCCGTCCGCAATGCAACCACGGCTGGTGCTCTGAAGTTGGCTCGGTTGAAGATGTTGAAAAGTCCACCTGGAAACGCAAGTTGAATCGCTCGTTGATAGCGAACGCTTGCGCGCCGAGATGTCCCAGGTTTCCAAAGGCGGCCCTGAATGATTCCCACGCCGGCGCTGCCGGCTCGAGTCGCCGGGGCTCGCCGTAAATGCTGTTGTGTTGACCCAGGGTATACAAATTCCGGTAGAGATGTAAGCGCCGGCGCACCGTCGTCCGACACTAAAGCGGACCACCGACGTAGTCAGCACCGCCGCGTACCAATTGCGGTATTGGCTGTGGGTGTGAAATATCCTCCGCTCTGATAGCGCGTGATGCCGCTGACTTCCCAGCCGGACAGTACCGCCTTCCCAACGCTGTTGTTCATGGATTTGAAGAATGGGAGCTGGTAATCGTAAGTTGACTACGAAGGATATGACGGCGATCAAAAGTCGCTGGCCATAGTTCGAAATGACGATTAAACGGATCCTCGCCGGTATCTACCCATCACCGTTGCCACTGGTATCAGTCAGTGTCTTGGACCAGGTATAAGCCGCGGTCGGCTCCAGATTACCCTTGCGCTTTGCAGCGTACGCTGCAGCCCATTACGTAATTGGAATTGGCATCCGAAAGCCGGTACAGGATTCGATTGTAGCCCTTTAAGGACGCAGCGCGTTATTACTGAAATTCGGTCCACCGTTTGCGGGCAAGTTAGCGGTCAGCGCGCGCAAAGGACGGCGTTGATTGAGATCCGGCTGCCGTATCAGGTGCCGGCCTCATTGTCAACGTAAGTACCTCCAACGAAGAAGCCATGCGGCAACTCCCGTTGGACACCCAGGCTGCAGTTCATCGCGGAGGAGACGTCCAGGTTAGGGTCAATCCGCATTGATGTCAGCGATCAGGGCATTCGCCGCAGGCGTGCGACCCGCCGGGTTCGCAAGGTTGCCGTTATCAAAGTTGGGAGTACTGACAAACGGCGGGACGTTCACCTGTGGAAAGATCAGGTTGCCTTCGACCTTGTCGTAGAGAAGATACCGAAGCCGCCGCGAATTGAGGTCTTGCCGTCTGAGAATGGATCATAAGCAAAAAGCCGGCGCGCGGTCCGACTTTGAACGCCGGTTGGAAAAACCCTCGGAGGCTCGACCGGCACGGTTGCTGGAGCGGCATCGGCTGGTACCACGCTTCCTCGTTCATCCGGCGGAATACCATCTCCGCCACGAATCAATCCATTGAAACGGTTGCCACCCTTGGTCGAGATCGATCAGGCCGGTGGAACCAACGATGGTCACAGCCTGGCTGGGATTGTAGAGGCTGGGATCAAAGTTCGCTACGTTGTTGGCCTGCGTGAAAGTCGGCTGGTAGTGATAAAGCCGCGCGCCAAACTCAAAGCTGAGATTGCGAGCGGCCTTCCAGTTGTCAGTCGCGTATGCCTCGTACTGAGTGAAGCGAAAGAATCCAATCGGGTCATTATCAGCTTCGTTATAGCTGCGGAAATTGTCCCAGCAAAGCGTCCGCAAAGTGTTGCCGGTGCTCCTGGTAGCATTCGTATTGAAGCTGAGGGTTGCCCGTGTAGCCCGAACGACCGTTCTGATCCTTACGATTACGAATACTCAGCTCCGCCACCTTAAGGAGTGCTTGCCCTGAATAATTGTCAGGTTGTCGCGTACCGCGATGTCGGCGGTGGGCGATAGCAGCGAAGCCGACGGACCACTGAAGTTGGAATAACCCTGGCCGCCTGCGAAGCGTGGTATTGGGGATCACCATTGTCGGAGCGCGCCGCCGGAGAAGAGTTGCGGGTAAGAATGACCGTAGGTCTCAGCGCTCTCAGAATTCGCCGACCGGCGGGAATGCGCTGACCATTTCACGTCGCGTTGATCTTTGCCTCATTGATCAACTTCGGATTGATCAGCCAGGTCTCAGAGATTTGATAGCTGTAGCCGGGGCGCGCGGCGATTGGTCGGAATCGTCGGCAGTGGCGAAGTGATGAAAGTGCCGTAGAGGGATCGGATCAAGTCACCATGATCGCGAAGGTAGCGCCCGTAATGCTGTGCTTCTCATTGAAGCGGTAATCCAGACGAACATTGTCTTCTCGATAGGTTAAAGGGTTGGGCTGCTGGAAGACGCGCGTTGCTGGCGGTCGGTGTGTCACATAACTCACCGCCAGCTTCTCCATGGCGCTGAAGACTCCGGCGATGGCTTTCCCGTCGGCTGAGATGACCACCGGGTTGCCGTTCAGTCTCAGGTTAGCCAGATTGCGACCCGGAATTGTGGCTGACCGGCCGCCACTGGCCAATCGGTCGCCGGGTTGAATTGCCGTTGATAGCCGACCGGGAACATTCAGCGTGCCGGCGCGCGCGCTGAAAATCACCCAGCACTCTCCGCGCGGGTGGGCAAGTTCCGGCGGCTGGGCGCGGTGAATCACTGCCGGATGTAGCTTGTACTCCTGGCCAGCAAGAAGAAGAACTTGTCTTTCTTGATTGGTCCATTGAAGTTCCAGCCGAAGTTGTTGAAGCGCAGTTTCGCTTTGGTCGGTGAGTAAGTAGTTGCGCGCGTCGAGCTTGTCATTGCGGACGAACTCGAAAGCGCTGCCGTGATAGTGAGTTGCCGCCGCCGCGAGTGACAACATTGACGGACGCGCCGGCGTTGCGCCCGTACTCCGCTGAGAAGTTGGAGGTTTGAATCTTTACTTCCTGGATGAAGTCGATGCCCCACGTTGTTGATCTGGCTGTTGTTGCTGCCCGGAGTCCATATTGAAACCGCCATCAACCGAAAGGCTGTTGTAGTTGGGCCGGTTGCCATTGATGGCCGCCTGACTAATGCTCAGGCTGGTGGTCAGTGCCAGCTGATCTTCGTCGAGGATGGCTGCGCCGGGAACGAGAGTGACCAGCTGCATGTAGTTGCGGCCATTCAGCGCCAGGTTTTGCACCTGACGGCTGTCCACCACACGCGACCACTTCCCGAGGTGGTATCCGTTGCCGGCCGGGTTCGCTGTAGCTTGCCGTTTCCGAAACCTCGCCCAACTCCAGAGTAAAGTCGATAGTGAGTCTTCCATCCGCGGGCAGGACGTTTGTCACCCTGCACCGATTTCTTGAAGCCCTTCTGCTCGACCACGATGGTGTAAGGTGCCGACCGGCAGATTCGTGATGGTGTAGAAGCCGCCTTCATCAGTGGTCGAAGTGCGCGCCAGGTTGGTGGCCGCGTTAGTGACTGTCACAGATGCGTTCGGCGACGACAGCACCCGCCTTGTCCTTTACCGTGCCGCCGATCCGTCCGAAATGGTTTGTCCGTGCGCGCTGATGCTGCCACAGGCGATCAGCAACACGGTGGCTAACGTTCCGCTAACCTCGAAAGGCGTTGGCATGAGGAACCGGCTTGTGCTTTGCATCACCAGTTGCCTCTCTGAAGATTTTGGTGTTGAGCGTGCGTCAGGTTTGTTCCTGACTTGCAGTGGGCACGCTCGGGATGAACCCAGCTCGACTGAACTCAGAACACTCTCTGGCGCACAGAGCGGACTCGGCTTGCCACGCCTGCTGCGCAGACGGCTTTCGAAATCACTTTTCAGCTGTCCCTTTGGAAAAGATCGGTGCGCTGTTCCCGCCGGCAGAGTCGACGGATCACAAACGATTAAGTCAACCTCTCATGCCACGCGCGGGAGCGCGAGGTCGGCGTGCGATCAAGCGCTGCTGCTCCGCCTAGTCGTGGCGATTCAGGGTCGCGCTAACGTGCGCGCAACGCGGCGTGCGGGCGCATGCTCGGTCAACGCCCGTTCGGTCATTCGCTTCGCGCACAGTGCTTTCAATCAAATCCCAGGCGGTGGTAATTTCGCCTCGCCAAGATAGATACAGTCGGGATTGATCAACCTTGACGATCGTACCGAGCCCGAGCCCCAGAAACGCGCTGTCGCCTGATATCGCAGCAATTGCCTTTCGCATGTCGCCGCCACTGCGCCCGGGCCACAAGGTCGAGCACGGTGAAAGAGCCGTGCTCGGCGTCACGCAGATTATCTTGGTATTGAGTTTGGACAAATTCCGCCCAAAATAGCGGGAGAGGGTCGCCGAGATTGGAAATGTACGCCTCCCAGCAGCCCGAGAGGCGCCGCACATACATCGCGGTCCATCCAGATTCAACGGCATGTGTCCGAATTCGCCTGCGATGTGATCGTGACCGCGGACCAACTCTCCGTTGGCCACCATACCGACGCCGACGCCATCAGACACACTGATGTAGACAAAGCTGTTCGGGCTAGGTGGCATCGCCGCGCTCCAGCCACAGCTGGGCCAGCGCGCAGGCGCGTCCGGAGTTCTCTATTTGCACCGACATCCCGGTTGCGCGCAGCTAGTTTGTCGCGTAGATCAACTCGCCGCCAGCCCAGCAGTTGGGGCATTCCAGGATCAAGCCCTGTGCGTTGGTCCACCATACCCGGAACGGCGACCCCGATGCCTTCACAGCTCGCCTTTACGCTCTGTGTTTTCAAGATCTTTGCGGATCCGAGCGGACAAATCCCTGATGAACTCAGGAACTCCAAAAACGGTGTCGTAAGCCTCGAGGAGAGTTGTCTACCGGAGAAATCACAAAGCATCAGGAAGGTCTTACTGAAGCGCACATCGACGGCGATGGCACAAGCCGATCCTTTGTCCTGATATGCAGGAACGTGGGTTTGGCGGCCACGCGCTGCCTCGCCGGTGGCGCCTTCGTAAATCATTCCCTGAGCGATCAATTCCTGCACCAGAATGCTGACCACCGCCGCGCGTCATCTTCCAGGCGTCGCGCCAGGTCGGCTCGACGAGATAGGCTGATGTTCTCGGATTAGGTTAAGGGCGATACGCCGATTGATGTCATCTCGCGACGTCGTGCGAGTGGCAACGTGAAAGTCTCGGGTGTTAATTTTTCGCATCCGCTCTGAACCACTCATTTGTTCGAAGCGCGAAACAATATTCGCCAAGCGGATGTTCTGTCAAGTGTTTTTTCACCAGGCAGGCCAACTTTTGCGGGAAAATCCAGATGACTGGCTCAGACAGTTCGTCTATGTTACCGATCACCAATCTGAATTTAGGATCTTTTGCAATCCGGATTAGTTCTTTTTCAACACGGCGGCGATGGCGCGCTCGGCAAGCGGAGCCATTAGATCGTAGCCTTTTTGATTCGGGTGCAACCCGTCATCGCTCAACTCATCTTTCAAAAACCCGTGCTCATCAACCATTGCTGAGTAGTAGTCGAGATAGACTGCACCGGTGGCCGCTGCGTATTTCTTCATCCACTCATTGAGCGCTTGTGATCTGTTCAGGAGGTCTCTGCACACTGCGAACAATCGGCTTACCTTCCCTGGTCTTAGCGTAATCGCTGATGGGCAAAAGCGAAGCCAACACCAACCGGATCCCGCGCGCCCGGCGCAAGCTGCGGACATCGAGGTCAGGTTGTCCTCGATGGCCTCGAGCGTCATCGGGCCGGTGTTGCCGGCAATGTCAGTTGGTACCCGCCGAGAATGACCACCACGTTCGGGTGCAGAGGCAATTACGTCCGGGCGAAAACGAATCAGCATCTGGGGTGTTGTCTGGCCGCTGATGCCGCGATCGACGTAAGGCTTGCCGGGAAAGAAGCCACCGTACTTGGGATCGTCCCAGCCATCGGTGATCGAATCACCCATGAAGACTGACCCGTTGCTTCGTTCTTGGCCGGCGCCGCCACCTTCGTGTTCGCCTCACGGTAACGTGCCGAGAGCCGGCCAGTCTTTCAGCCGCGCGTCCAGTCTGGTGACCTGGGTTTTTGCATCAGCGCAAGGATCCGGCAGACACGGGCGAGGCTGTCTGCGCGGATGCAAATGTCAGCATGGTCAGCAGAATTACAGAAACTGCAGACAATCGAAGCATCAGTCGACCTCCTCACAAATCTGCCCGGCTTAGTTACTCAGTTGATCGAGTGAAACCGAGGACCCACGTTAATTTGCAGGTCGGGAAGGCGGACCCCGTCCCCGTCTGCAACTTCAAAGCCGCTCAGCATGCAAACAACAACTCAACTACGGCAACCTCACAGGTCATGTCTGAATTATTGGAATCATCATGACTGGCCTTCAAGCTTGAGGCGGGGACAGGGTCCCCCTTCCTGACCTGCAAATTACCGCAGGCCGCTTTGGAGTTCCAAACAGTCTCTTCTTCCAACAGTCTCTAAAGCAAGGTGTCAATGAGAACCTCACCGAAGTAGTGCTGGGGTAGTAGTGTTGGAGTCTCCGATGATGTTCCACCAACCATGTCTCATTTGACGATCATAAACTCACCGGTCGAGCGAATGTCTTCTGATGACGCTCCGATCATCACTCGAAACTTACCCGGCTCAATCTACGAAATGCATGTTGCGATCCCAAATCGACAGGTCATCAGGCTTCAGCATAAATGTAACTGTCCTGGTTTCGCCCGGCTTCAAATGTACCGCTCAAAACCACGCAGGTTCTTTTCATAGGTAGTGACACTACTCGACAAGCTGACGAGTATACAGTTGTACCACCTCATCCCCTTCGCGAGAGCCGGTGTTCCTGATATCAGCGGCGATCACCCAGGTGTGCACAGGCACCTGGTCGGCTCTTCCCGGACGGTAGCCAGGGACCGACGTCCACAGAACGAATGCTGAGGTTGCTGTACAGGAACGTTGTGTAACTCAGGCCATGACCAAAGATAATAGAGTGCTCCATTGACGCGGGTCTTTTCGCCTTCCCATTGCGCGTTTGGTTTGGTGGGAAAATTGAAGGGGATTTGCCCTACCGTCTTTGGAAAGGTCATCGTCAACTTTGCCGCCCGGGTTGTAATCACCAAACAGCACGTCGGCGATGGCGGTGCCACCTTGCACTCCGGGAAACCAGGCTTCGAGAATTCCCGGCACGTATTTGCTGACCCAGTTGATACTCAGCGGCCGGCCATTGATCAGACACCACGACCATCGGTTTCCCGACAGCATAAACAGCCTGGACCAATTCCAACTGATGGCCGGGCAAATCCAGGCTGGTGCGCGAGGCGCGTTTCGCCGACCGTTTTGCCGGAATCACCGAGCACCACTACCGCCACATCCGAGTTATGAGCAACCTCCACGGCTCTACTAATCTCGTCCTTTTCTTCCTTCGTCAGCGGCTCGGGCAACACTTCGGTCTCCGGCCAGGTGGGGCTGGTGATCTCGCAGCCTTTCGCGTAGTTGACTTTGATCTCGATCGCCTACCTTTTTCCTGATCCCTTCCAGCACCGTAATACCCTTCACGCCGGAAGGGCCGTAGCGATAGTGAGCGGTGCTGTCATCATCGGCGTTCGGCCCGATGACCGCGATGGCGCTAATCTGTTTGCTTAGCGGCAAGACGTTTTTGTCGTTCTTCAGCAGTACTATGCTCTCGCGGCCGCGCGCAGGGCCAGCTGTTGATGCTCGACTGAGTTAACAATCTGTCTCGGTCGCCGCGGCATCCGTGACGTAAGGATGATCAAAGATGCCCACCAGAAACTTGACGCGCAGCACGTCACGCACGCGATCGTCGAGCGTCTTCATCAGAACTGATCCTTCCTTGACCAGCTCGCGCAGCGGCAAGATGAAGTCTTCCGGCGGCGTAAAATTGGTCTTCACGTTCAGGCCGGCTTCAATCGACTGTCGCACGGCGTCCTTCATGTCGGCAGCCACGCCATGTTTCTTGTAGAGATATTCCGACGGCTGCGCTATCGGAAACAACGTACCCCCGGAAGCCAAAATCCTTTCTCAGCCTCTCGGTCAACCAGTAGCTGCTGCCGGTCACCGGGATGCTGTCATAGTCGTTGTAAGAACTCATCACCCCGAGGAGTCCGGCTTCCTTAATCGCCGCTTTGAAGGGCGGCAGCAGGATGTTCTCCACTTCACGCGGCGAGACCTGCGGATCGGTGCGCGCCTTCTCCTTCGCGCTCCTTTGCCGACGCTGTAAACGGCAAAGTGTTTGGCAGTCGCGGCGACGGTATAGTCCTGCTGCAGCCCACGGACCATCTCCACGCCGAGTTGTGACGCCAGGTAGGATCTTCGCCGTACGTATCTTCCACGCGGCCCCAGCGTTGGTCGCGCGCGACGTCCAGCGTCGGCGCATAAATATTGGTATAGCCCAGTGCGCGGCCTTCGACGCCGGTGATGCGGCCGATCTGGCTGCACGAGTTCCTCGGTCCCAGGTATGACCCATACCTATTTCCGCGGGAAACTCGTAGCCGTGTGAAAAGCGACGCCGCGCAAACCTTCATTGGTGAAATCAACAGGAATGCCGAGACGTGTCTCCTCGATAAAAACCGTTGGACCTCATTCATGGCCCAGACGTGCTTCTTGATGTCGCTGCCGTAGATGCTCTTCGATCGGTCCCACGCCATTGGCGTGCTCGTCGATGCTGGCAATACCGTCCTTCCAGATCTGCTTCTTCCATTCCGGTGTGGGCAACTCGTCTTTCCAGCACGCGGTTGTAGCCGTAGAGAGTGGCGGTCTGGCAGGTCTTCTCGTCCAGATTCATTTGCGCTAATAGATCCGTAATCCGGCTTTCGATGTTGGCCTTCGGATCTTCGTAAACATCCATCTTGCCGTTCTTGTTCAGATCGATCCAACCGGTGTGATAGATATCCTTGCGGCCGGTGTTTCCCTGTTGTCCGGAGAGATTGAGATTGCCAACATTCAAGACTATTGCTGAAATCAATAGCGCGCAGACTTTTCGCATTGGATTCCTTCTGTTTTGATGGTTGATCAGTTCAGCTTCCTTGATAATCTTCATTGTTGAGTGGTAAGTAGCGCAGGCGGGGGCAAGCCACCCTTCCCCACCTGAGAGCTTCGCGGACAGGCTTCGGTCGATCGCTCGCTTGAAAGCCTTCCAGCCAGGAGCGCATCAGCCAACCATCGATCAGCTCATGGTTAGGAAGGGCGGCTTGCCCCCGCCGCCCGGTTGACACGCGAGTATCAGCGCTGAGTGCTCGTTGCGACGATGGCGGACAAGTCCGCTTTGAGCTAAACGGACTGTTGTTCGGAATGGCGACAAGCCCGCTTGCTAGAACAGATCCGTTATCGGGCTGGACAGGCCGCCATCTCTAAACGGACGCGTTAGTCTATGTTCAGTCGTTTCTGTGGGCGGATGCGCGCCGCCCAGCCGCCACCTGGGGCCAACCTGATGTTCAACTTTGTAGAACTCATAACCTGGCTTTTCGCTCTCTCTGTAATCACTGCCGTAGCGATCGGCGTTGATGCCGTCCTGGTAGGGCGTCCATTTGAGAAGCTGCCGTTCCCCAGAAATGAAAGATCGATCTCGAATTCGCGCGCCGTCCAGTTCGTCATCGCGCCGACGTACCACTCACTGCCCACTGCGGCGAGCGATGATTACATATTCACCAATCTTGCCATCAAGTACTTTTGTTTCATCCCAGACAGTGGGCACAGGGCCGAGAAACTCCATCGCCTCCGGCTCGCGCAGGTAGTTCGATGGACTGTCGGCGAGCATCTGTAGCGGACTCTCGTAAACGACGTACATCGCCAGTTGATGACAGCGCGTGCCCAGACTCATCGGCTGATTCGAAGATGTGCGCGAAGGTAGCCTTGGCTGCCGCGTTGCGCATCGCGCCCGGCGTGTAATCCATCGGACCGAGGAACATACGGGTGAAGGGCAGAGTCACGTCGTGTTGCGGCGTTGACGTACGTCGCTCCACTTGTCGTTCTCCAGGCCCTTGACGCCTTCGGTATTGATCAGGTTGGGCCAGGTGCGCGTCATCGTCGCCGGGCTGATGGCGCCGTGAAAGTCGACCAGCATTTTGCGCTTGGCCGCTTCACGACAAACCCGTGTGGTAGAAGTTCATCACTTTCTGATCGTCGCGCTGCATGAAATCAACCTTGATGCCTTTGACGCCCCACTTTTCGAACTGCGTCAAAGGCCTGTTCGAATTCGATCGTCGAGCGTCTTCCAGACCGCCCACAGAATGATGCCGACGTGCTTCTGCTTGCCGTAGGCCACCAGACTCTTGCAATGTTCATCTCGGGGACAACCTCGAGCTGATGGCCGAGCTTGTACCAGCCTTCATCGAGGATGATGTACTCGATGCCGTACTTCGAAGCGAAGTCGATGTAGTACTTGTAGGTCTGCGTATTGATTCCTGACTTGAAATCCACGCCGTCAGATGTTGTTGGCGTTCCACCAGTCCCAGGCGACCTTTGCCGGGTTTGATCCACGACGTGTCCTGCACCTGCGACGGACGTCGCCAGCAGATAGACCAGCTGATTCGCGATCAAGTCGCCATCTTTTTCGGCAATCCCGATTACGCGCCAGGGAAAGGTGCGCGTCCCGTTGGTGACGCGCGATGTAATCCGCTGCCTGAGTGACTTTGTAATCGCGATCTCTGTTTAGTTCTTCCTTCAGCGGATAAGGCGGAAAGATTCCCGACAGACTGTTGCTGTTATTGCCGCGCAGCCACAGACCCGGATAGTCATCGACGTCGGCTTCGGCAATCGCCAAGCCTGATCCCGTCCCTTGTGTCCACTCACCGCGGGCACAGCTCGCCATCGCCCCGGCGGCGATATCTTTCAACGAGAGGTAAAGAAACTTTCTCTCGTTGTGGGAAAAGAAACTGTCTTCCTGGGGATAGTAGACACTGTAGTCGCCGGCAAAGTTGATATTTACCTCTTCACCGTAGATCTTGACCTCACTCTGCGGCAACGATGTCTCTATCCGATAGGCCACGCCCTGGTTGTAAGCGCGAAAGACTACGGCGTAGTTGCCTCGCCATGTCGAGCCGCAGCTCGTTGTAATTTTCACGAATCGAAGCGGACTTCTGTCGCACGACAGGTTCGATCCTTCTGATCGACAGTGCGCTGTTTTGCAGTCAGAATTTTCGGCTGCGTTCCGAGAGTTTGCTGATCGATCTTCAGCGACAGAGTGCTGTCCTTGAGCAGCATCTTACCGCTCATTGAGACAGCTGTAGCTCAGCCGATCACCCGTACCTACCTGAATCACTATCCGGCCGTCCGGCGATTTCACACGCTGGAGTTCGTCGACTGTGCCCTACCTTCAATAGAAAGCAAAAGCATTTGCAATACCAGCAGGGCGAAAAGCGATCCTGTCTTTTTGGCGAGACTTGGGTCATCTCATTGAATCCTCTCCTCAGAATGTGGGATTTCAAAACCGACGAATCGATCAAACGCCACTAATGAATCAACGCAAACTCCCGAATCAACCCAACTCCCGTTTAGAAAGCGGACTTGTCCGCCTGGTTGCGCCGGGCACAAGTGCCTAATCTATACGGATTGTTTGCTCCAGTTCCCGTTTTAGAATGCGGACCTGTCCGCCTGCGTACGCAGGGCACAAGTGCCCAATCTAAAACAGATCTATCTAGGTAACTCCCAGCGTTCGCGCTCTTCACTCATCCGGTGATAATCACGTACAGCTCTTTCGGGCCGTGCACACCGATGCTCAACGTCAATTCCACATCGCTGGTACGGCTGGGCCCGGTAATGAAAGAGGCCGAGCGGCAAGATTGTTTTGCCCGACCCGCTCGAGGCTCAGTTTGCCTGATCACTTCAGCGAGGCTGGCGCTGATCTGGTCCGGCCGAAGCACAGCAATATCATCATGGTGGGCAGTAACGAAACCAGGAGCGCGTTTTGTTCGTCACTGCTGAGCACAATCGTCCCGGTTTCAGCGATTGCATAATCAACTGCAGTGACGCCGGCGCCACTAGTCCGCGAGTTGCGCGACCAACTGTTCGTGGCCGGTTGAACTGCTCTCGGGAGTAATAAATACGGACAGCCCACGTGCAGTGAGGTGCGTTGCGAGATCCAGATCCGCGAGCAGTGAAGAGCCTGAAGAGGGCCAGCCTGGTGACGTCTGAGGAGCGGCAAATGTCGGCGATACCGGTAGCCAGCTCGTCGACAAACTGCAAGTTTGTCGGACACCAAGCGATAGACATTTCCCGCTACGGCGTTGAGTTCTGTGCTGAAGCGTTCCACCAGCGCTTCGACGTCATCGGCAGCCACCGGTTCGACGAAGGGCTCAAAGTGGCGCCGGGCGCGCGGTGACCGTGCGGCCCAGGGCACGACGGATATCGGCGAGCACCTGGCCCTGGTCAGAAATCCTGGAGGGATCACTCATTTTCTATCCTCTTCTTCCAGCGATCGCGGAAAGAGCCGCCATGCGGAGCCTGTAGATCGCGGTACCTGGTCCAATCGCTGAGCGGTGGCAGCGGAGCGCTGGAAATCTTTCCGTCCCGAGCAATCATTCCGGCCAGTCCCGAACCAGCTTGCCTGGCAAAGCTGAACAACTTTGGTCGTCTGGCGGCAAAGGCGTAACCGCGCATGGCCATCCGCTCACCCGGCTTTTGCTGCACGGTTTCAGACTCTTTCGCTTTGGCGCGCAGGGTCAGCAGCATGTCGGGCAAATTGATCGCCACCGGACAGGCGTCGCGACAGGCGCCACACAAACTCGAGGCAAAGGGCAAGTCGCCAGACTGCTTCAGACTTTGCAGTTGTGGCGAAATCACCGCGCCAATTGGCCCGGGATAGATCCAACCGTAGGCCTGCCCGCCGATCTTTTTTGATAGACCGGGCAAACATTCAAACAGGCACCACAGCGAATGCAGTAAAGCGATTCACGCAACTGCTCGTCAGCACAGCATGCGCGTGCGCCCGTTATCCATGAGCACGAGATGAAACTCTGGAGTCTGGGCCAAGACCAGTCATTGGCAGACCCACAGGCCGCCTCGGACCATTGAGGAACGAAACGTAAGCGGTTTGCTTCTGCCCGGTACCACTGCGCGGCAGGATGCGCAGAAAGACAGAGAGATCGTCGAATCGCGGGATCACTTTCTCGATACCGACCACGGCTACGTGAATCTTCGGTACCTGCGTGCTCCAGCCTGATGTTGCCTTCATTTTCGACTAGCACGATGGTCCCGCTTTCCCGCGATTGCAAAGTTCGCTCCACGTGACGCCCATCTCCGCCGAAAAGAATTCGTGGCGCAGTCGCCGCCGGGCAATGGAGGTGATCTCAGCCACGCCGTGCCGGCCGGCAAAGTCCAGTTTGTCAGCAAACAGATCCTCAATCTGCTCACGCGTCTTATGAATTGCCGGGACGATGATGTGCGTCGGTTTTTCATGCGCCAGTTGAATGATGTATTCGCCGAGATCAGTTTCGATGGGTCGGATATTTGCGCCCTCGAGAGCATGGTTGAGTTCGATCTCTTCGGTGGTCATCGACTTGCTCTCGACGACGGACTTGACACCGCGAGCGTGAGCGAGATCGATGATGTATTTGCTTACCTCTTCACCGGTTCCGGGCCCCAAAACACTTTGCCGCCATGCGTCTCAACATTCTTGACCAGCTGCTCGAGATAGTAATCGGGGTTGTTGATCGTGTGCTCTTTGACCTGGCGGGCTCGCCTGCGCAAGGCCTCCCAATCCAGCACGCTGGTAAGTGCTTCACGCCGCCGATCAATGAAAGTGTCGGTGGCGCGCTTGAACGCGCCCTGGAGGATCGTATCCTCAGGGCCGCATGCGAACGCTCGGTAAGATCTGGATCTGCCGGGTCTGCGTTACCGCTGATAGCGCGCCTGGATCGTCCGATCAAGTGGCGCGATTAGATCGTCGTGCCTTGTTGAATCTAAGGCCCGAAGGGCCCGGTATTCAATAGCCACGTCCGTTGGGGCGTGGCCCGATTGAAATCCACATCGCCTGAGGCCCAAAGGGCCGACACTCTAAGCGCTCCATTACTCACGGGTTGTGTCGCACCTTCGGCGCTCATCTCCTTCTACGCGCTTGGTCCACGCCTAACGGACGTGGCTGCTGAGTGCCGGCCCTCCGGGCCTGCGATAGAAATATCTGCTTCAGCCCTGACGAAGGGTAAAATTTTCCACTCGGACGCTCTCACTGTTTCGCCAGTAGCTCAGCCAAATGCATCGTCTTCACGGAGCGAGCCGGCTCGACTCAAGCCGCCGGCGATTTGCATCGAACAACTCGAGTCGTTGGCGACCACATACTGCGCCCACTCTTCCGGATTCGCGTCAACTTCTCTTCAAGAGATCGCATTGGAGATCTCCGCGTACCTGACGGAAAACGTGCCACCAAATCCACAGCAGGTGTCGGGCGCTTCCAGTTCGACATACTCGATATCGCGCACCGCCCGGATCAGGCGTCGCAGGAGCTTCCGCGATACCCAACTCGCGCAACAGATGGCAAAGGCATCGTGATAGGTAACTTTTGCCGGGAAACGCGCGCCCACATCATCAGCACCGAGTTCCTTGACGATAAATTCCGAGAACTCTCGCAAGCGCCGTTGCACACTGGCTGGAAGCGCTCGCGCCATGACGATCTGCGGGCCCGCGAGAACAGTTCGTGATAAGTTGCGCACTCATGGCCGTGCACGATCCCGGGCGCGACGATGAAGTCGGCGCGTTCGCTTTCTCAAACACTTCCCAGTGTAGCGCTCGGCCATCGAGCGGGCTTCCGGGACGATAACCGCGTATGTCGAAGGCCACCTGTCCACAGCACGTCTGCCGCCTGGTTGAAGCCGACCTCCACACCGAGCCGCCGCAAGGTCGCTGACCATCCGACTTCACCGAGCGTCGGAGTAGAGTTGATCCACCAGGCCAGGTTATGAATAGAGAAATCTCGCATAAGATTCAGAATTTGCCGCGGATTTGCGCCAATGGATGGTTTGCCCGGATTTCTTTCCCTAGTTGTCTTATCCGCGTCCATCCTGTAAAATCCGCGGCATGTCAGCTGATCTACCGGCGCCCACGACGGGATTGCGCAACGTCCCCAGACCCTCGATGGTCACTTCAAGAAGCATCTCCATTCTTGAGCAATACCGGCGGATCGCGAAAGATTCCCTCCCCGGCGTGTGCCGGTCGCGATCACGTCACCGGGCTCCAGGTAATTCCCTGTGAAATGTACGAAACCAGGTGATGGCCACTTTGAAGATCATCTTACTGGTATTTGACGACTGCATCACCTGACCATTCAGTCGCCCCTCAATGTTCGGGGTTCCCACTGCATCGGCGGCGATTTCGTTGCGCGTGGGCGATAAAAAGGGCCGAGCGGCGCGAGAGCTGTCAAGTCGCTTTGCCGCGTGCCGCCATTGACCGTCACCAAATTGCAGGGTCCCGCGCACTGACGTCGTTCGATCGGCGTGTAACCAAAGGCAGTAATCGAGCGCCATCCGCCACCACTCACGCGTTTGGCCCGGCGCCCGATCACAACTGCGAGTTCGGCTACGCGAAGTCGCCACCAGCTTGCTGATCACCTGGCGCCCAGCACCGATCGGTGCTTCGTGCCGCGCTCAGCGAGTTGGACGGTTTGTTGAAAATCAACGGCGCTTCCGGCGGAGCCGAAGCCGCCTTCCATTCGCCATGGTCCACATGGTGATTTCCGGCCGATCGCCGGGATCTTGCCACCGGATCAGCGGCGGGCAGAAACTCCTGATCGAGTCAAGCGACAAAAAGAGCGACTGATCCGGTACACGCGATCCCGCGCGTCCGCGCTTCAGCGACCAGCGTTTCAATCTCCGCCAGAATCTGGGCGCCGCGTTTTTGGTGACCTCACTCATGTCGGTGAAGGTCCAAATGTGCCAGGCGGCTACGCGGCCGCCGGCCTCCAGGGCCGCCGCCGGAGCCGGAAGGTGGCAACATCGACCACCGCGTCGTCCGGGGACAACGCCAGTCGTTTGCCTCATCCTGTTTGTTTTTGTCTTGGCCAGACTGCGCCAGCTTCATATGGCCTTTGCCGCCCGATCCTTGGAATTTGGAACTGTGAACTAATCCGCAGTCTGTTGTCGGCCCCTCTCGATTATTGATCTAAATCTCTGGTGTCCAAACTTTCCCACTTCTCATTGAGGGGTCGCGAAAAGCGTCATGGTGGCTTGCTGCCCCCTCAGCCAGCGGCGTGGCCGGCGCACTGGCCCAAGCGCTGCCCGGAGTGCGGCATCATCCATCGCCGACGGTCCCCTGGCAGGCAGCTCGTCGGCGTTGGTAATCCGTCCGCGCACGTCCAGGTCTGATTCGTTCAATCTCCGCAGCCACCTGGCTGATGTAAACGACGTCTCCATGAAGATTGAAGACATGGGCGCCAGACGGTTCGCAGGTGGCGGCGGCTGAATGAAAACATCCGCTGTGTGCCAGGCCACATATTCGAAAGTCAGTTGCGCCCGCCGAAGCGCGGATCTGCAAACGGTCGACCAACTACTGCTGCCTTCATGGCCTTGGTGGGATCGAGGTAATACCGAAATCGCGACCGACACCGTAGACCGTGAGCGGACGCAAACCGATGCTGCTCAAACCGTGATCCAGAAAATAGACCTGCGCGTTCCCTTACGTTGCAGCGCTTGAAGACACCGTAATGCGATGACGGCCGAGGCTCGTCACGTTCATTCACCGACGATCGTCTTCGCTGGCCCCGAGACGGCGGCTGAGCTGGCGTACGACTTTCTTAATCTGCCCACCGGCGCGGCGAACTGCTTCGAATACGTTGATCGTGCCAATCACGTTGACCAGCGCCCCCAAACGCGGATCGGCGCGACAGGTGGGCACCTGCAAACCACGATGAATGATGTTTGTAACCGTAAACCGATCGATGATCGGGGACGGAGAGTCGGCCTCAGTTATGTCCCCGGTAACCAGATGCACTCGGGCCATCTGATCCTGGTCCATGATCAGGAGCAGGCGTTGCGGATCCGGCACTGCGATCGACCATCACCACTTTGGCATTCATGCCAGCAGGCGTTTGACAATCAGGCGCCGATGAAACCGTGCGCGCCCGTGATCAGGAAGAGTTTGGTTATTCATCGCGACACTATTTGGGTGCGGTGGCAAGCATAGCGCGACGCCGCTTTGGTTGCACCACTGGCCGCTGGTACCGTGAATTCTTTGAACATTCATCAAAGCGCCGTCGACGCTATGCTCTGCCGGCGCACTCAAAGGTCTCACCTCCCGATCACGATCTGACTGATCTGCGCCGTCATGCTATGGAGAGCTTCGTCAATCCCGACCTCACCCAGAATCGCTCGCTGCACCGTTCGCGAGCACTTCTTCGACCTCGGGATAGTTAGCAAATTTTAGCGGAATCAAAATGTGATCGCTGATCACCCCTTCCAGCAGGCTCAGCCGCGCTCCGTTCTCAGGTCGGCTTCGCTCTGGATCTGTTTCATGATGGAACGACGCACGGGCACGCAACTCCCGACGCGCTTCAAACAATTGTTGTTCCGGCGCTGTCAGATGAAGCAGCAATTGCGGGGCCTCGGCTTTCTGCTTTCCCTGCCGCGTCAACGCGAAGGTATGACCACCGCCATAGGCCAGCGACTTTCCGCCGGCCCGGGTGGATAGGGCTCACGCCGAGACGGTCATACACTTCGGAGACCGCGCTGGAGTCGCGATAAGACTGTAGTAGCCGGGCCAGTCACCGACCATTGCCGCCCGCCCGGTACGAAAGCACTCGTGGACCTTGTCGTAATGCCACTCCGGCAACTGCGGCGACCAGGCCTTCCGAATAAAACGCGCGCAGCAATCGAGCGCCCAGCGTCCACCATCGTTCTTGATATCCGGCACCAGGTCATCGGAAACAATCGCGCGCCGGCCATCTCTGCCAGCTCGAAAAAAGTGCCGAACAGCCCCGATTCGCGTCCGGGAAAAACGAATCCGTAATGGTCCGGCAGGGAGTTGATGGTGCGCGCCAATTCAAACAGCTCGTCCCAGGGTCGCCGGTGGGCTCTCGAGTTAAATCGGTACGAAAATGCAGCAGCCGGACATCGATGTTACGTGGGATGCTGTAAAGAGATCCATCCATCCGGGCCAGTTCAAGGATGACCGGCGGGAAGTCTTCCGACTGCGCCGGCTCGATGAGATCGTCGAGCGGCGCCAGAAAATCTTTCTGCGAAGGCGCATATTTCGTATGCGTCGAGACGAAGGTCATAAGGAACTGCCGACAGCCCCGCCAGGTGGCGATTGAGCGTCGGATGATCGCCGCGAAAGTCTACATTGACAGCCACTCCTGTTGTTTCAGTGAAACCGGGCAGACAATCATAAAGCGGATCGTAAGCTGGGCCACTGATCAGGGCGACTCTTAGGGCGCTGCTCTCCATATGTCCTTCTTAACCAATCGCACTCTCCGCTGCGGGATCGTCAGTTGGCATTCCAGGTCTTAGCCATTTCGGCTTGGCGACGACCACGATGCTCCCAGCCACAGCGCCCACAAACGTGCGGTGAATTACTAGATATACCAGAGCGCCGGACGAAGGGTACCAATTTGTGAGTGCTAAGTACGCACAGAGCGAACCCATTAGAGCACCGAGGACCCCTGCAAGCCAGGGATTTCTTAGAAGCACAAAAACTTTAGAACTCCAAGACCCGCAGAGGTAAGCACCGCCAGGCCGGTAGCTAACCCGAGAGGATACCAATCAACCCGCCAATAAACCCGGACCCTCTCATCCCGCGAACATTTGGGGTATCCATCGCCACGACCGCAAGAAGTGGCGAAAGTTCCAATGAACCAGCCGATGATTGGGCCCACCATGGCGCCAACCAAAGTGCGACCAGGACCTCTTCTGTACAGAGGTGGCGTCGATGCAATTTGCAGCGGCGGATCAATTCCATGCAGCTAGCCTCGGCAGCGAATCTTTTCAATACTTTGACATCGGGGAAAAGGAGACCTATTCTGTCAGACTCTTCAGTGCTCACATTGCCTCTCGCAGCCGCGCCACCGCCGCCCTCTGCCGTGACGTCACGCTGCGGCGTCGCCAGCATTTCGTAGCCGACCATGAACTTGCGCACAGTACGCGGATCGCAACAGCGGCGGATAGAAGTGTGCGTGCAGGTGATGTTCCGCGTGATTCTCGCCATCGGTCGGTCGCTGATGGAAACCCATAGTGTAAGGGAAGGCGGTGGCAAACAGCTTGTCGTACCGCACGGTCAGTTGCTTCAAGACATCTGCCAGACGTAGCTCGCTCAGTCCTCGCTCAATTGATCGAGACCGGTGGTGTGCCGCAGGCTGAGCACCAACGTTTCGAAAGGCCATACGGCCCAAAAAGGTACCAGCGCGACAAAGTCTTCATTTTGGCAAACCAGCCGCTCTCCTTCTTTGATCTCCAGGGCCAGATAGTCGCATAACAGGCAGGAATCATGACGACCGTAGTATTCATTCAACGAACGAAGTTCTTTCGCTGCTTCATTCGGCAGGGTTGCGTTGGCCCAGATCTGACCATGCGGATGCGGATTGCTGGCACCCATCAGGGCCCCACGATTTCAAAGATCTCGCACCGAGTTGATGAACGGCAGGCACCGAGTTCGCTATATATTGTTCGATCCACACATCGACGACGTTGACCAGACCAGCGATCGGCATGGTCGCGATTGTCAGGTCATGGCGGGGCGAGAAACAAATAACGCGGCAAATACCGGCCTCGGCTTCCGCGAGTAAAGGGATCCCTGCTGGTACTTGCTGGTGGTGGTTTCAGACCGCAACGCTGCGAAGTCATTGTCGAAAACAAAGGTACCTAAGTACGCCGGATTGCGAGCACCACCCGCCCGTTCGTTGCCAGGGCACAGATAACAATTCGCATCGTATTCACGGCAGCTTTTGCGCGGGCAGCTCTTCAATCTGCCCCTGCCAGGGCCGATCGGGTGCGATGCGGAGACACAAGCACCCATTCGCCGCGTCAGCGGGTTGTAACGGCGGTGCGCAGTGGCTTGCAGATCAGAGCAATCTTTGTCATCTATTTTGGAGTGCGCTGGCCATGTCAGCGCTGTTCGTCTGCGGCGGCTTGACGCCACCTCTACTTGCAGTCTCAAACACAAAAAACGCGGTCGCGATAGCAAGAAATGAGGTCACGACTGAGTCGCGACTGAAAAAAGCTGACAGGTCAGCGCACTCAAAGTTGAACCACTTATACAACACGTTCGGCGCCCTGGGCGGCTGAGCAAACATAAATCTCCGTGCACGCGTCCAGTGGCTTTTTCATAGCTCTGCGGCGACACTCGTCCGTGAACAGATTAACTGCTTGTGCTTGGACCAAGATTCGACCGTACAGCCGCCAAAGCCGCCGCCATCATTCGCGCCCCATAAACACCATCAGCCTGCTCTGCACAGGTCCGGCCATCAAGTCGAGCTCCTCGCAGCTGACTTCGTAATCATCGCGCAGGCTGCGGTGAGACTCGCGCATCAGCTCGCCGAAACGTGAGCGAGTTCGCTGCGTGAAAGGGAGGCTGCCGCTTCGACGACGCGCGCATTTTCTGTGACGACGTGCCGGCAGCGTCGGTGAATCACTTCCGGCAGTTCGCGCGATTCTGCTCAAGCTCTGCAGTGGTGACGTCGCGCAAGGATCTCACCTGAGGCAAAACCGCTGCCAGCAAACTCACTGCTTCACGCAATCAGCCCGTCGGGCATTGTAAGCGCTGCTATGCCAGATCGTGCCGGACCATCGTGTTGCAGAGTACCACTTTCACAACCGTTCGGTAGCGGCAATAATTTGTATTCGAGCGAGCGGCAGTCAAGCATTATCGCGTGACCCGTCCGCCCAAAACAGGAGATGAACTGATCCATCAACCCGCAGCGCATGCCCACAATTCGTTTTCTGCCTGCTGGCAAACTTTGGCAGTTCAAAGGAATGACCACCACTCCGGACGTATCGAGCAGAGCAAAGCCCGTGGCCACCTCGATCGCCGCCGATGAACTTAGTCCTGAGCCAATCGGCACTTCGCTGTGAACTAACATCTCCGCGCCGCGACAGTGATAACCTGCTCGCTCGATCATCAGCGCCCGCCACGCGGTAGTCACTCCAGTGTCCGCGACCGTGGGAGACGAACCATCGGATCAAACTCTACCGTTTCCGCGAAGTTTTCCGAGCGCATAATAACGCGCGCGATCTTCGCGCGGGGCGATCGCGAGCCACGTCGAAAGATTCGATCGCCATCGGCATCACAAACCCTTCGTTGTGATCAGTGTATGTTCGCCGATTAAGTTCACTCGGCCCGGCGCCCTGATAGACGCGGGGCGTCTTTGCCAAACAGACTCTGGAATCTCCCGCTCGAGGTTCTCTGCGCTCATGCTTCTGGCGGACAGCTTAACCCACAATACCGGCTGCCGAATAGAAGAAGTTGCGGATCACTTCTCCAACCGTTGAGTCCGCAGGCAAGCTTCTTCCATAACTCGATGTATTCAGCATGGCTCCAACGCCAAACCCGCAAACAGCAAGCTGTTTCTGTCGCATCAGGGCCACTCCGCGTCGTATACATCACATCTGGCTTCAGACCATCTCGTCTTGTCTTCAATGAATGGCGTCATGAATGCCATCGCGCTCCTCATTCCTCGACCATCCGGCAGTTTGGAAGCTCCACAGATCATCCTGCGGCGTGGAAAGAATTTGACAGAGGGTGGCCAGCGCTTCCAGATTGAAGAGCGAGTAACCGTACGGCTTTGTTCGTCTCAGTTCTTCCGGAAGGCTGCCGTCAACAGCGATTTGATTGGGGACCAGCACTGTCTTGAAACGATCGCGACAGTAAGCGAGCAACTGCTGGTCGCCCGTCAGTTGGGCAAAGGCCGCCACCTGCATCACCCAACAGCTGCCGTGATTGTTCTTTGCATCGCGCTCGTCGATGCCGTTCTTGCTGGTAGTCATCCAGATCAGATAGTCAGCAAACCACCGTTTGATGCCCGCTACTTGGGCTTTCGCCAGCGCGCCTGACCTTTCCAGTACTTCAATCGCTCGCGCGACTTCCACCAGGTGAATCGTATCGATGATTCCGGTGCCGCGTCCGGTAAAGCGACCATGGATCGCCTGCGCGTACTGCAGGATTTGGATTCAAGCTGGGTTGCGTGGATCGATGAACCAGGCACGCAGATGAGTCGCGGCGTGCTTCGCGTAGCGATCGTCTCTGGTTATCAGCCACGCTGCCGCGAGGGCCAGCACCTGCATGCTGAATCGCATCAGCGCCCGGCGATGATCGTTGAAGTTGTCCGGGTTAGACATGCCGTCGCGCTGGATGTATGGACCACCTGGATTTTGCGGGTCAGGCCACCAGTAATCGCCTTCGGAGAAGTAGTCGTGCAGACCGCCGGCGCTGCGTGGACTGTGCGAAGCGGTGATGGTGATCGGTTGCTCAGAAAGATACTTCGTCCGCCGCCTCGACAACTCGTGGGCGATCGAACGCAGCGATATCAAAGCCGGGCTGCTGTTGCTGTGGTGGGCAACGAAATTATGAGGACTGCAAATGCAAAATAGTCTAATCATGGAAGCGCCTTCTACTGGGACCGCGGGCGTCCCGCCCGCAAAGCGGGCCGCAGGTCCGCTCAAGCCCCTCGTGACCATCAATCCTATACTCATCCAACACCATGCTTCGCGCTTCAGCGCTCAAGCGAGCGGCGCCGCCCGCGGTCCCAGTAAGGCGTTGCGAACTATCTTCAGCGTTTACTTCTGCTTCGCGAAAACCTGCCTATGAAGCCGCCACCGCGCGCAACTCGATCGTCAGCGTTATTCGGTCCGGCTCGAGCTGATGCCTAAGCCCTCGATCTTCACCGCTGCCGGGTCTTCCATCTTGATCTCGCACGAGCATCGCCACGTATTTGCTCTTGACCGAGAACGGAGGCGGAATCGCATCGTCCGGCCGTCTCACCATTCATGATCGCGAGAAACCATGTATCACCGGTGCGGCGAGCAAAGGCGGCGATCTCACCGATCTCTGAGACGGGCAAGGCAATCGTTTCGTCCCAAATGCTCGGGATGCTCTTGATCAAATCGACCGCCGGGTTCTCCAGAATGTTCTTTGGATGCGCGCCGTAAATCATCAGCGGAGAAGTAAAGATCGCGGCGCTCGAAATCTGGTGCGCCCAGGAAGTTTCACGCCGGCGTTCGCCGAAGTGCAAGCGGCGTGTAATCGGCGGGGCCGGCCAGAAACCGCGTAAACGGCAGACGTCGTATTGTGGCCGCGCGCGGGTTTGCATGCTGCGGTACTCAAGACCGCGGATGGCCTCGCGGGTCATCTCGTTGGGCCAGGTGCGTGATTCGCCAGCGGGCTTGTTGGCGCCGTGAAACTCGACCATCACCCGGTTAGCTCAGCTGAGGTGCGCAGCAAAGGCCTGATAAAGATCGATGATCTCTTTCGCCTCATGATCGAAAAAATCAATCTTGGCGCCCACCACGCCAACTCTTGTGCAACTGGCCAAAGAACTCATCGCGGGTCGCCGCGGTCCGCAGATCTTGACTATGCTTCCAGAACCAGAGAGCCGACCCTGCTGTTGCCTTGAATAATCAACCAGCTCACGCATCTGGCCCTCGGACCATTTCTGCCAGAAACCCTCGACCACGTTGTATTCAAAGCCCAGCCGACCGGCGAGCGGCGAAAACTCCTTCATTCCTTCGAAGGTACTGTCGCCGCCGTCAAGATATTTCCAAACAGCGCGGCCCGGCTTGAGCCACTCGGTGTGCAGACCAGCCGGGAATGATCGATCTGTCCGGGGGCGGCGAAACATTGTTGATAATGTCGCAGTTGACCAGCGTGTTGAGATCTGCGCCGATCATCACCACGCGCCACGGGTGTGGTGATCGTTCCCTCGATCGCCGCCGGTTGGGCCAGCCGTTTGGCCTCTTCCTTGCCATAAGCGCAAATCGAACGGGTGACTGACTGGTAGCGCGTGCCCGAGGACGGCTTTGAAACCAGCGCCCATCAGCTTGCAGGCCCATGCCCGGCGTAGTTGATCAAAGCCGCCTCGGCAATCGAAGCATAACCTGCATTGTCGGGGAGTTTGATGGTAAGCGGCGGCGCGGCCCATTCACCTGTCTTCACTTCCGAAAGTTCTTTCTTTGAGTGAAGTGCCTTCGTAGTGGCCTTCAAAATCGTGAAAACCAAACGACACTGCCGGCCGGAAGCGTGAATGCCGTCGCTTCGTCGGGAACTCGCCGGCCGTTTCCGGGAACCACGGAGCGAAGGCTACGCCATCGTCGAAGCACCGCACTTCAACCGTGTAACTTGTCCTGCTGGGCAGATGAGTGAGGAGATTTTCGCACCGTTACAGTTGTTTACGGCTTCCGCTTGAACACCGCGCGCAGGATACTTTTCTTTGACGCGGTAACGCTCAAGCCCGCGAACTTCGACCTCGCGGCTGAGGTCAACGCCATCGATGGTGATTCCTATTTGGGAAGCTGTCGATGACCAGGTGATTGTTGCGGAAGACTCGATAGCGCAACTGCGCACCATCCGCAAGCAGGAGAAATCGGATCTGTCCATTGGGACTCTTGACGATGCTGCCAATCGACGCTGAGGCTTTAGCAGTGCGCAGATTCGCAATCAAAACCGGTGCGGCGATCGTGGTGGCGAGAAAATCACGCCGCGAAGTAGCCACGACTTTGGAGTGCGGTGGCAGAAGTGCAAGCGCGACACCGCTTTGGATTTAGTGACCTAACGCAAACCTATCAGCTTTTTCATGATCACGTAACGAACGAGCGGGGCAAGCCACCGTTCCCGACCTGTGAGACTTCCACTTCCGCTTGCCTCGAAGATTGAAAGTCTTTCAATGTGGAACAAACTCGCAACCAGGATCAGCTCAAGGTCAGGAAGGGCGGCTTGCCCCCGCGTCCTTCGCGGCACTCAACTGTCGCCAGTTTAGTGGACTTGTTCAGAGCTTCCTGAACTTTGTCGGCCATTAATTCGCCGTCCAGCTTATCGGCTTCGGCTTGTATTTCCGCGCCGGTGCTCCTAACTGCTCGTTCATGATCAGAAACGCGCCCAGACCGTGAAAGTCGTTCTCAGCCCGCTTGCGCCCGAAGTAATAAGGCGAGATCGCCAACGCTCGTACCCTCGCATATATCCACCAGGCTGGTCAGGCCATCTGCACCCATCGTCAGTTTTGTGAGCACGCCCTGGTAGCCTTTCAGCGCCACGCCCTCAAAATGCTTCGGCAGGTAACCGCGCTTTGCACCCATCCACATCATGTAGCTGTACATGCTGGAGCTGGACGTCTCCAGCCAGTTGCCGGCCACGCTGCCTTTGTCCACGACCTGAAACCAGAGCCCGGTCTTCTGGATCCTGGTATTTCTCAAAAGCCTTCGCCAGTTGATTAACGATCGCGATCAGCTCGGCTCGCTGTGGCTGATTCTTCGGCAGGATTTCGAGCAGCTCGATGAGCGTCATCGCGTACCAGCCGAACGCTCGACCCCAGTGAAAGCCTGAGTGATGCGTCTGCGGGTCGGCCCACGTTTGGGCGCCACTTTCGTCGTCACGCGTGCCAGAGCAAGCCCGTCTCTGGATCGTTCAAATGCTTGTAGTAGATCAGCATTTGCTTGCTCGCTTCGGCGTTGGCGTATGTGCTGTCGCCAAACATTTGGCCATAGTGAATCAGAAAAGGCAGGGACATCCACACTCCGTCAGCCCACAACTGCCATTCCCGACTCTTGCTCTCTGCATGCCAGAAGCCGCCATCACTGGTTCTCTTGTAAGTGTCGAAGCGCTTTCCTGATCTGCTCGGCCGCCATTCTGATACTTCGGCTCCTTTGTCTCTTTGTAAGGCAATGAGCACGAGATTTCCGGGATACATGCTGTCAAGATTTGTAATCTTTATTTCAGTTCGTTTTGCCTTCCTTATCGGTGTTAAAGAAATTGCCTTCACTATCAACATGGGAATCAACCCAGTCCTTGATGTATTGGAGATATCTCTGTATCACCGTGTCCGTCGCCAAACCAGGTAACTGCCGTAGAGGTACAAAGATTTCGCATAGCCCCATGAGCCGAGAATCCTGGGCAGTGGGAAAGCGTTTCAGCGTTGACTCGACCATCGCCTTTGACCAATCAGTCGTTGCGGTTGGCTTCTTCTCCTTTGAGATTCCCATCCGCTAACAACGGTGTCGTTTGCGAAGTGACGGCGAAAAGGATCAGAGATGCCAACAGGTTTCGGTTTCGAGTTTTCATTTCAGCCTCTCAAGTTTTATTTGAGGCCCGAAGGACCTGAAAAGATAATGATGCGCGGCTTTGCAAAGAGCTTCTGCTACAGATAGAGCGGGGGCAAGCCACCTTCCCGACCTCGAGCTGATTAAGTCGAGGGCTGTGTTCTCAGCTGGAATGGCTTTCAACGTGAAAGCAACCGAGCAAGTCCAGGAGTCTCAAGGTCAGGAAGGCGGGCTTGCCCCGCTCTTACGCTGAAAACCCGACCCCTTATTCAACCAGCCTTTGACGCCGCATCCGGCCCCAGCGCTGGGATCTTCGACATCACTGGCCTTAAACTTTTCGTCTTTGTATCGCGCAGCCGCGCTGGCGCATCAAGCGGGAACAGCATCTGCGGCGGCCATTCGCCTAGTTGCTGGTCCGTCCACTTTGCCACCGACGGCAAACGGGTACAAATACTCAGCGCCCGCCGACGAATACAGCGACCATCTTTGGTTTTGATAGTTCCACAGATCCACATCCACGTTTTCTCCTAGCCGCGCCAGCAACATCAGCCCATCGAGGTTGCCGGTGCTGTAGCCCCAGGCTTTCGTGCGCAGCCAATTCCAAAGGCTGGCGTCCAGTCGAGGCTCGATCTGTACGGGCGATGCGTTTTTGCTTGGCGGCATCCAGTATTTCTTTAGCCAGAGTCCCAGCTTACCGAGAAACAAGGCAAACGAGACCGTTTGCACGTCGTAGTACGTTCCGTGATTGTTCTTTGCCGCTGCTTCATCGCGGCCATTCCCGCTTGCCAACATCCACTGTCAGAAACTTTCCAAACCAGACTTCGAGGCCTCGTTGATCCGCAGTGGTCCAGGCCTGCGGACCGGCCAACAAACCTGTCGAGGTCAACTACGTCCAGCCAGGCCACGTGTTTCAATCAAACCGATGCCCCGCCCAGTGTTCACTCCAGGAATAGCCTGGGCATATTGCAGGTTCGGATTCATTCGCGTTGGTGGATCGAGGAACCACGCTCGCAGCAGTTGCGTCGCCTTTGCCGCGTACTCCTTGTTGCCTTGCAGATGGTAAGCAAGCGCCAGCGCTGCGGACGCCGCGACCATCAGGTCCATCGTGTGATGATCGCTGATCTTATTGATCTCTGGATTACGTTCGCCGTCGCCGGCGAATGTAAGGCAGACCGATCGTAGGTTTCGACGGGTTGTGGCCAGAAATACGGCGCCTGGCTCCTATAGTCATGCTTATCGCCGCTCGGTGGAGTGGTTGCTTGCTGAACCACCGATGACGGCTCCTGGTTCAGGGGCTTTGCGCGCGTCGTCCTCGAGTTTCTGGAGCGAGGCGTTGAAAGTTTTATCGCCGTCGTGGATGCGCTGTTTGGTCTCGGCAAGTTTGCGAGCGTTGATAAGAAACACGCGCGGGGACATCGGCGGCAGTTTGCGCCGAAGGCCGGATGCCGGCGACAAGCGAAGGATGATGAGGAGACGATCGAATTAGTCGTCGGTTGATTCTCATCCAGAGGTGGCGGGGGCAAGCCACCCTTCCTGACCCGGACTTTCTGTTGGCTTGATTTCTTTCAGGTAGAAGCCTTTCAATCTGAAAACAACCTCTAACCCGAATCAGCTCATGGTTGGGAAGGGTGGCTTGCCCCCGCCGATTGCTCCTTCCCCCAAACAGGCCCCTTTTGGTGTGACAACGACAAACTAAAGTTTGTCGGACAGCGCCAGACTAACACCATTACTGTGCGATCTCCAACACCACCACCATAGCGATTGGATCTAGAGGCTTTGCTCGGCATGAATCCCTATGCCTTCCTCGTAGCCGGTGATCTCTCTAGAGCTGCTTTCGGGTTGGCCAACAGATTACGCTTTCTCTTACGGCGGATCTCTCCAATGGCACGCGCAGACGGCGGTCCGTGGGCCAGTCGAATACCACAAATAGACGCGGCCCGGCTTGCTGGTGGCCGTCAAGCCAAACAAACTGCTTTGAAAAGGGAGCTCGCGGTCGAAATCGCCGTATATCGCCTGAGCCATTTACTTTCATCCGCCTGCCCACTGCGGCCAGCCGTTCAACGCTCGGTGGCGGAATCAAGCTCGAATCGCTTTGTCGAGGCCAACGATTCAGCAGGTAGTTGCCGCCCTTCGAAGCGATGTCGATCAGGTTGCGAATGATGGTCTCAGGGAGATTTCCCACTGATCGTCATAAAACTTGAAGCCCCAGGTCGTGTTCATGGTCGTGCAGCTTTCCCAATCGACTCCCGCATGGCAGGCCGTTTGCGGGAATTTGTTGTTCGAGGGAGTGCCGAAATCTCCCGGTATTTCCCGGTCTGTCTTGCTCATGCCCACCATTCCCTGACGGCCTTTACCGACTCGGTTATTGATGATGATGTCGGGTTTCAGGCCGCGTACAAAGCGATAAAGATCCATGGCCGTCTACTTCAGTCCCACCAATCACTGCCACTCGCCGTCAAACCCACAACACAGCCGGGTCGCCGAGTTGGAGATCAGCTCGTGCAGTTGGAGCTTCATATGGGTGACGTTACTCTGCTTTTGCCACCAGGTTTCATCTTGGTATTATGTTAAGTATGTGGTGTATCTTATCTTCGTCTGTGGAGAAGTGGGAAACGATTCCAGCTGTTGGATCTTTGCCGGGCGACGCGTCCACGTAGGCGGAAGGGTGATGCCAGTCGAGGATCGAGTAGTAGAAGCAGAACTTCAGACCCTGCTTCCGGGCCTCTGCGGCGAGTGCCTTGATTGGATCTTTGCGATAGAGTCGCATCAACGATGCTCGTACTTGCTCACCGGCACTGTCATACATCGCAAAGCCATCATGATGCTTCGAGGTGATCACGATGTACTTCATCCCTGCGTCTTTCGCGATGCGCCACCCAATCGGCAGCATTGAACTGGCAGGGGATTGGTGCGGCGCAACGTTCTCGTACTCGGCGCGCGGATGTTGGCCCATTCCATGATCCATTCGCCGATGCGCGTCGAGCGCTGTCCTTTGTACTCTCCCGCGGGCACGGCATAAGGCCCAGTGGATGAACATGCCGAAGCGTGCTTCACGCCGCCAGGCCATGCGTGCGTCACGCTCCGCCTTTGTCTCGGCGCCGCTGTGTCCTCCGATGCGGTGGCCGATGTTATGTCCGACAAACTTTAGTTTGTCGTTGAGATCCCGCGGCGGGCTCGCCTGGGCGCACCTCGACAAACTGAAGTTTGTCGGACATCTCATACAACCCGGCTCTTATGAATAGAGCGGCAACCGCTGCAAAAAAGGAACACAACCGCGTAACAGCTTCGTGCTATTGGCCTCATCTCAAACCTGCCCGCGCTCCCGGCGGCGGACGAAGAAGTTCATCCTGTTTTGGTTCCAGACTCGCATTCAATAGCCAGAGTCGTAATCGGATCGTCTGGAGCGGTACTTATCCGGCCCAGGCCTTTGAAACGTATGCGGTAAGTATCTTGTTCGAATTCCACCTTCTGACCGGTGGCCAGCAGCGAAACGGATTTCACCTTTGTTTGTAAGCCGGCAAATGCCAGATACCGTGACGCCACACCGGCCCGAAGTGTGCGTGGAGGTAAAGTGTTGTTGCCGCGTCGTGAAAAGCTGCTGTTGCGCGATCGGCGTGGTTGACAAGACGTCCGCGCCACAGAGCGAACGTCCGTTCACTTATCCATCCAGCGACCAACAGTGGACAGAATTTGAACTGACTCTTCGGGAATCGAGCCATCGGCTTCGGGGCCGATATTGATCAGGTAGTTGCCGCCGTCGCGGGCGCAGGTGATCAGGTTGCGGATCGACGGTGCTTCGGGCGTCTTCCAGGCATCGTCGGCCGTCTGGTAGCCCCAGCTATCGTTCATCGTCATGCAGGCTTTCCCAGGCGCGTCCAGCCTCTGCCGCCTCGGATGCGTTGTTCGGGCGTGGCGAAGTCGCCCGGCAGCTGGTTGCGGTTGTTGACGATGATGTCGGGCTGCAGCTGAAAGACCATCTCGTTCATCTTTCCGATTCCCTAGCCCTCGCGCGTCCAGCGGCCACGAGACGTCATACCAGAGGACGTCGATCTTGCCATAGTTGGTCGAGCAGTTCGCGCGATCTGCCGTGGATGTAATCGACGAAGCGCCGGCGCGCGGCCTCGTCCGTGGCGCAGCGCGCGCCATCCGGGATGATGCCAATCCATCAGCGAGTAGTAGAAGCCGACGCGCAGCCCCTTCGGCGCGCGCGGCGTCGACGTATTCGCTGAACGAGATCGCGCCCGGGACCTTGCTTGGGCGCACAGTAGTCGGTCAGTCTTGCGTGTCGAAGTGGCAGAAGCCTTCATGGTGCTTGGTGGTCATCACCATATACTTCATGCCGGCGCGCTTGGCGAGCCGCGCCCAGTCGCGCGCGGCGTTTGGTTTGGGATTGAAGCGATCGCGCCATCTCCTGGTACTCCGCGGCCGGGATGCCCTCCATCTCCATCACCCACTCGTGGCGGCCGAGCACGCTGTAGAGACCCCAGTGGATGAACATGCCGAACTTTGCGTCGTGCCACCACTTCATTCGGCGCTCACGGTCGGCGATGATCGCGGCCGATTCGGCGGGCGGCTGGCCTGCAGCGCCGTCTGGCTAACGGACCTCGCTTGCCGCAAAGACTGACTGACCGGAGGCTGCCACGGCGGCGCTGGCGCTCAACAGCTTGAGATAGTCTCGCCTGGATACCGGGTTCATCTTCTCTCTCCTTCGCTCTTGTTGAGAGACCACGCCGTCAATCTGCATAAACAGCAGGTTTGGGACGTGGTCCTTCTCAAGACCGCCGGTCGGGCTTTGCCTGGCTGGTCGAATTAAGCTTCGGCGAACCGTAACGACAGCCGGTCTGCAGCAATCAGAGTTCGAATTAGAAGTTGATCCTAATCGATCCCTGCATCACACCGCGGCATCACGAGATGTAGTCAGCGTACCGAAAGAGCTTCTGGTCTGCCGAACGACCGCCAGTGCAAGGTATTGCCCCGCTGCGGTACAGGCCACCCGTCAGGTTGACCTGGACCACACCATAAGTCAGATTGCCATCAGTATCATCAAAGTTCGCGCGATTGAAAATATTGTGCATCTCCCATCGCAGTTGCATCTTCGTCGTTCACCTAGTGTGGATGTTCTTGAAGAACGCCAGGTCATTGTTGAAGATCGAGGGCAATCCGCACCGAGTTTCTTGAACAGATTACCGATCTGTGTGGGGCCGTCGGGGCTGGTAAAGCGAGCCGGTGTTAATTACATAGGCCGAGCCCGGTTGAATCGGCTCCACTGGCGCCCTTTGTTGGATCGCAAGTCAGGAAGGCGCGCGGCATTTACCTGTCCTCCGGTAAAGTCGGTGATCATCGTGCAGACGGTCGATGACGTCTGGAAAGTTCCGGCGGACAGGTTTGTCCCGACGGTAATGGTCGCCGTGCCGGCGGTCGTAAGTGCAGCGATGGTTATTCTTCGGACGCCCCGTGGCGACACGACGTCGTTCGCGAGATCTGCCAATTGTCGAAGATGGCCCTGACAATTGGTTGTTGTTGAATTTTCAGCTCAGACTTGGCACATCATAAATGTAAGCAGCCGTCAGAATCTGCGTTTGATCAAAGTCCGAGGTGGCATAGTTGAAACGCCTTGTACGGACGCGGGTACGACGTCGGATGAGTCGTCATTGGCGTAGTCGTACGACTTCGAGTAGGTATAGGCAACGCCAAACTGGAGGCCGCGCGTATAGCGCTCGGTTGATCTGGACTTGAAGCGAGTTGTAGTTCGACGTCCCTGAATACATGACCTCGTTGATGTCTCCCATAACCACGATAGGGCCGCAGGAAGTCGTTGTTCTTGGCGCTGCTGGCCGTCAGCGGATCCAGTTCTGCGGTTGGCGGATACTCACCGGAATGGGCCGGCCAGCGCCACAATCGACAAACTTCGAGCCGTCCGGAATGGAATTGATGTTGCGCCTTTCTCCCGGGTGCCGGCCGTAAGCGCCCACATAGCTGGCTTCGACCACCGTCTTGAAACCCAACATCTGCTGTACGCCAAACGAGAAGTTGTAAGTCGTGGGCGTGTTGGAGTCGACCTCCAGCGCACTTATGGTAACCGGATAGAGGCGGCAGTGCTGACGAGGTTCGTCAGGTTATCAATGTTGCCGTTAAGTATCTGGAAAGTACGCTGCTGCGGGGGATTGTTCCCAGGCTGCTGGCCCCGCGCGGTGCCGCCACCGACGCGCGGCGAATGATAAATGCCGCCCATGCCGCGCAAAATAGTTTTGCCCTTGCCAAACATATCCAGGCAAAACCGGCGCGCGGCTCAAGGTAATCGGAGCCGTGTGCCTGTACGCCCGAGGAGTGCCGGGGTCTGTCGGTAACGCCAGGCCGTTGAGCGGATCACCGCTTCCGGGAATGATCGCACGCACCAGGTTCTTATTCAGCAGCTGGGCGGTTGTGGGGATGTTGCCGTTGAGAATGTTGCGCGGATCAACGGCAAACGAGATTCGCCAGCGAAGTTGCAAGCGGTTCCGATTGCGGGAATGCCATTGCCGCCGCAGTCGCACCTTTACAGTAGCCCACGTAGAGCAGTGGTGCTTGAGGGATCGTAGCGCGGAAGGATCGGAGTTCGAACCCTGACCGTCAAGCTGAAATTGCCCGGATGTATGGCAAAGACGCATTCCGTAATTCAGAGTCCACTTCACGGTTGGAACTTCCACTGGTCCCTGGGCGTACCACTCGAAACAACTTGAGCTCGAGGTTAGTAAAGGGACGCGAACTCTGCTCCAGATAATGCGTATTGAAATTACCAAGCAACGCGTTTGCGTAGGCAAAGTTTGTATTACCTGTGCCCAGGTTGCCGGGCGCGGAAACTGTAGAGCCGTTGGTAGTGCCCGTCGCCGAAATCAGGCTGTTCTGACCAGGTTCCTCCGGGGACCTCCCGGTTGTACAGCCAGCTCAAAATAGGCGCCAAACTTAAAGCTGTGATCGCCTCGCGTGACGAGAGTTATCCGAGAAAGAAGGTTTGATGTGATCTTCACCTACCTCGCCCCAGCGATTCAGCCAGTTAATGTTGGCGGGATTACCGGGCTACGCTGGACCAGCCATGTTGACTATCGGCACCAGGTTCATTCTACGTTGTTCTTGGGAAGGCTGCGGCGCCATTATAGTTCAAAGCGCTTCTGGTCAGACCTTCTGCGAAACCGGTTGTCGGGGATAAACCCCTCAGTGTCGGCTTACGCCAGCCAACATTAAACTCGTTGACCACAGCTTGCGCTTAAGATATGTACCCAGCTTGCCGAGCGCCCGTCGTCCCGTGTAGAGATAGTGAGGGCGGATTCCCACCTATCAACTCCGTTGGTTCCATTTGGCCAACCGGAGGTAGCCGCCTCACCTCGTTATCCGATGTCCACCACTGCGCCTTTACAGTGACGTGTCTTTCTCAGTTGGCGTAAAGTCAAAACGAATTGATGACTGTGCGGGAACGTCAGTCTGGTGCTGGAAAACGTAGCGTCCGGGGTTACTGGCAATGGGGGAATTCGGCAACGGATAGTAGTTCAACAACGCCTGCGCGCTCTTATTGAAACGCTGGCTGGGAATATATGTTGCCCGGGAAACTGCAGCCCGGTCGGGGATCGATGACGGACGGCGTGGCTCCGGTGGAATTCTTCGATTGCGAGAAATTACCAATGCGCTCCAACGCGCTGGTCGGCACGGTGACAAATACCGGGTCAGTCAGGGTAATGGTGTGCGGCTTCTCCAGGTTGAAGAAGAAGAAGGCTTTGTGCTTGATTAACGAAGGGCCACCTTCGCCAGAGCTCCGGTAGCGCCATCGGTCCGCCAATGTTAAAGCCCCAGTAGTTGAAGCGATATAGCGACCTCTTCGAAACCGGCCTTGTTGCTAAAAAGTTATTGGCGTTCAGCGCTTCATTCCGCAGGAAGTAGTAAACGAGTCCCCGAGAAATCCTTGGTCCCACTCTTGGTAACCAGATTGATGTA
>ERZ1370068.6295-contig-5288_pt1 | contig 35384 bp, 41 predicted proteins | sample MGYA00561227_ERZ1370068 | MGnify/ENA primary metagenome ERZ1370068 (study PRJEB38410, sample SAMEA6850437) | metagenome | study: Metagenomic assessment of the ecological functions of the soil: analysis of the soil microbiota associated with the... | reverse complement strand
GCTACGTATTGCTGGGCCCCGTCTGATGCCCGTCAACGCCCTGCTGGTCCGCGCGCTCTTGAACCTGTACAGCTTCTACGGCGATGAATTCAAGGTTCAATGTCCGACGGGTTCGGGGCGGTACATGACGCTCTTCGAAGTGGCCCGAGAGCTCTCCCGCCGGCTGGCGAGTACGTTCCTGCGCGACGCCACCGGACGGCGGCCGGTGTACGGCAGGACCGCCAAGTTCCAGGACGATCCGCACTGGCGCGATCTGATCCTCTTCTATGAATACTTCCAGGGTGACAATGGAGCGGGGCTCGGCGCCAGCCACCAGACGGGGTGGACGGGTCTGGTCGCTCGCCTTCTCGACCTGTTCGGGCGTGTCGACACCAAGCGATCTGGAGCTCGAGCTCGCGCAAAGTGTCCGACCGGCTCATGAGGGAGCAAGTGGGCGGAGAAAAGGCGCCCGCGGAGTTGAGGAAGTAACCTCTAACCGATGGAGGGAGAGCAGATGAACTACGTACAGAAGCTTCTCGTCGTCGGGCTGATCGTCGTGATCGGCGGGTGTGCGGGCGCCAGCACGCCCTCGGAGCCGCCGAGCGTCAACGTCACCGGGAAGTGGGCGGGGACGTGGTCGTTTCAGAATCCGTCCATGGGCGGCGGGCAGGTCACGATGGACCTGAAGCAGGACGGCGCGAAGGTGACCGGCCCCATGAGCGTGAGCGGGCCGACCAGCTCCGAGCCGACCAACTTTCGGGGACCGGTGAGCGGGAACACGATCACCCTGGACGCGGCGCACGGCTCGGGCACGCTGACGGTCAAGGGTGACGAGATGACCGGCATGGTCTACGGGATCATGCCGGCGACGGTGAGCTTGAAGCGTCAGAGGTAAGGCAGGCCTGCCTCCGATCGGCTCAGATCGGACGGCGGCCCTTGCGGAGCAGGAGGGAGTCCCGCAAGGCCGCCGGCGGCGGGCGAGTCCCAGAAGCGGGTCCCGCTGTCCGTCACCATGAGTCAGCCGAAGGCCAGATCAAGCAAAGGCGCCACGTGAGTACGAGGAAGACGGAGATGAGTGGCGCAATCCTGGCTGGCGGCGCTGGCCCTTGTCTGTCATGCCTGCGCCATGTCCGGCCTTGGCCCCTCGCGTCTGCGAAGACCGCCGAGGTCGCTTCGACCCGCGCGTTACCACCCACGGTCGAGGAATTGAAGAACGCGACGTATGCCGGACTTGGCGAGCGTTTGGGCGCCGGTGACGCTCGCGAACGGTCGCTGGACGGGCGCGCCGCCCGTATTGGGTGCCGCTTCTCGGCCGAGCGTCGAGCTTGTCGAGCGACTTTCGCGTCGTGGGCGACCTCGATGGGGACGGCCTGGAGGAGGCGGTGGTCGTGCTCACGTACAGTTCCGGCGGGACTGGCGTCGTATCCTTCTCGCGGTCGTCGCGCGCGCGGACGGGACCCTGCGCAACGTGGCGACGACCGCGCTCGGGGACCGTGTGCAGGTGCGGTCAGCTCGAGTCGATGGCGGAAGACTGCTCGTGAGCGCGGTTCGAGCGGGAGAGAACGACGCGGCGTGCTGCCCTGGCGATCTCGTCGAATGGCAGTGGACGCTCGGCGACGGCAGGTTGAACACGCCCGGCGCCGTCAGGACGGGCCGCCTGTCCCTGGCCACGCTTGCCGGGACCGTGTGGATCCTGCGCGCGTGGAATATCACCGCACCGGCCGAATCGGAGCCGGTCGTGACGCTCTCGTATGACGCGGGTCGCTTCACGGGCACCGAGCGGCTGCAACCGCTACTTCGCTGTCGTGGAGGGCGGGGCCGTGGCCGGCGAGGTGAAGGTGGGGCCGCTGGCCGGCACGCGCATGGCCTGCCCGGAGCCGCAGTCCTCGGTCGAGGCACGATTCCTCGAGCAACTCGGCGGTGCGCGAACGTTTGGCTTCATGTTGGGCCGGCTGGCGATCTCGTACACGAGGGGCGATGGTTCCAGGGGCACGATGCTGTTCGAGGCCGAGCACTCCTGCCCAAAGCACGGTGATCGCGGTACGGCGGACGTACTTGCAAAGGTCGAGTCGCGCGTGAGCGTGCGCGGTCGGGTGTGCCCGCCTCCGGAAGCCTTTCCGCGACCACGCAGTGATCGGGGCCATCCGGCAGGCGCTCGAGGGCCGTCGCGCTTAGGTCCCTGGTCGTCCATAGGAGCGCACTGCTTTCGGCGGTAGGTTGGCACCAGCATGAACAGTCCCGCGAAGAGGAGTCCGACCCAATGATCGCACAATGTTTCTACCGCTCGACCGGTGGGTATTCGAGGCGCACGACTCTTTGCAGAATCACGAGCGTTACCTGGATGCGGCCGTCACTCCCGTGAGTCTCGAGTCCTTCCGGAACAGGCCAGGGTTCACAAAGGGAGAAGTGTATGGGTCTACCGCGTGAGGGCGCCGCACTCCCCGCCACCCGAATAAGTGCCTCCGGATCCGCGGCCCAGGACCGGCTTCCGGCTGGGGTGGGAACGAGCGCAATGATCCTGTCGATGAGATCCGGGCTTGCGATCTGCGTCGCGCTTGCTGGCCCTGGCCGGCCCGGCCGCCGGCCAGGAGATCCGGCCGACGCTCGACAAGATCAAGGAGACCGGTGTCGTCCAGCTGGGCTACCGGGAGACGTCCCGTCCATTTTCCTTCCGCGGCAGCGACGGTCAGCCGGCCGGATTCTCGATCGACCTCTGCCTGCAGGTGGCCGGCGCGCTCCGGGAGTCGCTGAAGCTCCCCGGGCTCAAGGTCGCCTGGGTGCCGGTGACGCCGGCCGACCGCATCCCGAAGCTCGTCAAGGGCACGATCGACCTCGAGTGTGGGTCGACCACGATCACCTTCGGGCGCATGGAGCAGGTCGCGTTCAGCCACATGATCTCCGTCGACGGCGGGAGCCTGCTGGCCACCGCCGACTCCGGCATCGGCACGGTGAAGGACCTCGCCGGCAAGCGCGTCGGCGTGATCCCCAACACGACCACGGAGAAGGCCCTCGCCGCGGCGCTGGCCGGCGCGTCCATTCAGGCGACGGTGATCCCGGTGGCCGAGCACGGTGAAGGCCTGCGGGTCTCGAGGAGGGCGGCTCGACGCCTACGCCTCGGATCGTATCCTGCTCGCGGGCCTGCTGGCCACCGCCAAGGACCCGGCGAAGCTCCGGCTGAGCGGCGAGTTCTTCTCGTACGAGCCGTACGGGCTCATGATGCGTCGCGGCGACAACGCCTTTCAAGCGCAGGTGAACCGCACGCTCTCCACGCTCTACCGCTCTGGGCTCGTCCAGATCTACGAGCGGTGGTTCGGGCCCTTCGCGGCGGCCAGCCCGCTGGTGAAGGCCCTCTACCTCCTTCATAGCTGGCCGGACTGACCGTGAAGGACCTCACGTCGGAGGTGCCGTGATGAGCAGTGATGGCCGACGCGCGGCGACACTGGCGCTCGCGCTCCTGTTCGCGGCGCCGGCGCCGTCTCTAGGACAGGGCGAGACGCTCGGCGAGGCGTACCTCCGCGTCAGCACGTCGGTGGCCGTGATCCGTGCCCGGGGCAGGAGATCGGCGACTGACGGCCCGGTCAGGTTCTCGGAGATCGGCTCGGGCGTGCTGATCTCGCCGGACGGGAAGGTGGCGACCGCCGCGCATGTGGTCCAGACGATGGAGGACATCACGGTGGAGTTCCTCGGCGAGGAGCCGGTGGCCGCGCGCGTCATCGCCTCCGAGCAATGGGCCGACATCTCGATCCTCCAGGTCTCGGTGGTGCCCCGCGGCGCCACGGTGTCGAAGCTCGCCGACTCCGATCCCGTCCGCGTCGGCGATCCGGTCTTCGTCGTGGGCGCGCCCTACGGTCTCAGCTATTCGCTGAGCGACGGGATCGTCAGCGCGCGGTGGGCCCCCGACACCGTCACCAAGGACTTCCCGCTGGCCGAGTTCTTCCAGACCACCGCGGTGATCAATACCGGCAACTCCGGCGGGCCGATGTTCAACCGGGCGGGCGAGCTGATCGGGATCGTCAGCCACAACATCACGAAGTCGGGCGGGAGCGAAGGGCTCGGCTTCGTCGTCACCTCGAATACCGTGAGAAGCCTGCTGGTCGAGCGGAACCGCGGGTTTTACGGGTTCGATGCCATGCTGGTGTCGGGGGCGATGGCCCAGGCCCTCAACGTGCCGCAGGCGGGCGGGTTCCTCGTGAAGCAGGTGGTCAAGGATTCGGTGGCCAGCCAGATCGGGCTCAAGGGAGGAGACCGCATCGCCATCGTGGAAGGCCAGAAGATCGTCGTCGGGGGCGATATCTTGCTCGCGGTCCAGGGATCCCCATGGCCAGCGGCGCCGACCGGGCCAAGGTCTTCAAGGGTCTCGAGTCGCTCCGAGTGGGCGAGGACCTGCGGTTCACCGTCCTCCGCGACGAGAAGATCGTGGAGCTGAAGATGAAGTGGACCGGCTTCCCGACTCAATTCGTGCCGGGGAAGTGATCGGGAAGCGCGTAGGATAGCTGGCCGGACTGACCGTGAAGGCCCTCACGTCGGAGGTGCTGTGATGAGCAGGGAAGGCCGCCGCGCGGCGACACTGGCGCTCGCGCTCCTGTTCGCGGCGCCGTCTCTAGCTCTAGCACAGGGCGAGACGCTCGGCGACGCGTACCTCCGCGTCAGCACCTCCGTGGCCGTGATCCGTGCCCGGGGCCAGGAGGTGACCCCCGACGGCCTGGTCAAGTTCAAGGAGATCGGCTCGGGCGTGCTGATCTCGCCAAGCGGGAAAGTGGCGACGGCCGCGCATGTGGTCCAGACGATGGAGGACATCACCGTGGAGTTCCTCGGCGAGGAGCCGGTGCCCGCGCACGTCGTCGCCTCCGAGCAATGGGCCGACATCTCGATCCTCCAGGTCTCGGTGGTGCCCCGCGGCGCCACGGTGTCCAAGCTCGCCGACTCCGACCTCGTCCGCATCGGCGATCCGGTCTTCATCGTTGGCGCGCCCTACGGTCTGAGCTATTCGCTGAGCCAGGGGATCATCAGCGCGCGGTGGGCCGCCGACACGGTCAACAAGGACTTCCCGCTGGCCGAGTTCTTCCAGACCGACCGCGGTGATCAATACCGGCAACTCCGGCGGGCCGATGTTCAGCCGGGCGGGCGAGCTGATCGGGATCGTCAGCCACAACATCACGAAGTCGGGCGGGAGTGAAGGGCTCGGCTTCGTCGTCACCGCGAATACCGTGAGAAGCCTGCTGGTGGACCGGAACCGCGGGTTTTACGGGTTCGATGCCATGCTGGTGTCGGGGGCAATGGCCCAGGCACTCAACGTGCCGCAGTCGGGCGGGTTCCTCATAAAGCAGGTGGTCAAGGATTCGATAGGCGACCGGCTCGGGCTCAAGGGAGGAGACCGCATCGGCATCGTGGAAGGCCAGCAGATCGTCGTCGGGGGCGATATCTTGCTCTCGGTCCAGGGGATCACCATGGCCAGCGCCGACGACCGCGCCAAGGTCTTCAAGGCGCTCGAGACCCTCCAGCCGGGCCAGAACCTGCGCGTCACCGTCTTCCGCGGCGGCAAGATCGTGGAGCTCGCGATGACGTGGACCGGCTTCTCTGAATGATTGGATGGGGGACGCCAAGTCGTCCCGGAAACGTCAGCGCTGGGCGTCACCCGCTTCAATGAGACGGGCTCCAGGTGTCCTGATCTCGGCAGCAGCAGGGTCAGGACAGCCAGCTCACGTCGTCAACGGCATCCGAGTATGTGTTCATCCTGATCCCGGCGCGTCACGCGAAGGTCGGGCCGCGCGGCGGGCCGGAAGCGTGCTTCCGCCCGGCGTGAGGAGCGGCGATGATGACGCGAGAGAGTCGGCCGGCACCATCCCGCTTCTGGACGGACGATCGAGGCCTGTCGATCTTCCTCGCGGCGCTGGTCGCGATCATCGTCGTACCGGCGCTCGGGCCGGTCGGGCTACCGGGCAGGTTCCTCGGCGATGCCCTCGTTTCCTCTGATGCTGGTCTCGGGCGCGGCGGCGGTGGCCGACAGGCCACGGGCCGTGCTGATCGTGTCCGGGATCACGGTCGCCGCATTGTTGGTGCGCTGGGCGAACTGGCTCTTCCCACGGCCGGTCTCGCCGTCTGGCGCGAGATCTTCACGCTCGCGACCCTCGTCGTCCTCTGCTTACGTGGTCCTGGCGCTGGTCCTCCGGCGCGGGCCCATCACGGCCCGCCGCATCCAGGGGGCGATCGCCGTCTACCTGCTGCTCGGCTTCATCTGGGCGCAGCGCGTACGAGCTGGTGGCGCTCTGGCATCCGGGAGCGTTCACGGGAGCAGTCGAGGGCAGGGGCTCGCTGCCGTGGACGTACTACAGCTTCGTGACGCTGACGACGATGGGCTACGGGGACATCATGCCCGTGCATCCCCTCGCGCGCGCGGTCGCTGTGCTGGAGGCGCTGACCGGACAGCTCTATCTCGCGATCATGCTGGCTCGCCTCGTGTCGCTGGAACTGCAGTCCCGGCGCGACGGCTGAGCCAAATCAGTGTCCGGAGGACGTCCGTCTCGGCTGGGAGGCCGAGGGCAACGCCCTGAGCGGCGGGGCAACCGGCGTGAGCGTGTCCGCGATAGCAAGCATCGCGCATTCGACCGGTACATCCGGAGACCACCGGACTTGTCGAGTTCTCGAGCGATCTGGTCGCCCCGAGCGCAGGTTCCTTCACGTCCACCTCGACCGGAGTGACCACCGTCCCGGAACTACCGTACTGCGGTCGGACCGTTCTTCGATTCAGTACTTCTCGTGGATGAACTTGTACGGATAGTCTGGCTCTCGGTAGTCCCCGCGCTCCTGTCGCTTCGGCAGCTCGATCTTCTCGCGCGGTAGCGGCTCGTAGTCGATCTTGCCGAGGAGGTGGGCGATGATGTTCAGCCGTGCGCGCCGCTTGTCATCCGATCTGCGCGACGTACCAGGGCGCCCACGCCGTGTCGGTCGCCGCGAACATCTCGTCGCGGGCCCGCGAGTAGTCGTACCACCGGCTGTAGGACTTGAGGTCCATCGGCGAAAGCTTCCAGATCTTGCGGCCGTCGTCGATGCGCCCCTCGAGCCGCCGCGTCTGCTCCTCCGGGCTCACCTCGAGCCAGTACTTGAGCAGGATGATGCCGGAGTCGACCATCAGCTTCTCGAACGCGCGGCACCACCGCCAGGAACTCCTTGGCCTGCTCCTCCGTGCAGAAGCCCATGACCCGCTCGACGCCCGCGCGGTTGTACCAGCTCCGGTCGAAGATGACCACCTCGCCGGCCGCTGGCAGATGCGGCAGGTAGCGCTGGGCGTACATCTGCGACTTCTCGCGCTCGGTCGGCGCAGGGAGCGCCACCACCCGGAAGACGCGCGGGCTCACGCGCTCGGTGATCGCCTTGATCGTGCCGCCCTTGCCGGCGCCGTCCCGTCCCTCGAACACGACGCACACCTTGAGCCCCTTGAGCTTCACCCACTCCTGGAGGTTCACCGAGCTCGACATGCAGCTTTTCCAGCTCCTCCTCGTATTCCTTGCGTTTCAGTTTCTCCGTCTCTTTGCCTTTGCCCATGATGTCGCTCCTCCGTCGGCTGTCGCCTGAAAGATGGTTGACCCTGGTGGTCAGGAGACCCAGACGGCTTCAGACCTGAGCCCGTATGCACTCGTGCACATGACGGGCGGCCGGGCGCGCCCGCGTGGCTGAGCGGCAATGCTAGGTCGTACACCCCCGCCGTCAACCGGCAAATGACTGGACCGGTCCACTTGCCGGTTGACGGCCGCGGTGTACCGACATAGCATGCGCTCAGCCACGCGGGTGCGGTGGCGAGGAAGCTGCTGGTGTGGCTGTGGTATCGGGCTCCTGGGGCGGCCGGTGTCCGAGTCTGGCAGATCTCGTCAGGGAGAAGAGGGCCCCGCGGACGGGGCGACCGGCAGCGAAGGACGCTGGAGTCGCTCTTCCCCGAGTCGCTGGCGACGTCGGGGTGTGCGGACGGCGCGCCGCCCGTGATCGATGGAGGGCAACGTGGAGCTGTTCGCACGCCGGGACGGGGTGGAGGCGGCTTGGCATCGTCCGTCCCGCTCATCGGGCACACAACCGCAGAGTACGCGCCCGGCACTCTGGGGGACTGGCTCATCGCACGATGGCGGCATTGCACGGCCCTCCGCGAGGCCGGTAGCGTCGTGACCGCGGGCCGGCTTCGGGACGACCACGACGCGCTCGCACCGGCTCGCTCGCGCTGGGCGCATGGATGGCCATGCTCGCGCTGATGTCGGCGCCCTCGCCGGTCGCGGCGCAGACACCCGCGGCACCGGTCGAGATCAAGCGGCCGGCCTACCAGGTGCGCCGGTTCGACGAGCTGGCTGAAGGCGGCCATCGCGATCGAGGTCGACCGATTGCTGGCGCAGGTGGAACCCGGTTTCCCAGGCTCGCCCCTGTCCACTGAGGGACGATGACGTCGGTTCCGGGACTCCTCCTGCTCGCCGTCCTCGTCGGCGTCCCGGTCGGAGTGGGCGCGTTCACCTTCGTGTACGCGAAGGGCTTCTCGTATCTCTCGACCGACCCGCGCGCGTGCGTGAACTGCCATGTCATGAACGAGCAGTACGACGCCTGGCTGAAGAGCGGCCATCGACATGCTGCGACCTGTGTCGAATGTCACTTGCCTCACCAGGGTCTGGCGAAGTGGATGGCCAAGGCGGAGCACGGATTCCGGCACTCGGCGGCGTTCACGCTGCAAAACTTCAAGGAGCCGATCGAGATCACGGCGCCCGACCGCCGGATCGTGCTGGAGAACTGCGTGCGTTGCCATGCGGCGTTCGTCCACGACGTGCTGGCGAGCGCGGCGCCGCACCGCCGGGAAATCGACTGCCTGCACTGCCACGCCGGCGCGGGCCATGGCGGCGGCTGAGAGCGAGCTCGGAGTCGGCGCTGTTCGAGCGCCGGCTTGCCGGCGCAACCGATTCTCTGGGGGAGGCTCGGAGGGGCCGCCGAGGCCCCCTTCGATGATCAGCGAGGGGGGCGACATGACTGAAGGCGTTCGAGCGACATCGGCGCGGACCTGGTGGCTGGTCCTGGGCTTCCTGGGCGTGGCGGGCCTCACCGTCCTGCTCCTGGCCCTGCTCACCAACATCTTCGAGCGCAAGCAGGAGGCTCGCCAACCCGTTCGTGCGCCTGGTCGAGGTGACCGAGGATACGATGGACCCGAAGGTCTGGGGCCAGAACTGGCCCGCTCAGTACGACGGCTACCTCAAGACGTCCTTGCCCACGGCGACGAAGTACGGCGGGCGCGGCCTCGGCGCCAGCGACGCCGGCCCAGCGGAGCAAAAGCTCGACCGCGACCCAGTGGCTCCGGCGCATCTTCGCCGGCTACGCCTTTGCCATCGACTATCGCGATCGGCGCGGCCACGCCTACGCCCTCTTCGATCAGGAGCAGACGCGCCGCGTGACCGAGAAGAAGCAGCCCGGCGCGTGCCTGCAGTGCCACGCGGCGAACCTCGCCCTGTACCGCTTCGTCGGCAAGGGCAATGTCACCGCCGGCTTCGAGCAGGTATCCGGCATGCCATACGCGGAGGCGCGGAACATGAAGGACGACAAGGGCCAGCTCCTGATCCAGCACCCGCTCGCCTGCGTGGACTGCCACGAGTCCAAGACCATGGCCCTCCGTGTGACCCGCCCCGGGTTCATCGCCGGGATCAAAGCCCTCAAGGCCAAGCAGGGCATTGCGGACTACGACCCGAACCGCGATGCCACCCGCCAGGAGATGCGGGCGTTCGTCTGCGGTCAGTGCCACGTGGAGTACTACTTCAAGGGAGACGGCAAGGTCGTCACGTATCCGTGGGCCAATGGCCTCAAGGTCGAGGAGATCGAGGCGTACTACGACAAGGAGGGCTTCACGGACTGGGTGCACGCGGAGACGGGGACCAAGATGCTCAAGGCCCAGCACCCGGAGTTCGAGGTGTGGAACCAGGGCATTCACGCGCGCGCCGGCGTGGCGTGCGCGGACTCGCCACATGCCCTACGAGCGAGTGGGCGCCCTCAAGGTGAGCGACCACTGGGTGCGGAGCCCGCTGCTCAACATCAACCGCGCGTGCCAGCCCTGCCACGCCGTTCCCGAGAAGGAGCTGGAGAGCCGGGTGCTCACCATCCAGGACCGGCATCACGAGCTGCTCGAGCGGGCTGCCAAGGCCACCACCGACCTCCTGGATGCCATGGTCGCAGCTCAGAAGGCCGGCGCCGCGGACGCCGAGCTCCAGGGGGCGCACGCGCTGCTCCGCAAGGCCCAGTGGCGGCTCGACTTCGTGGCCGCCGAGAACTCCATGGGGTTCCACGCGCCCCAGGAGCTGGCGCGGATCCTGGGCGAGACGATCGACCTGGCGCGCCAGGGCCAGCTCGCGGCCGACCGCGCGGCCCGGAAGAAATGAGCGAGGGGCAGGCTGTGGCCCTCCTCGTGGTCGGGATCTGGCGGGTAGTCGGGCTCGTGGCAGAGTTGCCTCTGGGCATTTGTGGCCGCGTGCCTTCCACCACGGGGCGCGTCCGACCCCGTACTCGACTCGATGCTCGGCGATGAACGACTCCTCACTTCGACCGGCGGTCGTGTTCCGCCTGCGGGCAAGAAGTAGCCGCCTTCCGCAGGATCATCCTGCGCTCGTCACGCGGTTCGGGACGACGTCCGGCCGCGCCCCGTGATAGGGCCCCGCGCTCGCGCTCGCTGAATTTACAGGTAGGATAGAAGCGGTCCGGGCACCGTCCCGGGCTCGGCCGAGCGTCGCTATCCGACGGCGCTCGGGAGGAACGCAGCGAGATGAACGGGGAAAGATGACGGACAAGGACATGTTCAAGGAGCGCGGGCGGTCGTTCGAGGAAGAGTACTTCCGCAAGCACGACGCCCAGCTTCATCGAAAGCTGCGGCGAGCGCGGCAAGGTCGAGGAGATCGTCGAGGTGCTGGCGGTGAAGCTGCAGATTGACGACCCGGCGCTGCTGCGCCGGATCATGGCGCTCGGGGTGACCCTCGACACGGGTGCGGCCTTCTTGCTGGCGCCGCTGGTGCAAGTTGCCTGGGCCGAGGGCGGGGTCACCGATCGGGAGCGCGAGAGGTCCTGCGAATAGCGGCCGAGCGGGGCGTCGACACGTCGTCGCCCGCCTACACCCAGCTCCAGGAGTGGCTCCGAACACGCCCGGCAGACGCGATCTTCGATACGGCCGTCGAGGCCATCAAGAGCGGGCTCTCCGTCCTCACGCCGGCGGAACGCGCTGACCGCGTCAAGCGGATCGTCGACGCCTGCCGCGAGGTGGCGTCGGCATCCGGTGGCCTCGGGCGACTGCTCGGCCTGGGCACGGGCGTGTCTAGCGAGGAGGAATCGATCCTCGATGCCATGACGGCCACGCTCCGAGCCCCCTGAGCGCCCCGGTAGTCCTGCGGATACGCCATCGGATGGCGACCGGATCACCGGTTCGGCGTGCCAGCGAGCGCGTAGCCGGCACGAGCGGTACCTCGTGGCGCTCATGGTAAGGCGATCAAGCCCGCTCGTTGCCGTCCTGCTGCTGGCGTGCGCCTGCGCGACGCCCATCGGCGTCACCCACGTGGACACCCAGTCCATGTACCGCTCGCTGACCTCGAGCGTGCTCTCGGCCGATCGCCCGAGCCCGTATTCCGAGCAGCTGCTGACACGCCTCGGGCTCGGGGAGCGCTTCGACACGGATCCCGGAGCTGGTCCTGGCGGCGCTCCGGGGCCCCGGGGAGGGACTGAGCCGCGAGTACCTCTTCGTCGCTGTCCGAGCTGTCGTTCTATCACGCGGTGAAGAGCCAGAAGGCCGAGTACTTCCTCGCCTCCGCCGTATACGCGTACGCGTTCGGCCTCGGCCGGACCGATGAGGCGCGCCTCGACCCGCTCGACCCGCGGCTGCGCCTGGCGGCCAACCTCTACAATCTCGGGCTGGCCCAGGGGCTGGCGGGCACCGACGAGGCGACCGTCGTGCTCGAACCGGGCCCGCGGCCGCTGCCCTTCGGCCGGATCGAGATCAGCGTGGATGACGAGACGCTCCTCTGGTCCGGCTATCGCATGACGCGGTTCGTCTCCCTCGGCGAGTTCAAGGTCCGCGGCTTCCTCAACCGCTACCGTCAGGACGGCCTCGGTGCGCCGCTCGCCGCCGAGCTGCAGCCTGCCGGCGAGGGCACCGAGGCCGAGGAGGCGCGCAAGCGAATCCCTCCGCGGCTCAAGGTGCCCGTGACGGCTCTGCTGCGGATCGAGGACGTGTTGACAGGCATCGCCACGGGGCACCTGCGCGGGCGGATCGAGGTGTACGCGGCCGACGCGGCGACAACGGCGGAGATCGGCGGGCGCCGCGTGCCGCTCGAGCTGGAGCCCACGGCGGCCCTCGCCTATCAGCTCGAGGGCGCCCCCGTCTGGGACAGCGAGATCGGCGCGTTCCTCTCGGCCTTCAAGCCGCCGTTTCCCGAAGGGCTGCTGATGATGCATCCCTACCGGCCCGGGCGCGTGCCGGTCGTGCTCGTCCACGGCACCGCGTCGAGCCCGGCCCGGTGGGCCGACATCGTCAACGAGCTCCAGAACGATCCGAAGCTGCGCGGGCGCATCCAGTTCTGGCTCTTCACCTACAACACGAGCAACCCCATCCTGCTCTCCGCCAGCGACCTGCGGCAGGGGCTCCAGCGCATCCGCAAGGAGGTCGATCCCGACGGGCGCGATCCGGCGCTCGACCAGCTCGTGGTGATCGGCCACAGCCAGGGGGACTGCTGACGCGGCTCATGGTCACCGACAGCGGCACGCGCTTCTGGGACGCCGTCACCGACGTTCCCTTCGACAAGATTGACGTGAGCCCCGAGACCGCGGGCGCTGATCCAGCGCGCGATGTTCTTCGAGCGCGCAGCCGTACGTGAAGCGGGTGGTCTTCATCGCCACGCCCCACCGCGGCAGCTTCCGGGTCTCCTCGTTGGTGCTCAGCCTGGTGCGCAGGCTCGTCAGGCTGCCGCTCACGGTCGTGGGCGGCATCAGCGGAGCTTGACGGCCAAGAACACCGCGCCTGCCGAGAGAGGCGGCGCCCACGGCCGTGGACAACATGCTGCCCACGAGCCGCTTCGTGCGGACGCTGTCGGCGAGCCCGATCGCGCCCGGCGTCACGGCCCACTCGATCATCCCCGTCAAGAACGCGGGGCTGCCAAAGGGACAGGACGACGGCGTCGTGAAGTACGAGAGCGCTCACCTCGAGGGAGTCGCCTCGGAGAAGATCGTCCGCTCCACCCACTCGACCCAGAGCACCCCGGCGACGATCCTCGAGGTGCGGCGGATCCTCTACGAGCATCTCGGGATCGCGTGCGGCCTCGAGTGCGAGGTGCCGGAGCGGGTCGACGCGGCAGTGGCGGGCACGCCAAAGCCGGAGCCGCCCGCCGTCACGGCGGATCCCGCGCCAAGACCCTGAGCGAGCCCATGATGCGTGTCGGCTATACGGTCAACTAGGACGGCGGCGGCGTGCCCGCATAGCATGCCGCTCAGCCGGGCGGGCGTGGTGGCGCGCGAGATGGCTGCCCATGCGCTCTGGGACATCGGGCACTGTCCGAATTGCAACCAAACCGAGCAGCATTCAATGAGGTTTAGCTGATGAAGGGAAACTCCATGTCGCCAAACACAGTGGAGACGTTGTCGCCCCGCAGCCTGCTCGATGTCCTGATCCAAGCCGGCTTGATCGCGGTGCTGGCGGTCTTCTGCTATGGCGTGTTCCACCCGTTTCGAGACCTGATGCTCTGGTCGATGATCCTGGCCGTCACGCTCTATCCGCTACACACCCGGCTCAGGCACAAATTGGGCAGTGACGGCCGCGCCGCGACGCTGATCGTGTTGATCGGCATCGCCACGATGCTGACGCCGGTTTATTTCCTGGGCATGTCGCTCGCGGACTCGGTGGAGCATGCGGTCAGCCTGATCAGGAATGACGAGTACCACATTCCACCACCACCGGAATCGGTCGCCAGCTGGCCGCTGGTTGGCCAGCGTCTGTACGACACCTGGCTGCAGGCCTCCACCGACCTGACCGCACTGGTGCGGAAGTTGGCTCCTCACTTGAAGGGCGTGAGCATGAGCCTGTTGGGGACAATCGCGGGAGTCGGCGTCGGGTTTCTCGTCTTCGTCGCGGCGCTGATCATCGCCGGGATATTCATGGCCTTCGGCGAGAGCGGACGCGACAGTGCGGCGCGAATCTTCTCGCGCGTATCCGGACCGGAACGGGGACCGAAGATGGCCGAGCTGTGTACGGCCACCATTCGGGCCGTCGCTCAGGGGTGGTAGGCATCGCGTTCATTCAGATGCTGCTGATCGGCGTTGCCTTCCTGATCAAGGGTATCCCCGGCGCGGGGTTGCTCGCGTTGGCGATACTCTTGCTCGGCATCATGCAGTTGCCGGCCACGCTGATCACGGTGCCGGTGATCGCCGTCGTCCTTGCCACCGAAGGTGCCACCGTCGCCGGCATTGTGTTCGCTATCTACACCTTCGTCGCGGGGCTCGCCGACAACGTGCTCAAGCCCTTGCTGCTCGGGCGCGGTTTGGACGTGCCGATGCCGGTCGTGTTGATCGGGGCCATCGGCGGCATGGTGAGCGTCGGCATCATCGGGCTTTTTATAGGTCCGGTAGCGCTGGCGGTGAGCTACCAGCTGTTCTGGCAATGGGTCGATCAACAACCCCTGTCCGCCGAACACGGCGTGCAACCCCCACCTGATGTGCAAGTGCAGAGGGGCGAGGTGGCGCGCTCGAGGCGGGGGCGCGGAGCCTAGGTCCTTGGTCCTATAGGAGCGCGTTCACGTTCGGCGCTACTCTTAGCGCCGGCACGAAAGGGCCCGCGAGGAAGAGCCGCCATACTGCCCCGGTGGGGGCAGCCGCGGAGACGAACGACCGGGCGGCGGCCGAAAGGAGCGGACGAGTCATGACACTTCGAGCTCGAGGGCATGATATTGATCTCAGCCTTCCTGGCCTGTCTCGGGGGCGGGGTGGCGGGCGCGCAGGACAAGCCCGCGGACACGATGGAGCTTCTCCGCGAGAAGGCGCGCGCGGACAAGAAGCTCGTGGTCGCGACGGCGCTCAACCTCACGGAGGGCGAGGCCAAGGTCTTCTGGCCCGTCTACAATTCCTATCAAAGCGACATGATCACCTACTACAACCGGGTTTCCAACTTCCTCGACACGTTCGCGCAGGCGTACGGATCGATGACCGACGAGACCGCCACCAAGCTGCTCGGTGAGTTCCTGGCGCTCGAGGCGGATTATGTGGCGATCCTGAAGTCGTACGCGCGCCGAAATTTCGGCGCGTCCTGCCGCCCGTGAAGGGTCGTGCGTCTCTACCAGGTCGAGAACAAGATGCGCGCGCTCGTGGACTACGAGCTGGCCCGCGCGATTCCGCTGGTCAAATGACCCTCGACATGCCCAGCCTCCATCAGGTGATCCCAGGAGAACGGACGATGTTCAAGGCACGACGTGGAGCGGGCCTGCTCGCCGTGGCGCTGGCGATGACCGTGACGATCACGGCGAACCTCGCCATGGCGGCATCCGCCGCGGAGATCAACCGCGAACGTGGACGCGGCCCTGGCCAGCATGTATGCCTCCGTCCCCGAGACCCGCCAGCTCGCCAACCGGGCCAAGGCCGTGCTCGTGTTTCCGAACATCGTCAAGGCCGGGTTTCTCTTCGGGGCGCAGTACGGCGAGGGCGCGCTGCGCGTGCGTGGCAAGACGGTCGGCTACTACAACACCGCGGCGGCCTCGTACGGGCTCCAGGCCGGGTGCAGGCGTTCGGCTACGCCCTGTTCTTCATGAGCGATTCCGCTCGCGACTACCTCAGCAAGAGTGGCGGCTTCGGAGCTCGGCACCGGCCCGAGTATCGTCGTCCTCGACGCGGGCACCGCGAAGGCGCTCACTACCACCACCGCTCAGAACGACATCTCACGCGGTCTTCTTCGATCAGAAGGGGCTGATGGCCGGGCTCGGGCTGCAGGGCTCGAAGATCAGCCGGATAGAAAAATAGGCGACCGGCCGGCCATTCAGGCCCTAGTCTCCTTTCCCTTCGACTCGTCTCGGTCTCCCGCTTGATGAGGCGGGTCTGCCGCCTCATCCCGCCGGAGGCGGACCTCGCGCTTGGGGGAACGGGATCTCGATTCCCGCCTCCCGCAGGGCCGCGTAGAGCGCCACGGCCAGCTCGCTCTGCGTCTGCACCCACAGATCGAAGCGATCGGTCCAGACTTGCACCTCGAACCGCAGCGCGCTGTCGCCGAAGCCTCGGAACAGGGCGACCGGCGCGGGGTGGCCCAGCACGCGCGGGCGCGCGCGCCACGCCCAGCAGGATCTCGAGCGCCTTCTCCGGAGGCGTCCCGTACGCCAAGCCCACGGCCACGTCGATGCGGCGCAGGCGATCGGTCAGCGTCCAGTTCACGACCTTCTCGGAGGTGAGGCTCGCGTTGGGAACGATGACTTCCGCGCCTTCCCAGGTCCGGACGGTGCAGGCGCGCATGCCCATCTGCTGCACCCGGCCCTCGACGTCGCTGGATCCGGACCGCGTCGCCGACGTTGATCTTCCGCTCGAACAGCACGATCGCGCCCGAGACGAAGTTGTTCACGATGTTCTGCAGGCCGAAGCCGATCCCGACGCCGAGGGCGCCGGCCAGGATGGTGATCCTGGTCAGATCGACGCCCAGCGCCGCCAGCCCCAGCATGAAGCCCGCCAGGAGGAGCGCGAAATGCAACACGCCGGAGAGGATCTCGGGAGCCCCCGCCCCAGGCGCAGGCGCGGATACACCTCCTCCGAGAGGAAGAAGCGGAAGATCCGGGAGAGAACCACGGCCGCTCCCACCGTGAGCGCGAAGACCAGCACGTCGGCGAGGGAGATGCTGAGGGATCCGCGCCTCACCGTCGCGGCGAGCGCCGCCCCGGTCACCGTGACTGCCCCGTTCCAGACACCGAAGTACCTCATCGCGAAGAACGCCCACGCCCCGATCGCGAGCCAGCGCAGCAGACCGTGCGCGCGCGCCTCGAGGAGGGTCCGATGGCGCCGGACCATCCCGAGGTAGGACAGGGGCCGCTCGTACAGCGCGAACGCCACCAGGGCGTCGGCGGTCCGGACGCCGGCGTAGAGAACCACCGCCAGGTAGCCGTTGCCGAGCACCCCCGCGCCGAGGGAGGAGGGCCAGCCTCAGTACCCGGCGGCCCCGGCGACGAACGCCACGGCGAACACCACGAGGACCACCACGCCCGCGCTCCTCATGACCCGAGCGGCCCCCGAGACCGCCTCGGACGGCTCGGCCACGCGCCGCGATCTCCACACCCGCCAGGCCAGAACCGTCACCCCGGCGAGCATCTCGAGCAGGAAGATCTGCTTTTCGAGGACGGGGACGACGGAGGCAAGGTGTCCGGACGAGGTCGGCCAGGAAGAAGAGGCCCAGCACGTAGAGACGGGGCACGAGATGGGGCATGAGCTGCGGATCGATCAGGACGCGCACGATCCGGAGCGCGGGGACGAGCAGCAGGATCGCGTCCCACCGCGACAGCCATGCGCGGCAGCGGCGGCGTGTAGATCCAGAAGGAGAGCAGGATCGTGAGCAGCAGCGCCGCCGAGACGGAGCGACCGAGCACGAGCAGGGTCGCCGGCGCGACCCCGCCGGGCGACATCCAGAGGTGGGCCCTCCGACGCGCGGCGAGAATCAGGAGCATCAAGCAGAGGAACAGGGCGCCCTGAACAGGCAACTTCCAGCGCTGGTCCCGGGCGAACTGATCGAGCTGGGCGAGGTCGGCCACGACGGCGTTGTGGATGCGCTCGGGCTCCGTGACCGCCGGTGGCGAGCCTGCTCGCGGTGCCAGAGCGGTTACGCCGTCCCGCTGGAAGAGTCTCCCCGCAGCGCCGAGTCGCGCCCCGGCGATGCGCTCCAGCATGACCTCGCACTGCGACACCTCGCGGGCGACCCGGTCCTGCAGGACGAGGGTGGCGGCGCGGTGGTCCTGGAGCCGCGCCCGAGAGGAGACGATGCTCGACAGCACGCCGTCGATCCGGTCGATCACCGTCGCCGGCGCCCGCGACGCCTGTGCCGCGGCCCGGGTCTGGGTCCACGTGTCCCGCAGGACACCCAGACGCCCGATCGCTTCCTCGGTGAGCGTCGCCTTCCGGGCGAGCGCGTCGACGTATCCGACGAGCTCTCCGCGCGTCGCTCTGCCACTGGGCGATCAGCCCGTCGAGCGTCGCTGCCGCCGGCTCGGCCTCGAGCGCCTGGGCCGTCTCCTCGCTCTGAGCCGCGATGCGGGCGGTGATTTCCGGCAGTCGCTGCGCCGCCGTCTCGCTGGCAGGGGTCGGGGATGAGCAGCGCGTCGAAGTCCCGGACCAGCCGACCGACCTCCTCGGCCGTGCGCGCGCTACCTCGGGAACGGGGATGGACGCCGCCGCCTTCTCCGGCGCGGGCGCCTGGAGGGGTCTTCGGCGCGGCCGATCCGGCGGACGGCGCGCGTCGGCTGTGCCGCGGCGAACGATGCGAGCGCGAAGGCCAGGGCGAGCATCGCAATGGCGAGTGCCGCCCTGGCCCCGAGAGAGAACACCGACAGGCGAAGCCGAGGCACGCCGGTACCGGCCTCCTACCTGGACCACACATCGGCGAAGGCGCGGAATACGGATGTCTCGGGCTTGGACTTGCACTCGGCGATGACTCGATCGATCCGCTCGGCGGCTTGACGCTCGTCCCAGGTCAACACTGCGCGCCCGGCGTCGAAGTAGCCGTTGAGGTAGATGAGGAACTGATCCCGCCGCTCGCCGGGGAGTGACAGCAGCTCCTGGCACGTGACCGTGTCGAGCCGGATGGTCCGCGGAGTCAGGCTCACCTGGGCCCAGGCCGACCCGGCGATGAGCATGGCCGCGATCCCGTACGACAACGTCCTCGGCATGGCTCGCCCCTTCCCGCCGACCTGCTACTTCGCGGGCTTGTCGAGCGATACTGCGTGCGCCTGCGCGTACGGGCGATCGACAGGATCGCCCACCTTGACCGCATCGAGCTTCTGCTTGTCCTGGACCTCGAGCGTGACCGTGCGCTTGGGCCCCTTCAGCGTCGCCGTGCTCCTGTTCCTTGTCGATGGCCACGATGCTGCCCCCGAACCTGCACCGCCCGAGGGTGGCCTTCGCCGGCATCTTCTGCTCGGACACGCCTCCTCCGCCCGCCGGCGCCTGGGCCACTCTGGCAGCATCCGCCCACGCCCCCGGCGCCTGGATGAACAGCACTCCACTCACCACCACGGCCGCTGTCAGCTTCCGCATCTCGCGCTCCTCTCTCGATGTGAATCGTTCACGATGGACGTCAGTCGTCCTCGGCCTTGACCACGTCCTTGCGAAACGACTCGACGACGTCGTCCAGCGAGATCCGGCGGCTCACGGAGCCCGTGCGCGCCTCGAGTCCACCGACTCGCAGCAGGTCGCGCACGGCGGCGTGAGCTTCGACCAGGCGGAACTCGATTCCCGCCGCCTGCAGGTTCGCCTGCAGCCCCATCAGCATCAGCGCGCTGGTCACGTCGACGTAGGGCGTGGTGGAGAGGTCGCCCACCACGAGCCGCACCGGCTTCGGGGTCGTGCGAACCTTCTCCAAGACCGTGTCGCGCACGTGCTCGGCGTTGAAGTAGAGCAGCGAGGCTTCGACGCGGAAGATCAGCGCACCGGGCACGGCTTCGTTGTCGGGGTTGCGCTCGAGGTCGGAGTAGCGCCGCGTGTCCGGGATGCGGCCGAGGAAGGCCACGTGTGGACGCGCGGTCGCGCCCGACGAGCAGCAGCACCGACACCAGGGCGGCCAGCATGACGCCGCGCAGGATCCCTCCACCAGCACCCCGGCGAAGGCCACCATCGAGATGCCAAACTCGAACCGGCTGATCTGCCACAGCCGGCGCAGACTCGCGCACGTTGATCAGTCCCTTGACCGCCACCAGCACGATCGCCGCCAAGCACCACGGTCGGCAGATTGCGCAGCAGGCCCGTCAGGAACAGCAGGCACAACGCGATCGTCGCCGAGGCAAACACGAGCGCCAGCGGCGTCTTGGCACCCGCCTTGTCGTTCACGGATGACTGCGACAGGCCGCCCGCAACCGGATAGCCCTGGCCGAAAGCGGCGGCGAGATTCGCCGCCCCCAGGCCCAGCAATTCCTGCCGCGGGTCGATCTCGTACCCATGTTCGCCTGCGCCAGGGCGCGGGCCGCGGACACGCTCTCGACATAGGCCAGCAGGAAGCAGGCGAACGCCAGCGGAACGACGCCGTCCACATCGCGCACGCGCAGCGCCGGCCATTGAAAGTCCGGCAGAGCCCTGCGGCAGCTCGCCGACGGTCTTGAAGCCGAGGTCTCCCAGCGGCGTCACCGACATCACCACGATGGACATCGCCACCACGACGAGTGCGACCGGGCGGCCCGGCAGCAGCTTCTCGCCGAGCAACAGCAACGCGAGCGCGCCGAGCCCGAAACCGAGCACGGCGACATTGGTGTCGCCGAGCTGCCCGCCGAGCGTCCGGATGCGCTCGAAGAAGTGTTCGCCACCACCCGGGACGCCGAAGAGCTTCGGCAGCTGCGTCATGGCGATGGTCAGCGCCGCCCCCGCCTTGAAGCCGAGCAGGATGGTCTCGCTGATGAAGCTGACCAGGGCGCTGAGTCGCAGCAGCCAGGCCAATACGCTCATGGCGGCGAAGACGAGCGCGGTCAGCGCGGCGATGTCCGCCCAGCGCGCCGGATTGCCATCGGCCATGCCCGCGACCGTGACGCCGACGAGCATGGAAATCGCCGACGTGGGGCCGACCGCGAGCTGCCGTGACGTGCCGAACAGCGCATACGCGAGGCCGCCGACCAGGTAGCAGTAGATGCCGTTCTGTGGCCGGCAGCCCGGCCAGCGACGCGTAGGCCAGCGACACCGGAATCGCGTACGCGGCCAGGGTCACACCCGCCACCGCGTCGCCGCCCAACCACTGCGGACGATACGCCGGCAGCCATTGTGCCGGAGGGAAGATGGCGCGCCAACCGCTGGCTGGAGGTTCGCGAGTGGCGGAGCTGCTGGGTGGAGCTTCGTCAGACATGCTGCGCCGGGCTTGCCGCCGTCTCCTATTCCTCCACCAATGGTCCGTGCCCCGTGCCCTCGGTGGTCAGTTGCCGCCCAGCAAGGTTCGCTTCAGACCTTCTGCCACGTGCTGTCCGGATTGAATTGCTTCATCGCCCTGGCGGTGGCCGCGCCGTTCGGCCCCAGGTTCTTCTGGTACACGACGCCGTCCTGATTGACGATGAACGTCATCACCCCCGAGACGCCGTACTGAGCGGGGTAGGCGACCAGCGCGAAGCCGCCGATCATCTTGCCGTGGGCGAGGTAGTCGTACGCCCCGCCCGGGGCATCCTTGCCCTGGGCGGTCAGGATCCGGTAGTAGTAGCCCCAGTAGGCGACAGGGTTCGCCGCGCGCTTGGTATAGCCCTCGCCCCTCGCCCGGGCGACGAACAGCCCGAGCGGGCTGGGCGGCTCACCCGGGTTCGTCGGCCAGTAGAGCCCGTCCCGCTTTCCCGGACTGCTGGCGAACTTCTGCGCGTACTGCAGCAGTGCGTCGCCGTCGGGATCGCGCGCGTAGTACTCGCGCTGGGCGTCGACGTAGGCGAGGCAGACCTGGATCGTGTTGAGCTCGTTCTGCCCGATGCGCCGGTTGACGATCTCCTCCGTGCCGGCCGCCGTGTCGAAGCGCCAGCTCGGGCCGTCCGGCACGATGGGGATCGGGAACGGGAAGTCGTCGCGCCCCACGACGAGGACGACCTTGCCGCCGCCGGCCTCGAGCCGGTGCTGGTCGTCGTACGCGGCCACGAAGCGCTCGCGGGCGCGACGGTCAGACCACCGGGTCTCCGGACGAGACGACTCGGTTGCCCTCGTCGCCGAGGACCGCCAGCATCGCCTTCCCCTCGCCGCTCCTGAACGCATCGACCAGCGCCTGCGCGGCCTCTTCGACCGACGCGAAGCGGCGCTGCGTGACGGCGGCGAAGGCGGAAGACCCCATTCGGCCGCCAGGCTGACCGTCACGAGGACGATGCCGATGAGGCACAACCGCCGGCCGCCTCGCCACCTCGTTCGCGTCTGACGCATCATCGATCCCTCCGGCACGGTTCTTCTCATCACCGGCGACCCCCTCCGCCGCGCCCGCCTCCTCCACCACCACCGCGCCGCCTCCGCCACCGCCACCGCCGCCGCTGCGCCCGCCTCCACCGGCCCCAGCCGCGCCGAGCACCGCCGCCTCCACCGCTCGCGCCGATGCTCTGGCGACTGCTCTGGCCCCGGTTGCTGGCGTCCCTGGCATTGCTACCGCCACCCATGCCCTGAAACGCACCCGCGTCACGCCCCCGGACGATCCCCGATCCCCGCCGCTTGCCTGCGCGCGGTCTCTGCCTTGAGCCACCGCGCTGCACGCGCCTGCGCCGCGAGCTCGGCACCGCCCCGGCCGGGCTCCTGGCGGCCCTGATCGGCCCGCCCGCGGAAGGCCTCGCGAGACTGGGTGCCGCCTGCGGATTGCTCCCGCGGTTGTAGCTGCTGCTGCGGTCGCCTGGTCGCGGTACTGGACGCCGCGTCGGTTCTCCGGGTTGTGCTGCCACTGGGAGCGGTTGCCAGCCTGGCCCTGCTGTGGCTCGCTGCGGTGCGCTCGATTGGCGACGTTCCGTCCGGTTCACGTTTCTTCGAGTAGTTCTGCGTTCTTGTTGACGTTCGACGTCCACGTTGCCGCCGCCCCAGTTGCAGTTGCCCCAGACCGCCGCGCCCACCGCCATGCCCACGCCGAAGGAGAGCGCCGCGGCGCCGAACGCGTACCCGGGCGGATAGGGGTAGTACGGCGGGGCACGCCGGATACGGCCAGGCCCGTAGACGACCGTGGGATTGTAGGACGGCACGTAGACGACCTGCGGATTGGCCGGCTCGATCGTGATCACCTGGGCTGGGCGGCTGCTGGACCACCACGGTCTGCGAGGCGCGCGGCTGGCCCTGGGCCGGCGCCGTCGCCGGCCACGGGCTCGACCGTCACTGTCTGCTCGGGCGTGCTCTTGAGGTTGCCCTCCTTCTGGGCGCGCGCGCGCAGGCGCTGGACGGCGTCCATCAGCTCCTTCTGCTGGGCCGAGGACCGCGTCGCCGAGCTTCTGGATCCAGTCGAGCTTCTCGTCCATCAGGGCGAGGACCTGCGGAAAGGCGACGAGCGACTTCACGCTGTCGTCCCAGGTCTGGTCCTTGAGCTTCTCGTCGAGCTGATCGCCCTTGAGGTTCGGGTTGTCCTTGACGAACCGCGCCGCCTGGACGATCTCGAGCGGGTACGTCGAGGCCATCAGGACCTGCGCCAGGAGCGGATCCGGATAGAGCGCGATCGGGGCAGCCAGCTGCTCGAGCTGCTCCGGGGTGAAGGCGGCCGATGCGGCCCGGCGGGGCGGCGGGTTGCTGCGCGCCCACCGGGACCGGAGCCAGAGCATCACCACCAGCAGCCACGCGAGGAGCCTGGAACGCTGCATTATCGCGATCACGTCATCTCCCTTCGTCCGTCACCGCATCAACGCCACGATGACCGGCCCCCACGCGGTCAGCAGGATGTTGCCGACGGCATACGGGACGGTGTAGCCAGAGCGCGGAAGCTTGCTCTGCGACTCCTCCTGGAGCGCGCTTGAGGGCGGCGGTCACCGTGCCGGCCCCGGAACAGACTCCCAGCAGGATCAGGGGGTTCATCCTCAGGACATAGCGGCCGAACAGGATCGCCAGCGTGTGGGGAGCACGGCGACGACGAGGCCCACGAGGATCAGGCTCACCCCGGAGTTCTGCAGCCCCGAGACGAAGCTGGGGCCGGCCCCGAGCCCCACCACGCCGATGAACACCGTCAGCCCCACGGTGTCGAACACCCACATGGCGGCTTCGGGGATGCGGCCGAAGGTCGGGCGCACAGCGCGCAGCCAGCCGAACACCAGCCCCATGATCAGGGCGCCGCCGCTCGCGGTGAGCGTGATGGGCAGCCCGCCGATCGTCACCGAGAGCAGGCCGACCAGCCCGCCGAGGAAGATGCCCGCGCCGACGAAGATCATGTCGGTCATGGCGGTCGGGCGGTCGGCGTACCCGAGCTCCTTCGCCGCCCGCTCGACATCGGGCCGGGCGCCGATGAGGTTCAGGACGTCGCCGCGGTCGACGCGGGTGTCGAGGTGGCGGGCATCACCTGCCCGAGCCGCACGAGCGACCGCAGGAAGACCCCGCGCGCGAGACTCCATGGCCGCCAGCTCGCGGAAGGTCTTTCCACGAACGCCCTGCTCGTGACCACGACGTCCAGGATCTCCACCGGGAAGTCGAGGAGGGCCTCGTCGTGCACCTCGGGCCCGATCTCGGTTCCCCGCGCCATCAGCAGGTCAGCATGCGTCATCACCGCGATCACGTCGTCCGTGCGGATGATCGTGTCCGGCGCGAGGCTCGACGATCGCGCCCGCGTGGCGGATGCGCGAGATGAAGACGCGCCGCTCCGGGGGCATGCGCCTCGATCTCCCCGACCGTCCGGTTCACCAGCCTCTCGCTGAGTCACGCGGTAGGTGCGGACCGCCAAAGCTCTGGAAGGCGGAGCTGCACGCCGGGCTCCGGCTCCTCCTCCGCGCCCGCGATACCGGCCAGGGACTTCTTGCTCTCCTCCCGCAGGCGCACGCCCATCAACCAGGGCCCGACATTGGGCAGGAACCACACGATGAACCCGGTGCCCACGAGGTACGTCACCGCGTACGCGACGGGGATATTGTTCACCAGCGCGGTCTTGTCGGCGGCGGGAGGTCAGGCGATTGATCGCCTCGGCGGCGGTGCCGATCACGGTCGACTCGGTGAAGGCCCCCGCGAGGAGGCCCGCCGCCGTCCCCATGTCGTACCCCAGGAGCTTGGACGCGGTGAAGGCGCTCAGCGAGACAGGTGACGCACAGGACGACGGTCACCGCGAGCTGGGGCAGCGCGTCCTTCTTCAGGCCCCGGAAGAACTGGGGCCCCACCTTGTAGCCGGTGGTGAACAGGAACAGGTCGAAGAAGACGTTCTTGACGGTGGCGGGGACCTTGATGTCGAGCTGGCCGATGAGGACACCGGCCAGCAGGGTGCCGACCACGGTCCCCAGGCTGAACGACCCGAAGCGGAGCCGGCCGATGAAGAAGCCCACGGCCAGGGTCAGGAAGATGGCCAGTTCCGGGTGCTCCTGGAGGGCCTTGACGAAGGCGGCCGCGGCGGACCCGCTACTTCTTCGGCGCCCGCTTCGAGGCCTCGTAGGCGTCCCGATAGCCGCGCGCGATCGAGCGCACCCCGCGTCCGATGTCGTCGTACACGTCGTCGGCCAGGTTGGCGAGGGACACGCGCAACGACCAGTCGGGCGCCTCGAAGCCGCCGCCGTTCAGCAGCACGATGCCGTGGTTCTCGGCCAGGCCGGAAGGCGAGGTCGAGCGGGTGGACGTTCTTCTTCAGGTACTCGACCGCCTCCTCGCCGATGGTTCTTGCGCGCCCAGAACTCGAAGTCGATCAGCCCGTAGTAGGCGTCGTACAGCGAGTCCGGCGGCGACCGTCGATGCCGAGCCCCTCGATCATGGCCAGCGCGCGCCGGTGGACGATCTCCATGCAGGCGGCCTGGTACGCGCTTCGCGGCGTCCATCAGCTCGTCGAGCGAGAACAGGCTCATCATGACCTGCTGGGGCAGCGAGAGCCCGGCGGTGTGGTTGAGGGCCACGTCGCGGCTGTCGGCGACGATGCGGTCGATGAACTTGACCTTGCGCGGCTCGAGGGTCATCGGCACCGTAGCGCTTGTCGAGCGCCTTCAGCTCCTCGTCCGGAAGCTTGGCGATCATCTTGTCGTAGAGGTTGTCTTCGTGGACGGCGATGACGCCGAGCCGCCAGCCGGTGCAGCCGAAGTACTTCGAGTAGGAGTAGACGCCGATCGTGTTGTGCGGCAGCTCGCCGAGCAGGGACCGGAAGCCGCGGACGAACGTGCCGTACACGTCGTCGGTCAGCAGCATCAGGTCGGGGCGCTTCGTCTTCACCAGATTGGCGATCTTGCCGATCGTCTCCTTGCTGAGCGCGACGCCCGTCGGGTTGCCGGGATTCACGAGGAAGAACGCCTTGATCGTCGGATTCTCGAGCTTCTTGAGCTCGGCGTCCGTGAACTGGAACAGGTTCTCGCGCGTCGCCTGGATGTTGACCACGTTGAGGGCGTAGTCCTCGAGGTGCGGTCATCTCGATGTAGGGCGTGAAGATCGGCGTGCCGAGCGCGATCGTGTCGCCGGGCTGGAGCAGGCGATTGGCCTTCAGCGACTTGAAGATGTAGCACATCGCCGCGGTGCCGCCCTCGACCGCGTAGAGATCGAACTTGCCCGTCGGCCGCGGGCTGCCGCACATCGCCCACTGCAGGTACTCGTGCGCGATGCGCTCGTTGTGGACGAGCATGCGGTCGGGCACCGGGTAGTTGTCGCCGATGATCGAGTCGACCAGCTCGTGCACGAAGGCGTCCGGCTCGAACCCGAACAGTCTTCACCGCGAACGGCACCATCGACGACCAGGAACGGAGCGCCGGGCATGTCCGCGTGCTTGGCGAGCCACGCCGCCAGCCGGTCGGCGATGCCCTGCGGCTGCGGGCATGCCGCCGAGGCCGGCGGGATGCTCCATCACCCGCTTGCTCTCGGTGATCGCGAACTGGCCGAGCAGGAAGAAGCCCTCGCGCGGCGTGGTGGCGATCCAGTTGGGGTTGCCGCGGCCGGCGTTGAGGAACGCCGACTGCGTGGTCCGCGAGGTCTTCTTGGCGAGCTTGATCAGCTCGTCCTTGATCTCGAACGGGCTCAGCGTCTCGAACTTCTGCGTAGCTTCATGAGGTCGCTCATGTCCATGCTCCGGTCTCTCGTCGGATTCGTGGGTCGATCACGACAGCAGCATGATGACGACCATGCCCCAGATCGTGAGCAGCGTGTTGCCGACGGCGTAGGTGACGGTGTAGCCGAGCGCGGGCACCTGGCTCCTGGCCGGCGTCGCAGACCAGGCCGAGCGACGCCGTCGTCGTGCGCGCCCCGGAGATGATGCCGAAGCAGGAGCGCGTCGTGGAAGCGGAAGATGAACTTGCCGACGAACATGCCGAGGATCAGGGGACCGTCGTCGCCACGGCGCCCCACAGGAACAGGCCGATGCCCTGCGTCTTCGAGGCCGTTGACGAAGCCCGGGCCGGCCGAGATGCCGACGACCGCGATGAAGATGTTGAGGCCGACCGAGTTCATGAACCAGACGGTCGAGGACGGGATGCGCCCGAAGGTCGGGCGGGTCGAGCGCAGCCAGCCGAACACGATCCCCGAGATCAGCGCGCCGCCGGCCGTCGACAAGCGTCAGAGGGCATCCCCGCCACCTTCCAGACCAGCGCGCCGACCAGCGCGCCGATCGTGATCGCGCCGCCGATGAACGCGACGTCGGCGACGTCGGTCGGCCGATCGGGAACGCCCAGCATCCTTCGCGGCGGCCGCGGTGTCCTGCGTGCGGCCCACGAGGGTGAGGATGTCGCCCCGCTGGATCGTCGTGTTCGGCAGCATCGGGATCGTGGTCGCGGTCGCGCCGCGCGTGATCTTCCGCAGAAAGACGCCGCGGGCGCTCGGGGCGCTGGGCCAGCTCGGCGAGCGTCTTGCCGTCGACCGCCTTGTTGGTCACGAAGACGTCGACGCCCTCGACCGGCACGTTCAGCAGTTCGGGGTCGTCGACCTCCGTGGCGCCTTCGCCGATCAGCCTTCACGAGCACCTCGCGCGCCCCGCGCCACGGCCACGACGTCGCCCTCGCGAAGCACGGTGTCCGCGCGTCGCCTCCTCGATCACCCCGTTGCGTCGCACTCGCAGCACGAAGACGCGCGCGTCGGGGACCAGCGCCTCGGCCTCCGACGGCTCGAAGGCCGACGGCCTTCCCGCCCGGCTGGACGCGGAACGCGCGCACCACCCAGCGGTGCCAGGCCGAGCCCGCGCCGCCCAATCTCCTTGCGTGCCGCCATGCTTCTCCTCGTACTCCTTGCACGCCGCGACGAAGATTGATCCGGAGGAGCGCCGGCCCGACCAGCGCGATCACGATCGCCGAGCCGACGGTGCCGAAGATGTAGCTCACCGCGTAGGCGATCGGCATCGAGTCGAGGTAGCGCCTTGGCCTGCTCGGCGGGCAGCCCCAGCCGGTTGATCGCGTCGGTCGGCGAGGCCCATCGAGGCGGAGATGGTCTGCGATCCCGCGAAGAGCCCCGCCGGCGTAGCCGAGGTCGTAGCCGGCCAACTTGGCGATCGCGACGGGAACGACCAGGCAGAACACGCACTGGACCACCGAGAAGATCGCCTGCGGCAAGCCGTCCTCGGCGACGCCGCGGACGAACTGCGGGCCGACGCCGTAGCCGACCGCGAACAGGAACATCAGGAAGACCGTCGCCTTGAGCGGCGTGCGAGATCGTGATCCCGATCTGCCCGATGATGACGGCGGCGAGCAGGGTCGCGGTGACCGAGCCCAGGCCGATGCCCTTGAAGGTGAAGCCGCCGAAGTAGTACCCGAGGCCGAGCGCGAGGAAGATCGCGATCTCCGGGTACTGGCGCAAGGTCGCGAAGAACCAGTCAATCATGTCGTCCCCCTACCTGCCTGTGTGCTTGGTCAGCGCGTCGGGCTTCAGCAGCTCGAGGCCCTTGCCCGCGTCGTAGCCGTGGATCTCCTTCACGTCGAGCTTGCGCATGAACGTGATGATCTCCTTCGTGACGACCTGGCCCGGCACCATGATCGGGAAGCCGGGCGGGTACGGGATCACGAACTTCGCCGAGACCAGCTCGGGGCCCTTGGCCAGCCGCTCGTCGATCGCCTTGCTGTCGAGCTTGACGTGCTCGCAGTTCGCGGCGTCGTACGCCATGTAGTACGCCTCGCGCATGTGCCCTTCCTGCGTGGCGCTCTTCGGGTTGTCGCGGAAGGCGTCGTGGAAGCGCTGGAAGTCCGGCAGGTCGGGCACGTCCTCGACCAGCGACTTCACCCGCGCCTTGAAGCGCCGCCTGCTCCGCCTCGCCGCCCTCGGCGAGCCGCTTGCTCGATCGCCCGCGCCATGTCGGCCAGGGCCTTGATCGAGGTGCGCGAGGTCGCTCCGCGTGTTGTTGATGTTGATCTGGACGAGCACGCTGTTGCGCGAGGTCTTGTTGATCTGGATGTCGTGCTCGCTGGCGAGCAGCCCTTGAACTGCGTGCCGTCGTAGCCGGCGCGCGCCGCAGAGCAGCGTGATGCGCGTCGGGTCGAGATAGAACTCGTCGTTGTCGAGCGCCGCGATCGTGTCGGTCATCGTCCAGCCCGGCGCGCCCCAGTCGGTGAAGCCCGACTTCCGGTACTCGGCGGGGATCATCTCGGCCGGCGTGGCCACGCGGAAGTACTTCGAGATCAGCGGGTGCGCGTTGATCTCGCGCCGGATCTCGATCGCGAGCTGGATGGCCCGCCCGACCAGCTCGTAGCCCTCGAGCTCCATCTGCCGGCGCGCCACGTCGAGCGAGCGCGATGAGCTGCAGGTTCGGCGAGGTCGAGTGTGGGTGAAGAACGCCTCCTTGAAGGAGGCCTCGACGGTGTGGAAGTCCTGGTCGGCGACGACGATGATCGAGCCCTGGCGGAGCGCCGACATCGACTTGTGCACGGAGTCGGTCTCGTAGACGCGCACCCGCACCTTGTCGGGGTCGGGCAGCAGCTCCATGTCCAGGAGCTTGGGATCGCTCGGTCCATCTTGCCGACGCTGACTCTTGAACGCCTCGTAGCGCTTGCGGTACTCCGGGTCGCGCACCAGCTCGCGGATGGCCGCGGCCGCGCCCATCGCCGTGCGCCGCCGCAGGAAAGGCGAGAAGCGCGCGAAGCCGAACCACGCCTCGTCCCAGAGGAAGATGAGGTCCGGCTTGATCGCCAGGCACTCGAGCATCGGTCCGCTTGACGTTGGCGCACGTGACCGTCGAAGGTGCAGTTGGTCAGCACCACCAGCTTCGCGCGGTCCAGCTTGCCCTCGGCCTTCAGCTGCAGCGAGCGCCTTCTTGATCGGCTTGATCGGCCAGGCTGCCGTACATCGAGTACTGGGTCAGCGGGAAGGCGTCGATGTAGAGCGGCTGGGCCCCGGCCAGCACCAGCCCGTAGTGGTGCGACTTGTGGCAGTCGCGGTCGATCAGGACGATGTCGCCCGGCTGCAGGAGCGCCTGGTGGACGATCTTGTTCGACGTCGACGTGCCGTTGGTGACGAAGAAGCTGCGGTCGCCGCCGAGGGCGCGGGCCGCCTTGTCCTGCGCGACCTTGATGTTGCCGGTCGGCTCGAGCAGGCTGTCGAGGCCGCCGGTGGTCGGCCGACGACTCGGCGAGGAACAGGTTGGCGCCGTAGAACTCGCCCATGTCGCGGATCCAGTTCGACTTGAAGATCGACTTGCCGCGGGCCACCGGCAGCGCGTGGAAGGTGCCGATCGGACGCTGGGCGTAGCGCTTGAGGTTGTCGAAGTACGGCGTCTCGTAGCGGTCCTTCACGCCGTCGAGGATCGCCAGGTGGATCTCCATCGGCTCCTCGACGCCGTAGAAGATCCGCCGGATCGGCGCGCGCCTCCGCGGAGCCGGCCAGCTGGGCGACGTCGCGGTCGGTCGTGAGATAGACGTCGAGCTCCGGCCGCCACCGGCGCACCATCGTGCGCCAGGAGGACCCCGAGATCGCCGCTCCGCGCGCCGTCGGCGACCTGCACCTGGCGGGCGAGGATCTCGCGCAGCGCCGGGCACCGTGTACTGCGACGGGGTAGCCCGAAGCCGTCGCTGATCACGACCGCCTGGAGATTGGGGTTGAAGACGACGGCGAGCGACCGCGTCCTCGAAGCTGCCGACGACGACCGGCTCGTAGACGAACTCGTCCTCGACGCGCCGGAGCCGGCGGAAGGTCTCGCGGATCTCCGGCCACATCGACGCGGTCGGCGGGCGAGACGAACAGGACCTCGAAGTACGGCCGCCGCGCCTGGCCGCGGCCGATCGACGGCGGCAGGATGTCGGGCAGACGCGGCCATCGCTCTCCTCGTCCGCCTTCCAGGGCTCCACGTCGTCCCGGTAGCTGTTGCTGAGGAGCGCGTTGCTGATCCGCTGCACCAGACGCGCAAAGCCCGTCCGGTCCCCGGTCTGCAGGCGCTCGTGCACCTGCGCCATCAACCCGGGTCCGGGATACGCGCAGAACTCCTCCAGCGGCGCGAGCTCGGTGAGCAGCGCCTTGGGGTCCAGACGCAGGCCCGCCGAGCCCGGGCCCGGTCGCCGTGAGCGCCTCGCGACGCGGTTCAGCGTGCGCCAGCGGTCCACCCGCGCCTCCGAAGCCGCGAAGAACTCGATTCAGACCGAGGATCCGGTCGTCCGTCGATGTCGTGCCCATTTCAGGCTCCTCCCCGAGGCTTCGATTCCTCACTGCATCGGACCGAAGTTGATCGCGTGCCGATCAGAGATCAGGTCCCTGCTCCCAGTTGATGGTGATGCGGAACTGGTAGCCGAGCGTCTTGGCGTCCTGCTGATCGAGGATGGCCGCCCGCGCACGGAACCACATTCCCTGCAGGACGGGCACGTGGAAGGGAGGCCGGTAGTCGACGGTGAAGTCGTACTCCGCTTGATTGGGAGCCTTCTTGCGCGTGCGAGGGATTGATGGCATCCCATCCCCAGACGAGGTTGGTGTTGGCGCTCAGGCCCTTGACGAGTGCCTTGAAGTCAGTAGGCGGCGCCGACCAGCACCGCCGACTCCCTCGCGCGATCGAAGTCCTGGTCGATCACGCAGAGGAACCCAGGAAAGCTCCCCCAGGGCTCTGGATGGTGTTGCCGGCGCCGGTGATCGAGAACGCCCCCGTGAGCGTGAGGTCCCGGTAGATCGCCTGCACGCGCGCGCCGCCGGCCTGCGTGGCCCAGTACTTGCCGTCGGCCGCGGGCAGGAGCGCGTCGCCGACCGCGCGCTGATCCGTGATCTGGGCGCCGATCCGAAGCTTCCAGTCCTCGGAGAGCGGCCAGAGATACTCCGCTTCCGCGTAGAACGTGTTGAAGGTGTTGATCCCGTACTGGTTGCTGAGGTCGATCCGCAGCCCCGGGAGCGGCGTCAGCCGGACGCCGAGGAGGCCCACGCCGTCGTTGCTGTCCGCGCCACCCCGGCCTGCTCCGACATGCTGATGAACTCGTCGGCGTTGCGCGGCTTGATCTTCCAGAGGTAGCCGCCGAGGTACTGGAGCCAGGACAGCTTGCCCCCGAGCGTCACGCCCTGGAAGGTGTTCGGCGTCATCCGGTTGTCCTGGGAGTTGATGTACGTCTGGTCCACGCGCTGGCGGTACCCCTTGAGCAGTGCGTATTCCTCGTAGCGCAGCGCGCCCCACGCCTCTGCCGGGACGTAGTAGCCCTCCTGGCCGGGCTTGAGCAGCAGCGTGCCGTCCCGATCGTCCGGCGCGTAGAGCGGCGCCGAGCCGTACAGGCTCGCGCCCATCGAGAACGTGTCGAGCAGCCACCCCGACTGGTAGGTGATCCAGCCTCCGAAGGCCCACGCCTCGTTCACGGTGTCGTCGGGCTTGGTCCGGTTGGAAGTAGTAGCTGCGGAAGTGCACCTTCAGGTCCGTGTCGCTGATGAACGGCGGCAGGGACGTGGCCTGAGCATCTCCCTCAGCGGCTGGAACAGCGCCTCCAGCGGCGTCGGCAGCGGCGGTGGCGGCGGCGCATCGTCGGCCGGCGCTAGCGATCGGCCAGACCCCAGGGCGATCAGCAGAGCGACGCCAAGCGTCAGTGCACATCGTCGCATCCGGGCACCTCCTGTGTCGGTTTGGTCGCTCACGTCAGCCATGGTCATCGCCGTGCCAGCGTGGCGCCCTGATCTGTCAGGCTTGCAGGAATCCCCTGTGCGGCGCGGCAGGGCTGTCGGTCGGGCCGATACTCCACGGGCCGCGCGTATCCCCTCGTCATGGCGGGTCGACCCGGCGCCGCGGCCGGGCGCGCCCTTCGATCGTCGGCCTCCGCTTCGCCGACCGATCGGCCTCGACGGCTTGGTCTGGCTCGCCGCCGAGCATCGCGACCAAGCACACGAGCAGCTCGACGAGCGACGCGAGAGCTGCGCGGCGGCCCGACTGCAGGTGCTCGACACGGCCGGTGGCGCGCTCCAGTCCGGCATCGGTCTCGAAACTGAAGTGCACGACGAAGGCATTCGCGTGGCAGCGCGGCGCGTCGCCCGGCACCCCATGGATGGCGACCGCAGCCGCGCTTTCTGCGTCATCGCCATGGAGTGTCGACACGGCGGCATGTTGCCGGAACCGGCGGAGATGTCGACGAAACCGGAAAATTATCCGATCTTCTCCGCGGACCCCCTGAACGCGGTGCGTTGCTGAGATATTCGCCCTTGCTTTCGCGACATGCCGGGACGCGCACTTGATGGCGGGATTTCACGATCCGCGCGCCGCCGCCCCGTGCGGCCGGAGCTCGACCGCGTCGGCCCGGGGGCGGAAAAATCGAAGATTGACGGGTATCCACGAAAGCAGGTCGGGTCGCCAGCCCTTGGGTCCTATGGGGTTTGGCATGCGGCGTGGGACGATGCCGGGTGACTTCGACGCGTGGCGAGCTCATCCTCATTTGTGGAGGAATGGTGAACGACGGCAACTCTGTCCTGTCTGGCAAAACAGCCATGACGAACCATCATTCCCGGCGATGATCCGAGTTCGCGCCAGCGTGATCATTTGCGCGGGGCGCGCCTCTGGCAGCGCAGCGAACCAGTCGATGGCGCTGGTCGAAGGCGGCGTGAGCGCTGCTCAACTATCTCGTCGAGGCGGCCCGCGCGGCACACTGGTCACGAAGGAGGAACTGTACGCGGCGGTGTGGGCGACGCGATCGTCTCGGACTGTGACCTGACGTCGCCATTCCATCCACGCGCTGCGCGACGACGCCTGGAAAACTGCGCGCCTCATCGAAACGGTTATCGACGGGGGTTCGCTTCATCGCGGTTTGCATGGGTCCGCCGCCGAAAGTCGGTGCGATGACGCCCGATGGCGAGATCCACGCCAGCCCAGATCGGCACCGCTCGTGGGACGCGGGAAGAGCTGCGGAGCAGATGCCTGGCGCTGTACCGGCAGAGCGGCGAGCGGCGAGCGTCAGGTCGCGTCTTCGTCCAGGGCGAAGCGGGGAATCGGCAAAGAGCGCGATCGTCAGGGGCGTTTCTCGACGCGGCGCGCGGGTCAGCAGCCGATCCAGTCCTGATCCGGATACGGCCAGTGCGTCAGAGCTGGCACGGCGAAGCGACGTTCGCAGCGAGTCACCTGGCGCTGCGGGCGGCTCCAGTCGTGCTTCCGTCCGGACACGGGCTGCGGTCCCTCCTGCGCTACCCATCGCTCCGAGCTGGCTGGCGCGAGATCGCCGTCGCTCCTGAAGCCGGTTGCCCTCGAGCGCCCCTCCGGCGCTAGGCACGCGGAGGCGACGCCGCTCCGCGTGCTCCGCGAGTTTGCGAGCCTGGTGGGTGATCTCTCGAACCAGGGCCCGCTGGTAGCTCGCGCTGCGAGGACCTGCACTGGGAGCGCGATCAGGGGACCGTGGACCTCATCTCCGTGATCGCGCAGCAGCCGGAGCCATGCGCGCCTGATATGCTCGTCGGCACCTACCGCCCGGCGGAGGCGGCGGCGCTGACCGGCCATCCATCAGAAGCAGGATTCCTGAAACCCTGCTGCGGGCGCGGTGATAGCTCGAATGCACCCGGACGCGTCGCACGCTCGAAGTACCTCAAGCCGGAACGAGGTCCGCTACCTGCCTCGGGCGGCGGTTCGCGGGCGCACGCGCGCGGTAGCCCGACGAGGTCGTGGCGGTCGTGCACGCGCGCACACCGACGGGAACCCCCTGATCATTTCATGATCGATACGCTCGTCGACCATCTCGTCGCCCGCGGCTGGCTGAAAGCTGGGACGGGGTGCCGTCTGGCGGCTGACGGCGCGCCGCTCGACCATCAGAGCAGGACGTGCCGGCCAACCTGCCGACGCCAGCTGATCGAGGGCAGCTCCGCTTCGCGTCGGTCCGGAAGAGCGGGACGTGCTTTCGAGGAGTGGCCAGCGTGGCGGGCGCGCCGGATCGACACGCCGCCCGTGGCCGCGGGTCTCGGCAGCGCGTCCGACGCGGTCGAGGCGGTCAGCTGCCGCGGTCTCTGTGACGAGCCGCGCTGCTGGCTCCGACGCGTGGGAACCTGGCGAAGTGGCCCGACGGGGCGCGGGCGGTGCCGCTACGGCTGTCAGCATTCGCTGTATCCAGCGCGCCCTGCTGCGACCGGCTCGCGCCGAGCCGGCGCGCGACGCTCCGAGCGCAGTCGGCCGGCGGCTGGAGGCGAGGATTCGCCGGCCGGACCCGCCGGGCAGCCTCCGTCCGTGGCTGCGCGCCACTTTCAGGGCAGCCGCAGGCCGGCGGCGCGCGATAGTGTGTCAGCAATGGCTT
>ERZ1370068.9558-contig-8328_pt1 | contig 35386 bp, 60 predicted proteins | sample MGYA00561227_ERZ1370068 | MGnify/ENA primary metagenome ERZ1370068 (study PRJEB38410, sample SAMEA6850437) | metagenome | study: Metagenomic assessment of the ecological functions of the soil: analysis of the soil microbiota associated with the... | reverse complement strand
GTTACGTATTGCTCATCGGCAGGGGCTTACGTGAATTTTATGACAAGGGAGGAGGGCGACCGCGTCGCCGCAGCTTACGGAGCCAATTATGACCGCCTGGTGCCGGCCAAGAAACGTTATGACCGGATAATATTTTTCACTTAAACCAGAACATAAAGCCGTAAGGCACACTGTTTAACCCTATCGAGTTTGCCGACAAGTTCGTGCTTGGAATAGACGTAGCCGCTATGAGGAGGTTAAGACTCCCGGGCAGGGTTTGGGTTCCGATCTTTACGCTTTACCAGATTTCTTGGTTTGTTCTCGAGAAAAGCGGCGATGTTTTCTTTTTCACCTCGTTGGAAGAGCCGCTCGCGCGCTTCGCGATGCGCCAAGCAGTGCGGCGTGACGACTGGTTGTCTAACTCTTTGGCCGCTTGAATAATTGGATAATCGGCCGGCGGCGGCTCTTTGCTAATGGCATGCGAGGGCCGCCGCGGCGATACCCGTTTTTGCCGCAGCGCTTCGATTAGCACGCCGCTTCATCGACCAGCGCGCCGCGCGCGGTGTTGATCAAGAACGCCGTCGGTTTCATCAGCGCGAGGCTCTGCTCGTTGATCAGAGTTGCGTTTCCGGTGTAAGCGGACAGTGGAGCGAGACGATGTCGGCCTGCGGAGCAGTTGATCTGGGGAAATTCGATCCTCTCGCATTGCTCGAGCTCGATCCCGGGACGCGCTGCAATCAAGACTTCGAGCCCAAAGCCGCGCGCCATTTGCGCGACGGTTTGGCCGATGTTGCCGTAGCCGACGATGCCGAGTCTTTTGCCGCCAAGCTCCATTGTCGGATAGTTGAGAAGGGAAAAATGGCACTCTTCTCCCACTCCCCGAGCTTTACCGCGTCGCCATATCGACCAGCGCGGGTCGCCAGCTCGAGCATCAACGCCATCGTAAACTGCGCCACCGACTGGGTCGCATAACCGGAGCACGTTGCAGACTTTGACGTCGCGTCGCGCCGCTTGCTCGCGGTCGATGATGTCGGTGCCTGTGGCGGCGACGGCGATGAGTTTCAAGTCGCGCGCTTCAGCCGAATTCAGCGTGGCTTTGTCGATGACAACTTTATTGGTGACCGCGATCATGTGTCCCGCGCAGTCGTTGCGCGGTTTCGCCGGGAGCGGTAACTTGATGAACGGTGCAATCCCAGGTTTCGGTGAAGCGTCGGGCGAGATATCGCCGTAGGTGGCGGCGTCGAGAAAGACGACGCGCGGTCGCGCTCGCTCATCGCGGCAGTTTCCCTGAGCTTCGAGTGCTTTTGCTTCCTCCCAAATCAGATCCATCTCTTCAAGCGAGGACTCATCAAAGCTCTTGTCGGCTTTCTGCAGTTTGGTTTCGATGATGAAAGCGGCGTGTGAACGGTCGATGGTTTGAGCCAAGCACTTCTTCGGCTTCGACGTCGAGGAAAGCGCGCCGAGATTGACCAGCGAAAAAAGCAGATCGCCCAGCTCTTCGCCCGGTGCGCGCTTTGTCGCCGGACTCGCACCGCGTTTTCAGCTCGCGGATCTCTTCTTCCACCTTGCCCCAGACCGGTTCGATGTCAGGCCAATCGAAACCCAGATGCGCGGCTCTTCGCGTGATGCTTTGGGCGCAGGCCAATGCCGGCATCGCCTTGGGAACGTTGCCGAGCGCCGATTTCGATTCGCCATCTTTTCTCTCGCTGGCTTTGATCTGCAGCCGTTGCTTCAACACCGACTGCCGTATTCTCGGGCATCGGTTCGCCGGCGAACACGTAGGGGTGGCGACGGATGGAGTTTTCCGTAAGCAGAGCAATAACATCTTTCACGGCAAAGCGTCGTTCTTCCGCGGCGATCTGGGAGTGAAAGATGACTTCGCTGGCAATACGTCGCCCAGTTCCTCTTTAATTTTTTGGATCGCCGTCGTCTAAGGCATCCAGCAATTCGTAGGTTTCTTCGAGCAAGCAGGGCTTGAGCGAGATATGCGTCTGCTCCTTGTCCCACGGGCAGCCGCTCTCGCTCCGCAGTTGCGCCATCACCTCGAGCAATTCACTGAACTTTTGCTCGGTTTCCTTGTCACTCACGACTTAACCTCCTCGGCCGATGCGACTTTTCTTCGCGCCCGGCAGCGTGATAGATCTTACGTGCCGCGTGTTTTGAAGTCCAGAAGAAGCGTTGGAGGAGCCGATGCCAAATGCTGTCATCGATGGAATTGACACCTATTACGAAACTCACGGCACGGGAGTGCCGAGTTCTCATGTGCGCGCCCGGCGGGTTTGATTCGACGATCGATAAATGGCGCAGCGCCAGCGCATGGACGGGCATCAATGCTGTGGATGCCCTCGCAGCCGAGCATACAATCATTCTTTATGACCGGCGCGAGTGTGGCCAGTCCAGTGGACGGATCGAGCGGTTGAGTTGGGCGAGTTACGCGCGCCAGGGCAAGGCGCTGCTTGACCATCTAAAAATCCAATCTGCCTGGATCATGGGCGGTTGCATGGGATGCTCGGTGGCGCTCGCTTTTGGCGTGCATTATCCGGAAGCGACCCGTGGGTTGCTGCTCCACTGGCCCGTAGGCGGCTATCGCTGGAAAATAAACAGCCGAGCGCGTTTTACGCGTCATTACAATTTCACCAAGCAAAATGGCTTGCCGGCTGCCGTCGACCGCGCGCGTGGCGGCAAGAGTTTCTGGATGGATTCGAGGGGCGGTCCATGGGCGACTGAGATCGCGCGCAATCATGCCTTCGCGGAAAGTTTCGCCAGCCAGGACCCAGAGCGGTATTTAGAATTGTTCTCACCAGTGGGCGCAGCTCTATTCGATCGCGATACAGCGCCCGGCGCCGAGCCTGGTGAAGAGGTCGTGGGCGTGAAAGCACCGGCGCTGATTATTCCCGGCGACGATCCGTCGCATGCCACTTCCGGTGCTCACTACTTGCGCGAGCTTCTGCCAAAATCGGATTTTGGAACGTCATGCCGCCGGCACAAACGACACAGAAAGTGTGTGATCGGGTGTTGGAGTTTTGTCGCAAGCAGTTCTAGATTTCAACACAATTTGCGCCGCGTTAGCTATGGACCAGGAAAAAGAAATCTGATAGGAATTTTTCACCAGTAGTGATCAATATCAGCTCTAGGAGGCTGTTTATGGACGTGACGAATTCGACGGTTCAACTCAATACTCCGGACGGAAAAATGGATTCTTACGTGGCGCAACCCAGGGATGCCGGGACCTATCCCGGGATCGTGGTTATCCAGGAGGCGTTTGGCGTCAATAGTCACATAAAGAAAGTTACGGAGCGGATCGCCGCCGAGGGTTACGTCGCGATCGCGCCGGATATCTTTCACCGTGAATCGGGCGCTTGATTCCTTATTCCGATATGGCGAAAGCGATCGCGACTATGCAGCGGGTGGTCGACAGCAAAGCGATGGAAGACGTCGCCGCCGCTATTGCGCATCTGAAATCGCAAAGTAACGTGAAGGCGAGTTCGATCGGCGTGATCGGCTTTGCATGGGCGGCCGGCTGACTTATCTGGCGGCGGCGCATCACGCCAACGATATCAAAGCCGCGGTGCCTTACTATCCCGGCGGTCTTACGATGGGCAATCCGAGCCCGCTTTCGCGCACCGGCGAGATCAAATGTCCGATGTACTTGTTCTTCGGCGCCAAGGATCAATTGATTCCGATGGATCAGGTTGGCCAAATCAACACCGAACTCACGAGTAAAAAGTCGCCTTTCAGATGAAGACCTACCCGGAAGCCGGGCCATGGCTTTATATGTGACGAGCGCGGCAGCTATCACGAGGCGTCGGCGAAAGACGCCTGGGAAAAGACCAAGTCGTTTTTCGCGCAGCACTTAAAGTAAGTTCATTTTTGATCAGCGTCAGGAGAGGAAGGGGAAAAGCCTTTTCTCTCCCTTTTTTATGTCTAGACTATAAATCGATCGATCGGACAAGGGTTACGACATGCCGCAAAAAGCAGCCAGAGAGAATGTTACGTCCTGGGGCTCATCCAGATGAGCACCGGTGAAAATCCATCCGTCAATCTCGCCAAAGCCAGTCGATCGGGTGCACTTGGCGGCAAAAAAGGCGCGCAGATTGTTTGTCTCCAGGAACTCTTTCGCTCGCGTTACTTTTGCCAGAGTGAAAACCATCGGAATTTCAAATTGGCTGAGCCGATTCCAGGTCCGACGACCGAGGCCTTAGGCGCGCTCGCTTGCGAGCGAGAAATCGTCATTGTCGCTTCGGTTTTCGAGAGGAAGATCGGCGGGCATCTATCACAATACCGCGGTTGTCATCGATGCCGACGGCTCCATCGCCGGAATGTATCGCAAGATGCATATCCCGGATGACCCGCTTTACTACGAAAAATTTTATTTCACGCCCGGCGATCTTGGCTTTCCCAGTTTTCAAACGCGCTACGCAAAGGTCAGCGCGCTGGTCTGTTGGGACCAATGGTTTCCCGAGGGCGCGCGCTTGGCCGCCTTGTCGGGTGCGCAGATTTTGCTTTATCCGACAGCCATTGGCTGGATTCCCCATGAACCGCGCGCCGTGGCGCAGCAGCAACGCGCCGCGTGGGAGCTGATCCAGCGCTCGCACGCGGTCGCGAACGGAGTCTACGTCGCCTCGGTCAATCGAGTCGGGCGCGAAGGAAAAATCAAATTCTGGGGCAGCTCATTTGTCGCCGGACCGTTCGGCGAGCTCGTTGCGCACGGCGGCGGCGAGCGGGAAGAAATTATCCTGGCCAAGTGCGATCTCGGCAAAATCGAAGAGACCCGCCAAAGTTGGCCCTTCCTGCGCGACCGGCGCATTGACGCCTATGGCGCGTTGCTGTTACGCACGGTCGAGGACGATACGCGCCGTTAACCGGTTGGTCTTTTAGCTCTCATGAGTTCTCCAAACGTAAAACCGCCAACGCCGCATTCGCTGGGTTATTCGATGCCGGCTGAATGGGCGCGGCATCGCGCCACTTGGCTTTCCTGGCCGCATAATCGAGAAACCTGGCCGACGTATTTAGAAAAAGTTCGCGACGTCTGGGTGCAAATGGTCTGTGCCCTAGCGCACGCACGAGCAGGTCTATCTTTTGGTCAACGATGAAACGACGGAGCAGGACGTTCGAGCGCGCTTGGCCAAAGGTCGTGCGGCGATGGCCAATGTGACGTTGCTTAAAATCCCCACCGTCGATGTCTGGATGCGGGACTACGGGCCGACTTTCATTACCCGCGCAGGGCAGGAAAATCCGCGGGCGTTAAACGATTGGATCTTCAATGGTTGGGGCGGAAAGTACCAAGCGTATGAGCAGGACGAACGCGTCGCCAAAGAGATCGCGGCGCTGCTGAAGATTCCGGTCTTCGATTATCAATCGTTCTCGAAGGCGGCTCCATCGAGGTCAACGGCGCCGGCACTTGTCTCACTACGGAACAATGCCTGCTGAACAAAAACCGCAATCCGCATTTGCGCCGCGACGAGATAGAAGATTTTCTCAAAGAGTCCCTAGGCGTCAGTCACATAATTTGGCTCGGCGAAGGCATCGTCGGCGATGATACCGACGGCCATATCGACGACATCGTGCGCTTCGTCGCGCCGAGTACAGTGGCTTGTGTCGTCGAAGCCGACTCTAAAGACGAGAATTATAATTTCTTGCAAGACAACTATGAGCGTTTGCAGAAACGCGACCAATGAAAAAGGCGAAAAACTTTCGGTCATAGCGCTGCCTTGTCCCGCCCCGGTATACTATGACGGCGCGCGCTTGCCGGCGAGTTACGCGAATTTTTATATCGCCAACGGCGTCGTGCTCGCGCCGGTCTTCGATGATCCCCACGACGCCAAGGCGCTGGGCATCCTGCAGAGTTGTTTCCCGAGCGCCGGGTCGTCGGACTACGCTGCAATGAAGTCATCGCCGGCCTGGGCGCGATTCACTGTGTCACGCAACAAGAGCCTGAAGCGCCTTGTTCCTGAAGCACTCGCTTGCGCCAACTGAATTTTGCTGCGGTGCGCGCCATCGTTCACAGCGGCGTGGGTGCGAATTCCATTCGCGCATTTTGATTATTGCCGATCTAAGTGTACCGCGGAATAAAAGTTCCTCGGCCCTTGACAATTTTCGCACTGACCTATTCTAGCCGGTGTCATGGGCCAGCTCATCCAGATCAACGAACTGCACCAGGCGCGCCGGCGCCGCTCGGAAAAATTGAGCATGGAACAATGCGTGGAGTTGTTGGAGTGGAATCTAAAAAGAGCGTCGACGATTATTTCGTCGCGCCGCGGGAAGAGCGCTCCATACGCGCCACGCAGATTCGCAAGCTCAGTGAGATTTTGGAGTATGCTGTAAGACTCCTCTGATTGCGCCACGGTCCATCGTGGAACTCTCGAACATCCTCGTCCTGATTCTTCTCTTCTTTCTCTGTTTGGGCTTTCTCGGCTGGATTCTTCTCGGCCGATTGCAATCGCTGTTCCAAGAGAGGCGCGACGATCCATCGTTATTGCTGGTGCAACAGCAGATCGGTGATCTGCGCGTGCAGCTCGGCCAGGTGCTGGAGCAGAGCGCGCAATCGATCCAGCAACAATTAGGTCAAGTGCTCGGAAACGTGAACGAGCGGCTGAAAGAAAACGCCGAAGTCCTGCACAAGACGCAACAAAATATGGGCGAGCGGCTGGATAACGCCGCGCGCGCCGTCGGTAGCGTGCAAAAGAGCTTGGGCGGGCTCGAAGAAGCCAACCGCAGAATTTACGAGGTCGGCAAGGATATCGCTTCGCTCAGGACATTTTACGAGCGCCAAAACTGCGCGGCGGCTTGGGCGAATTTTTTACAGGACTTGCTCGCGCAGATTCTCCCGCCGGAGCACTTCTCCACGCAGTATCGCTTTCGCAGCGGCGAAAGGTCGACGCGGTGATCCGGCTCGGCCCCTCGTTGGTCCCCGTCGATGCCAAATTCCCGCTGGAGAATTTCAAGCGGATCACGGAAGCGGCGACGGACGAAGACAAGAGCCGGGCAAAAAAGCAATTCGTCGTGGACGTGAAGAAACATATCGATGCGATCGCGGCAAAGTATATTCTTCCCGATGAGGGCACCTATGATTTCGCCCTCATGTATATTCCGGCGGAAAACGTCTACTATGAAACGATCATTCGCGATGAAGCGCCGGCGGAGAAAAGTCTTTGTCATCATGCTATGAGCCAGCGGGTGATCCCGGTTTCACCGAATAGCTTCTATGCCTATCTCCAGGCGATCGTTTTAGGTTTCAAGGGCATGAAGATCGAAGACCGGGCCAAGGAAATCCTTCAATACCTCGGCCGTCTGCAAGGGGACTTTGCCAGATTTCGCGACGAGTTCGCGCTGCTCGGCAAACATGTCGGCCATGCTCAGTCGAGCTATCAGAATGCCGATCGCCGCTTGGAACAGTTTAGTCAAAAATTACTGTCCGCCGATACCGATCAGCAAGAACTCTTCGATCCAGAAGCCGCGCGCCGGGATTGAATTTACGCTGAGGAGCAAAGGGAAGCGTCCGTGCGGTTGACTTTATTTTCCCGTCTCGCCATCGGCTATCTCGCGATCTTTCTGATCGTCGCCTTTGCAAGCGCCTACGTCGTGCTGCAGTTGCGCCGCTTTCACGAGTTGACGGAATCCATCTTGAACGTCGATAACCGGATTCTCGATCACGAGAAGATGTTCGCCGATTTGCTGTTGGCGCAAAGCCGCGCCGAGCAGAAATTTACCATCACGCGGGACGAAACCTGGTACCAGCAATTTGTCAGCCTGAAGACCGACTTCGACAGACAACTCGAGAGCGCTTTTGCTTTAAGGGACGTACCGGCGACGCCGGTCCTCAAAAATTCAGGAGGATTTTCGCCGTTACGATGAAATTGTCGAAGCGGAGGCGCGCTTGGCGCGAGCCAACAAGCCTTACCCGCAGGCGCGGTATAAACAGGAAAAGGACATTTTAGTCGATGCGCTGCTGACGTCGTTCGAGAAGCTGCGGCTGAACCAACAGCAGGCGACGAACGCGAAAGTCATGGATCTTGCGGCCGCCGCCGATCATGCGCGCGAAGGTTTCGGTGACGATCGCGATCGCGTGCCTGCTGGCGATCTTTACCATGTCCCTGCTGATCACCAAAAGCATCACCCGGCCGATCGACTTATTGAAAAATAAAACGCGGGAAATCTCCGAAGGATACTTCGATGGAAGATTGCGCGTGCAGTCGCCGCCGGAAATCGCCGAGCTGGCGGCCGCCATCGATTCGATGTGCGAAAAGTTGCAGGAGCTCGATCGCTTGAAAGCGGACTTTTTGCGTCCATGTCGCATGAGCTGCGCACGCCGCTCACTTCGATCAAAGAAGGCACGGGCTTGTTGCTCGACGGCGTCGGCGGCGAGACTTCGGAAAAACAACGCAAGCTTTTAGGGATCCTCGCCGAGGAAAGCAACCGGTTGATCAGCTTGGTCAATTCGCTTCTCGACTTTTCCAAAATGGAAGCGGGCATGATGGCGTATGACTTCGAGACCAGCGCTATCGATCCGCTGATCAAACGGGCCGTCAGTGAGATCACGCCGCTTTTCGAGGCCAAGCAGATTCGCTTGGAGAGCGCGCTCGATCCAGCGTTGCCAGCGGTGCGGCTCGATCCGGAGCGGATGCTTCAGGTGCTACGAAATTTGCTTGGCAACGCAGTCAAGTTCACCCCCAAGGGCGGTCAGGTGTGCGTGACGGCAAAACCGGCCAATGGCAAATTGGAAATTTCTGTGAAAGACTCGGGACCTGGTATTCCCGCGGATAGCCTGGTATCTATTTTTGAAAAATTTAACCAGGGAGTCGCCAAGGGCCGCATGGTCGCCAGGGAACCGGACTCGGTTTAACGATCGCCAAAAGTATCATTACGTCGCACGGCGGAAAAATATGGGCCGAAAGCCAGGTAGGCAAAGGCAGTACTTTCATTTTTGTGTTGCCCTGCTAATATTTGTTTCCGGCTGCAGTCTAACGCAAGAGGCAAATCGGCGCCAGGAAATGCGTGAGGCGCTCAATGCGGCGGATAACCTGTTTACGCAGGGAGATTTCACGGGATCGTTAAATGCATTTCAGAAAATCTCGGATGCCGCTCAGAACAAACCGCCGGCGGACAGAGCGGCATACAGCATCGGTCTCATTTATGCGCACCCGCAAAACCCGCAGCGCGACTTGCAGCAGGCGAAGATATTCATGGATCAAGTCGGTCGAAAGTATCCGGACAGCCCGTGGGCGGAGCAGGCTAAAATATGGATCGCAGTATTAAACGACGCCCAAAAGTCAAAACGCCAGGTCGAGAAAGCGCGCCTCGAGCTCGAGGCCTCGAAAGAGGAAGCTGAGAAAAGCCGGCTAGTTCTCGATAAAATGAAACAAGAAATGGATAAGTCGCGCCTCGAACTCGAAAAGACCAAGCAGGAAATGGAAAAGAATAAGCAGGTTATCGAAAAGTCCAAAAAGGTGGACATCGAGATCGATCAAAAACGGCGCGACCGCGGAAGATAACACCCATGTCAAAAGGTCGCATCCTGGTTGTAGACGACAATCCGAATCTTCTGGAGCTGATCCGCATGCGGCTCGAGTCGGCGGAATTTGAGGTTATGGCTACGGCAGACGAGGAGCAGGCGACTCAGGCGCTCAAAGAACAGCTCTTCGATCTTTGTATCGTCGATCTCATGCTGGCGAACGGCGATGGTCTCACGTTGATGGACGAGTTTCGTTCAATCAATCCCGACGTGCCGACGATTATCCTAACCGCCCATGGCAGCATCGAGAATGCCGTGGAGGCGATGCGCCGGGGCGCCTACACTTATGTGACCAAGCCTTTCGAACCGGCGGATTTATTGCTGCAGATCGAGCGCGCGCTGGAGAACCGCAAGCTCAATTCCGAAATCAAACGGCTCAAAGAGATTCTTAACGAGCGTTATGATTTCGCCAACATTATCGCGCGCAGCGGCAAAATGCGCGCGATCCTCGATGTGGTGACGCGCATCGCCAAGCTGGACTCGACCGTGCACATCCACGGCGACAGCGGCACGGGCAAGGAACTCATCGCCAAGGCGATTCATATCGCCAGTGATCGCAAGGATAAACCGTTCGTCGCTTTGAATTGCGCGGCGCTGCCGGAGTCACTTCTCGAAAGCGAGTTATTCGGCCATGAAAAGGGAGCATTTACCGGCGCCGTCAAAAGCACCCGGGGGTTGTTCACCCAAGCCCACGGCGGCACGCTGTTTTTGGACGAGATCGGCGATATGCCGCGCGCCACGCAGTCGAAGCTACTGCGCGTTTTGCAAGAGCGGCAGTTTTATCCCGTCGGCAGCGAGATACCGATGGAGGTCGACGTGCGCGTGATCGTCGCGACCAACAAAGACTTGGAAGATCAAGTGAGAAAAGGTTTGTTTCGGGACGATTTGTTTTATCGGATACACGTGATCCCGATTTTTCTGCCGCCGTTGCGCGAACGCAAGGACGATATCATGCCGCTGGTCGAGTATTTTCTCAGAAAATACGGCGAGCACATGAAAAAAGGAAGTGAAAGGCTTGACGCCGGAAGCGCTGCGCAAATTGATGATGCATGATTGGCCGGGCAACGTGCGCGAGCTCGAGAACACGATCGAATACGCCATCGCCATGACGCAAAGCGACACGGTGACCGAAGATTATATTCTGCAAGGTAAAGGCGTCACACCCGAACGCAGCCACTCACCTGTCCAGGAAAAAGTCGATGAATCAGGCTCGGGTTTGCGACCTCTCAAAGACGCGCGCGACGCTTTTGAGCGCGATTATCTCATCCAGGTTTTATCGATGACCGAAGGCAACGTGGAGCCAAGCCGCCAAGCTCGCTGGAAAATATCGCGCCGATTTTTATGATCTGCTCAAAAACATGATCTCAAGGTACACGACTTTAAAAAGCCAAACCCGGCTGGGCCAACTGAGCGGCTCAGCGACGCTGTTCATTGCGAATGACTTCGACCACTGAGTTTTTGCCGCGCACGAAGCTCTCGCTATAGTCTTCAACTTATTTTCCTGCTGCGTCTGCGCCTGAACGGGTCCGCGGTGGGACCTGGTTGCAGTCAACCTACCTTGTGGAGGACTTTACCTTCACTTTGTTCGAGAAATTGTTACCGCAATATTAAAAGTTGCTGCGATATCAAGCGCATTGATTTCGACTGTTTCGTGGAACGACGATTGCTGATGCCACTTTAAGAAGGGATCAGCCATGTCAGAGGATCAATCGGTTCTGGTCGTTGAAGATGATGAAGGCTTGGCGAATATCATTGCCTTGATCCTTGGCCAGGAAGGTTTTGAAGTGCGCACGGCGCACAACGGCACCCTTGGGTATTTCGCGTATTTTCATGACCCGACGGAGTGGGTGGTCACCGATATCCAGATGCCCGAGCTGGATGGTTTGCAAATGATGCAGGGCATCCGCTCCATCAATCCCAATGTCAAAGTCGTCTACATGAGTGGCGAAGTGGATAAATACCATACGGCCTTGGACCAGGAGATCTCGGAGTTCGGCGCGGGGTTTTACGCAAGCCCTTCACCAAAGGCAATTTGATCGATGAAATAGCCGCCGCGCGAAAGGGCTTCGGTGCAAGACATACGTCCGAGGGGATTAGCGATGCCAAGAAAAGTTTTATCAGCTCAGCATTGGTGCTGTGTATTTTTCTGCTCGCAAGTTGCTCGACACCGATTTCAACCCGCGAGCAGGGTGGCTAATCGCCCTGATCGGCGACCAGCTCATGGGCCAAGAGAAGCGACTAACCATTGAGAGCGAGCAAAATCAACGCGACATCGAACGGTTGCGTCGCGAGAACGGGCGCTTGAGAGAAGAATGTATCGAGCGATGAGAGTTGTCACTGGGACGCAAAAAGGAACCTCCTTTTCAGGGTACCTCCATGTCTGTATGGAATCCACTTCAGTCTGACCGGCAGCGTGCCTGTTCAACCGCCTAACTCTGTAAATTCAAAAGGATACTTCGTTCCATTAACGTGGTATGAATTTTGGTTACAGGGAAATGCGTGCAATTCCATCCATCCCGCGACCAAAAAGATCACGCGGATCAATTATTCTCTGATTTGAAGCGCGCTACTCGGGCTTCAGGCGAGGTGCGGGAGCCAGCCGTGGGCTGGGGAATCGTTCGTTGGTCTGTGGGAGCGCGCCAATTCTGTTCGAAACTTTTTCTGGAACCAACCCATCTGTGACGAAAAAATCCTGCTCACCCATTTCCTGGCGCGGCTGCGGCGGTTTTTGCCGTGGATTTTTGTTTCGGGTTTCTCACCGTAAACGACCGCAAGCTTGCCGAAGTCGGCATGCCGGAATCGACCGTCGATCAATTGCCGAAAAATTTTCGCGCCGCTGCATGAATCTGGTGGCGAACTCGCGCGCGCCGATCACGTGGAACGAGGTGAGCGGCGGGTTAAGCTTTCGCAGCACGGTGGTAGCGCCGTTGACGCCGCCGGTCGGTCCATCGCTCGGCTTTTTATTGCTCGGCCATGCGATCCGAAAAAGTTACTCCGCCGCCGAGATGTTCGTACTTCAAGCCTTGGCGGTTGAACTCACTTGGGTGGCGCGCGATTTGGCCTTGAGAAAAGTTCAGCAACGCCAGCTTGCCGCCAGCGCCCGTCACGTGAACAACGGGCTCCAGGAAATCCTCAGCGACACCGAGCAGATCGGTCGCAAGTCAAGTGAAGCGAACGAGACCAACGACGACGGCCAGAAGGTTGTTCAACGGATCGAATCGACGGTGCGGCAAATACAGCACGGATTGAGCATTTTCGCTGCCGCCTCGGCAAGCGATCTTGACGAAATTGAAAAGGTCGGCGAACCGGTCGGCGATATCGCTACCCTCGTGAAGCAAGCGATTGCATCGTGCCGCCGTGCGGCCGCGGAACGAGATATCGATATCGAAGTCGTCTATGCGCACCGGTTTTTGAAGGCAGCGACCGTGGATCGCACCGCACTCGGCGCAATTCTGCACGTGCTCGTCAACGAGACGGCCCGGGCGACGCGCAGCGAAATCGTCCGGCTCACGGTGCGCTGCGCCGCGGGCGACTTGCAACTTATTATTCAAGGAACGGAGTCGGATCGGGTAGCGAAAAGATTGAAAGCACTGTTTGAGTCCAGGCTGCTGGAGGATGCGCTGGATGAAAAGAGCGAAGCGTTCCTACAACTGCGAGAATATCTCGATAAAACCGGAGGTGATGTCTATTTAAGAAGCCGTCCCGGAGAGTCTGCGGAATTGGTCGTTTGTTTACCGCTAAAGCGCAGTGCGCAGATGGGCCGGCCAAGTTCAGAAAATCACTTGAGCGCGGAGGAATTGGCGTGAGGGTATTAACATTTCACAAGGAGGAATTTATGAAAGGGTTTGTCTCTTATGGGGTCAAGTATTTTATTGGCGCCGGAGTCGTTGGATCGCTGTTGCTGACCCAGGGCTGTATTGCGACGCGCGATTGGGTCAAGGAACAGATGGATCCGCTGGCGGGTAGAGTGTCCACGTCGGAAGGCCGCTTGGAAAAGGCGGAAGGGGATATCTCGAGTCTAGGCGGGCGCGTTAGCGGTGTCGAGGGCAAGCTCGGCCAGTTCGAGGGACGATTGGGTCAAGTCGATGCGAAGGCGGAAAAAGCGCTTAGCACAATCGCCAATCTTCGCCTCGAACGCAAAGTCGTCATCGATATGAAAGACGGTGCCAACTTCGCTTTCAATTCATCGAATCTGCCGGCATCGGCGCAGCGCGAAGTCGACAGCTTTTTGAGCGATCTCAAGGGTGACACGGCGGAAAGTGGGTCGACGATTTTCGTCGTCGCGGGACACACCGATAACGTTGGCAAGGACGAATTCAACTACGAGCTCGGCAAGAAACGAGCGGAGGCGGTTAGCCGCTATTTGATCACCCAGAAAAAGCTCGATCCGATGCGCGTGATGGCAGTTTCGTACGGCGAGAGCGTGCCGGCCAACGACAACACCACACCGCAAGGTCGCGCGAAAAACCGGCGCGTCGAGATACTCGTCTACCGTGAGGGCATTACTTCCGAGCCGACAGTCGCGGCGGCGCCATCATCGCAACCGGCGCCTCGTCCGGGGCAGCAGTCGCAGGAACAGTCGCCGAATAATCGGTTGTCACAGCGCTAAACGGTCATTACGGACCGAAGAGGCAGCGTAAAAAGGCGGAGCTTTAAGAGCTCCGCCTTTTTGTTGGTACAAGTTTTTATTGGTACAAGCGATCGATGTAGCCGCTATCGTCTAATTCTCGGACAAAGTGGGTATCCCACAAGCTGAGCGGGTTGTAGCTGCCGATCTCGGGGTTGCGTCGCAGCGCGAGCTGGAAGACATTCGAGATTGCTTGCAGGGACGGGTAAGGCTTGGTTTCCAGAGATTGGGCCCATTCTTCGTAGAGCGTTTCCACTTCCTCATCGGTTTGGAGTTTCAGAATCGGCGCAGCGTGCTCCTTCAGGATCTCCAGAGTCTCCCGCTTGCGGGTGCGGAAAAATGGATCGCGTCGACGAATCCTTTGGTGAGCTGGCGAATCTCATCGGGATGAGTTTTGACGAAATTCATCGTCGTCGTCAGGTCACTCCTCGGACCATCGGCATCGCGCGCACCGTGATGACGTGAGCGCCGGCCTTTGCAGCGCGGGTATCATGGGGGATGGTGACGAAAGTTCCGGCGAATTCGCCGTCGACGACCCGTTTCCAACGCTCTTCTGAGGAGCCGAGCATTTCGATCAATTCGACATCGCCCCGGTCCACGTCCAAGCCCTCTTGCTTCAGGAAAAGCCAGATATTGAGCCCGGCGTGGGACGTGAGCTTGTCGGCGACGATTTTCTTGCCCCTCAGTTCTTGCACGGAGCCGATGCCTGGGCTCACCACCAGTTTATTTTCGGTCCAATTGTTCGCCGCCTGGGCGAGATGGACGAAATCTTCGCCGTTCTTGGCGTTTCTCACGTAAAGATTGTGGTGGTTTCCTGAGATCAGATCGACGTGGCCGTTCTTGAGGGACTCCACCGCTTTTTCGCGGATCAACTGCGGCGAGGTATCGACATCGAGACCGTTTTTCTGCCAAGAGCCCGACTTGTCGGCCACCAGCCAGAGCGGCGCGTGGGAATTGGAGCGGTAAATGATTTTCAGTTTGCGATTGGCCATCAACGTGTCCTCTCTTTTATGTATTACGGCCCTGACACTGCATAGCAGTCTTGGGCGGCTGTTCGCTAGAGCGATGAGGCTTAATAACGCAAGCGCAGGCCCAGCCAGAGCGTGATCGCAGTAAGCAGTAGGATGCACCAGTTGGCGCTTTTGAGCCGGCGCACTATGGAATCCAGCTCCGGAGCCGTCACGGTGTCGCCGCCTTCGTGGCGCCGGACGAACCGATGGCCGATCCCTAACGCTTGATACACGCTAAATAGGACCAGTAGGAATGCAAAAAGAGCTTCACGCCGAGCTTAAAGGCCAGTTGTTTGACGAACGTCTCGCGATAAGCAGCCTTGAGCTCGGTCAATTGAAAAGCGCCGGTGAAGAGAATAATGCCCAAGGCGCCCACTTGCAGCGGATTGTAGAATTTAAGCCCGCGCGCGAGGAATTGAACTTTGTCTTCGTGTTTATCGAGGATCGCGACAGAGGGCAGCAACATGAGCCAAAAGCCGATCACAGCGCCGAGATAAACGATGAGGGCGATCAAATGAAGCCAAGAATAGAGCATTGGGGCAGGATCAACCCCAGGCGAAGCGCGATCCCTTCTTAAACGGTTTGCCGGCGGCGTCATAGTCGTGGCCGATGGCGTCGAGTTGCCCGCGAATTTTTCCAGTTCCCGTTGCTGATGGGCTTCAAAGGCTTGGGCTTCTTTGGCGCGCCGTTCGAGGAACTCCGCTCGCTCGCGCTCACGCCGGTCGGCGAAGTCGGTTTGATCTTTGGCCCATTTTTCGTAGGACTCTTTGATCAAGGTGCGGATGTGATAATTCAAATTGTCGCGCACCACCATCGACTTATTGCAATTCTGACAGAAGATGACGTTGCCGATGACGAAATTCTTTACGTTCTCGATCTGCACGGCGTTGCATTTGAAACAACGCAGAGGAATGCTCCATGAGTCGATTTCCGGGAGTTGAATATAATTGACGTCGGCCTCGGCAAAGGCGCTCGCTGGAGCATTGACGGCGGCAGCGCTTGGCGCAACACCGCCGACAGCCGTCGCCGCTGCTGGCTTTGCGCCCGTTGCGGGAGCGCAGCAGCTTTTCCTTCCCCTTTACGAAATCGTGATTCGAAGTTTTCCGGGAAACTGACTTCCGGATGGATCGCCCGGGCTCGCGCCATCAGCACTTCTTCACTTTCGATATTATTCGGATCGGTCACGCAAACATCCACCGGACAAACCGCGGCGCAGGCCTCGTAGTCATGAAATCCGACACACTCGGTGCATAACTTGGGATCGATGACATAGACGGGATCGCCCTGCGAGATCGCGTTGTTCGGGCACTCCGGCTCGCACGCGCCGCAGTTGATGCAATCGTTCGTGATCATCGTGGCCATTAAAGCGTTCCTCCAAAAATAAATCTGGAAAATAAAGAGCGGTATGAAAACATATTTATGGTAAATGAAATTTCTTGGCGTTCGCAAATCAATGGTTTGGCGGCGGCCACGGTCCTTTAGACGTGGGTCTACGACAGGCATCGCTGGCGGCATAGATTTGAACCGAATATTGATAAAGGACCTTGTCGACGTTTACCTTTTAAAGGTGCTGGGCAAGCCAAATCGTCCGAATCCGGCGGTCGCCGAAGCGAAGCAGACCGGCGGAATTAGCCGGCGCAAAGCGATTTTTCTGTCGCTGATATTGCTGGGGTTGCCGTTGTTGTGGCGCTGGACGCCGCTCTACGATTCGTTCAACCTGGAAACCATCCTTGCCTGGCAAGAATCCGTGAAGAACGACCCGGCCGCGCCGCTTTTACGTCGCGGCGGCGTATCTGATTGGCAGCCTATGCTTTTTCCCGATCACGATTTTGAATCTGGCAACGGTATTCGCTTTCGGACCGCTCTGGGGAAATATCTACGCGTTGAGCGGCTGGCTGCTAAGCTCTGCCGAAGGCTATGGCATCGGCCGGTTGATCGGCAAAGATTTTGCCGCACAAAACTCGCCGGGCGCCGGCTCGCGCCTTTGGTCGATCGTATCGAGCAGCATGGATTTTTAGCCGTGCTCGCCATGCGCGTCGTTCCGGTCGGGCCGTTTACGCTGGTCAATCTGTTCATCGGCGCTTCCGGCATTCGTTTCTTGGATTTTATCTTGGCCAGTGTGGTCGGGCGGGTGCCCGGGATCTTGGTTTTGACTTTGTTTGCGGTGCAGATCGAAACGCGCTGCGCCGGCCGGGGCTAGTCAGTTTGGCCCTGCTCGGATTTGCTCTGCTCGTCGTGCCGTGGATGATTTCCCGCTTCGCCAAACGATACGCCGATCGCGATAATCGAGGATCCCGGCCGAGCTCATAGCTGCTCTTCGACGGGGAAGGCGAACAGCTCGAAAACTTTTCTTTCAGCCCGCGCGCATCCCATTCCTCATAGGTAATTTGGCGCGAGTGCCGCAAGTCTTCGGCGAAGGTCGCCTCGAGACTTTGGGCCAGCGGCCGATCATAGAGAGTCAGATTCAACTCTTCGTTCAAAGCGAAGGAGCGATTATCGAAGTTAGTGCTGCCGATTGTCGCCCACACGCCGTCCACCACCATCGTCTTGGAGTGCAAGAGCGCCGGCGAATATTCGTAAATTTGATTCCGCCGAGCAACATCCGACCATAGTGTCTGCGGCTGGCGCGGTAGGTGATCTTGAAATCGATCTTGCCGGGGACGAGCACGGTGACGCGGACTTTGCGCGCCGCCGCGTCCAGCAGAGCTTCGGTCATTCGATCGTCGGGAATGAAATAAGGATTGGTGATCCGGATCGATTTTTTCGCCGAGGTGATGGACAACAAATACAGCAAATAGTTCTGAAAGCTGCCGCCCACCGGCGAGCTTTTGACGAACTGGAAGCGACACCGTCCCCGCGCCGCTTCTGAGCGGGGGAAAAATTCGCCGCCGCCGAGAATATTTCCGGTGGTCTCAAGCCAGCTATCGGTGAAAGCCGCTTGCAGGTCTTTTACCGCCGGCCCTTCAACGCGCACGTTGGTGTCGCGCCAGTGATTCGGCGTGCGGCCGTCGCCCAGCCAGTCGTCGCTGATGCCGTAACCGCCGGTGAAACCGATGCGTCCGTCGATGACGAGGATGCGCTGGTGATTCGCGATGGATTATATTGCAAGAGTTTCCACGGCAGGATGACTTGGGGCGCTCTGACCCGGCGAAAATAGTCGACATTACAGCCGGCCTGGCGCATGATCTCCAAGATCTCGTCAGGGGCTTCGCTGCTGCCGTGGTCGTCCAACAAGATGTAAACTTTGACGCCGGCGCGGCAGCGATCGGCGAAACTCTGGGCGAGCTCGCGAGCCAGAGTGCCGCCTTTGAATAAATATTGTGCGAAGGTGATCGTCGATTTGGCGCTTTTTATATCCCGCAGCATCGCTGGGAAGAGCTCGTCGCCATTCTGAAGTATGTCAATTTTGTTGGCGCCGATGATCGGCGCGTCGGCGTAGGCTTCGATCGTCGGAAAAAGAAGGGTCGCCAAGCTGGATCTCCGGCACCTCGGTAATCGCGCGCACTTTGGCGCAACCCATGAGCAGCGCCAAGATCAGGCAAAGCATGCCGCGTTTCCTGGTTCGAAATCCTGGTTCAGACGCTCGGCGATTCATTTGTAGCCTGCGCTCAGGATTCGAAGCGGCGTTTTAACCAAACGGTGCCGACGATCGTGATTATGATCAAAGCTGCCAAAACGAGAAATGCGCCAATCCCAGGGTCGCGGATCGCGCTGGTAAAGCTGATGGGCGAAGAGGTTCGTAATGAGAATGCCTGGCAAGAGTCCAAGCAACGATCCCAAGATGTAGTCGCGCAACGGCACTTTGAAGGCACCGGAAATAATATTGACGACGGTAAAAGGAGCGATCGGTAGCAAGCGCAGAGTCGTCACCGCCACGATCCCCGTTTGCCCGGATCTTTGTTCCAAGCGCCCGCCATTTCGCCCCAGCGATCTTGCGGACAAAATCCTGGCCGAGAAAGCGGCCGATGGCATAGGTCACCGCCGCACCGACGAGGCTTCCAACGATCGAATAAAGCGAGCCCATGACGGGACCGAATGATGATCGCGGTGACCAGTATCATGCCAGCCGTGATCGGAACCAGTAAAATACCTGCCGATGACGTAGGCGCCGAGCAGATAAAAATGGCGCGCCGGGCTCTGGCGCAGCGACGCGGCCCAACCGGAAAGTCGATTGACATCGATCAAATCCGCCAGGGGCGTCCACTTCCAGAGCCGACGCCGCGGCGAAAAGCAGGAACAGGACGATCACGCCGATCCAGATGCGCCGTTTTTGATTTTTACCCTCATTATTTCGACAAACCGTCATAGCCAAATTTCAGTGTAATCTTGCCGCCATGCACGTTTCAGCAATCTGCGCAGGAAAATTATTGTCAGGAGGAATTGTCGGCGATGCGGTTCTCGCGCGTATGCGCTGACCTGGCGTTCTGATTGTGCGACAAATGGATGTCTGAGAAAATAGTTTCGATGGCGACGAATCTGAAATTTGGCCTGTTGCTGCCGCATCTTTGCGAGCACGCATCAGTGAAGAATTGCGTGTAAGGCGCGAAGACGCGCTGAAGGCGTATGGCTTTGATTCTGTTTGGGTGAGGGGATCATCTGTTTTCGAGCCTCATGGCATCGAAGGAAGCGAGCAAATACGCATATCGAGGGCTTGTTGGTGCTCTCAGCGATCGCAGCAGTGACGAAAATATATCGCTCGGCACTTCAATGGCGATCTGCCATCGCCATCCGCATTCACCTCGCGCAACTTCTTCTGCCGGGCTATGAGCGTGATCTCACAAGGTCGTCATCATGGGAATGGGTTTGGGCGGATTTCCTCATGAGTTTGCGTCGCTGCCGGCTATCCGACCGGTCTCGAAGAGCGGGCTGGAGTTGGTTCGAGCTCAACCCGCAGATCTGCCGGTGCAATTGTGGGCGGGCGAAGGCGAGTTTCTTTCAAGAACAATTGTTTCGATTTCACCGACGTGGTGCTCAAGCCGACACCGGTCAAGCCGGATTCCAATCTGGTACGGCGGCGGCGCCCCCGGCGGCCTGCCGCCGCGCCGTCGAGTACTGCGACGGCTGGATGCCCGCGCGCATTACGCTCGGCGACTTTCACGAAGCTGATCGACTATCACTCGCGGGCTTTGCCAGAAAGCCGGCAAACCGATGATCAGCACGGCGGTGATGCCGCTTTACCAGCGTCAGCAAGGATCGTGAGGCGGCGTTGAGCGAAGTGAACACTGAATCTTTTGATCGCCGAGGCCAACACAATTTTCGACGTGGGTCAAACGGCCGAGCGGAATGTTTGCAAACCTGGACGATATCCGCGGTTTCATTCTAGCGGGAACACCGGCCGATATCGCGCGCGAGACACGCGCCTACGAAGAAGCGGGCGCCGATCACATCGTTTACGATCTGCGTTTTCGCTATGCCGATTGGCTAGAGCAGATCGGATCTTTTGGGAAGAGAAGTATTGCCTGCTTTAAGAGGGTAAGGAGCTGGCAGCGCCTAGCCTTTGTCTGTTGTGGGAGGCCGGCTAGATGGCTTATGGAACTTGGGAAACTCGAGAAGGGGATTACCGTGCAGATCAAAACGATAGTTCAGTCTTACTTCCGCGCCAGACGACAATTTTCAATACCGAGAAAAACATGGCGTTGGTAATTTCGCTCACCTTAGGGATATCACCCGGATTGAGTAGTGCGCCGACAATCTGAAAATAGGATACGGCGCCTTCTCGTTAGGCTATGCTCTAATTTGATAACCAAGGAAGGAAAGCTCTTTGATAAGAACGGGCTGGATGTTGACGTCCTGTATCTCGAAAGCAATCTCGTGCGGACCGCGTTTGATATCGGGCGATGTTCCAATCGGGGCGATGTCTGGCGCTGCGATGGCTACGCCTAGGCTGCAAAGGAGCTGACTTGGCTGTAGTCTTAGGCTTTCAAAACTACCTGCCGTTTCTCTGTTTCGTGGTCCGTCCCGAGATCAAGTCCGTGGCCGATCTTAAAGGCAAACGCGTAGGAGTCGCTCGGATTTGGTCTTGCTCGCCGAGAGAGGCGGCCCGTCTTGTCGTAGCGAAGCTTGGATTAAATCCTGACAAAGATGTGACTCTTTTGCAGAACCGGAGGCGAGGCGACTCGGCTTCACAGCGCTGGTCAACGGCTCAATCGATCGCTACGGTGTTAAATCCGCCGGTTCACAAAAGAGCCACGTTGAAGCGGGCATGAGAGTGATGCGCCAGCATATGGCGGAGATGGAGATTCCTCTTCAAATTCAGCGCTGGTGACGACGCAACGTTATATCGCCAAGAACCCGGACGTGATGCGGCGTTTGGTGAAATCTTTGTCGAAGGGATTCATTTGATTAGAACGAATCCGGAAGTCAGCAAGCGGGCCATCGCCAAATACATGCGCATGAAAGACGAGAAAGAATCTGGCCGAGGCCTATGAGATTCTTGATAGCCTCACTACAAAGAAAGCCTTACCCTACCGTGGAAGGATTCAAAAACATCATTGCCGAGCTGAGTCCTAAGATCCCTGCAGCGAGGACCGCTGGATCCAAAGGATTTTGTTGATGTGAGGTTTTTGGAAGAGTTGGACCGCTCCGGGATTCATCGATGGGCTTTATCGGTAGGTCACAACGGTTTTGCCGGAGGCCCGGGTCTGCGCCAGAGGATAAATGCGGCCGATGTTTCCTAGCGGCTAGCTTTCAACGCAATATTCTCACGCCGTTAGAAATCGGTTTGTTCGTCGTGAAACAAGACGATCCGAACTGCCATTGACACCCGTCGATCGTATCACCCATCTGTCCGATTCAGAATCACCACAAAGGAGCTCAACATGTGGAAGGGAATGAAAGTCATCCTGACGCCTGACGCGCGCATATGCACTGAACCCGAATATCTTTGGGACCGATATGTGGAACCGAAATTCCGCGATCGGGTTCCGAAGGTTGCTTTTATGGACGGTGTGTTCATGGTTTACGAGCCCGATGGCAAAGATCATTCCCAAAGGCGATCTCCAGTTGCGGCCGCCGGCGAGCGCCTGGGCGGTGCTGAAGAAAACGTATGGCGAGAAGCTTATCGTCAATGGTGGTCCGCCGAGATCCGGCCCAAAGATATGGATCTGATACGGTTGGGATATTCAAGTCCTGCTGCCCGACCGGCAACAATGCGGCAACTTTGCCTACCGGGTGGCAGCTAACCGATCATGAAATTGGGCGCTGCCATGTGCCGCGCCTATAACAACGTGGTGCCATGACTATCACGTAGCTTGGATCCAAGCGGTTAAGAGTTTGTCGCGGTGCCGCCGGGTTCCGGATGTCGGCGAGATGGTCAAAGAAGCGCGCCGCGCGGTCAGCGGAACTGGGCGCGGTATCGCGTGCGCTAATCCATTTCTTCCGGTCGGAAAGTACTTGCATGAGCCCGAAGTACGACGCGCGTTTCGGAGTACCTGCCAGTGAGCTGGATTTCCCGATCTCGGCGCCACGGCGAATACCGGCAGCGCCGCGGTTTCATCCATTTAGACAGCTTGAGGGGACGAACGACAAGACGACATCGAGCTTCGAGCGCTTCGCGGCCTGGACCATGCACTGGGATTTCTCTGCGACAACATGACCACGCTCGGACATTTCATCTTCACCGGCATTCTTGAGGCGCTTTCCGAAGCTACGCGTGGCTATCTCTCGAATCCAACGCCGGCTGGTTGCCGTTTTGGCTGGGTCGCATGGATGATCACACACACGGGCGCAATAGCGTCATGGGCAAGATCGGAAAAGTTGCGGATGCTGTCCGAGCGAATACTTTATACGCCAGTGCATTATCTCGTGTGATAGCGATGAACGCGCGCTCAAGTATGTGGTGGGACGATCTTAGACGGCGAGAACATTGTCTGGAATACCGGATTATCCCCATCCGGATGCGATCGATCCCAAGCGCGCGCTGCCTGGATCTCGACGCCCAGCCGATTTCTGACGTGAAGCGAGACGGGAAGATCTCTGTGGGACAACTCCGTCAAACTTTTTGGACCGCGAATTTTGGCTCAAATTGTTTATTCTCCTGAAGCTTGCCATTTGTAGAGCCGATCGATATATCCCGAGCGATCCAGTTCCTCGATGAAACCGGATGTCCATGAAATCCGCGCGGCTGGGCGGCTTTTTGCCGCCGGCAGCTTTGGGCCTCAGCTCATCGAGGACAGCGCTTGATGCCTCGACCGGTGGGGTAGGGTTTCCGCGGCAGGATGTGCGCGCATGATCTGGTAGGCCTCGTCCGCGTCATCGCGCCTCTTCTTTGAAGCGCAGGTATTTTCTCGGATCGCTCGCTTGGTCAGCTCAGGATTGGTCTTGATCACGTGGATCGATTCGATGATCGAGCGCACGGCGCGCCGCGTGTCAGGTCGTAGTTCTTTTTAGTGAAGCGATCGGTGGTGACGAGCGCGGAAGCCTGGACCGGGAAAGTTCATGTCTTCGATATTCGCCAACACTCGCATGCCGCGCTTCCACCGCGCGTTTGTAAAGCGGCGGATTGAAGACGCGAGGCATCGATCGTGCCGGCGAGCAACGCCGCCAGGCGCGTCGGGTCGCCGCCGATTTGCAGCATCGTTGCATCGGTGTCGGGATTGAGTCCGAGCTTAGCGAGCATAATTTGCGCCCCTCGATGCGCGCCTAATCCAAAGCCCGGCGACTCCGCACGCGCTTGCCCTTGCCGAGATCGGCAAGGCACGGTTCGAATCTCCGGACGCACCACCGGGCGATACCGCAGCGAGTTCAGGAAGCTCGCAATCAGAATCGGATCCCCGCCTTGCAAACGCCGGCGCGGCCATGGTCGTTCCGGACATCCCGCCCATCCGCAATATCGCCGGTCAGCAGTGCCGTGCGCACGAGCGCGCTCTCGAGATAAAGAACTTCGGCATCGATGCCATTTTTTCTGAAACAGCCGCGCCTCGCCCGCTACCCATATCGCTGCGTAACTGGTGCTCTGCGCGAGCCGTAACCGACTCTGATCTGTTGGGCGTGGTCCGGGCATCCGGCCAGGCGATCAGTCGCCGGAGTTATTGACGATAACCGGGCTGAGAGCGCTGTGAAGATAAACCGATGAAGCATCGTTCTTTCTTTATTCGTTGACTCGGAGTCGTTCGACAATTCGATTCGATATCGCGGATGTTTCGAATATTCACTAAATGGATTGACATGGGTCAATCCTGCGGAAGCAGGCAGCTGGAAGGAGCCGATGAAAACCCCAACCTCATGTAGCTCTTCACGAAATTGGTGATCAGTTGGATTCACCTGTTGGGCATGTTCTCTGGAATACACAATGCCCGCGTGGTTAAAGGCGCGAAATTCGATCCGCCGTACCACCGGTCATGATGATCTTGGAGTAAGTCGATACCTAGCTTCATGTCTTGTATCGATACTATGTGTGATCGCTCTAGACTCCAGCCCCAGGAGCCCGCTTTCTTTTAGCCCGATCATTCCTCTGCGAAACAATCGGAGCCAATTCTGTGGCGCACGTCGACACCGCTCGCTACTTCTTCACAGCTTAGCGCGCGCTCCAGCGCCAGACGCAATCGCGCCGCCGGGTTGTGGCTTGAGTTCCAGCGCACGCTGTGGTTCGGACGGGCGCGGGTCGCGCGGGCCGGGTGCTACGCCTAGCTGAGCGCGACGAGGTGCCGGGTGTGTCGTCGAGGCGCATGGTTAGGGAGATGCGCTGGCGTTTCACGTCGACGTCCATCACTTTCACCTTGACGATTTGGCCGGGCTTGACGACTTCGTGCGGGTCTTTGACGAATTTATTCGCCAGCGCGGAGACGTGGACGAGGCCGTCCTGGTGCACGCCGACGTCGACGAAGGCGCCGAAGGCGGCGACGTTGGTCACGACGCCTTCGAGGATCATGTTGGGCTGCAAGTCGGAGAGAGACTCGATGCCGTCCCGGAACGTCGCCATTTTGAATTCGGGACGCGGATCGCGGCCGGGCTTTTCCAGTTCGGCTAGAATGTCGCGCACCGTCGGCACGCCGAATTTATCGTCGGTGAATTCGGCGGGCGAAAGCCCTTCGAGCGCCGCCGGCTGGCCCATCACTTCGCCGATGCCTTTGCCGATGCGCTGCAGAATGCGCTTCGACCACCGGATAGGCCTCCGGATGAACCGAGGAGCGGTCGAGCGGATTGTCGCCGTCGTTGATGCGCAGAAAGCCCGCGGCCTGCTCGAAGGTCTTGTCGCCGAGGCGCGGCACCTTGCGCATGGTTTTGCGATTCGGGAACGGGCCGTTGGCATCTCGGTACTCGACGATGTTTTTCGCCAGCACGCTGTTCAGGCCCGACACGCGCGCGAGCAGCGGCGCCGAAGCCGTATTGATGTCCACGCCGACCGCGTTGACGCAGTCCTCGACCGTCGCATCGAGCGCGCGAGCGAGCGCGCGCTGGTTTACGTCGTGCTGATATTGGCCGACGCCGATGGACTTGGGATCTGATCTTTACCAACTCGGCGAGCGGGTCCTGCAAGCGCCGCGCGATGGACACGGCGCCGCGCAGGCTCACGTCCAGCTCGGGAAATCTCGGCGGCGGCAAATGCCGACGCCGAATAGACCGAGGCGCCGGCTTCGCTGACGACGATTTTGTTTAACTTCCGTTCCGGCATCGTTCGCACGCGACCAGCTTGATCACCTCGGCGGCGAGCTTGTCGGTCTCGCGGCTCGCGGTGCCGTTGCCGATGGAGATCAGCTCGACGCCATGCTGCACGACCATACGCGCCAGCGTCGCCAGCGATCCCTGCCAGTCGTTGCGCGGCTCGTGCGGATAAATGGTGGCGATCTCCAGCAGCTTACCCGTGGCATCGACGACCGCGACTTTGCAGCCGGTGCGTATGCCGGGGTCGATGCCGAGCACCGCCTTGGGGCCGGCGGGCGCCGCCAGCAGTAGCTCGTGCAGATTGCGGCCGAATATTTTAATCGCCTCGGCTTCCGCCGCTTCGCGCAATTGCGCCAGCAGCTCGGTGCTGATATGCGAGATGCGCTTTGCCGCGCCAGGTCCAGTGGCAGACCTCGGCCAGCCACTGGTCGGCGCGACGGCCGCGGTTTTCGATGCCGAAATGCGCGGCGATCATCGCCGACGCATGGATGCGGCGATGGCGGCTTCGATTTCCTCGCCCAAACCCAGTTCGATCTTCAGCACGCCCAGGTCTCGCCGCGGAACAGCGCGAGCGCGCGATGCGAGGGAATGGTGCGTATGGCCTCGGAATAGGCGTAGTAGTCGCGGAATTTTTCTTCCTCGGCCGTCTCCTTGCCTTTCATCACCGTGGAGGTAACGATGCCCTGCTCCCACAGGCGCGCACGCAGTTTGGCGAGGAGCTCGGCGGTCTCGGCAAAACGCTCGCAAGAATCTCGCGCGCGCCATCGAGCGCGGCTTTCGCGTCGGGAACATTGATGGCATTGCTGCTTTCGGTAGCAGGGGTCACGTTGACGTACTTCGCCGCCTCCTGCTGCGGATCGAGCGTGGATCGGCGAATAGCGCATCGGCCAGCGGCTCCAGCCCGGCCTCGCGCGCAATCTGCGCACGCGTGCGGCGCTTGGGCTTGTAGGGCAGATAGATATCTTCCAGCGCCTGCTTGGTGGCCGCTGTCGACTCGATGGCACCGCGCAGTTCATCGGTGAGTTTGCCCTGCTCCTCGATGGAGGCCAGGATCACCGCGCGCCGTTCTTCCAGTTCGCGCAGATAGAGCAGGCGTTCATCCAGATTACGCAGGTGCGTGTCGTCCAGGTTGCCGGTGGCCTCCTTTACGATAGCGCGCGATGAAGGGCACGGTCGAACCCTCGTCGAGCAGCGCCACGGCAGCAGCGACCTGATGCGGCCCGACTCCGAGTTCCTTGGCGATCAGTTGAACGATCTTGATCTGTGCAGCTTCTGAAATGTTATTGGTCATTGGAGAAATCCTGTGTGAATCCAACCGGATTTTCCGGAGGCGCGTCCCCAGCGCTGTGTCTTGAAGACCTGATCCTTTCAATTCTTTGCAATGATGCTTATACCTCGCTCCGAGGTTACGCGGTCAACATGCGCAAAACCGTATCCGACTCATGCATGTCGTCGACAGTCTCACTAAGTTTCTTGCGAAATTCAATCCTAAAGTCGCTAGCGTGACGGTGAAAGACGTTGTCGATTCGAGTTTGGTGGCCGAGCTCGATAAGAGCGCCTTTATCGATTCGGTGTATAGGGAAATGTCTCGGGGAAAATAACGTTTAAGAATGTAGCCCCTGACAGCTGTGCTGCGTCATCTTTAAAAAATGCGCATGAACGAAATTCCTATGATTGATTTAACGCTGGCGGTTGGTTTGAAACAAATGGTTGGATTGCACTCGTCTGCTTAGTACAGTCCAGACTCAGGCCTACGCTGACCCTCGGCACCTGTTCGTGACCCTGGCACCTGGCTCAAGTCAGTCCGAGGTGATCTTCTTGCTGTGGCCATCTGTGCGGAACTGCCGTACGCTGTTGGCAAAATGGACAATCGCGTTGGAAACTTGGCAGACACTTGAGCACGCGAACGATTTCGTTCACCGAAAGAACTGTTAAGATACGTGCAGTGCGCCAAACGCTGACCGCGAAGAAGGGAGAATCAATGATCGTCCGAAATCGCCTTGGGAACAGGATCCTACTTTCACTTTGCGTCCTAGCCGCGGCGAGTTTGATTTCGCCAAAGAGCCACGCCGACCTCCAAAGATACGTGAGACAAGCCCGAGCCTGCTTTCAGTGGCGAAGTGAAAACCAAGATCGGGCGCGAGCAGACCGGCGATCAGGATTTACGATCTGCAGGTTCGTGTCGCAGACTTGGCGGGAGAGAAGTGGCGCCACCAATTGCAGGTTTATCAGCCCGCGGACGCGTACACCGGCGCCAAGATGTTTCTCTGGGTGACCGGCGGCTCGGCTATCGGCGCAAACGCGAACGCCCTAGGGCTCGGAGCTGGCGCGCAAGATCAAAGGCGCCGGTCGCCTTCGTTTATCACATTCCCAATCAGCCGTTGCTCGAAGGCAACCTGCGCTGAAGACGACCTGATCGCGGAAACGTTTGTCCGTTACCTCCAAGTCCGAGGACGACAACTGGCCGCTGCTGTTGCCGATGGTGAAGAGCGTCGTCAAAGCGATGGACGTTTTGCAGGCGTTCAGCAAGAAAGAATGGAGCGCGCCCGTCGACCAGTTTATCGTCGCTGGCGCTTCAGGCGCGGTTGGATCACCTGGCTAACGGCCGCGGTCGATCCCGCGTCAGCGCCATCGCGCCGGTGGTTATCGACGTAGCTCAACATGCGCGAGCAGAATGTCACGCCAGATCGAAGCCTTCGGCGCCTATAGCGCGCGTCTCGTCCCGTACAGCAGCCGCGGTCTTCTGCCAATCCCCGAGACGCCCGCCGGTAAAGAGCTTTAGGTATGCGTCGATCCCTGGGCATATCGCGCCCGGCTGACGATGCCCAAGTTGATCGTCAATGCCACCAACGATTTTACTGGGCCACCGATGCGTTGAACCTGTATTGGGACGGCATCCCGAGCGACAAATGGGTGCTATGCCTTCCCAACGCGGGACATAATCTGCGACGCCAGACCGCCCGCCGAGCGAGCAATTGAACGACCTGATCACCGGCCTCGCCGCCTTCACGCGCCATCAGATCAATGGTACCAGCGATGCCGAGCTTACGCTGGCGGCACGAAACACGCCGACGGCAAACTGCGCTTGATCATCGACGCGACGCCTGCGCCGCGTAGCGCGAGACTATGGGTCGCCCGATCACCGACCAGCGATTTCCGCACGACCGAATGGCGGCGGGAAACTCTGCGCGTTGCAGACGGCAGGGTCATCGGCGAGAGTCGCGCGGCCGGACCAAGGCCGTCTGGCCTTTCGGCGGCGAGCTGGAATACGAAGTCGACGGCTTGAGCTACACCTTGTCGACGCAAATGCGTATGGCGCAATGAGGGCTGCGCGTGCTCGTGTTTGGAAAAACGAGCGTTGAATCCCCGACGATCGGGCTGAGAAAAGGGGACACTCCAGAATTTCCAGCCCATGGATATCGAGGCGTTTCCTCAGATGATCCCGGGCGCGCTTCGTATAGCTATGGAAGAGATCGAAGACCGCCACGGCGAGATTCCCCGGGATCGCGACGTCGTTCTCTACTGCTCGTGACCCAACGAAGCGACCAGCGCCCGGGTGGCGCTGCAGCTGCGAGCCAAAGGAATCACCAGGGTCCGCCCGCTCGAAGGCGGGATCGACGCCTGGCTCGCCTACAATTTCCCCTTCTTTACCGAAAGCCTCGTCAGGAAACCCGTTGTCCTTTGAGCGAAGGACTCCGTTAGACGCGAAAGGAAATAACGGAGAATAGTCAGGTCGTAGAGTCTGATACCCCAACTTTTTCCGTACCGTAGAACGGAAGCTATCACACAGATTTCGCGATCACGCTGTCTTTGCGCATACCCGATTCCAAGCGGAGGGAAAATGGAAAAGAGACCAGGTGGTCGGGAGACAAAGCCGGAAACAGGTTCAAACTTGGGTACGGCAGGGGCGCGCCGGTGTACTGGGGTCGCTCCTGGGACCAATCGGGCGGCGGTTGCGACGCCGTCGTCGGCGGCATTGCGAGAACAAAGATGGAGCAGGAGTTCAGACCAAGCGGAAACCGAAGCGGAAACCTGCCGCCGCACCCGCACGAGTCGCGGCGACCAGGAAGGTTTCAGCGAAGAAACCGGCGGGCAAAAACATCCGCGAAGCGAAACGATAAGTCTCGGCCTCTCCTCTATTGAAGCGCCCAGTAAGTATCTCGGCGAGCTGGCCCTGGGTGATGCACCAGCGATGATGCTAGCCTAGTGAGAGGCCGGTGGTGACCTCAGCGCGCGCAACAAGAAGTCGGGAGATATAGAGTCTACGACCCCAGCTTTCCCCGATAAGAAGTACCCCGATGGCGGTGGCCTGTGGCAAAGGCGGCGCGGTTTCGCTCTGCGTGGACGGCGGTAAGATCGGTGAAGGCCGCGTAGAGTGACACAGGCGAGCTGGCCCTGGGTGATGCACCAGCGATGATGCTAGCCCTAGTGAGAGGCCCGGTGACGGTGATCAGCGCGCAACAAAGGAAAGTCGAGATATAAAAGTCTGACCCCAGCACTTTCCCTTCCAGGGGCGATCACGTTCCGATCACGCTCAGGAGACGAAATTCCTCTCTTACCCACGGCCTCCCGCCGGTGCGCCTGTGATATAATCCGCGCCCTTCCCGGTGTACCGAAGGAGGATCAATTCTTGGCACGGCCCGGGCAGAAGCAGCGGAAGAAGCAAGCGCCAGGCCTCGTCCCGGGTCGGAAGGACCGGCTGGGCACCGCCTCGGCCTGGCTTGGGGCCAACCCGCCGTGCCGTCATCCTGACCATCGTGGCCGTCTCGGTACTCCTCCGGATTATCTACTTCGTCGAGATCAACGCCTCGCCACTCCTCTGGCAGCACCGCTGGGACAAGTCCGGACATGAACCACTTCGATCAATGGGCCCGCGACATCGCCAAGGGAGACTGGCTGACGCGGCGGCCCACCGTGCCCATGCACAGTTGGCAGAAGCAGATCGCCGCGGACTATCTCGAGGAACACCCCGACCGGGCCGAGGCGCTCACCAAGGAAGCGGCGGCCATGAGCCCACCTGGTGAGCCGGCCAACCTTCTCTGGGTGAAGTGGGCGGGGGCTTGACCTTCTACCAGGAGCCCCTCTACGCCTACCTCATGGCCGTCACCTACAAGATCTTCGGCGGGGACCACCGGTGGGTCGCTTTCTCTGGCAGCTCCGTACTGGGGGTCCTGACCAACGTTCTCATCTATCTGCTGGCCCGGCGCATGTTCGGCGACCTGGTGCGGGACGGTAGCTGGCCGCCCTGGCCGTTCTCTGCTCTCCCATGATGTTTTACGAGCTGATCCTGCTGCGCGAGTCGCTCATCGTTTTCACCGGCTTCCTCCTTCTCTCCCCTGGTGACGCGCGCCGGGGACCGGGACACGCTCCTCTGGTGGCTCTTCACGGGTGTGGCCTTTGGGAGTGGCGTTCACCCTGAAAGCACCTTCGCCCCCTGGCCATCGGCCTCATGGCGCTGACGGCCTATAATCTCCGGGGACGGCGAGAGTCACTTATCCGTTCCCTGGCCGGCATGACCGGAGGTTTGGTTATCGGCCTTCTACCGCTGGTCACACGAAACCTTCTGGTGAGCCTACCGCCCATTACCACCGCCGGCAAGCGCGCGTCACCACCTTCATCCAGACCAACGCCGCCGGCTACCCCTTCTACCTGCGAGGCTTCGTCCTGAATGCCGAGGATATCATCCGCATCATGGGCGAGACCGACGGGAAGTTCCTGCCGACGGTATTCAAAACCCTGGGCACCCATAGCGGCATCGGCGAGCATTTTGGTCATGCTCTTCAGCAAGTTCTTTCCATGTGGCACTGGGTCGAACTGCCCAACAACGAAAATTTCTATTCCACTAAGCTCTACGCGCCGGTTCTCGGCCTCATGCCGGTGACCTTCTTCACTTTATCTCCCTGGCCCTCATCGGACTGGTGCTGGCCCGGAAGTACCGTGCCGCGAGTCCCCTCTACGTGCTGGTCGTCTCAAGCATGATCCCCATGCTCCTCTACCTGGTTATTTCCCGGTTGCGGCTGCCCCCTCTTAGCGGCCGTCATACCCTTCGCGGCGCTGGCCCTGGTGGAGACGGCACGCGTGCTCCTGAAAGGGAGTGGGGACGGGCCGCGGCCCTCATCGGCGCCGCTTGTGCCCTGGCCTTCGTACTCTTCCGACCTCTTCCGACGGGTCTCCAGATCATCCGGCCCACCGATTACATGGTGCCCTACCTCGTCATGTATGGTCCCGAGGAAGAGGCGGCCAGGGCCAGGGAGACCACCGGCGGGTGGCCGAGATCATCAGAAGAGGTGCTTCGCCGGGAACCGGAAGAGTATCGGGAAGGTACGCTGCCGCCGGGGACCTACCCCGATCCCACGTTGATACACTTCTATACCGTCCTCCACTACCGACTTTTCCAGGCCCTCAAAGAGACCGGCGACACGGCCGGGGCGGCCGACCAGGAAACCATAGCCGAACGTCTCCTACGTTACGCCCTTAGACCTTGGCTTTGGTATCCCCCTTTTCAGGACGAATCTCATACTCCCGTTCTTGTTTGAGCATCTTGTAAATAATCCGAGCGAGGTGTCGACCTAGAGCTCGAATCGCCTGGTTGTGCTTCTTTCCCTCGCTGCGTTTCTTTTCATAGTATCTCTGCGACTCCGGCACATACTTTCGATGCCGATCCACGCCGATCATCATCGCTGCTTTCGCCCGGGTGTTAACATGCTTGGGCGCTTTAGTTCCCTGGTACTTCCCTGAGCTGTTGTCCAACATGGACATGCCGAGATACAAAGAAAGGCTGCCCTCGGAGGCAAACCGTTCGATGGTACCGATCTCGCCGGCCAATTCTGAAGTACATACGGCACCAAACCCAGGAATCGATCGTAAGGTCTTGGCGATCTTGGAGTTCTTAGCAACCTCGGCGATCTTGGCCTGCAGCCGTTTGATCTTTTCATCGAGCTCCAGACACCGCTTGGCATCTTCCTGGATCATCTCACTGACCCACTCGACCTCTTGGCTAAAATGGGCACGCTTCTGCCAGTGCTCAATGATAGCGGCGCTCTTCACTCCCACAGACGGGATCTTCAGAAGCGTGCTGCGTTTGAGCCGGGCGAGCTGGGGCAGAGTGTCCGCACTGAGAAGGAAAATTTAAAAACCACTGGTTGCTTGCTTCCCCAGTGATCTCTAACAATCCCGGACACACCGCTTGGAGATCGGCTTGCAGATTATTCACCACCCGCACCCGCTCGTTGACTAATCTTCTCCGCCGGCGGGTGAGTCGCTTGAGAACTTCATTCTCAGGCGCTGTCCCACTGACCTCCTGCAGCACTTCTTTGGCCAGCGGTAGATGATCGCTCAGCTGAAACAGCTCCAATCCTTTGCGCGCATCGATCCGGTCGCTCTTGGCGGCTCCAGGAAAAATCTCTTTAAAGCGGGCAAACTTTAAGTTGTTGAGATTATAAAGCCGGTAGCCCCGCTCGACGCACCAGGCTGTCGAGCGGCCGGGCATGGCCGTTGTAGCCTTCCATCGCTACCGATACAGCACAGTTCCTTTTCTTGCGCTGTGCCTCGATGCGAGAAAAACTCTTGAAAACCCTCGGGCCGGTGATCGATCTCGAACTCTTCGAGCACTTCGCCGCTCGATAGCCCCATCGCCACACTGTGACGACGATACCCCACATCCACACTGACTCCTCAGTTCTAATGATTTTTCTTCTGACACGTAGCTCCTCCTTCGTAGATCGAGATTTCATCATCCTTCGGTCTCGTCTACTTACAGAGCCACGTATTCTGGTGAGAATATGGCACCATCCCGGTCGACCCCTCGGATGATGCAGGTGACGAGGGCGGCATTTCAGACTGGGCGAGCCTGAATAAACAGGCCACTGACCCCAAGAGCCACACCCTCGTCAAGAACTTCTTTACACGCGATTCTTTTAGATCCTGCTACCTGCTAAATTCCGATGGTAGACCCCAGCACTTTCATTTGTGAGGTTTTCTGATTTTCGCCTGTGTTCGACTACCGTTGATGTAAGCGCTCCGCAGTGCGGTTACGCCTCCGGATGTATGATTAGAGCTGACCATGACGCGATGTCATAAAAAGAAACTTACCGACACTGGTCCCACCTTCCACAACGGTTCTCCATTTTTGGCGAGTTCCGAAAATAATGCGCAAACGCTTTCATTCCGCCCTGAAGCTTGGCCCCAGTCGGTATTCGTTTTGGTGCGTGATAGCCATGTTCGGGGAGACTCAAGCCGAGAAGAGAATCGGCACCACCAGACTTTATCTGCATCGTGACGATACGCACCGATCGATCCCCCCTTCGCGAATAAAAGCCGGTTCTTTGCCGAATCCCGCCTTCGCCGCTCGTTTCACACATTCGACATAAAGGCCCATCAAAGAGCTGCCTTTGAATGGAGGTTGCATCGTTTCCCCGTTCACTTTGACGTTCGGATTCAGCTTGGCGTAGCGCTTCAACGGGTCAGAGGCTTTCTGCTGGTGTCTGGTTAGGAACGAGCCGCATGCTGACCTTCAATTCGCCATGACCCGGCACCACAGTCTTGGATGCCAGGCCCATCGTACCCACCGGTTAAGCCATGAATCTCGGGAAGTCGGAGCAGCTTGCCCAAATACGGCGCATCACTTCAGCCGGATCATCGGTTCTGAGAGAGTGGAATCACGCCGAGCCTCTTTGAAGAGCTTGACCCTGAAACCCTGACTTGAAAGCTCTTGTTGATCTCTTCTTTCGTTGGCTTCATCACGTCCCTTGTAGAAGCCGGGGAGTTTTCACTTCGCCTGTTTGGCGTTGACACAAGCTGTTGCAACTTCATCAATTCAGCTAAACGGATTTCTCGCGGCCCCACCAGTTACTTTCCCGGAATGGGCGTCTTGTTGCCAGTTCTCAAGGTCAACTTCTCGCACAATCAATCACCTCACACCGATCGCACGACTTGGCCCGGATGACGCCCTTTCGCAATCAGAATCGTATCGGAGACTACTGCAGAATCGGGGCGGGGAACCTCACGGCTCACGCCATAGTTTTGAGACAAGCGGCAAAATGAGGACTGCCGATCTCTTCTTCAAGCTCCCAGAAAACGCGGAATATTGATCGCAACACACGCCATGATCGACGTCTGGCGACGGGAAAGCGAACAACGCCACGTAGCGCCGCGGCCCCTTATCATCGGTTGCTCCACAGCGCGCGATAGATGCCGCCCTCGTTCACCCGGAAGGCAAAGTCCCTGTTCTGGCTCCTGTGCCGGCTGGACATCCGCCGCTATGGATTATAGACCCGTGACCGCCAGGATAGTGCACCACGTAAATCCAGCCAGCAGACACAAAAGGATAGCCGCCGGTCTCACGATCTGCGCTCGCTGGCATAAACATCATCAGATAAGGGGAGGTGCCATGCGCACCTGCATTGCGGCCGGATCCCGCGCACTGATGAAGGATGGAATAACCGGGGGAGCCCATGAGCCGGAGATCTGATCATTTGTTCTCTTTCCGTAGACTTCAAGCTGGTATCGTCATGGCTGATCACTCGTGCATTGGCGAATTCACGGCGGCTATCTCTGATTGACGACTGAAGGAGTTATAGAATTGGAGGGCAATGCCTGCAATGCGTCCACGTTACATATGAAGGCAGGTCAAGGCCCGTGTGGTGAGCAATACATGAC
>ERZ1370068.6418-contig-5400_pt1 | contig 35388 bp, 64 predicted proteins | sample MGYA00561227_ERZ1370068 | MGnify/ENA primary metagenome ERZ1370068 (study PRJEB38410, sample SAMEA6850437) | metagenome | study: Metagenomic assessment of the ecological functions of the soil: analysis of the soil microbiota associated with the... | reverse complement strand
GTTACGTATTACCAGTTCCCGGCCGGGCCGATATCGAGAAGATGATCGGACGCGCGGATGATCGCTTCCTCGTGCTCGACCACGAGCAGGGTGTTGCCCTTTGTCCCGCAGGTTGTGCATCACCCGTAACGAGCCGGCTGACGTCGCGCGGATGAAGGCCGACGCTCGGCTCATCCATCACGAAAGAGAGTGTTAACTAGCGATGCGCCAAGGCAGGTCGTGAGGTTGACTCTGTTGCACTTCGCCGCCGCTGAGGGTGCGGGTCGAGCGATCGAGCGTGAGATAGCTCACTCCGACTTCGCAAAGATAGCTGAGCCGGGCCGCAGATTTCGTCGCGGAGCATCTCCGCCGCCGAGTCGTTAGGCGGGATCGACCAGGCTTTGGAGAAAATCGCGCGCCTCGCGCGATCGGAAGAGCGGCAACTCCGGCAGGGTAACAGCGGCGATGCCTTCGTCGATTGACGAGGCGATAAGTTGAGCGTGTCGGGCTGGAAACGTCCGCCGTCGCAGCTCGGACACGAGGTGTAGGCGCGATAGCGGCTGAGCAGAACCCGGACATGCATTTTGTAGGTCTTGCTCTCGAGCCAGTCGGAAGAAACCGCGGACGCCGTACCAGCGGTCGTTTTCGTAATCGTCATCCGCTGTATTCGTCCGCCGCCTTTTTCGCCGTTGATCACGAAGTCCTGGTCGTCACTTCGGCAATTCCTCGAAGGGAAGATCGACGTCGATCTCGGCGCCGGGCGCAGGCGCGGAGCAGATCCTTCTGTGATTCGCCCATCTCTCTCGCCGCGAAGAACCCGCACCGCGCCTTGCTGCGATGCGAGAGCGCGCGATCGGGAATGGCGCGGTTGAGATCGATCGCAATCGTGCGACCGAAGCCGCGGCACTCGGGACACGCGCCTAACGGGATTGTTAAAACTGAAGAGAGCCGGGTGTGGGCGGCGCGAATGTCGAGATCGCAATGGGCGCAGTGCCAGCGCGGTGGAAAATGGAAATTCCTTTTTCGTTTCGAGATCGATGAAGTTGATCCGATCTTTCCCGAAACGGAGCGCGGTCTCGATCGACTCGATGAGGCGGGCAGAATTCTCCGCGCTTATCGTCAGGCGATCCTGGATCACCTGCACCCGCGCGCTCGAGACGAAGTTTTTCGCCGGCTGATCGGCCCGTGACGATTTCGCCGTTCAGCCAGACGCGAAGATAACCTTGCTGTTGCAGGAAATTGAAGAAGTCGTCCGCCTCGGTTTCTTGCTGGAACCGCAACCCAAAAGTGTGATGAGGCCGGTGCGGCGCGCATTTTCCGCCGCGATCTGGTCGGCAATCGATTTCGCGCTCTCCGGTCGAATCTCGCGACCGCAGCTCCGGACAGAAAGCCTGCGCCAATCGCGGAAGGAGAAGCTTCAGGTAATCGTTGATTTCGGTCATCGTCCCGACGGTGGAGCGCGAGCTCTTGACCGGGTTGGATTGCTCGATCGCGATCGCGGGCGGGATGCCGCGGATTCTCGTCCACCCGCGGCTTGTCCATTCGTTCGAGAAATTGGCGCGTACGGGCTGAAGGTTTCGACGTAACGGCGCTGCCCTTCGGCGTAAATCGTCTCGAAGGCGAGACTTGATTTGCCGCTTCCGCTCGGGCCGGTGACAACGGTCAGCTTCCCGAGGAGAGATCGAGATCGAAGCGCCTGAGGTTGCGTTCTGGCGAGCCCCGCGAACTTCCACCCAGCCGTGTTGCGGAGGCGGAATGATGCCGGAATTTCTTTCCGTTGGTGGAAGCCACCGACGATAATCGTTGCGGCGCGCAGAAAGCGCAAACGATTATGTTCAAACGAACCAAATCCGAGCGAGCGTGAAGCCGCGGCGGAAATGGCCGGCGGTTATTCTGACTCAACGATTTTGTCCAGCTCAGCAATCAGAGCACGACGCCCTTCCGCGTCGTCCTCGATTCCCCAGACTGCAAGCTCGAGCATATCAGTGCGCCAATTTCCCGTTTTCTTCGCGAGCGGCGCGCGCAGGCGACCGCGAATGCTCCAATCCTCTTCGCCGGCCCGTTGGTCATTATCGTAATCCGAGCGGCCATCCCAGTAACAATAGGCGACGTGCAACGGAATCACTCCTGGCGGAAGCGGTACAAGCGTAACGGAAGATTGACTCTGTTGATCTTCACCAGCTGCACGCTGCTTTCATCCGTCATCGTTAGGCCACTGGCCGGAAGACAGATATCCGGCCGGTGATTCTTGACAAAGAGCGCGGCTGTTCGCCCGGGCAACCACCGAAACGAATAGGAGGAGCCACGGTCGATTCTCCTCCGTCCGCCAGGTGGCGGACCCGCCTTCGTTGTAACGCAACAACTCCTGCGCCGCAGCCGGAATCGGCTCGGTCTGAAAACTCTGTTCGTTGGTCGGGAAGGTCACGCTCCAGGATTTTGCAAAAGTCGAGGTTTTGCGCGTGGGCGAATACCAGGCGGCAGCGGTGGCTTCGATCAATAGCAGCCAGACGAGGGAGGGCGAGCGGAAGTGTTGAACCAATGCGAGCGGCAACGCTCGAAGAATTGGGCTCTAGCGGCGGCGAAGAACTGGCGGACGGAGACGATTTTAGCCAGAGGCTCAAACCCCAGAGGGGCGAACAGGCAGATAAGCAAAATGGTGTAGCCAGCGGGATCATGCCAGGCGATGGATGGCGTCGATCCCGGAATTCGCCGCGACTTCGCAAAGGAGAAAGGTGCGCCCGATATTACAGGCAAAGGCAACAAAAGCACCTGCAACCACGAGGAGGCAGCGCCTGGCAACACATGCGATAAAATTCGCCGAGGAAGAGCGCGATCATGAACGTCGCCTGAAGTGAGCGCACGCCGGTGCAGGCGTCATCGATTCCAACCGGACCGGTGCTGGAGTTCAATCACGTTGCCGTGTTGCACCGCGAGCGTGCCGAACAGATTCAAAAGCTGAATCGTGATCGCGGTATCGGCGCGCATCAGGCGATTGGATGACCAGTTGTTCCAGCTGCGTCGGCCACGGAACAGCGACGAGAAAAAGAGAATCGGGGAAAACTGAAATGCTTCAGCCAAGGGTGCCGCCGGCGAGATTCAGACGCGCAGAAGGAAATCAGGGCGACGAGCAGCGCCATCACCCAGCTCAACGAGCCGCCAGTCCGGATTCGCGACGGCGATTAACCGGGCAGGAAGCAAAAGCAACGCCGCCAGGATCGCCACCGTAATCGTTAGGCCGCGACCTCTGCGCAGGAGAAGGCACAGGACGGCGCGGCCAGCGTTGGTAAACTAGCCAGCCAACCAGGAATGGCACCGTCCAACCGTAGCTGTATTGCGGATTGAGCGACCACTCGCTCCGGAGCTGCTGGACGATTTCGAGCCAGAGCATGAGAAACGCGAAGAGGGCGAGCCCCAGCGCCATGCAAAAACTTGGTTCGCGCCAGTGAACGGCGTCTCCCTGCGCCGGTGGGACGGCGGTGGATTGGAACATGGCCATCTCTTAGCAGCTTGTGCGCCCAATGCCACTCGGCGGCTGATCGTTAGGCAGGGCTTCCGGTTGGTCGATGTCGCTTAAGCGGGAGCGGCCGAAAGCGCGCGCAAGTTGCGAACAATCCGCGGGAGCACTTCAAGCGCGCGGTCCACCTCCGACCTCGGTATTGAACCGGCCGAAAGAAAACGCAGGCTGCTGCGGGCGCGCTCGTTTGAGAAATGCATCGCCCGGAGAACGTGCGACGGCTGCACTCGCGCCGGTGGTGCAGGAAGAGCCTAACGAACAGCAAATCCCTTCCTGGTCGAGGCTTGAGCTAGGGATCGCCTGGGCGTTGACTCCGGTGAAGGCGAGGTTGCAGGGTGTTGGGCAGGCGCGCGCTGCGGTCGCCGTTGACCAGGACATCCTCGAGCTCGGCAGAAGCGTTTCTTCGAAACCGATCGCGCAAAGCGCGGACGTCGCGAATTTTCCTCATCGATTTTGTTTCCCGCGATCTCGGCCGCTTTTCCGAGCCCGATCATTGAAGGCACGTTGTCGGTGCCGGCGCGGCCAGCCGCCTTCCTGCGGGCCACCGATGAGCAACGGTTGAAAGCGCGCCTTGCGACTGACGTAGAGCGCTCCCACTCCTTTCGCGTGCATGCAATTTGTGTCCGGAGAGTGAAAGGGAAATGAATCGGCAAATCGGCCAGATCGATCGGTGTTTTTCCCGACTCCCTGCACGGCATCGGTGTGAAAGAAAACCCCTTTCTCCCGGCAGATACCGGCGATTTTCCTGATGGGAAAAGGACGCCGGTTTCATTGTTCGCCCACATCACTGAGACCACCGCGGTATCGGGCCGAATGGCGCTGGCCAGCTCTCTGGAGATCGAGGATGTCCTTCCTCGTCGACCGGCACAATCGTCACCGAACAGCCGCGGCGCCCGAGCGCTTCGCAATAATTGAGGACGGCGTTGTGTTCGACTGAGGTGGTCACGATGTGCCGCCGTTCCGGAGACATCTGGAGCGCGGAATGAATCGCGGTGTTATCGGATTCGGTTCCGCCACTGGTAAAAACGATTTCGTTAGGCTGACAACCGAGGAGAGAGGCGACCCGAGTCCGGGCCAGCTCGGTGGCGTCTTTCACCTGGGCGCCGAAGCGGTGCGAGCCGGAGGGATTGCCATAATGGCTGGTGAGGAAGGGCATCATCTCCTCGAGCACCTCAGGATCGACCCGGGTGCTGGAGTTGTTGTCGAAGTAAATGATTTCAGGATTGGCCGCCATATTGGATGCGAGTGCGGAATCGCAGCTGCCTTTATTCAGGCGGGCGCGGTTCGTTACCCGGATGCTGGGCATGGTGGTGCGTCCAGCGGAAGTATAGATTGCGGAGGTATATCGGCAATGGCAAAGGCTGTTTGTAAGACACCGACCGAGTCGTGCCGGTAAATCGCAAAATAGGCGAGAGTCAGGATCGAGCCGATGGCGCTGCATTCCCAGAAACCGATCGGAATCACACTCTTTCGAGCACGCTCCGAAGCAATCCATTGAATTACGAAACGGAGACCGAAAATCAGGCTTCCGGTTAAGCCCACGATCTTCCACGCGTTCAGGGTGATGTTGAACAGTTTCGCCGCGGCGACCAACTTGAAGGTGCTCATCTGGGAGCACTAATCGCGGTCGCCCGAAGTGCACGGAGATTTTTGAAATAATTCGAATCGGCGTGAACTCGCGCGGCTCTGTGGTTGAATGGGGCATGGACGGCATCTGGCAACGGGCCAATCCGCAACTACGCGATCTCGCAGTCTACGAACCCGGGAAACCGATCGAGGAAACCGCGCGCGAAGTTGGCTTGCGACCGAGAAAATCGTCAAGCTCGCCTCGAACGAGAATCCGCTTGGCCCGTCAGCCAAAGTCTGCGAAGCGATGCGCCGCGCATTGAGAGCGCGAATTTTTATCCCGACGGCGGCGGTTATTACCTCCGCGAAGCGCTTGCGGCCCACCTGCAGGTTGCGCCGGAATGCATCATCCTCGGCAACGGATCCAACGAGATCATTGAATTCATCGGGCACGCATTTCTCGCTCCAAGCTCGGAAATGGTGACCTCCGAGAATGCTTTTGTTGCTTATCGCCTGGCGGCCTCGCTATTTGGCGCCCGAACGATCGCGGTGCCGGACCAGGATTACCGTTTCGATCTCGATGGAATCCTGGACGCGATCAACGATCGCACTCGCGTCATTTCTATCGCTAATCCGAACAACCCGACCGGGACCATGGTGACGCAGGCGGCGATCGAAGATTTCATGGCGCGTATCCGGCGACGTGGTGATCGTTTTCGATGAGGCCTATTTCCGAGTATTCCGGATAATCCGCCGGATGTTCTCAAGTTCGTTAGGGCAAGAACGCGGATCTGATTGTGCTCCGGACTTTTTCGAAAATCCACGCACTCGCCAATCTCCGGGTCGGTTACGGAATTGCGCGCCCGGAATTGATCCGGGTGTTGCACAAGGCGCGCGAGCCTTTAACACCAGCGGCCTCGCCTAAGCCGCGGCGGTCGCTGCTCTCTCGGATCAGGTGCACCAATCGGAAACGAAACGCCTGACTGACGACGGCCGGGAGTATTTCGCGCGCGAGTTTGCCGCCCTCGGCCTGCGATTCGTTCCCAGCGTGGCGAATTTCGTTCTCGTTCACGTTGGCGATGGCCGGACCATCTTCGAAGCGATGTTGCGCAAGGGGGTGATTGTCCGGGCCCTCGGCGGCTACAATTTACCGGAATGGGTGCGGATCTCGATCGGAACGATGGAGCAAAATCGGCAGTGCATCGCCGCCCTTCGCGACGTGTTGCCGGCGCGGATTTGAGATGACTGGCGGAGCCAATGACACGATTGCCGCGGTCTCGACGCCCCCAGGCGAAGGAGCGATCGCTCTCGTCAGACTCTCCGGTTCAAAAGCGATCGCTGTTGCCGATCAAGTTTTCGCGGCCGCCAGAAGCCGTCTGAAATGCAGTCGCACTACCAAGCCTTCGGAGAAATTTTCGACGGCGATCAGCTGATCGATCAGGTGGTATTGTCGGTTCACCGCGCCCCGCTAGCTACAGCGGCGAAGACGTGGTCGAGATCAGTTGCCACGGTGGAAACCTCGTCACCGCGCGCGTCATGGGAAACTTGTCTTCGCGCGGGCGCGCGCGGCGCGCGCGGGGAATTCACTGAGCGCGCTTTTTGAACGGGAAAATGGACCTGACCCAGGCCGAAGCGGTGATCGATCTTATTCGAGCCCAGACCGATCTCGCCTTACGCTCCGCTACCGAACAGCTCGAAGGCCGGCTCGGTGAAAAGATCACGCGGCTTCGGGAAGAATTGATTTCGCTAATCGCGAACCTCGAGGCTTACATCGACTTCCCTGACGAGGATATCGAACCCGATGTGGGCGCCGCCTTGCTCGCCCGACTGGATGTAATTCGGGCGAAAATCGATGTCTTGCTCGCGACCGCTGACCAAGGCCGCATCTTTCGTGAAGGAGTGCGGGTGGTGATCTACGGCGCCACCAACGCCGGAAAATCCAGTCTGCTCAATCGCCTTCTGGGATTTTCTCGGGCAATCGTCAGCGAAAGCCCAGGCACGACCCGCGACACTATCGAAGAAGTTGTGAACCTGCGCGGGATCGCACTTCGACTCACCGATACTGCCGGCTTGCAAACCGGGGAAACGGATGCAGTGGAAGCCGAGGGGATCGCGCGGACCAAACATTCGCTCGCACAGGCTGACCTTCTCTTGCACGTGATCGACGCGAGTGCCCCCAAGCCGCCGGATTTTGAAGCCAGCGCGCGAAATGGTTCGGAAGTTCTGCTCCTCAACAAGAGCGATCTGCCCGAGCACGCCAACTGGAAGAGTTGCAACGCACTCCGGATTTCCTGCCTTAGCGAAAATGGACTCGCCGGCCTTGAGGAGGCAATCCTTTCCAAAGTCAGCGAACAACGTTGGGATGTGCCGAGCGCAGTCGCGATCAATACCCGCCACCGCGATTGTTTGCGACGCGCACTCGCATCCTGCGATCAAGCGCGCCAGGCGCTGCTGAAGAATCTCGCGCCCGAGCTGGTGGCGGTCGATTTGCGCGGAGCACTCTACGCCGTCGGGGAAGTCGTCGGGCACGCTGATATGGAACAAATTCTCGATGCGCTTTTCGCGCAGTTTTGCATCGGGAAATGAATCGCCTGACGACTGGCTGGTGCATGAAACAATTCTCCGGCCATTGCTCTTTCGAGTCGACCCGGAACAGGCCCATCATTTGGCGATTCGATGTCTCCGCGTAGCGCCGAAGATTCGGGCGCACTGGCGGGACTACGCATGTTCGCGCCCGAGCCTGACCCGCGCACATTTTTCGGTTTGCAATTCCGAAATCGGGTCGGCCCTCGCCGCCGGTCTCGACAAAAATGGAGTCGCGATTCCGGCATGGGAAGCGATGGGATTCGGATTTGTTGAGATCGGAACGGTCACCGCCCAACCTCAGCCCGGCAATCCGCGGCCGCGGATCTTTCGTTACCCGAAGACGAAAGCCCTGATCAACCGGTTGGGTTTCAACAATGACGGCGCCGATGTCGTTGCCGAACGGCTTCGACGACTTCGCGGCAGCTCGAGATGTCCTTCGATTCCGATCGGAGTGAACATCGGCAAAACGAAAGTTATTCCGCTGGCTGAAGCAGGGACTGATTACCTCTATTCGTTTCGGCGCCTTGCTCCAGTGGCTGATTATGTCGCCTTAAATGTGAGCTCTCCCAATACCCCCGGGCTTCGCTCTCTCCAGGAACACGATGCTTTGGTGGAGCTGTTGCGATCGGTTATGGACGAAAACCATCGGCTCGGTTCCGCAAAACCCATTTTGCTTAAGATCGCGCCAGATCTGTCCGACGATGCGCTGCAACAAATTGCGGAAGCCTGCGAGTCTGCACAGGTTTCGGGATTGATCGCGACCAACACGACGCTCGATCACTCGCTGTTGACGGGTGAAGCAGATGAGGAAGGCGGTTTAAGTGGCGAACCATTGCGAGCACGAGCCACCGCGGTGATTCGATTGCTGCGCAAAGGAGACGCGTCTGCCGATCATCGGGGTCGGCGGGATCAATGATCCGGTATCGGCCAAAGAGAAAGTTGAGGCGGGAGCAGACCTTCTCCAACTTTACACAGGGTTGATCTACCGTGGTCCGGGGCTGCTGCGAGAGCTGAGAGAAGGGTAAGGAAGAACAGCAGCAGTTCAGGGAAAAGCCGATTTATCGCGGGGAAACTGGCACAATGGCTGCTTATAATTTCCATAACAGCTGTTTAAACTATAATGAGCCGACTCCGCTTTTTCTACGGTCTTTTCACTCTCTTTTGCCTCCTCGCAGCCGCCCAGGCCGAGACGCTTACCCTCGCCTGGGACGACAATACTGACTCGGACCTTAAAGGTTACCGCCTCGCCTTCGGAACCCGCAGCGGGGTTTATACCGACGAAGTCGACCTCGCTGATTCAACTCATGCCAGCGTCACCAATCTCGATGGCGGGGTTACCTACTATTTTGTCGTAAAAGCCTACGATACCCAGGGAGAGGAAAGTTTGCCCTCGGACGAGGTGTCAGCGATGGCCGGCACCCCAACACCAACACCAACTCCAACCCGACACCCAACTCCGACCCCGACGCAGACGCCCAAACCGACTCCGACACCTACACCCACGCCGACTCCCGACTCCGACTCCGACTCCAACGCCGACTCCGACTCGACTCCAACCCCGACACCGACCCCGACACCCACTCCCACTCCGCAGCCTCATTATCTCCTTAATATTTCAACCAGACTTCACGTGACGTCGGGGACGAGGTGATGATCGGTGGATTTATCATCTCGGGTGACGCCGGTAAGAGCATCGTTTTACGGGCTCTTGGCCCTTCGCTCATCCCGCGGGAGTAAAGAAGGCCCTTCCCGATCCGATGCTCGAACTCTACAACTCTTCGGGAACGATTGTTGCCCAGAACGATAACTGGACTTCATTGCCGCCAGGAACCGTCCCGGACGAATTGCAACCGGCCAATCCTACGGAGTCCGTAATCGTCGCGACCTTGCCAGCGGGTAGTTACACTGCGGTCCTGCGCAGTGCTGATGGTTCGACCGGCAACGCTTTGGGCGAGCTTTACGATCTTGACCCAGGCAGCTCACGAGTGATGAACATCTCGACTCGTGGTCAGGTTGGAATTGGTGACGATGTGATGATCGGTGGTTTCATTGTTGGCGGCACCGCTCCCGCCAAGGTGATTGTGCGCGCGATTGGACCATCGCTCACTTCGGCGGGAGTAAAGGGCGCACTTCCTGATCCGATTCTCGAACTCCACGACAGCCAGGGATCGCTTGTCTTCCAGAACGACAACTGGCGCGACGTGCAGGCACAACAGATCATTGCTTCTACGGTCGCGCCGACCAACGATCGCGAGTCAGCGATCGTGGCCACGCTCGATCCAGGCGCGTATACGGCGATCGTTCGCGGGGCGAATAATTCCGTCGGCGTCGCCCTGGTGGAAGTCTACGCGCTTGATCGTTAGGCGGCGACCCTGATTTCGATCAGGAAAAGACTGACTTGATCGTTCCGGCAACGGGGCGGGAATCAATCGTCGCCGTCCGATTGCGCGAACAGGCGCGAACTCCATCTGCCGGGATACGCGAATGCGTCTTGCCAAGCAGGATACTTTCGCTCTTCTCTGCGCCCAAGCCGCATGTCTCGTCGCCTCACTCCGTCCCAATGCGTTGTCGCCGGACTGCTGATCACGGTCATGCAGATTGCGGTCGCGGTTGCATTCGCAAGAACGGACGGCTCCCTTGCTGATCGCTATCTCGCCCTGGTTCAGCACGACAGCTATTGGTTCGCGAATATCATCGACCGCGGCTACGGCACGATCGTGCCGCCGATCGAGCGCAAGGAAATGGAAGTGTCGAACGTGGCCTTTTTCCCCGGTTACCCGATCCTTGCCGGCGCCCTCAAGCAGTTGACCGGATTAAGCACCGGGCAATCGCTGTTGCTCATCGCGCAGGCAGCGGCTTGTGGTTTCTGGACCTATTTCTTCCTTTTTGCCAAAGGTGGAGGCTCCCACTCTCCCTTCAGATCTTTGGCGCGCTCGCCATCGCATTACATCCGGCTGCATTTTTCCTGGTGGCGGGATATTCGGAGTCGCTCTTTCTCTTCTCCCTCGCCGGTTTCATTTACTGGAGCACGAGTGACCGTCGCGGCGCGGCGATGCTCGCGGTCCTGCATGGCATTGTTATGTCCGGGACGCGGATTGTCGGTTTGCCGTGCGCGATTTTTCCGCTGGCTCGCGCTTTATATCAGGGCGGCTTCGACTCGAAGAAAAACTTCGGACAATGGCTCGCGCGGTTTCGCAAGCCAATCCTCGTGATGTTCCTTTCGATGTTGGGCGGGCTCGCGTTCTTCGCCTATTGCCAGGTATGCGGTGGAGCCGCTGGGATATCTACATGCTGACGCAAAGCGAGGGTTGGGCGATCGAGCCTGATTACCTGGCTGTCTTCAAACCAGAAAACTATCACTTTGCACTCCCACCGCTTTACGATGGGCGGGCGGCGAGCCAATTCACCAGCGCGCTCGCGGGAGTAATTTTCATCCTGATTGGACTGGTGGAGCTGAGTGCGGCGTGGTTGGGCCGGCGGGATTGGCGGGAACGGTTTGGTTTCTATTTGTCGGCAGCCATCATTTATTACATCTCGGTTTCAGGGTGGCCTCAGTCGGCTTGGAAAGCATGCTCCGCTACGATCTTTGTGTGCATCGCATTCATCGTTCTCGCCGCGCTCCACTTCTTGCGCGACTGTCCGCTTCGGGTCGCTGGACGGCGCGGGTGTTTGCGACCGTTTTCGTTTCTCTGTTGTTTGCGGCCGGGCTCGGATTGCAGGGTTATTATGTCTGGAACTTCACTCAAGGTAACTGGGTCGCCTGAGCCTTCACTGAAAACGACCGTCGCGATCATCGGCGCCGGACCGGCCGGACTCACGGCTGGTTATCTTTTGGCGAAAAATGAGGTTGCGGCGACGATTCTCGAAGCCGATCCAACCTATGTCGGCGGCATTTCGCGCACTGCTCGCTTACAAGGGCTTCCATTTCGATATCGGCGGCCATCGTTTCTTCTCGAAGTCGAAAGTGATCGAGGATCTGTGGGACGAAATTTTGCCTAACGACATGCTGCATCGGCCCCGCAGTTCACGAATCTTTTATCGGCGGAAAATTTTTCGCTTATCCGCTGCGACCGTTCGAGGCGCTCTTCAAGCTCGGGCCATTCTCCAATCCGCGCTCTGTCTCCTCTCCTGGTTCAAAGCGCGCCTCTTTCCGGTGCCGAATCCGCGCAACTTCGAAGATTGGGTGAGCAACCAATTCGGCAAGCGGCTCTTCAAAATCTTCTTCAAGAGCTACACCGAGAAAGTCTGGGGAATGAGCTGCCGCGAAATCTCGGCCGATTGGGCCGCGCAGCGGATCAAGGAGCTTATCGTTAGGGCAGCGCCATCCGCAATGCTTTCTTTCCCCGGAGCGACGGTCTGCGAGCGGTCTTCGAGTGATCAAAACGCTGATCAATTCTTTTCGTTATCCGCGGAAAGGCCCCGGCATGATGTGGGAGGCGGCCGCGCAGAAATTCGATTCGTTAGGCGGGAACATTCTTATGGGATGTCGGGTGGTCGGCTGCGAACTCGAGGACGCTATCCGGGACCTGGCGGGTTCAATTTTGCGATCCACATGGTCACCGCGGACTCATCGAAGCTGAGCACGTGATTTCCTCTGCGCCCATGCGGGAACTGATCCGCGGTTTGTCCCCAGCAGTGCCGGTGCGGGTAAGGGAAGCGGCGGATCGCGCTGAAATACCGTGATTTTCTCACGGTGATGTTGATCGTGAAGAACGCGGCCGACGCGTTTTCCGACAACTGGATCTATATCCACGACCCGAGCGGTGAAGGTCGGCCGGATCCAAAACTTTCGTTCCTGGTCGCCAGAGATGGTGCCCGATCCGGCTAAAGCTTGCTATGGGTCTGGAATACTTCTGTTTTGAACGGCGATGGTCTCTTGGAATTCAACCGACGCGGATCTTCTCGAGCTGGCGAAACGCGAGCTGATTCAGATCGGTCTGACTCGCCCGGCGGACGTGGTCGATGGTTGTGTCGTTAGGCAACGAAAAGCCTACCCGGTCTACGACGACGATTACGCCCGGCACGTCGCTATCATCCGAACGATGAACTGGAACAGCATTACCCGAATCTTCACCTCGTCGGCCGCAACGGGATGCACAAATACAACAATCAGGATCACGCGATGATGACCGCGATGTTATGCGTCGAGAATATCCTCGCCGAAGAACAACTTTATGATCTTTGGCAGGTCAGTTCTCGATGCCGAATACCATGAAGCGGGAAATGACGAAACCCGAGAAACTGTGCGGTCTGCCATTCGCCTGGTCCCAATGCCGAGCCGTCGTTTCCCCGAGCTTGCTTCCGAGGAATCGGCTTAATTTGCCTAACGACTGGTGGCTGATCAGGCCGCGCGACGTCGCAGGCCAAAGGCGGGCACGAAGCTCCGCGAGCGCGCATCTTCACCGCCTTGCAATGCTGACGCGCTCGCGTTCGGCCTCCACTTCGGACAGCGCCTGGTCCTGGTAGGGCGCGCCCATCTCCATGAAGACATTCTTCAGCAAATTCATTCGCGGCGGTAGCGCGACGCAAATTTGTTTCGATTGTGTTCTCTTCTGCCTCGCGAAGGAGAAGATTGCGCGCGGCTAGGTAAGCTCGAATCTCGGGGACCGCAGGCGCGGTTGGTATTTTTGAGGTCACTTTTTTAAGCTGTTGATGGCAGCCGACCGAACCGGTTGAACCGCCTGTTATTCCCCTTTCAAAGCAGTTCTCATGCTCGCGATTTGGTTTAAAAACGAATTTCTCGGCGTCGCGGTGAGATCTCGAAACCGGCACGCGAAAATCCCGAACCCGCAACAAATTCAAAACTTCTGCGATATCGACTGAACCACTAATCTCTTGCACATCAGTAATTTGTGAATTACCAGCGGCGCTGGTATGCGGCCTGCAATCGTTCGACACATGCGATCCCGTTGGCGAGGCCAAAACCGCCCTGAGCTTGGGCCGTCTTTTCACTGAATCCAAATTGCCCCGCAGAACGCATCTCAACCTGACGGCACGCTCCGCCGCGGGAATTCAAAATTGCCATCGGAACCTTCCAACTCTGCCATGTTTCTTCGAATCATTCTTCCAGGATCTTCCAGGTCCGGACTCCGAATCGCTGGTGAAGGACAAGACCTTCTTTTTCCTCTCCGTCACCGTCCTTGCGCACTCAGGTATCTGCGGAGTCACTTCGCAATTCGCGGTGGTGAGATGGTTCGTCCTCCGCGGTTTCTCGTTTCCACATCCCGAGCAACTGATGAGCGTCGGCTTGATCGATCCTCAGGCCTCGGCGCAAAACAACAACTTTGGTAATGGTGTCGTTTCCTTCCTCGCAGGACTACGAGGATCTTCGCGCCGCGCAAACATCGTTCGCACTCGCGAGCGGGTACTCAACGGCTCGACGATCAATGTTTCCTACAGAAGAACTCCGCAGCGTTACACCGGCGGTTACGTGACCGGAGGATTTCTTCAGAATCATCGGGGTCGCGCCGGTGCTGGAGCGCGAACTTCACGGCTGCGGACAACAAGCCGGGCGCGGAAAAGGTCGCGATTCTCGGGAACGAGCTTTGGAAGCGGGATTTCCAACGGCGACCCGCACATTGTCGGCGAGCCAATTCGGATCAATGGCCAAGCGGCCACGATTATCGGAGTAATGCCGCCGAATTTTAAGTTCCCGATCAGCGAGGAACTTTGGGTGCCGCTTTACAATGAGTTTCCGGCTCAAGCAGCGAGGGCGATCCCTCGGCTGTCGGTCCCCCAAATCATGGGCCGATTGAAACCGGGCGTGACGCTCGACCAGGTGAATGCCGGAATTTATCGGGCTGGCAAAGCGCCTCGCGAAAGACAATCCAAAAACGAACGGCCAACTCGTTTCCGCGAGCCGTGCAGCCGCTGCATCAATTCGTTTACCGGACCACAACTGCGGCAAACCGGTTTACGCAATGCTCAGGGGCGGTGATTGTCGTTCTTCTGATTGCGTGTGTGAACGTCATGAACATGCAATTCGGGCGCGCGGCTCTGCGTGCGCGCGAGCTCGCGATTCGCGGCGCTCTCGGCGCGACCCGTATGGCGACTCGTTAGGCAAATGATGACGGAGAGTTTCCTGGTCGCGGCCACGGGGCGGTCACGGGCGTAGCTCTGGCCTACTGGGCGGTCGACCTGCTCATGCGCACCGCCAACGCGATGCCAGTTCCCGTTGCCTATTGGGTCTGTCTCTGCGATCGACGCCAAAGTGCTGATCGTCGCCCTCGGGGCTGTATTGATCGCGACCATTGTCTCCGGCCTCGTGCAATGGCTGCGCTCGCGGCCCGGGAAACAGCGCCGAAATGATGAAGGAAGGCGGTGGTCGAAACAGCAACCGATTGGTGAACGTCATCACCCGCGTTCTTGTAGTTGGCCAGATCGCGATGACTGCTGGCTGCTCCTGGTTGCCTCCAGCTCTCCAGATTCGGCAGTTCGATCCCGCAGCCAGGTGAAACTGGATGCACGGTTATGATGAGAACGGCGTCTACAGCGCGCGCATGGCGCTGATGGAAGGCGATTACCTAACGACGACGCGCGCCGCCAATTTTCCATGCGCGCGATTCGATTCTCTTCGCAGCTTAGTCCCGCCTTTGACGGCGCGGCGATGTGAGCGATCGTTTTCCCGCATGACCTTCGCCAGAACTCTCTCGGCCAGTATGAAGTCGACGGAAAGAGTTACGTGACCGACCGCGGGATCGGCCGCGGTGGGAAATTCCGAGGCCGTTTCCGATGGGTATTTTTCTACCCTCGGACTGAAGGCACTCGAAGGGCGCGATTTCACTCTCGAAGATACCGACGACCACCAACCGGTAGCGATCGTTGACGCCAGTCCGGCGCGCGCGTGCTGGGGCCAATGAGTAGCGCGCTTCGGGCAGCGGGTCTGAACTTTCAATCCCGCGCAACCGTGCAGACCGCGGAGGACAATTGTCGGGAGTGGTGCGGATACCCTCATGCGAGGGGACCTTTCGACCAGCAGCACCCACTACGGCTGGCTTCTATGTCCCGCCGCTGGCGCGCGTAATCCCGCCGCCCAGTTTTGCAATCACATTATCCTCGTTAGAGCCGCACGCCGGCCAGCACGCGCCACTCTTGGTCCGGCCCTGATGACACGCGGCGGCTCGCCCAGCTCTGATTCGAATCTGCCGGTCTATTTTCCGGGCACAATGGCGCGGCTCCACTGACGAAATCGCCGGCAATCGCCTGATCGGCGTCGCTCTTCTCCATCTTTGGGCTGGTGCGGCTTTTTCTCCTCTTCCAGCGGCCTTCGGCCCTTATGGCGTGATGAGTTTCGCGGTCAACCGTGCACGCACCAGGAGTTCGGCAATCCGCATGGCTCTGGGCGCGCGATGCCGCGAGAATCTTTAGCATGGTCAAGCGCCCAGGGTGCCCGGCAGCTCATGATTGGGCTGACGCTTGGGATCGGTTTAGCCGCGCTCTTCCTCGGCGTGATCGCCCTCGGCCGCGCTGCAAAAGCATTCTCTTCAAAGCCAACACGCTCCCGATCCTTTCATTTACACCACAGTCGCGGCGCTCCTGACCGCGGTCGCCTTCGCGATCCTGCTTTGTCCCGGCCCGTCGCGCCGCGGGTCAACCCGATGGTGGCGTTGCGCGCGGAACAACTGCGCAGCCAAATCAGCCTAACGAGTTTAACTCTTGACTCGGAACTGCCGAAGAGGTTGCAACTTGCCGCTCTTCGGCGGCAATCGACCCGGCGGAATGTTGCTGATGCGCCCGACCTATTATCTTGAAAGAGTGCAACCGATTCGTCGGCGATGCCGACCTTTCCTCATTGGCAACGGAGCTATAGCACCAGAAGGTTGATTAGCGTGGACAGCCACGGGGAATAAGGCAAGGTGCCCGCATGGCCAAAGTCGGAGCCACTCGCGAAACTCTGCACCGGATAGGGTTGTGCTGCGCAGTGCTCACTCTTCTCTTTGCGCTCTAACTCTTGTGGGCTGGATTTCGGGCCTTTCCCTGCTCGCCAGTGTTCGTACCCGGTATATTCCATTCGGCGAGCACAGCCCTTTGCTTTTGTTGATCCGGGGGGCGGCATCATCCTGCATCTCAAACGGCCGCTCTTGCCGTTTCTTCCCAGCGGACTTGCCTTCGTCGTTCTCCTCGTCGCAGCGGCAAAGCTGCTCGAATTTCTTATTGGCCTCCAGCTGGAATCGACGCCTGGTTGGTGCGAAATCCGGCACCTTCGGCACCGTTCCGACCGGTCGCATGGCTCCGCTAACCGCAGCAGATTTATCATCACCTCGGCCGGTCTCTTTTGCCTGGCAGATATAACTCTTCGAAAATGGGCGGGCTGCTTTGGGATACTGTAACGATCATCAGCGCAATCGTCCTGGTCGGTTATTGGTATGGCACACCTTTGCTTTGCGAACATCGTCATTCCGGTCGCGCTCTCGACCGGCTGGGCCTTCTTTCTTTTTGGGATTGCCATCGTCGCCGCCGCCGGAGCAGAGATCTGGCCGCTGCGCATCTTTCTTGGGTGAATCAACCGCGCGCTCTTACTTCGCACCTTTGTCCCTGTGGTCATCGCCGCGGCCCTGGTCAATGGATGGCTCGGCAAAGCATGCCGCAAACATTGGCACGCCAATCCGCATTTGTTGATGCGCTGGGCGCTTCGTTTTTGCCGGACTCATCACCGTAATCGTTGTCGGAGGAAGTTTCGCTGGTTTGGAGGACGAATTGATCGCGCGCGGAAGCAGCACTCGTCTTGCCCAACAAGAGTTCTTATCGCCCTTGAATGCGAGGCTCGAAGAACGAGTCGAGGGCGGACGCGAGTTGCGGGAGAAGAATCAGCAAATCAGGGAACAACTGCAAATGGCCCGCGAGCTGCAGATCGCTCCTACTAACAAATTTCCGACCGTTCCCCGAACTCACCGGGCAAGCGCGTTGCGATTCCTGAGTCTGTTTTCCCTGGCGATGTTAGCGGCGGCTTCTTTTTAGTGTCTCTTCCGGTCGGCGAAAAGGCGGCCGGGGTTCTGATTTTGCGAGGTCGTCATGGGTCATGGTGTGCGTTCGCGCTGATCCGCGGGAATGATCTTCGCGGCGGTTTGGTCGAAGAAAAACGCCGAGGTTGCCGCTGATCCGGGCGAAAGCTACTGACAGGTGTGCTTCAGACTCTTATCCTTGAGCAGGCTGAAACGACCATGTTCGCCACCCGCTTCTATGTCGTCGCGGATATTCAGCACGCGCAGTTACGCTTTCGCCAATGCGGGTCACCCAAGCGCGCTGCATGTTCGAGGCAACCGGCGTCCGGCGGATAAACTGGACGGTCAGGATTCACGCCGGACCAGGCCGCGGGCATCTTTGGCTTCCCGCCAGTTATCCAACGCCCCACCCGGCCCAATGGAGAAAGGCGACCTGGTCATGCTTTTCACCGATGGCTTTATTCGAAGTCGAGGATGCAACCAGGGCGTCTTTCAACGAAGAACAACTGCGCGTAACCGTGAGTCGGCACGCTGCCCTCGCTCCGGAAAAGTTTTTCGACCAGGTGCTCGGCGACATTCGTAAGTATTCAGCGAAGCATTCGCTGACGACGTTTGCGTTGTTGGGATGCAAATTCACCTACACTGAATAATGAGACTGCACCTAGAGCGTGCGGAAGCGAATCGAGCAAAGCCCAACCTGTTAATTAGTGGTTTGTCCCTCTTGATCAGCGAGCCGAGCGGAGCGTCTCCATCCGGATTGCGCATGTTCCTCGAAATCTACCACTAACTCAAAATCTCCGGCGACAGGCTTACCATTGCGACTGGGCGGGGATGAAATGTCCCTGGCCAACGACGTCAACTAAAGAAGGCTGGCTACATGCCCGCCGCGTTCGGTGGTGACTCGGATTCGATCGATTTGCTAATTGGATTTCCTTGGGCGTCGACATGGGCCAGACGGCGCCGGGATGGCTCCCCAGCGCGGACGATGCTCGTCACGAACGGCAGATGCATTTCCTCCGAAAGAGCGCATCAGTATCAAGCAACTGAGGCTGCTGGTAATTGCTCATCGTCGCAATCTTCTCACCCTCGGCCGTCGCAAGCACTACTGCGATTGTTGGCTGAGCATTATTAATGAAACAAGACCGTCCCGCCAAGCACGACTGTGACCGGCTTGCCGTCCACTGTCGCTGGATTAAATCGGCCATGATAGAGAGCGAACTCGACCGCGATCCCAAAGTGTCTTTCTCCCTTGCCGTTCAGAGTCGAAATATGAGCTGGCTTTCCGGTAGGTCCGACTTCAGCAGAAACTTGACCGCACCTTGTGTTTTGCGGCTTTTCCTTTGCCGGATAATGCAACTTCATGGCGAGCGAACCGGGATTCTGGTCGACCGTGGCGAGGCTGCATGGCACCAGATGCGCTGAACGGACCGACAAGACAAGAAACTGAGTAGTTATCCAGGAAAGAAGGGTCTTTGCATGGGGCGCGTCCTTATCAAACCGGGATCAAGACGTAAATCGAAATCGTAAATAATGATCTCTAGCCACTGATGAGAACGAAACGGAAGAAAATCAGGGTTAATGACCGAATGCAGCAGGGTTATGGTATTTCCTGACCAAGCCCACAGGGAAGGAGTTCGCGCGCGGTTTTCGGCCTGAGCTAACTCCCAAGCAAATGCTCCGGCTGGGAGTCTTTGGCGGAGAGATACATGACTGACTGCCGCAAAGAGTTTCCTAAAGACTGGTTCGCGAAAGCCAAACTCTGCGCGGAACGGCATGATCCGAAGCTGAATTTCTTTCGCGTTAATGCCTCACAACCGCTTTCCGTCTGGCGCACTAAAGGCTGGATTCATCACGAAGACCCGCGGGGCTGGTTCCAATGGTATTGCCGTTATTATCTCGGAAGGCGTTGCCAGGATGATGAGCGCCAGATTAAGCGTTGGCGCGCAGTCCGGCGTCACATTGGGCAGGTGAAGAAAAACTGTCGTCGCGGCGATGCCAGCTGCCGTCCACGGCAAAGGCAGGCGTTACTCCATTGGGCTTACGATTCGCGCAAAGTTTGATTGCACACGGCGGCATTCGGCATTGCTCCCGACAAGACAGGTCTCAAATAAGTCATCGACTTGTATTTTGAAGAAAGCTCGCGCATTGGGTTAGCTGTGTCATTGCCGCCCTAACCACGCGCTGCGGGAATGATTCGACCGGCGCCGAGCATGAAGAGGCTTGCGCGCGGGTGGCGGCGCTTTTGATGAGCGCTGGCTGCGCATCTACGTGGGTCATAAATTGCGAAGCGACCCGGTTTTCCCGACCGCCTTCGAGCTACTGCGCACTTCGCGGCACCCACTGATCGATCTCGGCTGCGGCGTTGGGTTGCTCGCTTTCTATCTACGGGAGCGCAATTATCCGAATTCGATCCGGAGGCATCGATTGCGACGGGCGCAAGATCACCCGGGCCAAATCTGTCGCGAGCAAGCGTTACCGGAACCTTTTTTCACTGAACAGGACTTGGGCGATTTGTTCACCGGGTGCGGCGACATAGTAATCTCGGATCTTCTCCATTACCTTTCGCCTAACGATCAAGTCCGCCTGCTCGAAAATGTCGGGACCCAGCTCGCGCTGGGGGGACGATTGATCATTCGAGACTGCCCGAACGACGGCAACGCTCGCTTTTGGTTGACTCATCTGGCGGAGAGGTTTGCCCAAAGCACGACCTGGAATGTGAGGACCCCGCTTCATTTCCCGCCGCGCGACCGGATCATGGCTGCCTTCAACCCGGCTGAATTCTCACGCATGATCGAGCCGCTCTGGGGCAAAACGCTGTTCAACAATCATCTGTTTATTTTGAGCGTCGCGCGGCCGCCGCACTGTTCTGGCTTAGGCAGAACACAGCGATATTCCAAGCTCGTTAGCCCGCGCAACGTGGCCCGCAGGCATTGCGGGTGAAAATCCGGCTCGCTCGCGACTCGATGACCTTCATGGAGAAGGAGGATCGCCCCCGGTTTAATACCGCGAAGGACGCGGGCGCCAACTTTTTCCGGGTCGCGGCTGACCGTGTCCAGCCCGCGCGTTGACCAGCCGATCAATTCCAAGTCGCGACGAGCGAGCGCGGGATGCACCCAGAAATTCTTCAGCCCCGCCGGGGGTTCGGAAGCAGGATGCGGCCAGGCCAGGCTGATCGATCTCCCGGGCGATCTGTCGCGGGGTGAAAGCCCAGAAACTCGCGCTCGGATGGGTCGCCGTATGATTTGCGACTTCGTGACCGGCATCGCGAATCGCTTTCACCAAGTCCGGGAATTGTGCCGCGCGTTGTCCAATGACGAAGAAGGTCGCTTTCGCCTCGAAATCGCGTAGAAGCGCGAGCATTTTCGGCGTGTGCACCGGATCCGGTCCATCATCGATGGTCAACCAGACTTCGCGGCGTGGAGTTTCAAAGCGTGTCACTACTCGTCCCCACCACTGGCAGTTTGCGACCAGGGTTGGATAAAGCAGAAGCAAGTGAGAAAGAAAAAAAGAGGCCGAGCGCGAGCCAGGGATAAAAGGCGATCACGGCGACGAAGAACAGGGCCGCAAAAATCGCGAAACCAAGAACCAGCCGACGGATCATCTCAGGCGCGACCGAAAAATTTCTCGATCACGATCGAAAGCAGATTGAGCGCGAGCAGCGCCAGCCACAGCCCACCTAACGACTCTAGCCAGACGGCTTCGCTTTGGAGCAGGGACAAAGACAAGAAAGTCGTCAGCAAAATAAAGAACAAATGCTGAATGGGATCGTTAGTTGGCGCGGAGTAAAGTCCAAGCCGACGAAGGAGCCGAAATGCCCAGCGAGATCAGGTAATAGAGAAGGAGGTAGATCAGCCAGAGAAGAACCGGGAGCGTTACGAAGATGACGATTTGAAGCGCGAATGGCCTAACGACTAAAGGAATCGCGCGGGCTGCGTAAACCCAGCTGATTCCGAAGACAAGCAGGCAAACACCATAGGCTTCGAGGCCACTCCATTCCGCCCGGCAAACCTCACGACCACCCAGCCGCGCGACCAGACGCGAGCAGGCAAACGCAAATCCGAGCGGCGGTTTCATTTCGCCGGCGGAAACACTGGGACGAACGAAAACCATTGCGCCCAATGCGCCGCGATCACGGTTTCCAACGTCTGCGACCATTTCCGCATTCCCTCTTCGATGGCATCTTCCCGATTTCGATCGGTGTGCGCGCAACAAATCGGCGGGCAGGCAATGATGCGATACCGATGATAGGAACTGCGGACAATAAAGAGCGGGTAGATCGGCGCCTCGGCGACGAACCCGAGCATAAACGGTCCATCTGGTAGCCTGACGACCTGGCCAAAAGCCTGGTCTCGCGCTGCGAAGCGTGCGCCACCGGACGATCGCCCTGGATGGAAACGATTTCCCCGGCGCGGATCGCATTCAGCAACTCCAGAGGCAGCGCGATGCTCGAGGTGTTGTAGGCGACTTTTACTGCGCCGGCTCCGGATTGCTCGAGCGAGCGGTTCGAGATGTTGCGCGGTCTGCCTCGTCCGCCTCCGGCACCTCATGCCCATGCGGGATCGCGCGCGCGAAACGCCGGGCAAAAATCGCCGCCCCCAGATCGTAGCTGCCCATGTGCGCCGTGAGCAGGATCGCGCCGCGCGCTTCCGCCAGTTGGCGCAGGAATTCCTCGCCTTCGACTTCGTAGGCGAACTCCGTTCCGGCGATTTTGTAATCGGCGGCGTCCACGATCGTCCAGGCAAAGTGGATGGAGGGTTAGCCACGTCCTGAAATAGTTCGTTAGGCGCGACGCGTGGGGTCGGATCACCCGCAGGTTGGAAAGCACCGCCCGGCGCGCGGGAACGGCCACGAAGAGGAAAAAGATGGTCCAGAAGAAAACGTTCATCGGCACAGGAGATAGAACGGCACATTCGTTACGCCGAAGTCGAGGTAGTGCCGCCAGAAAACGCCGCGGACCGCAAAACGCCGCCACCACCGCGAGGACAATCAGGCCTCGGCCGCGGCCGCTTCGTGGGCAGCGACCCGGGTTGGCGCCTTCCTGCCCGCAAGGAGGAAACGGAGATTGAGCAGTTCCGCTTTCCACCAGCGCAGAAGGCCTTTGCGAATCAGTTTGCGCAGCCGAATGTCGGGCACAAAGCCGTCGTAAAGCTCGCGCCAACCGGCGTTGTGCGCGCCGGTTGCGCCGTGTGCGATTCGGTTCCGGCCAAGGGCACTCAGCCGTCGATTGTAGAACTTCATCAGTCCGCCAAAGATCCGGCCGGGTAGACCTTCGAAGGGAAGTTCTAGAAACGACGCTTCCGGGTTGGCGTAGATTGGCCTAACGAGTCCGATAGATTACGTCCCGACGTCGAGGAGCAGCGCGGCCGACATGAGATCGGCTTCTCCGAGGTAAAAATATTTGTCCTTATAGAGGGTCTCGAACCAGTAGCGATAGGTGATGGCGAATTGCCGGTTGTAATAATCCTGGCGCGCGGCCGTCGATTCGCCGCCCCTAGCGATCGCGCAACCAAGTCGCTCACCACTGAGGTGGTGTAGGCACAAAGATCGAGCCCCGGGCTGTACAACGGATCGATAAAACTCGCGGCGTCGCCCGCGATCGCCACAGCCTTCGCCGCAAACCTGCGCCGCGTAATAGGGCAGGGGCGGAATAGGCACGCGCGTCGTGCTCGATCACTTTGCCTCGCCGAAAATTTCGCGACCGACCGGATGCGAGCGCAGGTGGCTATGCAATCTTTCGCCGAGACTGACGCCGTCCGGCAAACTGAAGATCCGGCTGTCGTAGACCAGCCCGGCGCTGTAATCCCCGCCCTTCAGCGGAATGATCCAGCACCACCAACCTGGGCCCATGAGATGATTCGTCGCCCAAGCGCGCCCGGTCCGCGCGGCCGCGGCGTACTGCGAAATTTTTCCCGCCACTCGTAGCTGTCCCAGTCCTTCACTCCCGAGAAGCGTGCCCAGACCGCGTTGATCGGGTGTTCGGTGTTGGCGCGGAAATGCCCGAGTTTCCGGGCAAGGAATGAGGCCCGGCCGGTGGCATCGACCACCCAGCGGCAGCGCAGCTCGCGCTCTTCCCCGTCGCATTCACGCCTAACGACTGCCCGTCGGCTCCGCGCAGATCACAGCGATTGACTTTCGCCGGTCGCCAAAGTTCGCACCCGGCGGCTTGTGCGAGCTTGAGGAGGTGGGCGTCGAGCTTGGCGCGATCGACCTGGAAAGTCGGGAGCCGCGCCTGGTAACGCGCCCCGATTTCGACGCAATCCTCAAACGCCTGCTCCGGGTGGTTCGCGAACCAGAGCCGCAAGCCTTGTTTGCCAGCTGTTCGTGGCCGAGGTAATTCGTTAGCCCAAGGATCCGGGTAAGAAACAGCTGCTTACCTCAGTGGTGGATTCCCCGACCTTGCGGTCGAACTCGGTCGCCTTTTCAATGATCAGGATTCGCGCGTCGGGTCGGCGACGTTTGATCAGGAGCGCCGTGGCCGCGCCGGAAAAAGCGCCGCCCAGAATGGCGACATCGAACTCGGGGCCCATGGAGGTGGATGATGGACTGCGGGAAAGTAAACGCAATCATGCTCCCGCTAATGATCTTCACCAACGGGCGTCTGATTTTCCGGATCGAATCGTCGATGGCCTCGCCTTGCGGGTGAAAGATAGGCGCATCGCTGAAATTGGCGTGCTCGCATCGGGCGAGGCCGAAGAGATCAGTGACCCGGAGGCAGCTTTCTCGCGCCCGGGTTCATCGACCTGCATGTGCACGGCGCGCTCGGGCGCGACACGATGGAAGGAACGCAGGAGGCGTTTCGCGCCATCTGCGAATATCACGCCACTGGCGGCACCACTTCGCTACTGCTCACGACTGTGACCGCGCCGGTCGATGAAATCGTGCGAGTCGTTAGGCAAATCGGGCCCGCGCGCGCCGGCCTTCGCTCCTCGCGCGGGGCACACGTCGAGGGGCCTTTCATTTCGCCGCAGAAGCGTGGAGCCCAGCGGGCGGAGTTCATCCTTGAGCCGAAACCGGAAATCGTCGGGCAATTGCTCGACCTCGGTCCGGTGGTGCAGCGGCTCACCCTGCGCCGGAAATCCCGGGCGCGCTCGATTTGATTTCCAGCCTAACGACCGCGGGGGTGGCGTAGGCGGCGGGCATAGCGATGCCTGGGAGGAAGAAGCGCGGACCGCATTCGAGCAGGGCATGCGCCAGGTCACCGCATACCTTTAACTTGCATGTCTTCGATGCGCCGGCGCGATGGGGTTCGCGTCGCCGGGCTGCTCGAGTTTGCCCTCAGTGAACCGAAAATTTTTTGCGAGCTGATTGCGGATGGTCAGCACGTCGGGGCGACGCTAATGCGAATGCTTTATCAGGCAAAAGGCGCGCCCGGAATTTGCCTCGTGACCGACGCGACCGCAGGGCAGGTTTGCCTAACGACAAGCCGGTTTATGCTTGGCGGCGTGGAATGTGTCGTCCGTCGCGCGGCGCTTGCTGGATGGCGGATGGTTCTGCCTCGCCGGAAGCGCGGCGCGCACGATCGATCCTCGTAAGGCAAATGGTCGACGTGATTGGGGTTCCTCTCTTTGAAGCCGTGCGGATGGCGACGGAAACGCCGGCTCGCGCGATGGGCTGGAAAAGCAAGGGCATTCTCGCGGTGGGAATGGACGCAGACTTGGTCGTCTTGTCGCCAGAGCTAAAAGTGCTTCAAACGTTTGCTTGCGGCGCACCCTCGGAACCAGGGACGCCTAAGTGGCCCACGACGGTTGCCCGTAACGGATGGGAAGCAAAGGCCGGCTTTCGAATCGCCGCTCCTTTGCGTTTTACAACTGCTGAGCGGAACGGCAGCATGACGAACTCGGTCATTCGTTCCCAGAGTGAGCGGCCCTGAAATTGTTTCAGGGTGTATTCGGTGGAATGGCTCAGATCGCTCTCGAACATCGCTTCCATCGCCTGGCCGAAAGACCGATCGTAAACCGCGAGATCGAGTTCTTCATTAATCTCAGACGAACGCGGATCGAGATTGGAAGAACCGATGAGAGAAAACATTCCGTCGATCACCATCCCCTTGGTGTGGATCATCGTCGGCTGATACTCGAAAATCTTCACTCCGCCCTCGAGCAGACGCCCGTAAGCCGAACGGCCCGCGCTTTTCGTTAGGGCTGATCGTTATGCTGTCCCGGCACGATCAGCCGGACATCAACTCCGCGCTGAACCGCTTTTACCAGTAACTCCACCTGGTCATCACTCGGCGTGCAATAGGCGTTGGTAATCCAGATCCGTTTTTCGGCTGCGGCGAAAGAGATCGCTGAGTCAATGGCACCGGCGCCATCGAGAAGGAATGGGAAGCAATGACCTGCGCCCGCATCTCGCCGGCGGGGGCGAGCGCCGGAAATTGATCGGCGCCGCTCAAGGTTTCACCAAAGGTTTTGATCCAGTGTTCCTCGAACGCGTTCTGGAGCTCGCTTACGAGTGGGCCCTCGATTCGCAGCTGCACGTCGTGCCAATGTTTTTCGTCCTGCGCGTGACCCGACCACTGGGCAGCGAAGCCAATCCGCCGGTAAAACCGAACTTGCCGTCGACCACGAGGACGCGGCGATGCGAGCGGCGATTGCTCCGATCAATCCGCCACGAAAGCACGGGATGATAGTAGTCAAACTTGCAGCCCGCCGCCTTCATCATGCGGACGTCAGAGTTGTTCAGTTTCCAACCGGAGCCGATGCCATCGAGCAAGATCCGCACTTCGACGCCGGCACTGTGCACGTTCGATCAAAGCATCGCGAAAAGCCCAGCCGACTTCGTCAGAGTAAGCAATGTAAGCCTGAAATTGATTGTTTTCTTTGCGCCGCGAATCGCGCCCAGCATTGCCGGAAAGTAGGCGTCGCCATCCTGGAGCAGCTCGATTTTGTTACCTTCGACCGGGAGTGGATTGTGAGGGCAAGCGCGGAGCCAAAGAACTCCGGGTCATTCACTCCGTAGGTGTGTTCGAGGTGATACTCGATTACATGACGGCGAATGAAGAAGATGCAGAAGACCGCGATCAGCCCGATAATCGCGAGGGCGATCGCGACCATTTCCATGATCTCCAGCTCCCAATGATGGAGCTTGACGCTTCTTTTTCTGCGCCCGCCTCACCGGCGGAGTCTAGCGTTCGGGCCCGTGCCCGCAAGCGCGGACCCGTGCCTAACGACGGGCCTTGCCAGAAAATTGTCATCCTACCCGGATGCCCGATTTGCGCGAAGTGGCGAGCGAGGGTTTGTTGCGCTTCTGCCGTCTCGGTCAAAGGGGTTGCTATCATGCCGTCGAACGTCCGCTCTTCCATCTCACCTTCGCCGGACAATGTCGTGCCGATGCCCACGCCTGGCGATGCGCCGATTACCCCCGATTTTTCCGATCAGAAAAATTTCATCAATCGCGAGCTGAGCTGGCTGGAATTCAATCGCCGCGTGCTTTGAGGAGGCGCAGGATCCAACCCAGCCGCTGCTCGAGCGGGTCAAGTTCCTCGGAATCGTGAGCTCGAATCTCGACGAGTTTTCGAAATCCGAGTCGCCGGCATCAAGCAACAAATCGCGAGTGAGACGAGCGACGTTGGCCCTGATGGGATGAGCCCAACCGCGATTTTCGAAGCGATCGAGCGCGTGGTGCACAAGCTCGTGGCCCAGCAATACGCGCTCTGGAACAAAGAGATCGAGCCCTGCTGCGCGAAAACCAGATTTTCCTGCACGATATGGCGCAGCTGAATGCAAAGCGATCGGCCTGGGCGCGCCGTTATTTTCAACAGGAAGTTTTCCCGATGCTCACCCCGCTGGCAGTCGATGCCAGTCATCCGTTCCCGCAACTTCTAAACAAGAGTCACAATCTTCTCGTTAGGGCGCGGGTCAAGAGAGCGACGAGCCGATGCACGCGATCGTGCAGGTGCCGCGCGCGGTCTCACGCCTGATCCACATGCCGCGGGAGGACAAGAGCGACCAGAGCTGGAACTACATCTACCTCGCCTCGCTCATAAAACAGCACGTGGCCGATCTCTTTCCAGGCCTGATCATCGACGGCGTGCACGCCTTTCGCGTTACCCGGAACAGCGATCTCTACGTCGACGAAGAAGAAGCCGACAATCTCCTCCGCAGTATTGAGCAGGAATTGCGGCGGTCGAGCCGGGTAACGCTGTTCGCCTGGAGGTGGAAGCTGATTGCCCTAGCGACTTCTCGGATTTGCTCCTCGAATTTTTCAACCTGACCAAGGCCGATCTTTGCAAGCTCGACGGCCCGCTCTCGATGACGCACCTCGCGCCCCTGGCTGCAAACGATGCCTTCGCCAATTTGAAGGACCGTGTTTTCCAGCCGGTGCGCGACGCCGCGCTGCCCGTCGCACGCCGACATTTTCGAGGCGATGCGGAAACAGGACATTCTCCTGCATCATCCCTACGAAAGTTACGACCCGGTAGTCGAGCTGGTGGAAAGTGCGGCGAAGGATCCAGCAAGTGCTCGCGATCAAGATCACGCTGTATCGGACGAAGCGGTGATTCACCAATTGTCGAAGCCTTGATCGATGCGGCGAGCTAATGGCAAACAAGTCACCGCACTGGTGGAGTTACGGGCGCGCTTCGATGAAGCGAACAACATTCAGTGGGCGAAACGGCTCGAGGAATCCGGCGCCCATGTGGTTTACGGTGTCGTCGGCCTAAAGACACATTGCAAGGCGCTCCTTGTCGTTAGGCGCGATCCCGACCGGCTGCGGCAGCATGTCCATCTCGGGACAGGCAATTATCATCCGCGGACCGCGCGGATTTACACCGACTTCAGCCTTTTCACGACCGCACCGGAACTGACCGAGGAAGTCGCGATTGTCTTCAACACGCTGACCGGGCTCGCTGGTTACCCGGGTTTAAAAGCTCCTGGTTGCGCCTTTCGATTTGCACCAACGGCTGATCGCGCTGATTCGGCGCGAGCGCGACCACGCGCGCCGGGCAAACCAGCGCGGATCGTCGCAAAATTGAATTCGTTAGTCGATCAGGAGGTGATCGAAAAACTTTACGAAGCTTCCTGCGCCGGAGTGAAGATTGATCTCGTGATCTCGCGGCATCTGCTGCCTGCGTCCGAAGATTCCGGGCTGAGCGAAAACATTCGCGTGATCAGCATTGTCGGCCGCTTCCTCGAACACAGCCGGATTTATTATTTCGAGAATGGCGGGGAGGCCGATCTTTTCTCGCGAGCGCGGATTGGATGCCGCGGAATTTCTATCGCCGGGTGGAGATTGCATTCCCGATCGACGCGCCGCCCTTGCGGGAGGAGATCATCCACGAAATTACTTCCCCGGTTCCTGACTGACTACGGCAAAGCGCGCGAGCTCCAGCCGGACGGAAGCTATGTGCGGTTGAAACCGGAAAAAGGCGCGCCGCGTTCGCAAGCGCAGTTGCAGTTCGCGAGATTTCTCGCCGGCAAGGCAAGAAACTGGCCGAGAAACAGCGCGCTGCGAAACTGCGTCTCTCCCCGATTCGCGATTTGCCTAACCGACGGCGGTAAGCTGATTTCGCGATCAGTCAACCATCGCCGCCAACGTTCCCTCTAAACGCTTCCGGCATTTCCAACACTCGGGATTGAATGCCGGCCGGAAATCCACCTTTAGGATTCGGGAAAATAAGTCCCGCGCCATGTTTGCCTAACGACAAGCTATGAAAAATATCCTCGTCATCGACGTCGGCGGTTCGAGCGTGAAGATGATGATTTCGGCCGATGAAAAGCGGCGGAAATTTCCATCCGGCCCCAAAGCTTGGCCCGAAGGAAGCGTGTTGAGCAGAGTTAACGAAGCGACGGCGGTGGAACTACGACGCGGTCTCGATTGGCTTCCACGCGCCTGTGCGCGACGGCAGAATCGTTGCATGACCCCAAACACCTGCGAGGAAAAACTGGGCCGAATTCGATTTCGCGAAGGCCCTCGGTAAACCGGCACGAGTGATTAACGATGCCGCGCTCAGGCGCTCGGGGTTACCATGGCGGTGGTCGAATGCTTTTTCTTGGACTCGGCACCGGTCTCGGTTCGGCGCTCGTCTGGCAGGATCATCTGCTTCCGCTCGAGCTCCGGCGATCTGCCCTATGTCGATGACGGAATTATCGAAGATCAGCTGGGCGACGAAGGCCTGAATGAGCTCGGCCGAAAGGAATGGCAACGCTGATACGGTGCGCGTGATCAAACTCCTGAAGCAGGCCTTGCATCGCCGACTACACGTTACTCTCCGGCGGCGGAAACGCGAAGCTGATCGAGAAGCTGCCGGACGGGTTCGAGCTCGGAGTACATCGCAATGCTTATCCAGCGGGGTCCGGCTCTGGGAAAATGATCCGAAGAGCGAACAAGCCGCGCTGGCAGATCCTTTAGCCCTCAAAAATCTTCATGCAGGCATACCAGGATCTCCTTCGGATCGTGCTCGAGAAAGGCCGGCCGCGGAGCAATCGCACCGGCACGGAGCACTTTCGGTTTTGGGGCGCAGCGCGCTTCGATTTGCGTCCCGACGGCCCGGGCTTTCCGCTCCTAACGACGAAGAAGCTCCACCTCAAATCGATCATTCACGAGCTGCTTTTGGTTTTGCGCGGAGAAACCAATATTCGTTATCCTCCCGCGAGCACGGAGTCAGGATCTGGGATGAATGGGCCGACGAGCAGGGCAATCTCGGCCGGAGTTTACGGCGCGCAATGGCGCGATTGGCGCGGGCCTAACAATGAGCGGATTGACCAGATCGAGCAGGCAATCGAACAGATCAAGACCAACCCTGACAGTCGGCGGCTGATTGTCACCGCGTGGAACCGGCGGAAGTGAATTCGATGGCGTTACCGCCCTGCCACGCGCTTTTTCAATTTCATGTCCAGGATAGCGAACTCAGCTGTCAGCTTTATCAACGCAGCGCCGATCTTTTCTCGGGGTCCCCTTCAATATCTTCAGTTACTCGCTCCCTGACGATGGTGATGGTCGCGCAGTCTGTGGCCTAACAGTGGCGAATTCATTCATACCTTCGGCGATCTCCACCTTTACCGGAATCATCCTCGAGCAGGCACGGGAGCAACTTGCACGTGCGCCGCGTCCGCTTCCGCGAATGGGGTCGAACTCCGCAGTCCGCGCTCTGCGCGACTTTCGCTTCCGGAGATTTCCAGCTCGTCGGGTATGACCCATCCCGCGATCAAGGCGCCAATCGCCAGTCTGAGCGCCACCTCGATTCCGAAGCAGTAGGCACTCGCGCGAGAGCCTCGCACCGATTATGGTCAACGATGAGGCGCGTGGTCTCTACGGGTTTCGCTCTCGCCTTCGCCGGTTCCGCGGTTGCGCAACATCCCGGGACCTCGATCGAGATCGATCTCCAGCAACAAACGGCCTACTTGATCCGCAATGGGCGGGTCGCTCTTTCGACTCCGATTTGTCCGAGGTCGACCGGGGCACCTCACCGAGAAGGGATCATTCAGCGTCCTGGAACAGGAGCGATATCATTATTCGTCGATCATGGTCGGATCGAAGATCGTACGCAGCCACACCATTCTCGCCGATGCAGACGCCGACATGCGGGTGCCGCGCGGCTGCCAGTTTATGCCGGGCTCGATGCATTATTTCATTCGCTCACTGGTGCGACCGGAATGCGCCGGAATTTTGCCCGGATATCCCGCGCCTCCACGGCTGCGTTCGCCTGCCGAAGAGAATGCCATCGTGTTTCAATGCAGTCGACGTCGGCGCACCCATAACTGTGTTCAGCCGGACGCCGCGCGTCCACGGATTACGAAGAGCAAACGCGCCCGGGATTTTGGCCTAATAATTCGCGCGAATTTTATCCGCCGCCGCCCTGGTGGTCGCGCTGAGACAAGAACCTCGAAAACGCCGACACAAGGCGGAAACCTTTCAGCAAGGTGGATCGGCGCTCCGTCGGGCGATTCTCGAGGGAAGCCCGGATAGGGTGCGCGACACTGCAAAGCGCCCAAGATCGTGTTCATTCCACGCTCCGCTGCGAGCTTTTGAACGTGGCGCGCGTTGGTCCCTGGGTGTCCATCGCTGGATGTGAAACCACGCACTCGCCAGGGAACCCGGCGCATTGGAGAATTAAGATTTTCGAATTTCGATTTCCGATCGGACAACGGGTTTTCCCGCAACGCAATCGTAAATCGCGAATCGAGTATCGAAATTAGCACTTATGCCAGTTCGTTACGGTCGTTTTGAAATGCCGAAAACCCTCGTGAAAGACGAGAATTCGCGCCACTGAAACCTACGCCAGATTTGTCGCCGAGCCGTTCGAGGCCGGTTACGGCCACACGGTTGGAAATTCGCTCCGTCGCGTGCTGCTTTCGTCGCTCGAAGGCGCCGCCATTACCGCGGTGAAAATCACCGGCGCGCAACACGAGTTCGCCACGCTGCCCGGCGTGGTCGAGGACGTGACCGACATCGTTCTCAACCTGAAGCGGATCAAGTTCAAGGCCGAGGACCACGAACCGCGCAAGCTTTCGCTCGATGTCAACAAGGAAGGCGAAGTCACCGCGGGCGATATCCAGCTCGTGCAAGGCTACGAAGTCCTAAATCCGAAACAGGTCATCTGCACACTCGACAAGAAACATAAGTTCGATGCCGAGCTCGAAGTCCGCGTCGGTCGCGGTTTCGCCACCGGCGATGAAAACAAGCGTCCTGATCAGCCGATCGGCTTGATCCCGATCGATTCGATATTTTCTCGCCGGTGACGCGGGTGAAATATGCGGTCGAAAACACCCGCGTCGGCCAACGCACCGACTACGACAAGCTCATCCTCGAAGTTTGGACCGACGGTCGCCTCACTCCCGACGACGCGCTCCTCCAAGCCTCCGCGATTCTGCGCCATCACCTCGATGTGTTCGTCAACTTCAACGAGGACGTGATCGAGTTCGACGAAACGCCGGCCGGTGTGAGCGAGGAAAACATGAAGCTCAAGAAGCTGCTCAACATGAGCGTGAACGAAATCGAGCTGAGCGTGCGCGCGGCGAACTGCCTGAACAACGCGAACATCACCACCGTCGGCCAGCTTGGCCATGAAGACCGAAGCAGGAGATGCTCAAGTATCGCAACTTCGGCAAGAAATCGCTCAACGAGATCAAGGACAAGCTCCAGCAGCTCGGCTTGGGCCTGGGGATGAAATTCGATCCGGGCCTCGTCGACATGCCGGCAGGAGCCGATGGTGCGCAGCATGGCGGCTCAGCTAATGGCGTCGACGCGCAGGACTAGCGCGTTAGAGCAAATTCTCGCCAGCGAGGGAGTAGTTATGAGACATCAGAAGAAAACCGTCAAACTGGGCCGCACCGCGCGAACATCGCAAAGCGCTTGCTCGCAAATCAGGTTTGCAGTCTGATCGAGCATCAGCGCATCAAGACCACGCTCGCGAAGGCGAAAGCCGTTCGGCCCGCTGGCTGAAAAAGATGGTCACGCTCGGGAAAAAAGAGTTCGCTCCACGCCCGGCGAACCGCTTTGGCCGTCCTGCGGCAGAAGGGCGCGGTCAAGAAATTATTCGACGACATCGCGCCCCGCACGTGCGACCCGCAACGGCGGCTACACTCGCATCGTCAAACTCGGTCAGCGCCGGAGCGACGCCCGCACCGATTGCCTTTCTCGAATGGGTGGATGCGCCCACAAATCGACCACGAAAAGAGCCGGTCACCAAAGAAAGGTAAGTAAAGCTAAGGAAGCCAAAGAGGCGCCGCCGAGGAATAAAGCCGTCGAAAAGAACGAAAAAGGCGAGGCCTGCGAAAAGACTACCGTGGCGACGAGAGTAAAGCGCGGAAGAAGTCCGTTCTCGTCGTCGTCCCGATTACGGAGACCATTGTATCCCGCGGGTGTGACATTTCGCACGCGTGGTCGTGATACCTAACGTATAACTCCTTCGAGTTGTTCGGTTTCTGAGATAGTTCGGGTGGTTGGCATGGCGAGTGCATTAAAGGTTGGCTTGAAAGGAGTTCACCATGAAAACCTCAAGCCCAACCATCCCAGTGCATCACGAGACCACCTATCAAATGCTCGTCGAATCAGAAGAAAAAGAGCGTGGAGTGATCGAAATAGTCATCTATTTGCTGCTCATTGCCGCGACCACGGTCACGATCTGGCAGTTCGGAAACCAGCCTGTGACCTTTGCCGATGTCGGCAATGCGCATGCGCAAGAGATTGCCGCGCTTTATTTCTGATTCCCACCCAGGACGAGATTGCCTAACGACGTAAGCGTAATCTCAGTCAAGCTGCCCGTTCTTCACAATCTCAAGGGTCGCAACGCTTGGCGGAGCACCCCGATTTGGTCTGGTCACGCAACCCGGATTCAAGAAGAGGACGCCGTCTTTTTCCTCGCAGCGCGGGACATGGTATGTGCGTGCAGGAGAACATCGACATCCGGTGGCGAAGAGAGGCTGGGGCGATATGGACAGGCGAAAGCGAACCCGGTTGCGAACGAGATTAATCACCGGGGCCATTCTGAAATTGCCATCGCAATTCCCGCGCACCAGGGTAACCGGCGGGCCCAGGCTCTCCAGCCTAACGAGCAGGCTCGGCGCGCAAAGGTCACCGAGATGCCAGATCTCGTCCGTGCCGTCAACCAGAGTCTCGAGATCTTCCGGCAAATGATCATGGGTATCGGCGAGGACAAAAATGCGAAGCGCCGGCATTTCCTATTCTTGCATCAGCTGGTGAGGAGAAACAAAGAGAACTTTGCCCGGAATCCTCACAACCTTTGCGTCCGAAAGGAGGGGCATTAAGGGTAGGGCCTGTGTATGCTTTCAACAATTTCCGGGCTTTCCCCGGAAGTGGTGCGGGGACCCAGGCGATGGGATTCGCAGAACCCACGCCAATCCAACTCCGTGCCTTTCCAGTCATCTTAGTGGCAGGCGAAGATCTTTTGTCGGGACCGCGCAAACCCGGGACCGGCAAGGCAGCCACGTTCGCGCTTTTCCTATTCTGACCCTGCTCTCGCGGAGCATGGCTTAGCCTTTCGTTGTCTTGTCCTCGAGCCAACACGAGAATTGGCGGCGCAGGTTGACAGGCTGCATTCCGGGACTACGGGCGATTCATCTGAAATCCGAGCCACAGTGGTGCATGGGGGAAGTCGGATACGGCCGGCAACCGGGAAGATTTGGAAACGGGGTGTCGATATCGCCGTCGCGACGCCCGGCCGTCTCCTCGATCATCTCCAGCAGGGGACGACTGACTGCCGCGACGTCAAAATTCCTGGTTCTCGACGAGGGTGGATCGTATGCTCGACATGGGCTTCCTGCCCGACGTGCGCCGCATCGTTAGCAAATGTGACCCGACCGCCAAACGCTGCTCTTCTCCCGCCACGTTACCGCCGGAGATTGAACGGCTCGCGGCGACCGTCTTGCAGGAACCGGAGACAATCGAAATTGGCGCTCCGGCGTTCGCCCGCGGAAACCGTCACCCACGCGGTCTATCCCGCGGCCGTCGACAGAAATTCCGATCTCCTCATAGCCCTGCTGGAGCGGACGAGTTCACGACAGCGCGCTGATTTTCTGCCGACGCAACATCGGCGCCGATCGCATCGCGCATCAGTTAAAAATGGCGAAGCACTCGGTTGCCAGGTCCTGCACTCCAACCGGACGCAACGCGAGCGGATTGAGGCGCTCGAGGGATTCAAGAGTGGAAAGTACGAGGTCATGGTCGCAACTGATATCGCCGCCCGCGGCCTCGACATCGCGGGCGTAAGTCACGTCATCAACTACGATGTCCCGGAACACCCCGAGGACTACGTCCATCGCATCGGGCGCACGGGGCGCGCGCAAAATGTCGGAGACGTGGGGCTTTCGCTTTACGATGAACGGCGCAGAATTACCCGCGCTC
>ERZ1370068.3879-contig-2976_pt1 | contig 35388 bp, 37 predicted proteins | sample MGYA00561227_ERZ1370068 | MGnify/ENA primary metagenome ERZ1370068 (study PRJEB38410, sample SAMEA6850437) | metagenome | study: Metagenomic assessment of the ecological functions of the soil: analysis of the soil microbiota associated with the... | reverse complement strand
TTGTACTTCGTTCAGTTTACGTATTGCTACGGCGGCGACGGCGGCCGCGGCGGCGACGTCGTGCTCGTCGCCGAGCCCCGACCTGCGCGATCTCTCCGCGTTCCGCGCCAAGACGGCGGTTCAAGGGCGGCCGCGGCGAGCCGGGCACCGGTGCGCACCGCAAGCACTGAGCCGCCGACGGCAGACCGAGATCGGCTGATCCCGGTCAGGACGCAGGCCTTCGGCGTCGAGGGCGACCTGATCGCCGATCTGGCGCGTATCCCGGCGCGCGTCGTCCTCGTCGCGAGGCGGCAACGGCGGTCGCGGCAACGCGCGTTTGCGACGCCGACCCGGCAGGCGCCGCGCGCTTCGCCGAGGTCGGGCTGCCGGAGCGAGCGCGACGGTCGAGCTGCGGCTGAAGCTGCTCGCCGACGCGGCGCTGGCCGGCCTCCCGAACGCGGGCAAGTCGTCGCTGCTCGCGCCGGATCTCGAACGCGAGGCCGAAGGTCGCCGACTACCCGTTCACGACGCTCGCGCCGGTGCTCGGGACGGTCGAGTCGCCCGACGGCGCGGCAGCTCGACCGTCGCCGACGTCCCGGGCTGATCGAAGGGGCGAGCGAGGGCGTCGGGCTCGGCCACGAGTTCCTCGCGCACCTCGAGCGCGCGCGGCTGCTGCTGCACGTGATCGACTGCGTCCGAGGAGGACGTCGAGCGAGCGCTTCCGCACGATCGACCACGAGCTCGCGCTCGTACGGCGCGGGCCTCGACGAGCGTCCGCAGGCGTCGTGCTGAACAAGATCGACCTGCTGCCCGGAGCCGCCCGAGTTCCCGGTCGAGGACGAGCGCATCGTCGGCGTCTTCGCGGTCTCCTGCGCGACCGGCGCCGGGATCGACGAGCTCAAGCTCGCGCTGTTCCGGCTCTGCCCGACCGCGCCGCGAGCCGAGGTCGACGAGCGCCCGAGCTGCCCGAGTTCCTCGGTCTACCGGCCGCAGCCGCCCGCGCGCCGCACCGTACAGGATCTACCGCACCGACCGCGGCTTCCGCGATCATCGGCGACGCCCCGCAGGCGACGAGCTCGAGGCCGTGCTCAAGGCGGCGGGCGCGCGCAAGGGCACGGACGTCGAGATCGGCGACGAGACGCTCGAGTGGCAGTGATCGGCATCTTCGGCGGCGCGTTCGACCCGCCGCACATCGGCCACGTCGCGCTCGCCCGCGCGGCCGTGGGCGCTTCGGCCTCGAGCGAGCTCGCACGTCACGGTCGTCGCCGACGCCGGCCACAAGGCGTCCGACGCTCCGCCGGAGCACCGGCTCGAGCTGGCGCGGCTGGCGTTCGCCGACGTCGGCGACGTCGAGCTCGAGCCGCATCGCTACACCGTCGACGCGCTGCGCGAGCGAGCAGGCTACGACGATCCGGTCTTCCTGATCGGCGCCGACGCAGCTCGCTCGACCTTCCGACCTGGAAGGAGCCGAGCGGGTGCTCGAGCTGGCGCGGCTCGGGGTCGCGACCGCGCCCGGCTGTTACGCCGGCGGACGCTCGACCGACGATCGAGACGTCTTCGAGCTCGAGCCCATGCCCGTGTCGTCCTCCGAGATCCGTCGAGCGCGTCCGCGCGCGGCGAGTCGATCGACGGCCTCGTCGCGCCCGGCCGTGGCCGCGGTACATCGCCGACGCACGGGCTCTACCGCGACGCTTGACTGACCGGTTTTCCGAGCTACACTGAGGCCTGACTCCGCTCGAACAAGCACGCCGGATCGCCGCTCTCGCGCAGCGAGAAGCTGGCCGAAGGACGTCGTCATCCTCGACATGCAGACCCGGTGTGCGTCTACACGGACTTCTTCGTGCTCGCGACCGGCCGCAACGCGCGCCAGACGAAGGCGATCTACGACGAGGTGCACGGGCAGCTGAAGCAGGAGGCGCAGGCTCCCGCCGCGCGCGCGGTCGCACGGGAGCGGCGAGGCGACGTGGATCGTCGCCGACTACCTCGACGTCGTCCTGCACGTCTTCACGCCCGAGACGCGCAGCTTCTACCGGCTCGAGGACCTCTGGGGCGACGTCCCCGCCGGTCGGCGTCGAAGCCGCGCGACGGCCTAGCTACAATCCGCGAGCACCCAGGGGCCATAGCTCAGCTGGGAGAGCGTCTGGCTGGCAGCCAGAAGGTCGCCGGTTCGAGCCCGGCTGGCTCCACTGTTGGGCGCAGGTCGCAGGATCTGCGGCAGGCAGATATACGACTGTTCGCACGCCTGAAGGGCTGCGGCTTCGCGGCTCCGGCGACTCTGTGGAAATATTGTGCGGCGACGTTTGCGCACCGGTGCTGTTGTGGCGCGGTGTTCGGGCAGACTGCAGGCATTTCTGTGAGAGGTTTGCGTTGTGAACTGGCAAGAGTGGCGCTGCGGAAGAACCAGACGCGCCGCTTGTCTTGTTAACGAAAAGCGTACGAGGAGGAACAAAATGACGCTCAGCTCGGCGATACGGCACCTGATTTCCACGGCGGAGACGACGGAAGGCCCGATCAGCTTCCACGACTGGATCGGCGACTCGTGGGCCGTGCTCTTCTCGCACCCGAAGGACTTCACCCCCGTGTGCACGACCGAGCTCGGCTACATGGCGAAGATCAAGCCCGAGTTCGACCGGCGGAACGTCAAGGTCATCCGGGCCTGTCGGTCGACCCGGTCGAGAACCACAACGAGCTGGGCGGCAGACATCGAGGAGACGCAGGGCGACGCGCCCAACTACCCGATCATCGGCGACGCCGACTTCAACGTCTCGAAGCTCTACGGCATGCTGTCCGCCGCGGTCGCGGGCGATCCGCACCGCGCGCACGCCGGCCGACAACCAGACGGTGCGGAACGTCTTCGTCATCGGGCCCGACAAGAAGATCAAGCTGATCCTCGTCTATCCGATGACGACCGGGCAGGAACTTCGACGAGGTGCTGCGCGTGATCGACTCGCTGCAGCTGACCGCCAAGCACAAGGTCGCAACGCCGGTGAACTGGCAGCAGGGCGACAACGTGATCATCGCCGGGCTCCGTCTCCAACGACGAGGCGAAGGAGACCTATCCGGGCGGTTGGGAGGAGCCGAAGCCGTACATCGGGATCGATGCCTCAGCCTCGCTGGTCACTGCTTCGTAGGTCACTCCCTTGTAGGCTCAGCGGGTGGAGGAGCTGACGATCGGGCGCGCCGGACGGTCGCTCGCTCACGGCGTACGACGCCGGCGATCCGAGCGGCCTTCCGATTCTCTTCCACCACACGGCACGCCCTCGTCCGGCGGCAGGCCTTTCGAGCAGCACGTCACGGCTGGCGCGGCACGCCAGGCGGTAGCGCCTGCTCTCGCGCGACCGCGCCGGGTACGGCGACTCGACGCGGAACGCGGAACGCACCGTCCGCGGACGTCGTCCGGGACGCGTGGAGGCGATTGCCCGGATCACCGCTCGAAATCGGGCGGATTCGCCCACCACTGGGGGCTCTCGGGTGGCGGCCCGCACGCCCCACTCGCAACGGCCGCCGCGCTCCCGGACGCGTCGTGCGGTTGCGACGTTGCGGCGTCGATCGCGCCGCCGGATCGCCCGAGTTCGACCTGACCGAGGGCATGGGCGAAGGGAATATCGTCAAATTCGGCCTCGCGCAGCAGGCGAGAAGCGCTACGCCCGGCGCTGGAGCGCGACGTTGCGGACTACAGAGCGAGCTGGACGTCCCGCGGTTCGTCGAGGCCGCGCGACCGCTCTCCTCCGACCTCGACGCGGCCGCGCTCGACAGCGGAGTGGGCGCGTTTCTGCTCTGACGGGTTCCGCCTGCCGCAGCCTCGCCCGGAGCGTCGACGGCTGGGTCGACGACGACCTCGCCTTCACCCGGCGCCATGGGGCTTGCGCTCGAGTCGATCCGCGTGCCGATTCTCGTCGTCCAGGGACGGCAGGATCTGATGGTTCCGTGGGCGCACGGCGAGTGGCTTGCGCACAACCTCCCCTCGGCGGAGGCGTGGCTGCGCCGAGGACGAGGGTCACCTGACACCGCTCGTGAGCGTCAGTTCCGCACATCCACGAGTGGCTGCTCGCACGGTTCGCGGGTCGAGCACGCCTGTGAGAGGGTCTGTCGCATGAACCGGCAGATCACCCCGGCCGCGCGGCCGAACGGCTTCCCGCAGGAGTCGGACTTCGCGCTCCGTCGAGTCGGAGATCCCTCAGCCCGGCCCCGGCGAGGTGCTCGTGCGCTCGCACTGGCTCTCGCGTCGACCCGTACATGCGCGGGCGGATGAGCGAGGCGCGCGTCGTACGCGAAGCCAACCGGCGTCGGCGAGCCGATGACCGGGCAGGTCGTCGGTGAGGTCGTCGAGAGCAACGACCCACGCTTCGCTTCGGGCGACATCGCCGTCGGACAGCTCGGCTGGCAGGACTACGCCGTCGCCCGTGGCGGCGTCGCTCCGTAAGGTCGACCCGAGCGCTCGCGCCGCGCGCAGACCGCGCTGCACGTGTTCGGGGACGACCGGGCTCACCGCCTACTTTCGGTCTCTTCGACGTCGGAAAGGCGAAGCCGGGCGACGCCGTCGTCGTCTCGGGCGCCGCGGGCGCAGTCGGCCAGATCGTGGGGCAGCTCGCGAAGATCGCCGGCTGCGGCCCCGTCGTCGGCCTGGCCGGCATCGCCGGAGAAGGTCGCCGACCTGACCGAGCTGTACGGCTACGACGTTGGGATCGACTACAAGCGGGACGACATCAACGCCCGTGCTCAAGGCGGCGTGTCCGAAGTGGAGTCGACGTGTACTTCGACAACGTCGGCGGCGCGCGGTCTCCGAGACGGTCTTCCGGCGTCTCGCACTCGGGGCGCGCATCCCGGTCTGTGGGCAGATCTCGCAGTACAAGCCTGCGCCGAGCCGGAGCTGCACGCGCGCGGAACCTCGGCTTCCTGATCGTCTTCCGCGCCCGGCTCCAGGGTTTCCTGGTCAGCGACTACGTCCACCGTTTCCCGGAGGCGCTTGCCATCGTCTCGGCACCTGGCTCGCTGAGGGCAAGGCTCCGCTACACGCGAAGACGTGACCGAGGGCCTCGAGAACGCGCCGGCGGCGTTCATGGGCATGCTCTCGCGGTGAGAACCGCGGCAAGACGCCTCGTCAAGATCGCCTGGACCGGCCGCGCAGCCGTTTGCCTGGCCACGACGGGGTCAGACCCCTGGACATACGCCGCGCAGACCTGTCGGCGGCCAGGACTTCGGCACGTCCTGCGCAGATGCCCATGACTGACGCGTGGGGCCGAGTATGGCGGTTTGCCGCCTCGTGTCGGGCGCTGGCGGCCCGGATGCCTCGCGCAGCGTGCGGCGGTAGAAGAGCCAGAGGACGGTGCCCTACGAGCAGGAGCGCCGCCTCGTCGAGCGGGCCAGGGATCGGCAGCAGCCCGAAGGCAGCGAGGCCGCGGAGCGGCTTCGGGATCCGGCCGTCACGTGCGAGGAGCTTCACCGCGCGGAGCAGACGGCGCATCAGGAGACCGGAACGCCGGCCGCCTGAAGCGCGCGGCGGAGCATGAGCGCGTTCGCCGGCGCCTGGGCCACCTCGCCCTTCGCCGGGTCGCCTGCGATCTCCTCGGGCTCGATCCTCGAGGCCGGTCGACGGCATCTCGGAGCGGCCGTTGTTGTTGAACATCGCGTAGACCGACTCGGTGTCGAGCGCGAGCTCCTGCAGAGGCTCGACCCACTCCTCGCAGCTCCTGCTCCGAGTAGAGATAGTCGAAGCGCTCCGCCGCGCTGCCGGTGCGCTTGTTCCAGGTGCTCGCGTTGCGGCCGTGGAAGCGCACGTAGGCCGTCTTGCTCGTCCGGGCGACCACGGTCGGGAACGAGGTTCTTCGCCGTCGGTCTTCGGCGCATCGACGATCACGTGGGTGAGCCCGCGCGACTCGAGGAACGACGAGCGTCTCGGTCGCGGTTCTCGTCGTCGAGCCAGCTCCGGTGGCGGAACTCGACCAGCAGCTCGTCGCCGGCGAGCTGCTCGCGCGGCCCACTCGAGGTACTCGAGCGAGATCGGCTTGTAGGACGATGTAGGGCGGGAACTGCAGCAGGATCCCGCCGAGCTTGCCGCGCTCGCGCAGCGGCTCGAGCGCCGCGCGGAAGCGGCGGAAGACCTCGGCGCGGAGCTCCCGCGGCGGGCGGTCGACGCGGCCCCGCTCGTCCACCGGCATCGCGTCGCGCAGGTCGTCGGGCAGCGGCTCGACCTTGACCGGATGCCGTGTCATCAAGCCGAACGCCTTCACGTGCATCGTGAAGTCCTCCGGCGTCCGCTCGGCCCAGTTGCCCACCAGTTCCGCGTCGGGGAGCCGGTAGTAGGTCGAGTTCGCCTCGACGGTGTCGAAGCGCTCGGCGTAGTGGCGGAATCCGCGCCTCGCCCGAGCGAACGCCCTTCGGATACCAGACCTTCGTCAGCGTCTCGTCCGGCCCAGGAGCAGGTGCCGACGCGGACCGTGGCGCTCATCCCACGATCCTAGACGCGGGGATGAGCGCGGCGCCTGTGTTCTAAGCAGCGACGAGCGTGAGCGTGCGGTGGAGCACGATGCCGCCTCCGCTGAAGACGTTTGCGTCGATCTGAACGGTGTAGGTCTTGCCCTTCACCGGGCTTGAAGCCGGCCAGCGTGAACCGCGCAGTGGTGTCCTCGCTTGAACGGCGCCGACGGCTGCGCACTCGTGACGAGCTTGCCCTTGTCCATGACCGCGCACGTTGAAGCCGACGTTCTGCCGGACTTCGCTGCCAGCGGCGTCTGCACCGGAGCGGGCACGGTCACTGTCGGCACCCGCCCGCCCTGACCTTGAACAGGCGCGTTGCGGACGTCGGCGGACGCCGCGGCTGCCGTGAACCGCGCGAGCGAGGGCTTCGCGGCGCCGCTGCGCGTGCGAAGACCGCTCTGCCACAGGCTCGTGGCGTGGTCGCGGAAGACGAACCAGATGAACATGTCCACCCGCGGGTCCTTCTTCGCGACGGTGAGCGCCTGGCCGGCGTATGCCGCCTGCTGGGCGCGTGAGACGCCCTTCGGCTCGCCGTCCTGCTTCGACCTCGTGGCCGTACTCGGTGATCCAGATGCGGACGTTCTTCCGCTCGAACCACGTGTCGAGCGACTTCTCGAAGCGCGGGAACGCGGAGAGCGTCACGTTCGGCCACTTCACCTTCTGCGATCGGCTTCTGGTTCGCCGGCACCGGATACGGGTGCTGCGCCCAGGCGTCGAACTTGAGCCGCGGGTTCGCGGCGGCGACGAGCTGCGCGAAGCGGCCCGGCGAGTGCGGTCGCGGACTTGCCCGCGAGCGGCTTGTCACGGCCTGCCGACGAGGTGCTGCCGATCGCGACCTTGGCGCCCGGATTGCCGGCCTTGCACGCCCGCGTAGCCGCGCGGCCGCCAGCTTCGCGTAGTTCCGCGGTGCGATCGACTTGCCCTTGGCGTCGAACTGCGGCGCCAGGAAGAGCTGCAGGTTCGACTCGTTCCAGATGGAGAAGAACCGCACGTAGGGGTAGCCCGCGAAGCGGCCGGAGTAGCGGGAGGCGACGGCGCGCGCGAAGGCGGTGAAGTCGCTCAGCTTCGTCGGCATGAAGTTCGGCGTCTTGCCGCCGTTCGCCCACTTCGGCGTCCCCAGAGCGTGATGATGACCTCCATGTCGCGCTGCTGCGTGTTGCGCACGAGCTCGTCGAGGTCGTTGAAGCTGTAGGCCGGGTCGAACGGATCCGCCGCGTTCTTCGGGCGGGTCGCGGCGATGGTGGGCCACGTGACGAGCGTCCTCACGATGGTCGCGTGCGTGCTGCGCACCTGATCGAGCATCTCTGCGCGCCGTGTCTCGTAGCGGAAGTTCGGGTCGTCGTGGAAACCGACGTACATGCGGGGGCAGCGTTCGCGAGCGCCGGCGTCAGCAACGCTGCACGAAGGCCGCGACGAGGTAGAGCTTCGTCAGATCGTTTCACGGGCAATCTCCTTTGTAAATGAGGAACCCCGGGACCTAGCGAGAGCGTGTGATGGCGGTGTTAGCGGTCCGCGCAGAGACGGCTCAGGCAGCGGTTCTGAGCGCTTCGATCTCGCGTGAGACCGCCAGACGCTCGAGCGCAGTGCCTTCGATCTGGCGGACACGCTCCCGTGTAATTCCAAGCCGGCGCCCGATCTCCTCGAGCGACTGCGGCTCTTCGGGGCCGAGGCCGTAGCGAAGCGTGAGCACCGTCTGTTCCCGGTCGGGCAGGTTCTCGAGCGCGCGGTGCAGGGTGCTCTCGGTCAGGCTGACCTCGACCTCCTCCTCGACGCCTCCCTCCGCAACGCCGACGAGATCGCCGATCGACGCGTCGTTGTCGTCGCCCACCGGCTTGTCGAGGCTCGGTCACAGCGCGCGCGCCTCGCGGACCTCGCGCAGGTGCTTCAGCGAGATCTTCGAGGCCTCGGGAGACCTCCTCGTCGGTGGAGTGGCCGGCCGAGCTTTGCCATCAGGTCGCGCTCCGCGCGGCCGATCTTCTGCTCGCGGTCGGCGATGTGGACCGGGATCCGAATCGTGCGCGACTTGTTGGCGACGCCACGCTGCACCGCCTGCCGGATCCACCAGGTCGCGTAGGTCGAGAACTTGTAGCCGCGGCGCCAGTCGAACTTCTCGACCGCGCGGATCAGGCCGATCACGCCTCCTGGATCAGGTCGAGCAGCGAGAGGCCCGTGGCCCTGGTACTTCTTCGCGATCGAGACGACGAGGCGGAGGTTCGAGTTGATCATCCGATTCTTCGCCTCGACGTCGCCGTCCTCGATCTTCTTCGCGAGCTCGACCTCCTCGGCGGCGGTCAGCAGTGCGTAGCGGCCCGCCTCGTTCAGGAACAGCTGCAGCGAATCGGTCGTCGCGTGTCGCCAGATCTCCGTTGACGTAGGTCGCATCGCCCGCGGTCTGCCGGCCGCAGTCGTCGGAGAGGCTGATCCCCGCTCGCTCGAGCTCCGCGTAGAGCGTCTCGAGCTCCTCCTCGTCGAGCTCGAGCTCCTGCACGGCTGCGCTGAACTGGGACAGGTTGAGGCAGCCGGCTTCCTCACCGGCGTCCAGAATCGGTCGAGAATCTCGCGACTCATCGCACACCGATGTTCCCACAGTCCGCCGCGGCTAACCCACATGTCTGAAACGGACATCTGGCGCGGGAACGGGCCACGTGCGATCGTGACAAAGATGGCACGAAGCCGTCACCTCTCTGTTCGAGGCGCGCTCTCTACCGTCGGAGATGTCGTCGAAGAGGAGGTTCAGGGATGCGCCCAATCGCACTCCGTGCGGTCGCGTTGATTTCGATCGCAGTCGCACTCGCCTGCGCCGCGCGGCCGAAGCCGCCCAGTACGCCAGAAACCGCAGGACGCTCGCGAGGCTCAGCGGCTATTCGAAAGCCGCGGTGGTGACGCGCATTCTGCGCGCAGCGCGTCGCAAGCGTCGAGGAGGTCGCGCGCAGTCGCGTGCGGCGACGGAAGGATTGACCGCTTCCGGACGCGCTCGCGCTCGTCACCGGAGCTGGGCCGGATGCCGCGTCGTTCGCCGCCGCGGCCACCTGCTACTCGGTCGAGTACTCGTTCAGTCGCGGCGTCTTCCCGTATCACCGCTGGGTCGTGGGTCAGACCTACTGGTGCTATCAGTACGGCGAGGGTGATCACCTACCGCACGAGCAACACCTCCGCACGCGTGGACGGCGTGTGCTCAGGAGCAACGCCCGAGACTGGAAGGCCGCGGGCGGCGCCGGGGTACTCGTCGGTTGTCGTCCACCACGAGGCGGATTTCTCGTGCACCACGCCCTGGTGGTTCCCACTGAACGACACGCTGTGGATGGGCGACCTTCGAACTCCTACGGGAACGCGTGGCTCTCGCGGACGCGCCTAACGTGGTGAGGGCAACGTTCGTACCGTGATCCTCGTGGTGATCGGCGCAGTCGCGTTGATCGTCGCCGGGTGGGTCGTGGCGCTCGTCCTCTTCAAGGCCGGCGAGACGTCGGATCCTCCACGAACGTTCCCACGTCAACGACCGCGCAGGGCTGAGGAGCGCCCCATCTCCTCAGCCCTGCCGTTAGACTCTGTCGTGATCTGGGAGCTGATCTTCATGCTCGTGATCTTGAAGATCCCCGTCGTCTACCTGTGCGCCGTCGTCTGGTGGGCGATCAGGGCCGAGACCACTGCCGCTCGAGGGCGCCGGCCGGCTGGTGCCTGTCTCGCCCGACGCCTCCTGAGTGCGGGTGGCGGGCTCAGCGGGCTCGTGTGCTCCGCCGCGGCCCGGCGCCACGCGGCGGCCGTGCCGGCAGGCCCGTCCGGCTCGCGTCCGCCAACGCTAGAGGTGCGCGTGTGAGCGTCGACTACGGCACGACCCCGTCCAGGCGCTGGTCGGCGTCCGACACGGTCGCGGGGTTCCTCGCGATCATCTCCATCTTCGCCAGCTGCCTCGGGGTCATCCAACGCCCGGTCCGGATCATTCCGTTCGCGATCATCATCGCCTGATCGCCGCCCGGATGTCCGAGCGGCAACAACGGCTCGCGGGGATCGCGGTCGCATTCGGCGTGGTCTGCTGGACGTTGGGGATGACGATCGCGGTCGTCACCGAGAACCCTCTCACCTAAGCAATCCCCATTCAGGCTCGTCGCGGTTGCTACAACACAGTCTGTGAGTGCGCACGACGTCGACGGCCTGAACTCCGGCTACGCCCGTCTCCTGCTCGAGGACTACCTCGAGAATCCCGATGCGGTCCCCGCCGAGTGGCGTGAGCTCTTCGAGGCGGCGACAGCGAGCTCGTCGCCTCGCACCCGGGCTTGCTGCGGCTTGCTGGAGACACTCGAGCGCGGCAACGGTCACCCGGCGCCGCCGCCCGCCCCGGCACCGACGGCGCGCCGAGCCCGAGGCGCCTCCAGCGCCGAGCGCGCGCGACCCGCCGCGCCGGCGATCGACGAGACCCTGCTCGGCGGCGTCGCCGCCGCGATGGCGCTCGTCAAGGCGCACCGGATGCACGGTCACCTCGCGGCGCGCCTCGACCCGCTCGGCTCAGAGCCGCTCGGCGATCCGGCGCTCGACGAGACGAGCCTGATCCCGCCGCTGACGCCCGAGCTGCAGGCGCGGATCCCGGCGAAGCTGCTCCGCGTCCACGTCCCCGGCGAGACGCTGGCGGAGGCGCTCCCGGCGCTGCGCGAGGTCTACACCGGCACGATGGCCTACGAGATCGAGCACCTGTCCGACCACGCGCGAGCGCGTCTGGCTTCGGCAGGCGATCGAGTCGAGCCGCTACCGGCAGCCGCTGAACGCGGACGAGCGCGTCCGCCTGCTCGAAGGCGCTCGCGCGCGTCGAGGCGTTCGAGCAGTACCTCCGCCGCTCGTTCCTCGGCCAGAAGCAGTTCTCGATCGAGGGCCTGCGACACGATGGTGCCGATGCTCGACGAGGCGGTCGAGATCGCCGCCGGAGCCGGTGCGCACGAGGTCGTGATCGGCATGGCGCACCGTGGCCGCCTGAACGTGCTCGTGCACACGGTCGGCCTCTCCTACGAGTCGGTCCTGCGCGAGTTCGAGGGCGAGCGGACGATCGACGCCGTGGTCACGAACGACGAGGGAGGCACCGGACGACGTCAAGTACCACCTCTCGGCGACGGGCACGCGCGCGACGCGAGTCGGGCGAGGTGACGATCACGCTCGCGCCGAACCCGAGCCATCTCGAGGCAGTCGACCCGGTCGTCGAGGGCTGGACCGAGCCGAGCAGACCGACCGCTCGCTCGGAGGCGGCATCCACGACCCATCCGTCGCGCTGCCGATCCTGATCCACGGCGATGCGTCGTTCGCCGGCCAGGGGGTCGTCGCCGAGACGCTCAACCTCTCGAGCCTCGACGGCTACACGACCGGCGGCACGTTCCACCTGATCGTCGAACAACCAGGTCGGCTTCACGACCGACCCGAACGAAGGCCGCTCGACTCGCTACTCGAGCGACCTCGCCGAAGGGGTTCGACATCCCGATCATCCACGTCAACGCGGACGATCCGGAGGCCGCGATCGCAGCGGTCCGGCTCGCGCTCGCGCGTACCGCCAGGAGTTCGGTCACGACGTCGTCGTCGACCTCGTCGGCTACCGGCGCTTCGGGCACAACGAGCAGGACGAGGCCGCGTACACCCAGCCTCTGATGGTCGCGCAGATCGCCGCTCAGCCCGACCGCACGCCAGCTGCTACGCGGCGCGGCTCGTCGAGGAAGGCGTCCTGACGGCCGACGAGGCCGAAGCAGTGATCCAGGAGACGCAGAACGAGTTGCGCACCGCGCACGAGCGCCTGAAGGCCTCGATCGCGGAGCCACGCCTGACGAGGGAAGGCAAGATCCCGCGCCGACACCGGCGGCGCGGTCGTCACACTGCTGTCTCGGCGGAGCGGCTCGACGCGTTGAACGAGCAGTTGCTCGCATTGCCGGAGGGTTTCGAGCCGAACGCGAAGCTGCTACGACAGCTCGAGAAGCGGCGCGAGGCGCTCAGCGAGGGTGGGATCGACTGGGGCCAGGGCGAGGCGCTGGCGTTCGCGACGCCTGCTCACCGAAGGCATTCCGATCCGGCTCACCGGGCAGGACACCGAGCGGGGCACGCTTCTCGCATCGCCACGCGGTCCTGCACGACCAGCGCACCGGCGAGACGTTCGCGCCGATCCAGCACCTCGCCGACGCCGGCGCCTCGATGCGAGATCTACAACTCGCCGCTCTCCGAGTACGCCTGTCTCGGCTTCGAGTACGGCTACGCGGTCGCGGCGCCCGGACGCTCTCGTGCTCGTGGGAGGCCCAGTTCGGGGACTTCGTCAACGGCGCCCAGATCGTCGTCGACCAGTTCCTCGTCGCCGGCCTCTCGAAGTGGGGACAGACATCGCGGCTGACGCTGCTGCTGCCCCACGGTTACGAGGGAACGGGCCCGAGCACTCGAGCGCCAAGCTCGAGCGATTCCTCCAGCTGCGCCGCCCAGGAGAACATTCGCGTCGCCAACTGCACCAACGCCGCGCAGTACTTCCATCTCCTTCGCCGCCAGGCCCTCGACGCGACCGCGCGGCCGCTGGTCGTGATGACGCCGAAGGGACTGCTGCGACCTGAAGCAGGCAAGCTCCGTCTCGCCGATCTCTCCGAGGGCAAGTTCGAGCCGGTCGCTCGACGATCCGCGCGTCGCAGCACGAGGCGCGTGACGAGGCTCGTCCTCTGCTCGGGCAAGGTCTTCTACGACATCGACGGCCACGAGGACCGGGCGGCCGCGTCATCAGTGGCGGTGGCACGCCTGGAGCAGCTGTACCCGTTCCCGGTCGAGTCGGCCGCTGCGCTCACCGCGGCTTACCCGAACCTCCGGGAGATCGTGTGGGCGCAGGAGGAGCCGCAGAACATGCGAGCGCCTGGCGGACGATCCGTCATCGTCTCGAGGCCGCTGCACCCGACGATGTTCCGGTGCGCTACGTCGGTCGTCCATGGCGTGCCAGCCCGAGCGAGGGCTACCCGACCGCGCATCGCCTCGAGCAGGACAGGATCGTCCGCGAGGCGTTGGGGACGACTGCCTAGACCGGTCTAGCGCGGCCTGCGGCGGGCGGCGAGAATCGCAGCACCGACCTTGGGACCGATGAGCTCGCGCAGCTCTCAGCACTCATCCGGCGTTGGGCCGGGGAAGCCGGCGCCAGAGGTGGAAGGCGGTGAAGGCGATCCCGGGCGGACTCGTGGGGCGGAGGCGCGGCATGGGCCTATCTTCGCATACGGACGGGCAAGGCGGTCAGCTCCCGGGCTCCTCGGGCGTCGCCGGTGCAGGCTCGGGTGATGCGCCGCCGCGCCGGAAATTCGTCTCCTGCGGCGTCCCGTCACCTGCGCGCTCTGCCTTCGCGATGGGCTAGTGGAGGGGCGTGGGCGTGGGAGTGAGGAGTGGGCGTGGGCGTGGGCTCTTCGACAGGGGCTGGAGCAGGGGGTAGCGCGCCGGCAGTGCTCCTCGTCGGCTCGGGTGTCGGCTCCGGCGTCGGTGCGGGGTCGGCGCCGGTGTCGGAGTGGGCGTCGGCTGGGGGCGGCGTCGGCGTGGGAGCGGGAGTGTTGGGCTTCGGCTTGGGCTTGGCCTCCGGGGTGGACGGCTTCGGCGTCACGGGCGTTGGGCTCGCACGGGTTGGCGCGGCCGGCCGAGATGGGGAGGGCGTGACGACACTGACGGACTGTGGGAGCGCGCGAGCAGCGCGGCGCCGGCACCGCCGGCTTCGCCTTCGGCTTCGGGGCCACGCGATGCGCGGCTCACGTGCCGGCGCGGCCGGAATGCGGATCACGGTGCTCTTTTGCTCCGGCGCAAGCGGATCGAGCGCATGAAGCGAAGCGTGTGGGAGTCCGCGTCGCCGCCCAGAACAAGCATGGGCAGCGCAAATGCGGCACCAGCCCCGCCAATTGCGAGCGCTACCGCGAGCGCGCGCACGAGAATCGACCTCATGTTACGTCCCCCGCTGCCGAAAACACTTCCCGGGGACATATCGGCAGGTGATGGGGAAACTGGAAGAGTCAACATGTTGGGTAGCTTCAAGTTTAAGCTCGTCGGAACGTTTTGGCACTTTCTGCTGCTGCCGTTGGCAGCCGCCTTCTGGGGCTTCAGTCAGGTCGCCGAACGCAGTGTGACCACGAGCGCGGACGACCGCCTGGCTGCCGGCCTCACCGCTCGCGACCGCTGCGTTCGAGGATGAGCGTCGAAATGCCGAGCGCGCAGCAGCGACGCTCGAGGTACCAAGGCGTTCCAGACCGCCGTTGCCCGTGGCGACCGTGGCGCGATCGCGCTTCTGGTCGCGAAGGCCCCGTCGTCACGCGTGGAGATGCCCGGTGAGGCGACGATCGGGCGTGTGCCGCCGCTGGCCGCCGAGACGACCGTTTCCTCTGGTCGGGCCCGGCAACCATTCCGCGACGATCGTGGCGTCGGTTCCCTCAACGACGCGCTGGTCCGCAAGCTCCATGCGCGCTCGGGGCTGACTGCTCCCGACGAGCTGGCGATCGTTCGCCCGAGCGGCCGGATCAGCGCTGCGCCTCCACCGCGGCACTGCGCGGCACGATCGATGTCACGCCGGGTCGTGTGGCGACTGCGACGATCGCACAGGACAACTTCCGCGCACTCGGGGCCCGGCTGGTGCCCAAGAGCGGCGTCCAGCTCGTCGCCCTGACCCCGACGTCCGCGATCGTGTCCGAGAAGCGGGGCCTGATCGGAAGGTTGCTACTCGGCCTCGTCGGCTCGCTGCTCCTGATCGCGGTGGTCGCGTATGTCGCGGGCCGCTCGATCGTCGGCTCGCTCGGGCGCCTCGCTGAGGCTGCGAACTCCATCGCGGCCGGCCGACTGCGCGAGCGGGTGCCGATCAAGGGGCGCGACGAGTTCGCGGCGCTCGGCCGCGCGTTCAACAAGATGGCCGCCCAGCTCGAGGCGCGGATGGACGAGCTCGAGAAGGAGCGTCGACGGCTGCGAAGCCAATGCGCGCTTCGGGGATGCGCTGGCGGCAACGCTCGACTCCGGAGCAGCTCCGCCGGGTGATCGTCGAGTCGGCCGTCGAGGCCACCCACGCCGACGGGGGCGTCGTCATCGCCGAGGACGGCTCGTTCGTCGAGACCGGCGACGTGCGGCGCCGGCGGCGCTGCGCCTGGACTTCGAGCTCAAGGCCGGACTGCGAAGCTTCGGCCGGCTGCTCTCTCGTCGGCGAAGAGTTCGACGTCGAGGAGCGGATGATCGCGGCCTCGCTCGCCGGGCAGGCGGTTGTGGCGCTCGAGAACGCACGGCTGCACCAGATGGTCGAGCGGCAGGCGCTGGTCGACGGCCTCACCGGGCTCGCGAACCGGCGCCAGGCGGACGCGTCGCTCGCGACGGAGCTCACCCGGGCGGAGCGCCTGGGCGGCCCCGTCGGACTCATCCTGGCCGACGTCGACGACTTCAAGCTCGTGAACGACCGGTCACGGGCATCCCGACCAGGGACATCGTCCTGCGCGACCTCGCGCAGGCGCTGCTCGAGACGCGTCCGTGAGATCGACACCGCGGCACGGTGGAGGAGGAGGAGTTCGCGAGTCATCCTTCCCGGCACGGATCTCGATGGGCGCGGCGCACGTCGCCGAGCGCGTCCGGCAAGCGCTCAGCGAGCGTGGAGCCTCGTCTCGGCCGAAGGCGTGCCGCTCCACGTCACCGCGAGCTTCGGCGTTGCCGCCTCCAGAGCCGACGACCACGATGTCAGAAGCTCGTCGAGGCGGCCGACGAAGCGCTCTACCGAGCCAAGCGCGCAGGGAAGAATCGTGTTTACGCTGGCACCGAGCAGGTAACTCCAGATGTAGCAGAATCGTGTCGTGAGCAGGAGAGTTTTCCGGGTCCTGCGCTACAATCTCGCCCCAGCAGGATCCGAAACTGTCCACCCACGGAGGCCCCTATGGCAGTTGAGACACCTTCGCTTCGCACGTGTCATCCAAGATCACCTCGAGCTGAAGCGCCGCAACTCAGAGCTCGAGGGCGCGATGCCGATCAACGGCTATCGCATCGACGATCCGTTCGACAACCACCCCCTGTCTTCAAGACCGAGGGAGCAAGCCCGGCTGGAAGAGACCATGGACGGCGACGAGCCGGCCGTGTCGGTCGAACCGCAGCGCTCCTATGGCCCGGCGAGGAGTCCGTCGAGCACGTCACGGCGGAGTCGTCAACGGCGGCGCGCGAAGAGACTACTGGCCTCTGGTCGAAGTCACGCGACTTCGACTGGGGCGACTAGCCTCGCGCCGCAGCTCCAGCTTCTGCCGCGAGCCTGAGGTCTACGAGACCTGGCGCTTGCGCGCGTTCCTGCGCGTACTGCCGAACGACCCCTCACTCGCGCCAGGGATCGCTCGACTGCCAGTGACGCAGCCGATACAGCAAGACACTGCTGCTGTAACAGGAGGAACAAACGTGCTGCGGAAAGTCTTTCTGATCGGAATCGTCACGCTCGTGGTCGCCGTGCCTGCACAGGCGAATCGGGGCAAGGAACTCCGGATCTCTCCGGGTCGATGGTCGGCATCTGCCCAGGCCGTGTCGGTCGAGAATCGTGTCGGCGACGCGGTGCTGACGTGCACCGTCCCGGCCAGGCTCGCCGGACAAGGTCGCCACGCTCGAGGCGGGCGACAAGGTGCGCATGGTCTGCGTTCGTCACTGCGGCCGCCGGGCGCGAGCTGCGCATGATCGGCCGCCTCGGCGACAAGGCCGAGCAGCCGCGCGAAGACCGACAGCGGACGAAAGCCCGACGAGAAGAGCGGCGAGAAGCAGATGGCAGCCGGACGGGTCGCCGAGCTGGCCTCCGGCGCGATCGTCGTTCAGTCCGGACACCGGCCGCCTCGCGTGCAGCGTCCCGGCTGAGAAGCAGGCGGCGCTCGCCGAGCTCAAGGTCGGAGACAAGGTGAAGATCTACTGCCTCCCGGCGGCGTCCTCGCTCGCCCTGGAGCGCGCCCGGTGGTCGTCGAGCACAAGGCTGGGGAGGAGCACAAGCTCTACGGCCGGATCACCGCACTCACACGCGAGTTTCCGTGACAGCGTTCAGGGCGAGGCCGGCTCGCTCACGTGCACGACTCCTGCCGGCGATGGCCGGGAAGGGTCGCGGAGCACTTCGTCGTCGGCGACCAGCGTCCAGGATGATGTGCCGCGGCTCCGAGCTCGCGTACCTCGAGAAGGTCTAGGCAAAGCGGCTTACGCTGCCGGCGTCTCTTCCGAGACGCCGGCAGCGAGTCGTCCACGAGCTTGATGGGCGAGGCGGCGGAACAGATCCGTCCAGGCTCATCAGCTCGCGCTCGGTACCGCGCTGGACGATCCGTCCGCATGCTCGAGCACGAGGATCTCGTCGGCGCGCCGGACGGTCGCGAGCCGGTGGGCGATGATGATCGACGTCCGCCCGGCAGCAGCGTGTCGAACGCGCGCTCGATCAGGATCTCGGTCGGCCGGTCGATGTTCGACGTCGCCTCGTCGAGGATCAGGATGCGCGGGTCGGCGAGCAGCGCCCGCGCGATCGAGATCAGCTGGCGCTCGCCCGCCGACAGGCCGGCACCGCCCTCGCGCACGACGTGGTCGAGGCCGTCCTCGAGCCGCGCGGCGACGCGGTCGACGCCGACCGCCGCCGCGCGTCTCCGCACCTCCTCGTCGGTCGCGTCGGGCTTCGCGAAGCGGATGTTGTCGGCGATCGTGCCGCTGAAGAGGAACGGATCCTGGAGGACGACGCCGAGCTGGCGCCGGTACCGACGCAGCTGCACGTCGCGCAGGTCGGTGCCGTCGACGCGCACCGCGCCCTCGTCGGGTCGTAGAAGCGCGCGATCAGCTTCGCGGTCGTCGACTTGCCGCCGCCCGACTCGCCGACGAGCGCGATGCAGCCGCCCGGCGGACGCGAGATCGTCGATCTCGTGCAGCACCGGCTCGTCGCCGTAGGCGAACGTGACGTCGGTCGAGCTCGAGCGCGGCCGTCGATCCGGCCGAGCGGGCGCGCGTCCGGGCCGGTCGGCGACGTCGATCTCGGCGTCGAGGACCGAGCTGATCTTGTCCATCGCCGGCGCTCGCCGCCTGCACCTGGCCGTAGCAGCTCGGAGAGCTCCTGGAGCGGCTGGAAGACGAGCGCGAGCAGTCCGACCGCGGCGATCAGCGTGCCGATCTGCATCGAGCCGCGAGCCGATGAGCTGCGCGCCGGCGTAGAGCACCGACGGCGGTCGCGATCGACCCCGAGCAGCTCGATCGCGGGAAGAAGACCGAGTAGATCTTCTGCGACGTGGACGTTCGCGACGCGGTTCTCGCTCGTTCAGCCCGTCGAACTCGGCCTGGAACGCGCGCTCGCGGTTGAACGCCTGCACGACCGCCATGCCCGCGACCGACTCGGCCGAGCTGCGCGGTCACGATCGCGATCCGCGTCCGCACGTCCGCGCCGCGCGACGTGCGAGACGCGCTGGAACCAGCGCGTGACCACGATGCCGGGCGGGAGCACGCAGCAGCGCGACGAGGCCGAGCCGCCAGTCGAGCAGGAAGAGGCCGCCGACCGCGGCGACGAGCGTCGAGCGAGTTGACGACGAGCGTCGTCAGCCCCTGGTTGAGGACGTCCGAGAGCGCGTCGACGTCGCTCGTCAGCCGCGCGATGATCCAGCCCGGCCTTCTGCTGCGAGAAGTAGCGGAGCGAGAGCGACGTGAGGTGCTCGAAGAGGTCGCGGCGGAGCTCGAGCACCGATCCGCTGGCCCACGCTCGCGAGCCCCGAGCCAGGTCAGCGTGCCGAGCACCCAGGCTGCGGCGTTGACCGCGACGTAGCGCGACCACGGCGAGCAGCAGGCGCGTGCTCGTCGCCCGGCTCGGATGCCGTTGTCGATCGCGTGCTCGGACGAAGTGCCAGCCGGCGACCGGTGCGCGCCTGCGGAGAGCGGCGGCGAGCAGCGGCGATCGACGGCACGCGACCCTTGCCGCTCGGCGGCGTAGGGACCGAGGCGCGAGAGCCCGGTGTGGTGCTTACGCGGCAACGGACTCGTCTCCGAAGAGGGCGGTGAAGAGCCCGCCGGCTGCGAGCAGCTCGGCCGGCGTCCTGCCTCGACGACGCGGCCGTCCGTCGAGCACGACTGCGCGGTCGGCGACGCCGATCGTCGAGAGCCGCTGCGTCGCGACGAGGACCGTGCGGCCGGCGACCGCGGGGCGGAGGTTCTCGACGAGCAGGCGCTCGGTCTGCGTGTCGACCGCCGACATCGGGTCGTCGAGCACGAGCACGCGGGCGCCGGCGAGCAGCGCCCGGGCGAGCGCGACGCGCTGCCGCTGGCCGCCGGAGAGGTTGACGCCGCGCTCGCCGATCAGCGTGTCGTAGCCGTCGGGCAGGTCGTCGACGAACGCGCGAGACGCCGGCGGCGTCGCAGGCGGCGAGCACGTCGGCCCAGTCGGCGTCGGGCCGCGCCGAGAGCAGGTTGTCGCGCAGCAGGCACGGAGAAGAGGACGGGCTTCTGCGTGACGATCGCGACCGCGCCGCGCAGCTCCGCTCACCGGCACGTCGCGCGTGTCGACGCCGCCGACGAGCACGCGGCCCCCGTCGGGTCGTAGAAGCGCGGGCAGCAGGTTGAGCAGCGTCGTCTTGCCGCGCCCGGTCGGCCCGCAGACGGCGACGATCTCGCCCGGCTCGACGGTCGAGGTCGATCGCCGCGCAGCACCTCGGCCTCGGTGCCGTAGCGCGAAGTGGACGTCCTCGAAGCGGACGCGAGCGCTGCCGGTCAGGCAGCGGCTTCGGGCTGTCCGGCTCCGGGCAGCGGCTCGATCCCGTCGAGCCAGGCGAAGCTGCGCCCGGCCGACGCGACCGCGCGCTGGCCGAGGTTGATGATCCAGCCGAGCGCCTCGAGCGGCCAGACGAGCTGCAGCAGGAGCGTGATGAAGAGCGTGAACTCGCCGATCGTCAGCGTCGCCCGCGATCACTTCGCGGCCGCCGAAGAGGAGCACTGCGGCGATCCCGAGCGTAGGGCAGGAAGAGCGAGGCCGGGGAGGAAGTGCGCCTCGACGGACGCCTGCGCGCATCGTCTCGTGGCGCACCGCCTCGGCGCCGTCCGAGGAAGCGCGTTCGCACGTCGTCCTCGCGCCCGAACGCCTGCACCATCTCGATCCCGACGACCGCCTCGTCGGTCGCCTCGGCGAGGTGGCCCTTCTTCGCCTGGACGAGCCGCGAGATCGGGAACAGCCTGTGCGCGAAGAACCACGTGAGGACGGCGATCGGCGGCATCGCCAGCGCCGCGTAGAGCGCGAGCCGCGCGTTCACGATCGTGAGCACGATCGCCCGCGCCGATGATCATCATCGCGCTCTGGACGCCCTGCACGACCCCCAGCCGATGAAGTAGCGGACGGGGTAGATGTCGTTCGTCGCGCGCGAGATCACCTCGCCCGTCGCGTGCCGGTCGAAGAACGCGCGCGGATAGCGTGAGATACGCGTGGTAGAGCATCCCGCGCAGCCGCGCCTCGACGGCGATCCCGACCCGTGCGGTCGCGAAGCGGCGCGTGAAGTTGACGACGAAGCGCAGCGATCGCGAGCACGATGATCGCGCCGAGGTACGGGAGCAGCAGATCCTTCGTCCGGGCCGACGATCGCCTTGTCGACCACGCTGCTGGATCAGGATCGGGATCGTGATCGAGGCGCGGTGAACGACGAGCGCGCACGGCGAGGCCGAGCCCCGACCAGGCGGCGCTGCTCCCACCAGAGCGGAAAGAGTCGGCGCAAGAGTCGGCCGGAGGGCAAGATCAGGGGGATCGACGTGGTTCATGAGCGGTTCAGCGTCCCTTGCGCGCGGCCAGCAGGGGCCGCTCACGGGCGCGCCCTGCCGGGCAACGCGGGGCAAGGAGCTCTGACGATACCAGCGGCACGGCAGCCCGCTGAATGGCTTTCGCGGCTGCGGGCGCCGAGACTGCCACGGTTCAGCACATCGGCGGGATGTCAGTCGTGACTTGACAAGACATCATAATGATGTCATAGTGCGCGTCATGCAGATGGCACACCACATCCACGCGATCCAGGAGGACCTCGCCGCGGCCGCATCGCTCGCCGGCGACGAGGCCACCGTGGACGCCGGCCGCCGGCTCACGCAGGCGCTCGGCTCGTCGCTTCACCTGCGACTGCTCGACGTCGTCAGCGAAGCGGCGCTCGCCCTCTCGACTCCAGTGCCCGGCCGGATCGAGGTCCGCCTCGCCGGACGCGATCCCGAGCTCGTCTACATCGAGGAAGAGGAGGCCGGAGCCGAGCCCACGCAGTCCGGCGCGACGACGCGCTTCTCCGCCCGCATCACCCTGCGCCTGCCCGAAGGGCTGAAGGCGCAGATCGAGGTCGCCGCCAATCATCGGAGGCGCCTCCGTCAACGCGTGGATCGTGCGCGCGCTTCAGCGCGGGCTCGAGCCTCGCACCCGTTCCGTCCGCACCGGCCGCGCGTCTGACCGGCTTACGCGGACAGCTAAAGGAAGAACACATGTCCCGCCTGCAAGCAGTCCCGTTCGGCGCCGGCGTGTTGCTGGTGCCGGACTGGTGCCACCCACCGGCGTCCGCGGATCGCGACGACCGCGCATCGTCAGGCCTGCACGCGCCGCAAGGAGTCCCGCCGTGCATGGCTTTGACACGCCCGGACAAGCCGCGGCTGCGTCCAGCAACGCCGCCGGTCGATCTCGGTCGACGCAGTCGAGACCGGCCGGACGACGGTCGAGCTCGAGGCGCTCCGCGACGACGACGCCACCCGCGAGGCAATCGAGCGGGCAACGGTCGAGATGAACGGCAGCGAGGTCTCGGTCGAGATCGGCACCGGCGGCAGAGGGCTTCGGCGTCGGCCCGGCCTGGATCATCGTTCGGTCGCACGCCCCAGGTCGGCGTCCGGATCCGCTGCCCGAGGGCTCTGACCTCGAATGCGCCACCGCCTCCGCCGACGTCGCCGGCACACCGGCCGGCTCGGCAGACGTCGGAGGCTGAAGACGGCATCCGGCGACGTCGCCGTCGACCACGTCGCGGGCGCTCCGCGTGCAGTCGGCCAGCGGGGACGTCCGTGCCGCGGCGCGTCGACGGCGAGGCGCGGCTTCAGACCGTCTCCGGCGACGTCCGCCTCGGCACGGTCACGGGTCCGGTCTCGACGACTCTCGTCTCGGGCGACTTCGTCGATCGACGACGCCCACACCGACCTCAGTGCGCGAAGACCGTCTCCGGCGACCAGCGGATCGGCGCGATCCGGGAGGGCGAGATCAAGCGTCCAGTCCGTCTCCGGCGACGTGCGCGTCGGGATCCGCCGCGGAACGCCGCCTCGGACTCGACGTCAACTCGACGAGCGGCGACGTCAGCTCGGAGCTCGACGTCAGGGACACGCCCTCGACGGCCGACCGAGCGGAAGCGAGGCGCGGCTCGCGGCGAAGCACCGTCAGCGGCGACGTCGAGATCACCCGGGCCGCGGCCGTCTAGCGTACGTGCGGCGGCCCGGCGGTCTCTGGCGGCATCGCGACTTCCTGCTCGCTCTGGGGCGCGGAGACGATCAGCCAGTTCGGGACGCAGGTCACGCTGCTGGCGCTGCCGCTCGTCGCGATCCTCGTGCTCGACGAGAGCGCCTTCCAGGTCGCGGCTGCTGACGAGCGTCGAGTTCCTGCCCTTCCTGCTCTTCACGCTTCCGGCCGGCGTCACGGGTCGACCGGCTGCGGCGGACCGATCCTGAGTCCTCGGCGATCGTCGGCCGGCGCTCGCGCTCACTGCTCGGTTGCCGGTCGTGCTACTGGCTGGGCGGCTCTGACGATCTGGCAGCTCTACGCCGTCGCTTCGTCGATCGGCATCTGCACCGTCTTCTTCGACGTCGCGTACCAGTCCTACCTCCCGGCGCTCGGTCGGCCGGGAGCACGTCGTCGAGGCAACTCGAGCTCGAGATCAGCCGCTGCGGCCGCGAACATCGCCGGCCCGGGCATGGCCGGCGGCCTCGTCGCATCGCTGACCGCCCCGGTCGCGGTCCTCGCCGACGCGGTCAGCTACATCGATCTCGGCCGTGCTGCTGCTCGGGATCCGATCAAGCGGGAGGAGGCGCCGCCGCGCGCCGAGCGGCGCTCGCTGCAGGACGAAGCTCGGCGAGGGCCTGCGCTACGTCTTCCGCAACCCGCTACCAGCGCGGCGATGGTGGCGGCGGTGGCGCTCTCGAACTTCTTCGGCCAGGCTCGTCTTCTCGATCCTGCTCGTCTACGCCGTCCGCGAGCTCGGCCTCTCTGCCGCCACGATCGGGATCGTGCTTGCGCCATCGGCAACCTCGGCATCGCTGGCGTCGGCGCTGACCGCCAGAGCGGATCAGCGACCGGTCTCGGCGTCGGGCAGGACGATCCTGCTCGCCGCGTGCCTGTTCGGTCCGGGCACGCTGCTGATCGCGATTGCGCGCCCGAGGCGTACTCGCTTGACCCGTTCATCGTCATCGCGAGCGCATGGTGATCGGGTTCGGCGGCATCCTCTACAACGTCACCGCGATCAGCCTGATCCAGGCGATCACGCCTGACCGGATGCTCGGCCGTGCCAACGCCTCGCGCCGCTTCGTCGTCTGGGGCGTCGTGCCGCTCGGCGGGTTCGTCGGCGGCGCGCTCGGCCTCGACGATCGGGCTGCGCGAGACGATCGTCATCGGCCCGTCGGCGGCCTGCTCGCGATCGTCCCGATCCTCGCTCTCGCCGCTCCGCTCCGTCGGGAAAGATGTCCGAGCTCGAGCGTCGATCCTCAGTCGCTCCCCGATCGCCTCGGCGAGCAGCGCGCCGGCGTAGCTCCGCCAGGCGAGGTCGAGGCTGCGCCCGCAGCCGCGCCAGCCCGTCGCTCACCGCCGCCAACCCCTCCGAGTCGGCGGTGAGCCGGGCGAAGCAGCGTCCTCGAGCTGGTCTCGCGCGACGGGATCGTCAGGTCGTCCGCCATCGACGCGACTGCGCGGCCGTCGAGGCTCGAGCTCGCGGCGCGGATCGCCGCCGGAGGCGAGCAGCAGCTCGGCCCGGCGTAGCGTCGCGCTTCACCTCGTCCGGGTCGAGCTCGACGTCCTGTCCCGCGAGCCAGGCGAGGCCGGGCAACAAACTGTTGCTTGGCCCCGCCTCGAGCAGTTCCAGCAGCTCGCGCACGCTGGGACCTTAGACTCACGGGATGTACGCGCGAGGTCCTCCGGCGGCGCGCACGACTCATCGGCGTCTCGAAGAAGCGGCCCGGCCCCGTCCGGATCGATCGACCGACCGCCCGCCGGAGGCAAGAACAACGCGATCTGATCTGGCGCCGCGAAGCGCCACGGCCCGGCGGCCGCCGGCGCGAGACCGCGGCCGTGGTCAGGAACGTGTGCGGGTTCTTCGGGAAGGTCGGATCGGCCAGCGAACGCGAGATCGTTCCGGAAGCAACGTGGTCCGATCCTGGAGCTAGCCGGCCCGGATGATCGCCGACGTCGTCAGGTTCGGGACGGCGTCTTGGTCACCGCGGGCGTACTGGAGGATCACTCGACTTCGCCGGCACGCCGGACAACGGCTGCGCGCGGAGATGCGGTGCGTACGCGACCGGATTGCCGGACTCGGTCGACGTCCACTCCGACCACTCGATCAGCTGCTTGGATCGCCGACTGGCGCCCGGGCACGGTGTCGATCAGCGGCGGCAGATTCGCGCAGCGGCATGTTCTCGTTGAACGCGAACCCGGCAGGTTGATCAGCGGCGGCGTGCGGTTGATCGAGGCTGAGGCGTGACCAGGCCGCGGAAGGCCGGGCTCAGCCGCGCGATCTCGATGATCGCGCCGCCCGGCACGTTCGGCACCCCGGCCTGACGTCCGGCTCGACGGCGAGGAACTTGGCGCCGTAGATGCCGCCGAACGACTGGCCGAAGTACGAGATCTGCGACGGGTCGAGGTCGCGCGACGCCGTCGCCGTCGACGTCCACGCCGACCTCGATCTCGCGGACGAGCTGCATCAGGTCGATCAGCCGTCTGGCGCAGGCCGTCGCGGCTCGGAGATCAGCGTCTGCGGTGGCGCAACAGCGTTGACGCCCTCGGTCGAGATCGATGGCGGTTTCCGTCGAGGTTCTGATCAAACCACGACCGCCGGCGGGGAGCACGACCGGCGCCACCGGCGGTGCGGTTGACGACCAGCGTGCCGAGCGCGCCGGACCGCCGTGACCGACGGCGACGTTGATCGCGATCGTCGCGATCCCGCGCCGGTGCCATCGAACGCGGCGACGATGAACGGGCTCCGGTTCTTGTTGTCGCGTGAAGCCGTGGCCGTAGATGGCCACCGGCCACCCGCCCGCAGGAGCGGTCCCGGCCGGCAGGAAGAGGTTGAAGTACAGGCGGTTCGTCCCCTGGACGTGCGGCGCACCGATGCAGGTGCCGACGGCGGGGATCACCTTCGAAGCGGTCTCGTAGTCAGGTCGCGTCGAAGGCGCCGAAGCGCGACCGAGCCGACTCCGGCCAGGAACGGAGTTCCCGTCGCCGGCGAGACAGCGAAGGTCGGCGCGGTGCCAGTCTGGCGCGAGAAGAGAATCGACGCTCACGCCGGCGAGCGGGAACACCGTCCGCTCGCCGCCGTTGCCGATCACGAAGTTCGCGGCGGCCGGGTTGAGACGCGTCGATCTGGTCCGGCGCACCTTCTCGCAGTAGCGACGTGGCGCTCTGGGTCGTGAAGACCGTTGCCGACGGCGACATCGGAGCAGGTGGAGCTCGCCGGGGAGGCCCGCGCACGAGATCGGACATGTCGCCGGTGCATGTGCGGGCCGGAAGAACGCCGACTGGATCGCGCTGACCGGTTGCGTCTCGAACGCCGGTGGTGACGACGAGGATGTAGGTGGTGTGCTGGCCGGAGCAGCTGGTCGGACTCGACGTGCAGTGTGTTCGGCCGCCGGCTCCCACGCGATCTGGTTGATCCCGGTGACCTTGAAATCGGGCAGGCTGATCAGGAAGACGTTCGAGCTGTTGACGCTCGACGGATCGATCGGCCCCGTGAACGGGATCGAGATCCGCGGCTGCATGTTGAAGCCGTCGAGCGTGTTGAGGACGTCGATGTCGGCGCAGTCGGACGGGCGCACGGCGCAGTCCGGCTTCGGCAGGTTGACGCGAAGACCGGTCGTTCTGCGACCAGTCGAACGTCGTCCAGCGGTTGCTCGGGAACGGACCGCCCTCAGGACTCGACAGAGTCGAAGCGGGGCTGAACCGCTGCCTGTGCAAGCGAGGGCAGCGCGACGAACATGAGGAGCGCCAAGAGCAGCGCTCGGCGCGGCGACATCATCAAAGTCTCCCCTCTGTTCGATAACCCGCGGGGCCGACTATACCAGTCGCCCAGCTGCGAATCAACGCTAAACACGGGAGCGCTCGAACCAGTCCGACCAGCTGCCGTCGTACGCACGCGCCTCGCCGCCGCCGACCTCGACGATCCGATCGACGATGCGGTCGAGGAAGTACCGGTCGTGCGAGATCACGCAGACGGTGCCGTCGAACTCTTCGAGCGCCGCCTCGAGCGCCTCGACCGAGTCGATGTCGAGATGGTTCGTCGGCTCGTCGAGCACGAGCAGATTCGGCCGCTGCAGCATCAGGAGCAACAGCTGCAGCCGCGTGCGCTCGCCGCCCGGAGGCAGCTTGTTCGCCCGCCGCACCTGCTCGTACGGGAACGAGGAACTTCATCAGCAGCGACCACGGCCTCGCCCTCGGAGCAGCGGTGCGCAGAGCCGGACGGTCGTCGAGCGGGCTGGACTCCGGATCGAGCGTCTCCTGGTCACTGCGCGAGGTAGCCGGTCTGGATCGACGGGCCGACCCAGACCTCGCCCTCGGTCGGCTCCGAGCTCGCCGACGACGGTCTTCAGCAGGACGCTCTTGCCGGCGCCGTTGGCGCCGACGAAGCCCACCCGCTCGCCGTGCATGACCGTCAGCTCGACGTCGGCGAGCACGACGTCCTCGCCGAACTGCATGCCGACGTGGCGCAGCTCGAAGACACGCTGGCCGCCACGCTCGTGCGGGTGCAGGCGGCAGCGCGATCTTGCGCCGTTCGAGCACGGGCCGCTCGACCTTGTCCATGCTGTCGATCTGGCGCTGCTTGTTGCGGGCCTGCCTGATGTTGCGCTGATCCGGCAACCCAGCTCGCCCAGAGCTGAAGCGCCGGATCGCCTCCTCCAGCCGCTCGATCTCCTTTTGCTGGGTCACGAACTGCTGCTGCTGCGCGCTGCAGCTCGAGCTCCCGGGCGAGCGTGTACGCGCGAGTAGTTGCCCGGCCACATGCGGATCCGGCCGCTGTGCGAGCTCCGCGATCTGGCTGACGGTCTCGTCGAGCAGGTAGCGGTCGTGCGAGACCGAGACAACGGCGCCGTCGAACGTGCGAGATGAGACGCTCCGGCAACGAGCGGCCGACGGCGTCGAGGGTGTGCCTCCGGCTCGTCGAGCAGGAGGACGTCAGGATCCTGGGCGAGGCAGGCCGCGAGCGCGATCAGCTTGCGCTGACCACCCGAGGGCGCACTCGTCGGCAAGCGTCAGGTCGGCTTCCTCGAGCCCGAGGTCGAGCAGCGTCGCCCGCGCCGCGGCCGTCGACGCTCAGCCCGCCGGCGTCCTCCCAGCGGTCGACGAGCTCCTCCTGGCGGCGGAGGACGCGCGACATCTTGTCGAGGTCGGCGGCGAGCTCCGGCGAAGCAAGCTGGTCGGAGATCCGGTGCAGCTCGCGGTCGAGCTCGTCGAGGTCAGGCCGTGCTGCGCTGGACGGTCTCGAGCGCATTCCGCTCGTCTCCGAGCGGGTGCTGCGGCAGGAACGAGACGACGATCCCGCGGCGGCGCACCGATGTGCCGCGTCGGGCTCCTCGAGCCCGGCGATCAGCCGCAGCATCGTCGACTTGCCGGAGCCGTTCGCGCCGATCACGCCGACGCGGGCGCGTGGCTCGATCGCGAAGTCGAGGCCCGTCGAGCACGGTTCGGCTGCCGAACGACTTGCGGACGGCGTTGAGGCTGACGAGGGCCATCTCGCTACCCGCTGGCGAACGATGCCGAGAGCACGTACTCGTCCTTGCCCTCGCGCAGGCGTCGGCGAGGCGCGCGTCGCCGGAGATGCCCGTGCGCGCTACGAGCACCTCGTAGAGCCGCTCGTCGCTCATGCCGCGCCTCGCGCCGGCCTGGACGAGCTGCTGCGATCACGGGCAGCGGCTTCCCGTCCGGCGCGAACTGCCGAGGCGGGGTAGAGGAAGTCCTGTCCGCCGGGCCGGCGGACGCCGAGCAGCTCGCCCGGCGCGGCGCATCGCGTCGAGCCGGTGCGCGTACCGACGCCGAGGCCGCGTCGACAGCCAGGAGCCACGAAGCGATTCCTCCGCCAGCTTCACGTCCATGGTCGCAACTATGCCGTGGCGAGGCGCTCGCGTCGATTGCGTCCGCCGTGAAGCGTCCAGCGAATGCCCTGGAGAGTCCAGCGCCGACTGCGGGGAGGATCAGCCCGAGTGCGAGGAGTGCGATGAGGAGCGTGCGCTTCATGCAGAGCACCGTACGCGGCTGTGACGACAGCGTCACGTCGGCCTTTGCGCCGATTCGGGGTCATCCTTACGGCGGATCTTTCGCCGCGTGTCTATGCTGGACGGGTGCCTGGTCAATGGGAGCTGATCGCGCTGGGAATCGTCCTGCTGCTCCTGTTCGGCTCGAAGCGGATCCCGGAGCTCGCGCGCCAGCTGGGGCGGGGCGTGCGCGAGGTCAAGGAAACGGTGGCCGACGTGGATCCGCGCGAGGACGTCAAGCGCTCGCTGGACACTGAAGCCGATCAGGGCTCGGACGACGAGGTCGAGCGCCGAGCGCTAGGCGGGTTGCCGCCGACGAGGGCGGAGGCTCTCGTGCTCCTCGCGGCAGGCCGGGCAGCCCTGCAGGTGGGCGCGCAGGCCGGGGAGTGTCGCGTCGACATCGGCACCTGCGAGCTCGAGTCCGACGTAACGGTCGAGCTGGTCGAAGCAGAGCATCGCACCCAACTTCGGAAGCTCGTCGGGGCCGAGCAGCGGCCCAGTGTCTCTTTCAGATCGGGGTCTCTTTCGAGATCGGGGCGCTCGGTCACGTCGTCTCCTCAAACGATTGAACGGATAGGCCGCACTCGTCCAGGTGGCGGCGGAGCTTTCGACGTGCGTCGTGCAGCGTCTTGTAGAGCGCGCCGCGCGTTGGTGCCGAGACGGCTCGGCAAGAACGTCGATCGGCACGCCGTTCAGGGCGAGCGCGACGAGGACGCGCCGCTGGTGCGGCGTCAGGACGTCGGCGATCGCGCGCTGGAGCGTCGCGCAGCAGCTCGCTTGCTCCGGCCTCCAGCGTCGGGCTGCGAGCCCGGCGCTCGAGAAGAGCGTCCACGCCTCCGGCTCGAGCGGCACCTCGCGGCCCTGCCACGCGCGCTTGCGGAGCTTCACGGCAGCCTCGAGCAGCGCGAACTTGTAGACCCAGGTCGTGAACCTGCTGGCGCCGCGAAAGTCGTCCAGAGCGCCTGAGCACGCTCATCAGCGCGTCGTCGGCAGCCTCGACTGCGATGTCGTCGAGCTCGTCGCCGCGCAGGTGGGGCAGCGTCGGGCGCCTGCGGCCGACCTCCGAAGCGAGCTGGCGCGCAGGAGGACGGCGTGCAGCCGGGCGACCGCGGCGTCCTTGGTCGCTCCTCCGCGCGGAGGCTGTCGAGCCAGCGGCGAGACTCCTCGTCAGGCCGTACTTCCTCGGCTCCCAGGGCGATTGGCTCCATCTCCTCGACGATAGGTGCTAGCGGCAATCATCATGCCGCGCTTTCGCCGAATGGAGCCAGAATCTGGACGGCGAGCGCGGGCGGGCAGCCCGCGCTCGGCCAGCTCGATCAACGCGTGGAGGTCAAAGCGCGGGTCGCGGAGAGCCGGTTGGCGAGCGCCGCCCGAATCCGGCCTCGACAGTTGCAGGCGGCGCCACTCGACGACCGTATCGGCTGTCTCCTGCTGTGACCTCCACGCGCATCGGGCTACCGGAACCGTGCCGGGAATTGCGCGACGAGGCCGGCGGAGAGTGTGTCCGCCATTCCCAGCGGCGTGAGTGGTGGATCCAGTCGTAGGCGGCAACGTCAGCCGCCCACTTGCCCTGGAGGCGGGCGACGACTTCTGTCGGTCGTCAGCCGCAGGTGCTCGTTCAACATCGCCCGCACGTCGCTTCGGCTTCCACTGCCGCGGGTTGGCCTTGCTCAGGAAGGTTGCGATGTCGTCGGCGTTCGCCTGCCAGCGGGCCTGCTCCGCGGCGACCTTGGCCTGATCGCCGGTCCTTGGCGGCTGCGATCAAGATCGGCTGCGATCAGGATGTGCTGTCGCAGCGGCTTGGTGAGCGCGTTGCCGGCAGACCGCGCCGTAGTAAGGGCTTGATCGCGTTGCCGATGTCGGTCTGGTTCTTCAGCAGCCGCGCGACGGTCGCCTCCGGTGTCCGGGCTGCCGGCCACGAGGCTGATCACGGCCAGGCGCGTCCACGTCACGTGGTCTTCCCAGAGCACGCGCATCCCGTTGCGAAGCGCGAACTCCCTTCGGGGTCGTCATCGCCGCGCCCGCGTGCACTGCGGCGTGGCTCGTGGCCGTGGGCATGGAGCCGCGTGGCCGTTCGAGACAGCCAGAGTGCGGCAGGGGCGCTGAAGAAGGCGATCAGAGCGGTGAGTCGAAGTGGGATCGGTCGCGTGGCCTGCGGTTTCACGCCAGGGTTCCTTTCGGTCGAGGATGGTTGAGAAGAGCGCTGGGCGGCGGCGCCGGAGCGGACTCGCTGCGGCCAGCGCAGGCCCAGCACCTCGACGGCCTTGGTGAACAGGGGCGGGCCCGTCGACAGCTTCCGAGCGTGGGATGGAGGGCGGCAGCCGGTCGTCGTCGCTGCGAACCCGTAGCTGACGAGCAACCCCGCGAAGACGAGTCGCCGCGGCGAGCGCGCCGCCGTGCTCGACGGCGCGTGTCAGTTCGGCGGCGAGCGCCGCGAGCCAGGATCGCCGTCGCGACCAGCGAAGCCGATGCGCCCGCCCACGGCGCCTCCGGTCGAGGTGCTCCGAAGCGTCAGGAGCGCCGTGGACGCCGGCGCTGATCGCGCACAGGCGAGGATGACGACGTCGCCGGTTCGGGCACGCGGATCACCCTGACGATCACCTCGCCGTCCATGTCCTGGCTGTGCAGCGTGCGGGCAGTGGCGGTAGGTGCCGGGCTTGTCGAGCTGATCCGAGACGCTGCGCCGCGATCGACCTTGTGGTCGTCCCGCCGTCGACCTGGACCGTGTGCGTGAAGTTGTCCTCGTTCGTCCAGGTGACGCTCTGGCCGGCCTCGATCTCGATCGCCTTCGGCGTCGAAGCGGTAGCTCTTCGCCATCGTGACACCTCGGTCGTCGCCACCGGGCGTCGCCGCATCGCCGAGCTCGCCGCAACCCGCCGCGACCCGAGGACGGCCGCGGCGACAGGCTGGCGAGCGGAAGCCGGGAGCAGTCACGAGGCTCGCAGCTCACGAGGCGGGCCGCCGAGCGTCTGCGACCTGCCAGACAGCGGCCGCATAGACGAGCACGAACGCGGCCAGGTCGAACACACTCGGCGATCGTGTGCGCGAACAGGAACACGGTCGAGTCGAGGTGGTAGGTCATGTAGGTCAGCTCGGCGGCCGCGAAGAACGAGAAGGCCGTGCCGAGCAGCGCAAGCTCGCGCTTGAAGGCCAGCCAGGCGAACCCGGCGCCGAGTGCGAACGCCGCGATGTGCACGACCATGAAGAACGCGGTCGGCAGATCGTTGATCCAACTGCCCGGGGCATCTATTCCTCCTTGTTTTCGGTGTCGGAGGATTGGTGTCGCGAAGCCGCGACGTCTTACGTCAGTGGCGCGGCGTTCTTGGTCGGCGGCCACGTCGAGCGAGTGCGGAGGAGCGAAGCCCGGCCGAATGGCCGGGCTTCGTTGTCTCCGCGAGATGCCTCTAGCGGAAGCGCACGACGAGATCGCGCTGACCCTGGGTCGCCTGCTGCCGCTGCACCTGCGCCTGAGCCGGCGGGTTTGGGACGCCGGGGAACAGAGCGTCGCCGATCGTCGGGATGAACTGCGGCGGGACACGAACGTGCGTCGCCTGCTCGTAGTCGTAGGCAAGGCCGATCAGCTTCGGTTCGGCCCAGCGGCCGCCGATGAAGGTGATCCCGAGCCGGCAGTCCCGCGTCGTAGCCGGCGGGCACCGTGATGTCGGCGTAGCCCGACACCGCAGCCGCCGTCGACGAGCCCACGAAGTACTCGAAGTGGCCGTTGAGGTCGCCCTCGTTCGGGTCGTCGTTCGTCGGCCATGCCGGGCCGTTCGTCAGCGCGATGATCGCGTCGAGGTGGTTCGTCGGCCATGAGCTGGTCGATTGCGTCCTGAACGGGCGGCGTCGTCGCTCGCGCGGAGCTGCAGCGCAATCGGCGTCACGGCCGTTCGTCGCCTCGGCGAGCCTCGAAGACCAGCATCGTTCCACGGTCCTTCGAGGTTCGGATGGGCCTCGTCGAAGGCGATCAGGTCGGCGAGCGTTTGCGGAGTACGCGCTGCGCGCGACACCGGGTTCGTACCGTGGACGTAGGTGTGGAGGTACGTCGCGATGTCGGTCTTGAACTCGCACAGGAGCGCCGGGAACTCGTTGGCGGTCGCCGACAGGTCGATGTCGGTCCGGATCGATCACGGTCGCACCTTGGGCCTTGAGCGCGGCGATCACGTTGTCGAGGATCGGCTCGACGACCGAGCCCACCAACGCCGGGTCGTAGGTGCCGGCGCGCCAGACGCCGATTCGAGCGCCCTGGAGCGCGTGATCGTTGAGGAACTGGGTGTAGTCGGTGAAGGCGTTGCCCGGCCTGAGCGGCGGTCGCGGCGTCGTTCGGGTCGACGCCGGTCGCTGCGCCGAGGAGTACCGCGGCGTCGGTCACGTTGCGGGCGATCGGGCCGGCCGTGTCCTGGTCGGCGCTGATCGGGACGACGCCCGCGCGGCTCCACAACCCGAGTGTCGGCTTGATCCCGACGTCGCCGTTGGCGCCGGACGGGCAGACGATCCGAGCCGTCCGTCTCCGTGCCGACGGCCGCGACCGCGAGATCAGCAGCCGCGACGACGCCGGAGCCGGAGCTCGAGCCGCACGGGTTGCGATCGAGGACGTAGGGCATGTTCGTCTGGCCACCGATGCCGCTCCAGCCGCTCGACGACGGGCCGGACCGGAAGTTGGCCCACTCGGACAGGTTGGCCTTGCCGATGATGATCGCGCCGGCGGCCTTCAGCTTCTGCCGCGATGAACGCGTCGTCGGGCGTGCTCCCGGCGAGTGCCCAGGAGCCGGCTGTCGTCGGCATGCCGGTGGTGTCGACGTTGTCCTTGACGATGATCGGAATCCCGAGCAGCGGACGGTGGTCGCCGTTGCGCCGCGCCGTGTCGGCCGCCACGTGCGTCGGCGTGGGCCGTCGGGCTGACCGTGATCACCGCGTTGAGCATCGGGTTGAGCTGGCGGATGCGCCGGAGATAGAAGTTCATCAGCTTGACGGAGTTGATCCGGTGCGAGTTCATCAACTCCTCGAGCTGCGGGATCGTCGTCGCGTCGACGTCGATGCCGGCGACCTTGGTGTTCGGCGGGTTGGCCGCCGGGCCGGTCTGCGCCGCGACGCCGGATACCGCCGAGCACGAGGGCCAGCAGGGTCGTCAGAACAAGTCTGCGACCGGCGATTGCGGCGGCGGCCGCGGCCGCACCGAGCTGCAGAGCCTCCTCGATCGAGTCGTGAATCGGTGGGCGAGCTTTATGTTTCCATTCCCTCTCCTCCTTGGGTCGCTACCCTGCACCGTGAACGACTGCATCGAGGTCCGCGCGTCGAGCTGTCGCCGGCGTAGACGTCGATCTGCGCCCGGCTCGACGACGAACTCGCCGCGGTTGTCGTAGAAGCCGAAGTCGCTCTTGTCGAGCGTGAACGCTGACCGTCTGCGTCTCGCCCGGCGTCGAGCGTCACGCGCTCGAAGCCCGCGCAGCCGGCGGACCGGCTGCGAGATGCTCGCCACCGGGTCGTGGATGTAGAGCTGGACGACGTCGTCGCCCTTGCGGCGCCCGTGTTCGTCACGCTCGACGGACGCAGTCACGCTGCCGTTCCGCGACACGCGTCGGCGCGCTCAGCTGCAGGTTCGAGACCTCGAACGTCGTGTAGCTGAGCCCGTAGCCGAACTCGAACAGCGGCGTCGCAGCTCGGGATGTCGCGGTAGCCGCGAGTTGCTACTTCGACGTCAGCGTCGCACGGGCCGTCCCGTCGGCTCGTGGTTGTAGTAGATCGGCACCTGGCCGACGCGCGCGCGGGAACGACACCGGCAGCTTGCCGCCCGGGTTGACCTTGCCGAACACGACGTCGGCGACGGCGTGGCCCGGCCTGCGACGCCCGGGAACCACGCCTCGAGGATCGCCGGCGCATGCGGCGACCACGTCCTCGAGCGCCAGCGGCCGGCCGTTGAACAGGACGACGACGAACGGCTTCCCGGTCGCCTTGATCGCCTCGGATCAGCTCCTCCTGGCGGCCCGGCAGGTCGAGCGTGCTGCGCGCCGCGGCCTCGCCGCTCATCTCGCGTGTCTCGCCGAGCGGCGAGCACGACCTGGTCCGCCAGCCTGCGCCGCGGCGACCGCGGCGGCGAAGCCGACATGTGCCGCAGCCCTCGGGATCGTGTGTGCGGCGGCTCGGTGTTCGACAGCTTGCAGCCCTCGGCGTAGGTCGCGCCGGGGCTCTGCGCGGCGATCCCGTCGAAGACGGTGACGCGCGTCGCCGTCGCGGCCGACGCCCCACCACGGGCCGAGCATGTCGTGCCTGGTTCTTGGCGAAGCGGGCCGATCACGGCCGTCTTCTTCGCAGGGGTTGAGCGGCAAGATCCCGCCCTGGTTCTGGAGCAGCACCATCGAGCGGCCCGCGGCCTTGCGGGCGCTGCCGCCACCGCGTCGGGCTTGCAGCATCTGCGCCTCGGCCTGTGCCGGGCGTGAACGGCGCGTACGGATGCTCGAACAGGCCGGCGCGGAACTTGACGCGCAGGATCCTGCCGCACAGCGTCGTCGATCCGCTTCATCAACGTTAATGCGTAACTGG